>JFJP01021651.1_pt1 | contig 22003 bp, 17 predicted proteins | sample 431651 | NCBI WGS metagenome assembly JFJP01 (sample SAMN02602958, study PRJNA72255) | Microbial mat metagenome, whole genome shotgun sequencing project. | biome: fresh water; feature: sink hole; material: water; isolation source: purple microbial (photo- and chemosynthetic) mats found in...
GAGTTCCCGTCACGCCTTAGGGAGTTCCCGTCACGCCTTAGGGAGTTCCCGTCAATCTATAGCGAACTCGCTAAAAGCTGACGGGGAGTCACCACAAGCTGACGGGGAGTCACCACAAGCTGACGGGGAGTCGCACACTCATTACAGAGACCCGATCCATTTTGAAAAGACGTTCCCAATTCCGGGCGGACATAAGGCGGGTGTGCACGTATTCAAAAATATATTGAACAATCGTAGATTCGGACCTATGTGGGCGACGGGAAAACGTAATCGGTTGATGTATTACTCTGATGTGAAATAGATGTTTATATTTGATCCGTGAGCTTGTCGAAGGGAAGCGGTTCGACAAGCTCAGGAACCGAATGCGTACATCTAATTCACACCGCATCTATAATTCACCCCACATCTATATTGAAACCACGTAGCAGCGGTTCTGAATTCGGCGACAGCTTTGAGATGAATTTTTGGCGACCAAGAGTGAATCTCCATGGCCTAGGAAAAGCAATCTCAAAGCTTCTGCTACCCTGTACATGAGGAAAATCACAGGTGTGAAATAGGTGTACTTATTTGCGCCCGGAGCCTGACGAAGGGAAGTGGGTTCGCCTCTAGCGAGTTAAACAGTTATTTCACACCATATACATTTTCACAATATGCGTCTCTTCGCTCATCATTTTCGCACTACTCTTTCACAGCCAATGCAGTGGCATATTGATTCATCCCGCGATCAGCAAGAATTCCGTCGATCATAAGCAGTAGATTGAGTTGATCTAATCCCTCCTGATCATGGATGAAATTTTCATAGAGCCCTGAAAGCGCCGTATGATAGATCACGCCACCGTTATATGAAAGGTGTGCCTGAGGAAAATACTCAAGAATACTCTCCATAATCCGCTCAGAATCAGCCGCCTCAGAAGGGTCAAAACGAATCATTTGTGCCAGATCTGGTCGCCCTATTTTTATCTGAATGATCGGAATTCCGGTCTGAACATTGCGAAGAAAGCGCGATGGAAGTGATTCAAGAACATTTTGCATTTCGCGAAGCATGGCATCACTCCACTGAAGATGGTTGGGACCGATATAATCATCCATGTAAAAAAGTCCCCCCGACACAAGAACCTCTTTGCTCCACTTGATTGCATCATTGACGTTCATCATGTGGTGAAGTGAGTTGTTCCAATGGACAAAATCATAGGATTCAGAAGTAGTTACCAGTTCAAATGCATCGCCATGAAAAAAGCGCACCACTTCCGAAAGCCCTTTCTCTTTGGCAATTTTTTCACCGTGAAGAATGCGTTCGTGAGAAAGTTCAAAGCAATCAAAGGAAGAAACAAGATTCTGTTCTACTAGAGCTATCTCTTTGAAACCACTACCGCATCCCACGGAAATGCCCCGAGAAAATATTCGATCGGGACACAACTCCCGAACTCGTTGATTCAATCCACGAGAAAAACCTTCAACAGCGGTGCCACAAACCCGCTTATTGATATACTGAATTACCACCGGGACTTCCCACCAGTTCATAATCACGGTTCGCTGCATATCCGCTTTGTGTTTTTCAGACCAAAAATCGCCCACGATATCAGTATTTCTTTTTTTCTCCATACCACCCTCAACAGTAATTGTTCTTTCACACCATAGTATCGGTTTAGGATTCAAAATCATAAGAGTATTTTCTCGCACAAGATTCAGATCATTCCAGAGGAGATTTAAAAGAAAAGCCGGAACTTTTCGCCCCGGCTCTGATGATTATCGAAACAGCAAAAACGTTTTTAATAACAGCAGCGGATGTTTCGCGAACACCTTGCGGAATACGCGCCAATAGCTCAACTTCGAAGGATCTTCACCGGAAAGCGCTTCGGCCACATCGTTGTAAAACTCTTGACGACGATGAATCAGGGCCATCTTGAGCGCATAACTTCGCGCCTGATTTTTCCCGCAGGAACGGTTCCACTCTTTTTGATAGCCCAACAGTTTTTTGTAGTTCGGAACTTTTCCCGTGGCAAAGGCGTTCACGATCGCATCGCCCGCAGCCTGACCAGCAAAGAGAGCGTAGGCGATTCCGCCGCCGTTGAGCGCGTTCACCTGACCCGCCGCATCGCCCACGAGCATCACGCCCTCTTTCACCAGCGGATTTGTCCAGTGAGCCACGGGAACTCCTCCCACGTGAATATCAGTCACTTCGCCGTCGGGCATATTTTCGCGGATCCATTTGGTGAGCAGTCGTTTCGCCATGCCCGGTTTTGACCGCGATCCGAGCACGCCCAGCCCCACATTGGCAAATCCATCACCGCGGGGGAATACCCACAAATAACCACCCGGAGCGATCTCATCGCCGGTGTAGAATTCAATGGTGGTTCCACTGATTTTCGGATCGCGCACTTTCGCAAAGGCACAGGATTCGATATCCTGCGGTGCAAAGCCAAATTTCCATCCGCAGAACTGCTTGATCCTCGACTCCACGCCGTCCGCCGCCACCAAAACAGCCGCTTCGAACACGCGGTCGCCGGAATAACAACGATAAATCCGCGCGGACGGTTCGCCGAGAATCTCCACGCGATCCACGTAGGTTTCGGTGAACAACTTGGCCCCCTTGGCAACCGCCTCTTCGGCGAGTTCCCGATCCATGATCGTGCGATCCACGCAGTAACTTTCGCCCACGTTTTTCACATCGACCCGCGTTCCATTGGGAGAAATAAATGTCACCGTGTCGACCTGCGCCAGAATCCAGTGCTTTTTGATTCCGATCGAAGCGGCCATTCCCTTGAACCCGACCCCTTCACCACAGCGAACCGGCGTTCCCACCACGGGCTTGCGTTCCAGAACCGCCACGTTCAATCCGCCGTCGGCACACTTCTGAGCGGTCAGTGCCCCCGAAGGTCCGGCGCCGACGATTATCACATCAAATTTTTCTATCATATTGAATTCCTTATTTATTCGCGTGAACCAATAAAATACACAGAATCGGTATGGTTTTGCTGAAATAAAAAAGGCAGAATCGCTTCTGCCTCATGACCTTACTTTTTAACTCGTGCTGGAACATCCCGATAGCCGTGAGCTTCCACAGGCCCCTTGATAATTTCGCGGAGTCGTTCGCCCAAGAAAGGAATCTCCTCTTCTGGAATTTCCGCGGTGTCGATCACCGGATGGAAATAGACGTGCACATCTGCCGGATTGATCCCCTTTTTTTCGCCTTCGATAATTCCCCACGTGCCGATCAGCGAAACCGGAAGGATTTTCGTTTTTGCCAAGAGTGCCAACTTGAGACTTCCCTGCTTAAACTCTTTTATCGGTCCGCCGAGACTGCGCGTCCCTTCGGGGAAAATCACCATGGGCTGCCCCTCCTTAATCCGTTCCGATGCCAGTTTCATCACATCAAGAGCTGCGCGTTTGTCATTGCGATCCATAAAGACCACGCCGATCACCTTCATCCATTCCGCGAGAAAGGGAATCTTCGACAGTTCCATTTTTGCCACAAAACCAACTGTCCATGGAACCGTGAGCAAAAGCGCGGGAATATCAAAGTAGCCCTGATGGTTTCCCACTACGCAGTACGAGTGGTCATCGGGAATGTTCTCTTTGCCGTGAACGGTCATTTTACTGCCGCTGAAAAAGATGATAATCCGCACCCACAAGTGAACGAGAAAAATGGTGATCTGATAGCGGATGCCGTTCAATTTCATCTTTTTGAGAAGAAAGAGAAAGGGGATTACAAACTGCGCAATCACGACCAATCCCCAAAAAAAGAGATTGAAAAATATCGTCCGGAAAAAAGCGCCCACTGTCATCATGCCATCCTTTTTGAGTCTCATTGATCCGCCGCTAAAATAATATGTGGATCACCGATATTTACAGCGGATTCCCACAGGAATCGCGGTACTTGTTATACATTTTCTGTTCATTTTCAAGATAACGATTGAACTTGTGGGGAAGATCCATGGAAACGGCCAGCGGTTCCTTCGTGATCGGGTGTTCAAAAGCGATGCTCGTAGCCGCCAAAAAGAGTCCTCGGTGAAGAATCGTGTTCTTGCGATCGCCGTAGAGTGAATCGCCAGCAATCGGAAATCCCGATTCAGCACAATGAATTCGCAGTTGATGCGTCCGTCCTGTGTGAGGAGAAAGTTGTACCAGTGACAAGGTTCCACTGCGAAGTGATTTCACGGAGCTCATTCGTTGAAAACTACTGTGACTAGCCTTTCCATCCACGGGGAAATGAATTTCGCCAGAGTCCGGTGTTTCTCCCATGCAGATCGCCTGATACGTTTTTTTCACAAGGCGCTGTTCAAAAAGATTTCCCAAAGCGATCTGTGCGCTGGAAGTTTTCGCAATGACCAAAATGCCTGACGTGAGCGAATCGAGGCGGTGGACCGGGCGCGGAACGGCAAGAGCATCTGGTTCAGTCGAAAATGAGATGTTTCCCGCTAAGCCGTTCTGCACCGTTTTGAAATAATTGCCACTCACGGGAATCCCTGCCGGTTTGTTGATCACCGCCAGATATGAATCTTCGTAAAGCACCGGAAGTTCCACCACAAATCGTTTCGACGAGGGAAGGGTTCCTTCCATCAATTCCACCACCATGCCGGGAACCATGATCCGGCCAGTCTCTGCCGGTTTTCCATCGATAAAAATATCGCCGCGTTTGATCGCCTTTTTGATCCCCGATCGCGAACTAAGCAGTTCCATCACGGCAATACAGTACTCCTGAAACCGTTCACCGGCAAACTCTTCACCGACGATATGACGTTCGCGCACAACCCGTTCCATTTTATCTCCACTGCTAGAACTACAGCGCAAAAATAGATTCCCCCAGAGCGATTGTTCCTTTTGATAGCGCACTGGCGCAAGATAATTTCGCAGTTCAATGTACAAAGTGAAAACTACAGCCACGATCACAGCCGATTCCGATCCTCTGTCACTTCATAATTGCCATTTTAATCTCCAGATTCTTGAAAGATAACGTTCGAGGCGGACAGGTGAAATAGCTCCGGTGAGCGTGATCGCGTGAGGGACCAGAAAGGCCGCGAAGCGGGTGTGGTACTCCACACGGAGCGGAGCGAACCCTTGGCAGGGCTCGGCGGTGAGGTTCAACCGAACCGACACGCCCAGAAACAACTGAGCCATCTAGGGGCACAGTAACAAGAGTGCAATTGCACAGGAATAGATCGCAAAAAGAGAATAATTCACCACAATGTAAAAATGTACTTTACAATACACTAAATCTATTTCACAATTGCGCGGAATGCGAACGTCAACCTGAGGATTATCCCGTGAACAAACCATTGATAAGTTCCAAAACGTCAAAAGCCGGCCCGATTATTCTCGCACTCTTTTTCTCCATTTTCTTTTTCGCCGGAATCGGAATGCTTTTCCCCATTACGATCCAACCGATTTCGCGCACCATTGCGGCAATCTCGTGGGTCGAAACCCCCTGCGAAATTACCAACGCCGAAGTGACAACCAACTCCGATTCCGATGGCGATACCTACGGCGTGTCGATCACCTACCGCTACACCTTTGAAGAAGTGGAGTTCAGTTCAAACAAGTTCACAGTGATGGAGAATTTCAGTTCCAGCGGCTATCGGTCCAAAGAAAAAATTGTGGAACAGTATCGCGAAGCGGGCGATACAATCTGCTTTGTCAATCCCCAAAACCCCAGCGAAGCTGTGCTCAAGCGGGGATTTCATCCTATTTTGTTCTTTACCCTTTTCCCTTTCCCCTTTATTCTCATTGGCCTGTTCGGCATGATGGGTAAACTGGGGACAAAACAGACTCGCCCCGATGGATCGCCAGTTGGATCTTCGAACAAAGGAAAAGGGTCAGGCTTCTATTTTGAATCGCCGGTGGAAACAGATCTGCAGACCGGTTCAAAAGAGATGCGCCCCGAACAGAAACGGATGTTTTCAGTGCTCGGCCTGACCTTTGTCAATCTCTTCTGGAATGGCATTGTCTCTGTCTTTATCTATTTCATTTTTTTCGAAGGTTCATTTGAACTTTTCCCGGCGCTCTTTATAACGCCCTTTGTACTCATTGGACTCTTAATACTATTCGGATGGATAAGCGCAATTCTCGCCCTATTCAACCCCGTGCCTGTTCTTCGCTTTGACTCCTATCCGATTCGCTTGGGTAAACCGACCACAATTCAGTGGCGATTCGAAGGGCAGAGTTCGCGAATCACCCACCTGAAAATCAAACTCACCGGAAAAGAGAGCGCCACCTACACGCGAGGAACTGACTCTTACACCGATACACAACTGTTCTACCACGAAATCGTTTGCGATACAACATCCCGCGCGGAAATCGCCGCGAACTCAGCAACGATTTCCATTCCCGCCACGCTGGTGCACAGTTTCGAATCGTCGCATAACTCAATTATATGGGAGTTGGAACTCTCCGGTTCGATCGCCAACTGGCCCGATATCAGCGACTCGTTTATTCTCACTGTAACTCCAGCCGTTCGCGAGGTTCCCCATGCATAAGTTTTCCATAACGCCCGATGTAAAAAACGATTTCTACGCTCCCGGAACGACTCTTTCCGGAAAAATCCACTGGGACCTTACCGCTTCTACGGAGTATCTGACCCTGCAACTCTTCTGGTATACATCGGGAAAAGGGACGCGGGACTACGCCGTAGTACAAGAACAGCGAATCGAAAATCCGCTCATTTCTGGCGAAGAACATTTTTCATTCAGAATTCCTGCGCAACCGCTCAGTTTTAGTGGAACACTGATTTCTCTCCAATGGGCGCTGGAACTGAAACCAGCGGATGAACGGGAAGCTGAACAGTTCCATTTCCGCGTTGCCATGAGCAGTGAAGAACTCGTTCTCCCCGCCATTGACGATCCCGACTCATCACTGAAAAAGAGATTGCGGCGATGAGAGCCCACGAAAATCCCTTTCGCGCTGACCGGATCGAACAGTTGCCATTTCAGTTTGAAACCATTGACCAAACCGGCCTGCTGAATCACCTGCGGGTACGGTCCGGTGGGTCGGCGATTGTGGGGCCACAGGGTTCAGGAAAGACAACTCTTCTCGAACTTCTCTATCATCAGATGATTGAAAGTAACATTCCCGCGGCACTGTTCACCTTTGAACACGCCCGTTCCGCCGACCTTCGACGCCTATTCCGCCAAATCGGAGACCTTCCGCCACAAACGACGCTCTTTGTTGACGGCGCCGATGTTCTTTCGCCGATGCGGTGGCGGTTTCTCAAGATTCTCTGCCGCTTGCACCGCTTTGGTTTGGTGATCACTTCGCACCGATCGGGAATGCTCCCCACGCTGGTGGAAAATCAGACCTCACCAACACTGCTTCAATCGCTTCTCGCAGAACTTCTCCCAAATCACCACATTGAAGAACTGACCGATCAGATCGAACCGCTTTTCCATCGCCACGATGGCAACATTCGCCACTGTTTCCGCGAACTCTACGATCAATTCAGCGCAAAACCTACCCTCTAAACGCAAAACGGGAACTTCCGAAGAAGTTCCCTTACTCATCCAATCTCGGATGAAATACAACTCTCATTAATCCTACTATTCTAACTGTTTAATCGTTTGACTCCTCGTAATCCTTGCCGACTGAACCGTAACTATCACTGTAACCCAAAACTGAACCGGTTGCAATTGCAAGAATCGCTAAAACGACAACAACGAACAAATAGCCTCCTCGATACATACTGTTTTACACTCTCTTCGGCTCCAGCATCTGGAACCTTTTCCTAAGATAACGCATCAGTTTTTATTGTCAACACTATTTTTTAATTTTCTTCAATACCTCTCGTTGCAAGCGGATGAATAACAAAACCGGAACCTCTTTCGAAGCTCCGGTTTTGCGGATCGATCTCTGAACAGTTTATTTCGTGGGGATTCCGAGACCTTTTAGACGTTCCGACGAACCATTCAATCTGTACTTACAGCCCCAGAAGACCGAGAAGCTCTTTGTTCCCGCGAAGTGCCAGTCGTGCCACTTTTTTGTAGCGACCGGTCCAGTCGAACAGCTGTTCCAACGCTTCATCGCGCTTGCCCAGAGCCGCCTGAGCTTCTTTGCTTTCCGTGTTTTTACTGATTGTCGCCGCTTTCAACTCTTTCAGAACCATGAGATCTTCACGCAAAATCTCTTCGGAAATGGAAAACTCTTTCAGAGGCGCAATCCATTCAGGGTGTTCCAGAAGCGTAGTGTAGAACTCTTCCGCCTGATTTTGATATGCCGTTTCGGTAATCTTTCGCGCATCTTCAAGTTTTAACGCTGTTTGCACGAGCGTATTGTTTTCGTTGAGAATCCGCAAAAAGCCCAGTCTCTTCGTGTAGCGATCGTGAAAATCAGTTGCGACTTGAGTCGCCTCTTCAGTGGCAGCAACCTTTTCACCCAGTTCCGTGTTCTACTCGCTGATCAGGGTGCGACTCTTTGAAAAGAGCGGTTCTGCCGTTTTCACGACGGTGGTCGGGTAGCCATAATTTGACATCACCGCCAGAACGCGCGGGTCTGAGGAACCGGTGAAAATCAGTTCGGCGCGTCTGAATTGTTCTGCTAGTGAATCTTTGGGTCTTGTTGATTCCGACATGAGGAATCCTCTCTTTGAAAGTTGATGAACTGATACGAGATGTATCACAGCTGAGTTATTCAGCATGTATAACATACGTTATAACAATAAGTAACATCAATGAAAAATGTTTCTGGAAAATGAGAACCTCAGGATATGAATCCCTGCTTCCGCCTCAATCGGGCGTGCTTCCGACTCAATCGGGCGTGCTTCCGACTCAATCGGGCGTGCTTCCGACTCAATCGGGCGTGCTTCTACCTCAATCGGGTGAGCTTCGGGGATTTTGATCGTGCTTCCGAGATTTTGATCGTGCTTCCGCCATTTTGAGTGCGCTTCGGGGATTTTGATCATGCTTCCGAGATTTTGATCCTGCTTCTTGTTCTAGGCGGAGGTGCGCGCATGCATCGTCTCCGGCGGCGGGTGAGTCGGAGAATCTCACGGGAGTGCGCGACCAGCCGGAGAGACTGGTCACGAGAAAATGCCTTCGCAATACCGAAAAATTGATTCAATATTAGATTTCTTCCGATTTATAGGTAAGTATTGTTTCAAGAGTGTTCTCCAAGTAGTTTCCAAAGAGAACATTGCCAGATTGCAGCGCTACATATAACCCTTTTATAGTATTTATATCGGTGCCAGTGTTTACAAATGCACCTGCAATTTTCAAGGGTAACTTCGCATCATCTGCATAATCTCCAATTGTTGCAATGTATGTTCCTGTGTCTGAGTTGGCTATGGAATAAAATTGACAAAGACCGCTACTCATCATCAGTGGAGGTGTTTTTGTAACAACAGAATCCGAAAAAGCATTTAATGTATCTACAAATCCCGATACTAAACTAAATGTACACAACCATTGATCGCTTGGGCCACCATTGGCTTCTCCCATGCTGCCGTACAATTTTGCTCCTGTACTATCGACCCAAAGAGGCTGCATGGGGATTGTGCGGGTAGACCGAAAAACAACCTTCTGCTCTTTACGATCAAATGCATAGTCCGTTCCGGAATGATGATACCCCACAAACCTCCCATTTCTCGTTACAAACAACGGGTTTGCAGCTTCACCGGTAAACGTCTGTTTTTCTCCGGTTTCAAGGTTCAAGAGTTCGACGAACTCCTCATCATCAGCGGTTCTGCTGGCATACAAAATCCATGGATACTGTAGTTTCACACCATACTGACTGCTTGCCCCCATATCATTTTCCTGAAGGGTTCGTATACTCTGCAGTGTTTTCTGGTGAATGTTATAGTGATACAGAGTCTGTTTTCCGTTGGAGTATTTCGGGGCAGAAACCACACCTCCTTCACGCCGGTCCTCTTCCCAACCAATAATGATCAGTGTCGAGTCGTTGAGAAATACCGGTTCCTGCCATGATGTAATATGTAACCGTTCTTTGCATGAAGTAAAGAGGAACACAAATATCACGAGTAAAATCCATTTCATAAAAATCCTTCCAATGCGGTGGTTATCACCGAGAGTGCCAGAGAAGATCACGATCACCGCAATATAGTAATTATCTGAAGCGTCTATGTAAAAACGGCAGCCCGAGAAACTCAGACTGCCGCAATGCGGTTTTGTAGCCGGGAGAACTACTCCACCGGAGGAATCCCCTGAATACCGAGCATGAAATTGCGTCCGAACTCTTTGGAAAATTCGCGGTTTTCCGTGGCCGCTCGCACTTGAACCCGCGCCGCATAAGTGCCACTTCCCACCTGTCGGCCCGATTCGTTTTTGCCGTTCCACACAAAGAACAGGCTCTGGAATGCCGGAACATACACCATCGACCGTGTTTTCATGACAATATTTCCCACCGCGTCGTAGATCATCAGTTCCCCTTCGAGATTCATGCGGGGAAGTGCGGCGGAAGTTCCGGTCATGATCGCCTGAGCCTGAATGATCATCCCGCTCTTTCCACCGATTTCGGACTCATCCAGATCAAAGGCGGGAAGATCCAGTTCCGCCGGAACCGGCGTCACACCAAGTCGATAGGGAGTGACCGCATTGATCACGATATCAAAGGGATTGACGAACAGTTTCAGATCCAATTCACGGCGAATGTTGGCGCTGTTTGTCTGAACATTCCCTACAAGATCCTTTATTGTACCCATAGCTGAATTGATCCAGATCGAATCATACCCGATCGACGAATCAGGGCGCGTGGAACTATCAACTTTATATCGAATTCCAAGCGAATCCTGTGAAAGTTTCGACAGGACAACCGCATAAGGTGACAATCCATTCACAAAGAGATGCGACTGCGCTGATTCACCGGAAACGGTGACCGGTTCAGAGTAGTTCACGGTGAGATAGTCAGTTCCGGAAAGTGAGTCTTCGAGAACTGCGCCACCGGGAAGAATCACCGGAGCGACAGAATCCACTGGTGCCAACTGCGCCAATCCTACAACTTCGATCGAAGATGACGCAGACACCATACCGATTCTATCTGTGGCAGTGGTTGCCGTATTGGGAACCAGCGAACCTTCAGAAAGAGTTACAACCAACTTTTTGTCGATAAAGGCAGCTTTTCCTAGGGAGAATTTCCGTTCTGCCGGAAGTGTCAGCAGTGATGCCACTTGCGATGCAGGACTTGCAAAGATCGCACCACCTGCCAGAAGTTCCACCGCCAGTTCATCGATAAATCCATCGGCATTGCGGTCAAACCACACCGCCGAGAGCGGCTGGATTGACGTCACAACGCGAAGCGATCGTTCAGCATTGAGCGGATTGGTCTGCACATTGTTTGCACTGTCGCGAACCATCAACTTAGCGGCATCAATTTTTATAGAATCGCCGGAAAGCGGTGTCGCAATCGGCGCAGATCGAACCACTACAAAGGTCAGCGTCGAACCGTTTTGGACCACCGGCGAAAGAACCATCGCATAGGGTGCGGTGCCGCGGCGAAGTGCAAAGGGTTCGCCGGTCAGCGTCATCGGAGCCAGCGATTCCGAGAAAGTTACGGTGAGCGAATCTTCACGACTGCTGTCGAAATCACGGTAAAGCGCGCCATCGTGAAGAATGACCGGCGCGAGATGGTCGACGGGAGTCAATGATACATCGGTAAGAACGATTGCCGATCCCAGAGCGCCCTTGGCAATTTTGATGCGATCTTCCGCAGTAATCGCCGTGTTCGGGGTCGGGCGGTTCTCTTTCACGGTAAACGAAAGAGTTGTTCCACTGTAAACTGCTTTTTCTACAGTAAAGTTGCGGAACGCGGGAAGGGTAATTTTTGCGCGAAGGTCATCGGCATTAATCTGCGCTCCTTCGCCGGTGACGACAGAAAACGCAATCGAATCGATCAAGCCATCGCCGCTGTTGTCGTAGTAATGCGCGTCGCGAATCTCCACCGCCGCAATCACGTTCACCCGTTCTTCGCGATTGGTACTGTTCCCTTGAACTGCCCCGACAACGTCACGAATCTGGCGCATCGATGCATTAATACGAATCGAATCGCCTTCGTTGATTGGCTTGCCACTAAAATCAACCTGCCAGATGACACTGTTCTGTTCTGAACGAATTGGGGTCAGATAGAGATCGTATGGCGCCGCTCCTCGGCGAATCGAGAACTGTTTCGCACTTACTTTTTCTACCGCTACCGGTTCAGAGAAAGTCGTATGGAGAGTATCACCTGCGCCGGGATAGTCGTAAAGTGTCACGCCTTCAGGCATGATCACGGGGGCGATTGAATCAACGGGAAGAATTCGGTGCGCCGATTCGACCTTTGCGGTTCCAGCCATGCCGGAACGAAGGGTAATTGAATCAGAATCGGTGATCGCCGTTGAAGGCGCAATGCTGTTTTCAGTTACCGCAAGAATGAGGCGAGTGCCCACCATAGTCGATCGATCAATAGTCAGTTTTCTCGATGCAGGAAGATCGATCAACTTGAGAAGATCGTCCGCCTTGATATCGCTCCCTTCGCCGGTGGCAAAGTCGATGGTCACCGAATCGATCAATCCATCGCCGCTTCGATCATAGAAGGTCGACCCCGTAAGAATAACCGATGACGTCACCACCAGTTCGCGTTCTATGTTGGCGCTGTTTTTCTGAACATTTCCTTTGAGATCTGCCACGAGCCCGGCGATCCCGTTGATCCGAAGAGAATCGCCCGAAACCATGTTCTTTTCTGAAAGTGAAACGACAGCGAACTGAACGTCGGCACCAGTCACGTTGAGTGGTTTCAATTCCGCAGTATAGAATTTAGTTCCGCGGCGGAAATCGAAATAGCGACCGCTGTTCGTCATGGAAGCAACTGGTTCTGAAAACTGAACGGTCAATCGGTCGTCGGCGGTTCCGGTGAGGTCGTTGAGAATTGGATTGTTCAGAATGACCGGGGCCATCGAGTCGATCGGTACGATGCTTGATTTTGCGGTTTTTGTGCCATTAGAAAGCACTGATTCGCGAAGAACAATCGTTTCAGAAGGAAGAATCGCCGTACTCATTCCCCCGCTGTTCTGTTTCACCGAAAGGATCAAACGATTTTTAACCACTGATGATTTATCTATTGAGATTGATCGGGGCAGCGAAATGAGCGGGATCAGGTCTTCAGCAGAAAGCGTACTCCCCTCGCCGGTAGAAAACTCAATCGCCACAGAATCGACCAACCCGTCAGCATTGCCATCGAAAAACACGCCCTTTGAAAGAACAAGTGAACTGGTGACCAGAAGTGGTCGCTCGATATTGGCACTGTTTTTCTGAACGATCCCTTTAGTATCCTTGACCAGTCCGGTAGATCCAGCGATTCGCACCGAATCTCCGGTGGTCATGAAATAGTTCGCCGGAAGTGAAGCTACGTTGTACACCACCGTTTCATTGCTTGTCGATTTCGGGGTAAGCTGAACGGTAAAGCGCGAACTGCCCCGGCGAAAATCGAGATACTGACCTGTGGCCGACGATTCTGTAACCGGTTCGGAATAGCGCACCGTGAGAAGATCGTTTTCGATCCCCGCCTGATCATTGAGAATCACCGAACCGTCGAGAATAACCGGAGCCAAATGATCATTCGCAAGAACGGAACTGACAAAGGTCAATCCGCCTGACGTGAGTATGCCATCGCGAAGAGCTACGGTGTCACCCACGCCAATCTGCGTGTTCGGTATTGCGTTGTTCTCTTTCACGAGAATGTTCAATTTCCCATTGTTCCATGAACTTTTTATCGTTTCAAATCGGCGGTTCGGAGCTAAAATAAGACGATTCGTTAACTCCGTGACCTGTTCCGCAGAGAGTGCACCGGTATAGGAAAATCCGACGCTGAGTGAATCGACGAATCCGTCTGCATTTACATCAAACCAGTCGCTCGACTCAACAGAAAACATAGTTCCCGCTTCGTAGGGGATTCGCATTTCAAGCGTATCCAAAGGCAGTTTTGGATTGCGGAATGTTGCGATAATCGTATCGATTCGATCCACTTGAATCGCGCCGTCATTTTCCGCCTTGTCTCCTTTATAGTCACTTTTGAATCCTGCGGTAAAGAGGTTCCCATTTTTGGAAAGTGAAATCGTTTCCACATCGCCTTTTTTAATCGATCTCATCGAAACAGACACCTCCTTATATCCATAGAGAATATCTAAAGCTTTTTCTTCAAATCGAATCTGGCCATCTGGTTTCGAAGCGGAGAGTTTCGTTCCGGCAACACCATCCAAGGTCCAGTTCAGCGTCCGATCCCACCATTGAATTTTGTACGGATCTTTCAACTGAATCCCATTTGCTGTGGTCATGGTGAAATCGGTGGTGAGCGTTGTATCAATATTGGTGATTGTCTTTTTCCCATCTACCACAACCGTATCATTCACCTTATAATTAATTTTATAACTGAACGGCGTGGTTGTTCCAGTAAGCGGAATCATGTCGCCAAAAGAGATTTTCTTGTTTGTTTTATCCCAATTGCTTACCGTTGATCCATTGACGGAAATTTTCGCGACGCTGGCATCTGTTGTTTTCGTGATTACCGAGATGATATTATCCATGATGAATTTCATAAGGTCATCTTCGGTAGTATTATTATAGGCGTAATTCGCACTGAGATGATTGTTACTAGACAAACTAGTGTTGGCCTTAATTGCATCAGTCATTGTCTGAATCGTAATTGGAACGGTGTTCTCTTTTGAGAAATAGATCGTAAATGTTGTAGGAACGTTCACTCCCTTCATAAAGCGATCGCGTTCATCGGTATTGTTTGAAGGGTCTCTCGCAACACCATCGGAAATGAAGATAACATACTGGCGATTTTTGTTGTTAGAAGAGTTCTTAAATGCAGCCACGGCACCGTCGAAACCGGCGGTAATGTTTGTTCCCACCTCAGCACCAGATTTGTAAGATAGAGGATTTTCATCAACCTTGGGTGTAGCGACGGTTTTAAGATAATACTTCAGCATATCTCTTCCGGACAATGTCTTGGCCTTGTCCGATGTATATGTGCTGTCCATTTTTAACAGAGGAATATACCCCCACGAATCTCCACTGTTGACGGTCTTAAACAGTTTATCGTCGCTCGATTTACAATAGAGTGTTGTGCTGAATATTGAAAGACCGATTTCAGCTTTGGGGTGAAGTTTAGCAATACTGTCGATCAAACGGCTTGTTACCTTGTAGCGGTTGGCCTGAACGTCCATTTGGTAGTCTTTCATCCACATCGATCCAGAATTGTCCAATACAAACATTATCGAAGGATTGGCGTCTACCGCTCCTCCTTTTAATAATTCAGCGGGAATGTCCACGTGAATCTCTTCGGACATGGCCACACTTCCCGAGGGAACAAGAACACTCTTGCCGTGAAGTGTTTCCGGTTGACCAGAATAGGATACTTTTCCCACCTGACCCGCAGTAGCAAGGGCTACCCAAAGAGCGATGGCGAAAGTGGTATTACACAAATTTGGGAACGATGGCATGAATCCTCCAGTTTCTACTGATACAATTAGTCACTAAAGAAAACCTAGTACATCGCCAAATTGGATACCGTTTTTTCCATTCAGAACGGCCTATTACAAACCAATACTGTAATAAGGTTAAAGTGAAGCCGAATTGTGTTTTTTGCAAAGTATCAACTTAAGAGGATTAACACTTAAGTAAAAATTTCATCATTGAGAACACTCGGCAATTTCCATAAGGGCGATCGATTCAATACAATAGCAACAAAATTGCGATTACCTGCCGAAGAGATGCCACAACAAACCGAGATTATCGAGAACAGAATTCTACTTTCGACGATCTTTTTCAAGCAAATTGGAGAAAGAGATGAGTGCAAAAAATGGCGATCGTGTTATGTTCTGGTTTTCCCTTTTGGAATGGGGACACACCATTTTCCGGCAGCGCAAACCGTATTGATTCAAGATGACGAGTAGCGGATTCCGAGCATGATCAACAGAAAAGCAACTATACACACAACGAAAAAGGGCCGTCTCACAAGTGAGACAGCCCATAATTTCAACAGAAGTTGTAAAATTACTTCTTCTTATGACGGTTCGCGCGGCTGCGTTTTTTGCGTTTATGCTTCGCGATTTTAGATTTTCTGTGCTTCTTAACGCTAGACATTAAGAGCTCCTTTCACAATGATTTCATTGAAATCGATTTTAAGTATAGTCGCTGACTAATATAGATAATACGCATTTTCAATGCAATGGAAATAGTTGTATTCCCGATGCGAATTAGATCAGGTTATCCATTATATATACACGGCGTTCCGGGGTATTCTTACCCATATAGAACTCCAGTGTTTTACGGATATCCTGAATTGATTTGAGATTGACTTCGATCAAACGAATATCTTCGCCAATAAATTGCCCAAACTCTTTTGGCGATATCTCTCCAAGACCTTTAAATCGAGTGACTTCGTTATTTGAAATTTCACTCATAGCTTTCTGTTTTTCCGATTCAGAGTAACAGTAACGGGTCTCTTTTTTATTTCTCACGCGGAACAACGGTGTTTCTAAAAGGTGAAGGCGCCCTTCCACTACCAACTCTTCGAAATAGTTCAGGAAAAAGGTCAACAGAAGATTGCGGATATGGAATCCGTCCACGTCAGCATCGGTGGCAATAATAATTTTGCCGTAACGAAGATTTTCTACCGAATCTTCAATCCCAAGCGCAGTCATAATATTGTAGAGTTCTTCGTTTTTGTAGATCGCCGCACGATCTTTGCCATAGGCATTCTGCGGTTTTCCCTTGAGAGAAAAAACCGCTTGATTATAGACATCTCGCGATGAGATAATCGATCCCGATGCGGACATCCCTTCGGTGAGAAAAATGACCGAAAGTTCACCTTTCGGGCCATCGTTGAGATGGTTTTTGCAATCCTTGAGATTGGGTACTTTGATCGAAACTTTGCGGGCCACGTCGCGAGCTTGTTTTTTGACCGTGGCTAACTCTTTGCGAATTTTTTCATTATGGCTGATTTTCGATTCGAGAATAGCCGCGGTATCGCTGTTTTTGTGAAGGAAATCCGCTACGGCGATGCGCACGGCATTGACGATCCAACCGCGAATATCCGAATTTCCCAGCTTATTTTTTGTCTGACTTTCGAAAATCGGATCCTGCAATCGAATCGCGATTGCTCCGACAATACCATCGCGCACATCTTGAGCAGAGAAGTCTTTGCCCGTGTATTCGCGCACACCCTTCAGAATTCCTTCGCGAAATGCCGATTGGTGCGTTCCTCCTGCAGAAGTGTATTGTCCATTTACAAAAGAGAAATGGGTTTCACCATAGCTTTCAGTATGAGTAAAGGCGAATTCGACGCGACTGTCCGCCGATCGATGGTAGCACACATCGTAAATGCGATCACTGCCCACTTCAGCATTGAGAAGATCTTTCAACCCACCGCGCGATTCAAACTTCTGATCGTTGAAAAAGAGTTTCAGATTGCGATTGAGATATGCGTAGTTCCACAAGCGTTGTTCAATAAATTCAGAATTGAACTTGTATTCTCCAAAAATTGTTTCATCGGGAATAAACTCGACAATTGTTCCATTGGGCATTTCTGCATCCGCGCCGGATTCGTCAGAAACAATAATCCCCTTGGAAAAAATTGCGCATCGGAATTGTCCTTCGCGATAGGAGGTGATCTTAAAGTGTGAAGAGAGCGCGTTCACCGCTTTTGTACCGACACCGTTCAACCCTACAGAGAATTGAAATACATCGCTGTTATATTTCGCTCCGGTGTTAATTACCGATACACATTCGATGATCTTTCCAAGGGGAACGCCGCGGCCATAGTCACGGACGACGATTGTTCGCTGATCCGTGCAAGTTACTTCAACACGGTCGCCGTTATTCATGATAAATTCGTCAATCGAATTGTCAATTACTTCTTTAAGAAGGATATAAATACCATCGTCATACTGTGAACCGTTTCCAAGACGACCAATGTACATACCCGATCTGAGTCGAATATGTTCAAGCGAATTGAGCGTTTTAATTTTGCTTTCGTCGTACTGCTGCTGGCCGGTTTCACTCATTGACACCTCACGAGTTTAAGGAGTGTATAATATACTTGAGATAAGCCGGTTATTCAAGATTCACACAGTGTAAAAAGAAGTTAAAAAAAACGGGGAGCAAAACTCCCCGTATCTTCTATAGATCAAAACGATTAGAAATCGTCGTGATCATCTAAATCGAGATTTTCTGGATCAAAATCGAGGTCACCCATGTCAAGCCCAAGGTCAGGGAATGCATCGGGATCAATTTCGACCTCTTCATCAGGAGTCTCATCGACTTTTTTCTTGTTTTTGCGTTCACCTTGAGCAGAGAGTTCTACTTCAATTCCAGGATGATCATCGCCGTCAAAATCATCCGGTTCATCGAATCCACCCAAGATATCTTCGATCTCTTCCTGATCTCCAGCCGCAAGCATCTCCTCGATAAGGTCTTCACGACCAATTTTGCGAAGGTGCAGAACACGCTTAAATTCGTTGCGGTGAAGGTCGCAGTATTTCGGATAGACATACTGACGCGGGAAGATTTTTAGTTCGAACTCATGCGTACACGCCTCGAGCCCACACCCCATTATAACAGTCTGAACTTCCGTATTACTGTGTTTAATTGTCTGATTTTTAAGGTTAACATCTTCTGGTGCAGCCCGCTTGCGAATTCGATACTGATCTTTGCGATGTTCATGACAGTACTTTGCGATGTGAATACCGAAGAAAATCTTACCACATCCCGGATACTGACACTTCTTCTCTCTCAGTTTTTGACGTCTTCTCGTCTTTGGTAACTGCATCTGCACTCCTGTAATGTTATTCCTGTACTAATTGATTCAAATATAACGAGAAAGATAGCTAGATTATTTCGCGAAACTATTATAAAATTGTCAACAGAAAGCATATCAATGCGATACGGGGAACATAATGGTTGACAAAATGACAACCATTGTGTAGATAGCATCTCGCAATTGAACCGACTCTTCTGATTCGTATTTATATTTAAGACCTAAGACATAACGAGGAGATTACTATGATTGAGCGCATTGTGTGTATTGTCATTCTTCTAACGCAACTTATTTTCGCAGAAGGGTCTACGCTTCTCGAAGCAGGTTCAGAAGCTCCTTCTTTTGCGCTTCCCAATCGTGACGGTGTTCGCGAATACCTGCGAACATGGTGCGGGGAACCGTTGGCAAAACCATTTATAAACAAAGTCCCACGGCGAGTAATTCTCAGTTTTTGGAGCACCACCTGCCTTCCCTGTATGAAAGAGATCCCTGAACTGCATCGCTTTGCAGAAACACATGCCTCCGACTCGATGAAAATCTACTTAATCAATGTTGACAACATGACAACAGATGAATTGAATACCTATGTAAACAAAAAAGGTTGGACACTTCCCGTCTTAGCCGATCCGTATCAGAGTGTGGCAAAAAGGTATTTAGTCAATGCAATTCCAACAATTTACATTATCGCTCCCAACGGAAAAATCGAACACGGATTTACCGGAATACCCCCGCAAATGAGCGCTGAAGACTTTCTAGCGGAAAAGATCTTCGGGAAAAAGCTCACCAAAAAATAGGCATTTCAACTGCGCAATAAAAAAGCCCTCGATCGTTTTCGGGGGCTTTCTTTATTGCATTGAACCAGAAAACAGTAGTTCTCCATGCAAGCGAAGAGCACACTGCCCCTGATGTTCCCACAACTCATAACCGAGACTGTTTTCATACCGCACACCCGAGGCGGCAGGCACCTGACGAAGCAACTGTTCAGAGCCGTCAAGCAGGGTTACTCGAATCGATTCAGGAGAGTTGACAAAATGAAAAACGTGTAATTCTCTTCCCACCGAATCGAGAAACACTACCAATGGCTGAGGAATGATATACGGCTGAGAAACAACCTCTTCCTGAACGAATACTTCCTGTCGAGAAGCATTGTGAGCACAGGAAAGGGCTAAAAGAGCATAGGGAACAATAAAGAGCACTTTCACGAAAAACCTCTTTCTATTAGCGGACTGGACATAAAAAAAGTCTGCGCTGATTAAATCAACACAGACTTATTGAAAATCAATTCAAACTGAGCTTACTTTCTCTGAGCGAGATAATCTTCATACGAACCGGCAAAGTTCACAATGCCGTTCGGTGTCAATTCGATAATCCGGTTTGCAAGCGATGACACGAATTCACGGTCATGAGATACAAAGATCAATGTTCCCGGATAGTTCACGAGCGCAAGGTTGAGCGACTCGATCGACTCCATGTCCAAGTGGTTGGTTGGTTCATCCATAAGCATCACGTTATTTTTCTGAAGAGTCAGTTTTGCAAAGAGCATACGCCCCTGTTCACCTCCAGAAAGAACGCGCACCGGTTTGATAATATCTGCCGCACGGAACAACATACGACCGAGTGCTGCACGAAGTGTAGTCTGGTCTAAATCACCCGGATTATACGCCGAAATCCAGTCATACAAAAGTACATCTGAATCGAAATCAGCCGCATGGTCTTGCGCAAAGTACCCAAGTTGAGCGTTTTCATTCCAGATTACTTCGCCCTTTGAAGTTTCCAAGTCGTTGGCAAGGATACGAAGAAGTGTTGTTTTACCAATCCCGTTTGGCCCAATGATCGCCACTCGGTCACCCGCATCGATACGAAGATCGAAATTCTTGAACAGGAAATCGCCATCGTATTTTTTCGCTACGCCTTTAACTTCAACAACAAGTTTGCGTAGCTCTTTTTCTTGTTCAAACTTGATATATGGAGAGATACGGCTCGAAGGTTTTACTTCATCAAGCTGAATTTTGTCCAACTGTTTTTTGCGCGAGGTTGCCTGTTTCGATTTCGAAGCATTCGCAGAGAATCGACTTACGAACTCCTGAAGTTCTGAAATCTGAGCTTTCTTTTTCGCGTTGTCAGCGAGAAGACGTTCGCGAGCAGCTTCGGCCGCGGTCATGTATTCATCGTAATTACCTGGATATAAGCGAAGTTCACCGTAGTCGATGTCGGCCATATGCGTACAGGTTTCGTTCAGGAAGTGACGGTCATGGGAAATAATAATGATCGTCGTGTCCTGCATATTGTTAATCATGTTTTCAAGCCAACGAATCGTGTTAATGTCGAGGTTGTTCGTCGGTTCGTCCAAAAGAAGAATATCCGGATTTGAGAAAAGCGCCTGAGCCAAAAGTACGCGAAGTTTCCACCCCGGAGCAACGGCGCTCATTGGTCCCCAGTGCTGATCCGTTGGGATTTCAAGTCCAGAGAGAAGTTCTTCAGCACGAGATTCTGCCGTGTAACCATCAAGTTCAGCGAACTCCATTTCAAGTTCTGCCGCACGCATACCATCTTCATCAGTCATGTCAGGATTTGCGTAGATCGCATCTTTTTCCTGTTTGATTCTCCAGAGTTCTTCGTGCCCCATGATAACCGTGTCCATCACCGAATACTCTTCGAATGCAAACTGATCTTGGCGAAGTTTACCGATACGTTCGTTTGGATCGTAGGAGATATTCCCCGCTGTTGCTTCGAGATCTTTCCCGAGAATTTTCATGAACGTTGATTTTCCACATCCATTTGCACCGATAAGCCCGTAGCGGTTACCGTTGCCGAATTTCGCAGAAACATTTTCAAACAGCGGCTTTTCACCGAACTGCATAGTCACATTAGATGCTACAAGCATTGGACGATTCCTTTTAATAAAATTTTAGCGGGTGCAATATACAATATGGAGAGAAATTGGGGGATTGGTGCAGGGCATTGGATGATTAGTTTTTATTGAGCGCATAAACGCAAAAAGGGAAGGCACTTGGCCTTCCCTTCCTCAGGAGAACATTGCGTTCTCCTGATACCTCATCATCACACACATTCACAATAGACTGTAAATCACATTTCAGATGAGAGTTGTCAGAGACCACTGTGTTCAGATACTGACCATAACCTGATAACGACAATGCAGAATGAGTATTTTAGTTTTCTATAAACGCAAAAAGGGAAGGCACTTGGCCTTCCCTTCCTCAGGAGAACATTGCGTTCTCCTGATACCTCATCATCACACACATTCACAATA
>JFJP01037837.1_pt1 | contig 22000 bp, 13 predicted proteins | sample 431651 | NCBI WGS metagenome assembly JFJP01 (sample SAMN02602958, study PRJNA72255) | Microbial mat metagenome, whole genome shotgun sequencing project. | biome: fresh water; feature: sink hole; material: water; isolation source: purple microbial (photo- and chemosynthetic) mats found in...
ATCTTCTTCTTGGAGTCTCCCACAACCTTCGCGCCAAAGCCTATTGATTTCGTTCCCTGCCGTTTTTTAACCACCGAGTCCAGACCAACGAATGCCCCGCCGCAGATAAAGAGGATATTGGTGGTGTCGATCTTCACCAGGTCCTGCTGAGGGTGTTTCCTGCCACCCTTTGGCGGCACCGAGGCAACAGTGCCCTCGATGATCTTGAGCAGGGCCTGTTGCACACCTTCTCCGGAAACATCTCTGGTCAGGGAGGGACTGTCGGACTTTCTGGCGATCTTGTCGATTTCGTCAATATAGATGATCCCTCGTTCAGCCTTCTGGATGTCGAAATCGGCAGCCTGCAGAAGATTGACCAGGATATTCTCGACATCATCGCCAACATATCCGGCTTCCGTCAAGGTGGTAGCATCAGCCATGCAAAAAGGCACATTGAGAATCCTCGCCAGTGTCTGGGCAACCAGGGTCTTTCCTGAACCCGTTGGTCCGATCAGGATGATATTAGACTTCTGCAACTCGACATAATCATCATCATTGACAGGAGCATCGATACGTTTGTAGTGATTATGCACTGCCACGGAAAGTACCTTTTTGGCATATTCCTGGCCAATCACATACGAATCGAGATGGGCTTTGATCTCCATTGGTTTGAGAGAGACCGAGCGATTGTCTGCCGAGTCCTGGGCCTGATCTCCGCTTTCATCCTGGACGATCTCATTGCACAGTTCTATACATTCATCACAGATGAACACATTGGGACCAGCGATAAGTTTCTGAACCTCATTCTGGTTTTTGCCGCAGAACGAGCAAAAGCAATCAGGTTCATTGGTTGTGGTATCTGACATCTTATTTTTCCTCAGTTACATCTTCACGTTTTTCGAGCACTTTATCTATTATACCATAATCCTGAGCTTCTTTTGCACTCATAAAATTATCACGTTCAGTATCTGCCTTGATTCGTTTCATCGTCTGCTTAGTATGATGGGCAAGGATTCTGTTCAGGTCCTCGCGCATCCGCAGAATTTCCCTGGCATGGATATCAACATCGGTGGCCTGTCCTTGAAATCCGCCCATCGGCTGGTGAATCATGATCCTTGAATTCGGCAGGGAATAACGCTTACCATCAGTCCCTGCGGCAAGAAGCAACGCTCCCATCGATGCGGCCTGACCCATACAGAGGGTGGCGATATCGCACTTCACGTACTGCATGGTATCATAGATCGCCATACCAGCCGTAACCGAGCCACCAGGCGAGTTGACATAAAAAGTGATATCCTTATCGGGATCCTCCGCCTCAAGAAAAAGCAACTGGGCTATGATGACATTTGCCACATCATCATTGACACCGGAACCGAGAAAGATAATCCGCTCTTTGAGAAGACGGGAGTAAATATCGTAGGCACGTTCGCCGCGGGGACTCTGTTCAACTACCATGGGTACAAGATTCATTGTCACGCTCCTGAAACGGTTCGACTGCAAAAGGCTGGAGCCTCTTGCAGTCGTCTTAGCTCGAAAATATTCTGATAGCACCGGCATCCCAATGGTCCGCCGACCATTTCTGTCTCTGTAAATTCAAACCCGGCCAGATCAAGCCTCCAGAACCGGCGTTTCTTGCGTAGCTTCCACAATGACTGCTTCCTCTTTAAGGAAATGTAGAATCTTTTCGTTCAGCAACTCATTCATAAAAGGAAGAAGATCATCACGGCTCTGGAAATATTCCTTAACCTTGGCGACTGGCATGTTGTACTGCTCGCCGATTCTCTTGAAGCCGCGATCGAGATCTTCGTCATTCACTTTGATGCCTTCGACCTCTGCTATCTTTTTCAAGACGAAATCACCACGGACCCTTTTTGTAGCCATTTCAACATTCTGTTTGGCCAACTCTTCGCGACTTAGGCCTGCTGCTTCCAAGGACAATCCGCTCTTCATCAGGGTCTGCTCAGTCTGTTTGACCATCTGCTCTATCTCAAAGGCCACCAGACGATTAGGGACCTCGAAGTCATGGGTGTCAAGGAGTTTCTGCATGATTCTGTCAGTGAGAGATCCCTCGGCAGACTCCTCCTTTTCCTTCATTCGCCTTTCGCGAATCGAATTCTTCAAATCTTCAAAGGAGTTGAATTTGTCACTGACATCCTTGGCGAAATCATCATTCAAGTCAGCGAGTACGCGCTCCTTGACATCCTTGATTTTAATCCTGAACTCGATATCCTTCCCTGCCAGAATGGGGTTTGAATGCTTTTCGGGGAAACTCACCACATGCGAGGCTTCTTCCCCTTTTTTCATGCCAACAAGTTTTTCCTCAAACTCCTTGCCCATCCTGCCTGAACCGACATCTACAGAATAGTCATCATTTTTTACTTGTTTCAGAGCATTTCCTTTATGGTATCCCTGGAAATCGACAACGACGATATCCCCCTCTGCTACAGCCCGATCATCGATCGCGCGAAGGACCGCCATATCTTTACGCAACGCCTTCAATTCATTCTCGATTTCTTCATCACTGACGGTGACGGCCGGCTTTTCAATCTCGATACCCTTGTAACTTGCCAGTTCAAACTGGGGCTTGGTGTCGACATTGGCCACATAGGTGAATGTACCGTCTTCATTGTATTTGACACTGGTTATATCAGGATGCACAACAGGATCAAGGCCCTGTTTTTCAATGGCGTCAAAGTAGGTATCCTGCACCAGTTTTTCCCCGACCTCGCCTTCAACCTGCGGCTTGTAGTTTTTCACAATCACCGAACGCGGCACTTTCCCTCGCCGGAATCCTTTGATTCTGATATCTTTTTTCAGTTTGTCATATGCCTCATCAAGTTTTGGCTGAACAACGTTTTCCGGCAAAGTAACCGAAATTTTTTTAGTAAGAGTACCTATCTCTTCAACACGAACTTCCATTGAATACCATCCTTTCAGTTTAGTTATCGAGAATCCGTAAATTCCTCACCCGATCATCCCCGTTGCCCATCCAAAAATTCGGCTTTCTGAGGTTTGGGCATAGAAGTGGATTAATGACGTATATAAATCCTGCAGTTATTCCTGGTGCGAGAGGGGGGAGTCGAACCCCCACGCCAAGGCGCCAGCTCCTAAGGCTGGTGCGTCTACCAATTCCGCCACCCTCGCGCCCCGGTACAGACTGCCATGCATGCCCGAATTCTGTAAGACTTGAGATTCCCTCAGGGGGTTTCCCCGCAAATAAACACCCTCCTGAAGGCCAGGATAGCGTCTTTGTTAACAGTCTTGTAGTAATTCACAACACACGCACAGTCAAGACTGTACCTGGTTTTTGCCAGATTTCTGCCAGTAAAAAAGACAATTAATACCATTTTGGCCACTTACTTTCCAGTTATTTTTCCAAATGCAGGATCATCACTCTGCATTTTTTGGTCCTTTCTCAACAAAAGCATTGCAATCCTGCCGAAAATGATCACAATTACAACTGTAGAGCGTACATACACACTCTTTTGTCCACATCACCCTCATTTTTTCATTATTTTTTGCAAATTCCCGTACATCATGAGGTACTCCATGCATTTCCCCCATCTTCTGAAAACCTGTGCAATTTCCCTCATTCTCACAACAACTGCATTTGCCTCAGACGCCGCATACACCGGCAGAGACAACCGGCTGGAATGGGCTCAGCAGGAAAGCTGGCAGCTTGCCGGGAAACCGATCGATTTCGTCCACTCCCTTGACGGCAAATACACCTTTATCCTCAACGACCAGAAACAGATTAATATCTACAACCAGCAGGGTTCAATCCAGGGTACAATCCCCGTCTCGGCCGGGGTAAACGCCATCGACATAGCGCCACAGGGTGAGTTCCTTTATCTGATCGACAAGGAAACATCGAGATTCACCTCGATTGCCATCGACTTTATTATAGATATCGACACGGCAGGTTCTCCTACTAAAGGTTCTGAGCAAGCGCCAATCTCCATGGTCGTCTTCACCGATTTTCAATGTCCCTATTGCATCAAACTCGTGCCACTGCTTGATCAGGTTATGGCAAAATACCAAGGCAAGGTCAAACTCACCTTTAAGAACATGCCCCTGCAGTTTCATGAAATGGCAGAACCTGCCGCCCGTGCCGCCCTTGCCGCAAATGAGCAAGGTAAATTTTGGGAATTTCATGATCAGCTCTTCGCCACCTCGCAACTTAAACCCGAATCTGTTACGGGAATAGCCACCTCTCTTGGCCTCGATATGTCCCGCTTCAACGCCGACATGATGTCGCCGGTAATTCGTCAGAAACTCAACAAGGATATGCTCGACGCCCAAAAGGCCGGAGTTACCGGGACCCCGACTGTCTTTATAAATGGCCGCAAGCTCAAACAACGCTCTCTCGAAGGATTTCAGGCAATTATCGACGAAGAATTAAAAAAGGCCTGACATCTGAAACTTTACCATGCCTCCTCAACAAATCAGCCAGGATCTCAATTTCCCCGACAATACTGCAGCGGGCGCCTTGTTTGGCGATCTGAATAAAAATCTGCATATTATCGAGGAAAGCTCTGGTGTAAAAATCAACGCCCGCGGCAACAGCCTGAATATCTCTGGTGTCCGCCATGATGTCGAGATGGCGGCAGAGTTGCTCAATCAGATTTACGATCTGATTGGCAAAGGCTATCCTGTGTACAGTTCCGACTTTGCCTTTGGCCTCAGGATTCTTGGCTCCTCGCCAAAAGCCAGACTGGATAAGATCTTCCTCGACAAGGTCTATGTCACCACCCAGAACCGAATCATCTCACCCAAAACCACCAACCAGAAACTCTACATCGACGCAATCCGTAACAACGATATCGTCTTCGGCATCGGTCCTGCAGGCACTGGCAAAACCTACCTTGCAGTCGCTATGGCCGTATCGGCCCTGGTCAGCGGGCAGGTCAAATCCATTATCCTGACTCGGCCGGCGGTTGAGGCCGGCGAAAAACTTGGATTCCTGCCAGGTGATCTCGCCCAGAAAGTCAACCCCTACCTGCGCCCCCTGCATGATGCCCTCTATGATATGCTGGGCCCCGAAAAAAGCCTCGATCTGGTTGAGCAGGGAGTTATCGAGGTTGCCCCTCTGGCCTTCATGCGCGGCAGAACTCTGAGCAATGCCTTCATTATTCTTGACGAGGCTCAGAATACTACCAGGGAACAGATGAAAATGTTTCTCACACGGATCGGATTCGATTCACGGGCCGTCATCACCGGAGACATCACTCAGGTAGACCTGCCGATCAAAAAAAATTCCGGTCTCCTCGAGGCCAGAAACATCTTGAAGCGGATTGACGGAATAACATTTTGCACCTTTTCAAAGGCCGATGTTGTCCGCCACCCTCTGGTTCAGAAAATCATCCAGGCCTATGAGACTTCACAGAACTGAGGTGGGCAATTACATGCAGGCACTCGTGCTGATTTGCAGGCTGCTTCCTCGACTACGCCCATGCCCGTAGATCTCTCCATTAACTATCCGGCGGCATCCCGCCTCATTAACAGAAGACAGCTTATCGGACTGACTGGAGAGCTTCTGAGGAAGTGCAGGGTGGCCGAGTATACAGTCAGCCTGCATCTGGTCAATGACGAAGAAATTCGTTCACTGAACAGAACCTACCGACAGAAAGACAGCGCTACCAATGTTCTGTCATTTCCCTTCGGGGAAGGGGCTGATTCTTCCCTCGCCTCCCTCCCCGTCAAGGAACTCGGCGACATCGTCATATCTCTGGACACTGCCCGACGCGAATCCGTTGAATATTGCCAGACGTTTCAGCATCGGCTGAACTGGCTCATCATCCATGGCCTGCTGCATCTGCTCGGCTATGACCATGAACGCTCCAGAAAAGATGAAAAAATAATGCAGGCGATGGAACTTGATCTGCTCGCTTTTCTGAAAATATACAGGAGAACACCCATGCCACATCTCGCTATCAATGTCGACCATGTCGCCACAATCCGCCAGGCACGCGGCACCATCGAGCCGGATCCCGTCACAGCCGCAGCTCTGTGTGAACTCGCCGGGGCATCGGGTATCGTCGTTCACCTGCGGGAAGACAGACGCCACATCCAGGACCGCGACGTGCTACTGCTGCGCCAGACGATCAAGACCAGACTGAATCTCGAGATGGGCGCCAACCGGGAGATCATTCAATTTGCCCTTGATCTCCAGCCCGACATGGTAACCCTGGTCCCCGAAAAGCGCGAGGAACTGACCACAGAAGGCGGATTGGATATCGTCGGCCAAAAGAAAAAAATTGGTCAGACTGTGAAAAAGATGCGGTCAGCCAGCATACCTGTCTCAATATTTATTGATCCTGATTTCGAACAGATACATGCTGCGGGTGACATTGGCGCGACGTTTATCGAAATCCACACAGGAAAATACTGCGATGCGGCAAGCGACACGGCCAGAAATCAGGAATATCAACTTATCGCCGCTGCCGCAGAAGAGGCCAATAGGATAGGCCTGCGGGTTAATGCAGGCCATGGCTTGAATTATCAGAACACGGCGCCGATTGCAGCCCTGGCCACTATAGATGAGCTTTCAATAGGTCATGCCATAATTTCCCGAGCCGTTTTCACCGGCATCGATCAGGCTGTGCGGGAAATGCTGGAGATCATCAGGAATGCACAATTCTAGAAGTCTTTGAGCCGGCCTCACTCCTGGGGCGAATCAGCACCGCCACTTAATGCATCAAGATATACATATCAATTACAATGCATTACACTAATTCATTAAAACATTACAGTGAACTTGTCGATTGACACCCTGCTTGTCAATATGTTAAAAGCAGACATCTCGCCTGGGTGGTGGAACTGGTAGACACCCGGGACTTAAAATCCCGTTCCCGTGAGGGAGTACCGGTTCGATTCCGGTCCCAGGTACCAAGTCACACATCAAAGTAGTCCCAAATAGTACAAAAACCCGCATTCCTTCTTGGCTTGCGGGTTTTTTATTATCCAGCGAGATTCAACGAAATACCATAACAACCGGGTAGAGAAACGGGTAATATGATGGGTAAGCGCTACCCGTTCTAATTTCTACCCGTTTCCTCCCTACCCTTTTTAACCTCTATCGTTGCGAGGTTTACCCGTTATGGCAAAGCACACGAAGAATGCACTCACAGATGCCTATGTTAAGAACTCCAGAGCAAAGGATGGACCATGAGTCGGCTTCGGTCGCAATTGCCAGTGCATTTCTTGCCTTGTTCTTTCCTATGGCTCTATGATGATGGTTGGAAACAGACCTTTCCTCATTCCCTCCGGGTAGGGTTGGATGGTATTGAAGGAGATATTCTGATTTTTCTGGGCATGGCCCTTCCTGTCACTCCCGTTGAAAAATGCGCCGTTGGCCTCAAGGATATGGTTGATCCGGTCCTTGAATGCAGAGATAAAGCGTGCTCCACTGCCTTCGAAAAACATCCCGCCGATGGAAATGCTTTCGTCGAGAGCGGAGAATGCCTCAATCGACATGCTGTTGGTTTTCAGGTCGTTCTGATCCTTGATCATTCCCCAGACCAGATGTTCGGCCGGGATAGCCAGCGGTTCTCTGGAATCAATAATCGTATGGGGCATGACAATGGTGTCGTCGCCGATCGTGAGCCTGTTGTCGGGCCGACCACGCAAGAAGCTATTGAAGCCTACAAACACATTTTTACCGAGATGGGCCTCGCAGATCTTAGCCCCGTGGGCCGTGACGTTGAACCCTTCGAGCCGGGAATTGATGATGAAACAGTTCTCTTGGGCATTGGCGCCTTTCCCCAACCATGCATTCTGGAGAAAGGCTCGCTGCGCGACCAGAACGTTTTCCCCAATATGGGTTTGGCCTTTGGTTACTGCATAGCGGTCCAGTGAGGCGTTATTGGGTACGGGGACGTTGTGTTCAATATGAACCATGTCAAAAACACGCTGAAAGGCCTCCTTGCGGTCCTCGATGAAATCCATGAACAGTCCCTGGGGGGGCGTCCCCGCAGTGAAGTAGATATAATCATTTAGTTTATCGATTGGATGCTGATAGAAAAAATTGAATATCCCCGGGTTTCTCACCCAGATAGTTCCGGGGGCGAGGTGAAGATGGCTGATCTCTCCGGCCTGGACATAGGAGAAATTTCCAATTACGCAATCGCGTATGGTGGTTAGATCAACGGTTGCGAACACACCGAGGAAACTGCCATTGGATGGAGATCCGTGAATATTCGCATAGTTCATCGCGATGGTGTCAGTGATGAAGAATTTCTCCAGTGTCTCGGGATCGTGTGAATAGTTATGCACCAAGGTTTTGATAAGCAGACTGTCCTGGATATCGATTTCCTCGTTGTCACTGACCGGCACTTCATAGTCCTGATATTGGAAGAGGTCACCTTTTTTTTTCAACTCATCGCCCCTGATATCGCTTTTATACAAAAGCGAGTTGGTCACCTTGCATCTGCCGAGAAAATAGCTTCCGGCCAGGTTCGAATACCTGAACTGGAAGTTCAGCGGATGGTGGGGGGAAATTCCATAAAACGCATAGAATTTGACCATCTGGACAAAGGGGATGAGCTTCTGGACATATGGGTTAACATCAAATTCCAGTTCGCGGAGGTTGATATTGACCCGCTGAATGATCCGATCATACAGTTTCTCGATTTCCTTCATATTTCCCTCTCAACATGGGCAACTTTCAACATCGCATTGAGAATCGTCGAAAAAACATCAGAAAGTCTGAGGACCCCGACACATCGATTCTCCCGTGTCACGAGGAGGGATAAACGGTTTTTTACAAACATCATATGGGCTGCAGTATCCAGCGCCGTGTTCTCGTCTACGAATTCATTTTCACCGATCGTCTTCATGAAGTCTTCGACCTTCATGTTCATCGTCTCCGGGTGGGTATAAAAATCCTCCAGGGATGACTTCTTCAACCGGTATTCTTCATGCATCTTGGCTATGAAATTCGAAGTGAAACCGAACTTTCCCATCTCATCAATTTTATCCGTATAGGTATCCCTTGGGGAAAGTGCTCTCAGGATGTCGAGTTGGCTGAGTTTGCCCAGCACTTTCTTATTCTTCCCCATGATGAGTACCATCCAATGAGGATGGACATTGCCGGCACGCTCCTGTTTATCACTCTCAAGGGCAATGACAGCTTCAAAAAGAGAAGAACCTTCCGGGATAGTGGCATATTCTGAGATAGGCACCATCAGATCCTTTACGATATACTTCATATCAAAAGCCTCTACAGAGTGATGGATTTCGTGGTACGTTACCTGAATGACGGTTGCAATATGCAACGCTAACTTATTGAAATATACACATAAAATAGTTGCTTGAATATGGAAAAATAGTGGGGCTAGATTTATTGCGGATTTAGAGGCCACTTTTCTGTAGATTGATGAGTTTCCAGAAAGATACGCCATTACTATGAGCCGACTCAACGAATGAACTTGTACCCTCAATGACGTCTCTGAACTCATTCGATAGAATCCAATTGTTATAATTCTCCATCGCCTCCACAGGAGTCCATTTGAGCCCTTGGTCGAATGTTGCGGGGAAGGTGGCAAGCGGCAATCTGCGGATACAACCATCGTCGCTCAGAGGCTCAACTTTTAGCGCCAATGCAACCAAATTGATTGTCCATTGCAGTGAGCGCTGTAACTCCCCAAGGAGTGCATCCAGATTTATGTTAATATTGACGGAAAGCTGATCCGTAAGGTTGTGTAAGTTGCTAAATAGTTTGTGTATATTACTCCGGAGTGACTGATCTACATAAAACAGGATAAACTCAAAAAACTTGATCGACTATCTTTCGATATTCAAGATCATTCCAACGTTCTTGACTAGAGGAGAAAATTGACTATGAAGTCTTTGGTTTTTCAGCTTATTTTTGAACAAACAGAGAAAGACGCCAATGCTGTTCATTTGTCATTTCTACAATCAAGCACCTCCCTAATTTTGGCACTCAGTTCGTTTAATGTGAACGGTTTCTGGATAAAATGGACTCCCTCGTCGAGCACTCCATGGTGAGCAATGACGTCGGCTGTGTAGCCGGACATGAACAGCCGATTGAGGTTAGGAAGAAGAGTTAACAGATTCTTGGCCAGATCACGTCCATTCATTTCAGGCATAACCACGTCGGTCATCAGCAAATCGATGCGGCTTGGGTGCTCCATAGCCAAACGGATGGCCTCACCTGGGGTTTCGGCCGTCAGCACTGTATATCCCAGTTCTTTGAGCATCACCGTGGCCATATCCAGGATCATTGCTTCGTCCTCCACAAGCAATATAGTTTCACTGCCCCGTGCCGCCGTATTTGGCCTATATCCCCCTGTCTCAATTGCCGCATGGAGCACGTGCCGCGGTAGGTAGATCGTGAAAGTCGTTCCCAAGCCCGGCTCACTGTAGACGTTGATGAATCCGTTGTTCTGCTGGACAATGCCATACACAGTCGCGAGGCCAAGGCCTGTACCCTTTCCCAAAGCCTTTGTGGTGAAGAAGGGCTCAAAGATGTGGGATATGGTCTCAGCATCCATCCCAACTCCACCGTCAATGACGGACAACAGTACGTAGTCGCCGACGACAAAACCCGCGTGATGGAAGCAGTAAGCCTCATCGAATGAGGCTTTGCCAGTCTCAATGATGACCTTGCCGCATCTCATGATAATAGCATCGCGGGAATTGACGCAAAGGTTGACCAGGATCTGATCAATTTGGGAGGGATCCATCCTGACAGGCCAGATTTCATGGCCAGGCTTCCACAGCAGGTCGATATCTTCACCGATAAGTCGGCGCAATAATTTTAGCATACCCTCGATAGTCGTATTGAGGTCGAGGACCTTGGGAGCAATGGTTTGTTTTCGAGCAAAGGCAAGCAGTTGGCGCGTGAGGTCGGCTGAGCGAAGGGCGGCCTGTTGGATATCCTCCAGCCTGGAGCGCAAAGGCTCATCTTTTTCAAGGTGAAGTAAGCCCAACTCCGTGTGACCAAGTATGACGCCCAGCATGTTGTTGAAATCATGGGCAACTCCACCGGCAAGTTGGCCGACAGCCTCCATCTGCTGTACGTGCCGCATTTTCAGATCCATCTCTTTCTTCTCGCGTTCCGCCCGTTTCTGGTCCGTAATGTCTCGGGATAAGCAGAGGATGGAGGGGGCGCCCTGATAAACAAATGGCACTAGGCGTGCAGTAAAACAGGATGGCATGTTGTCGATGGTCAATTCATACTCGCAATCCTGAATCAACTGGGTTTCAACGGCCTTGTCGATCATCGTTTGTATTGTTTTGGCGGCCTTTTCTGGAATTGCATCATGGATGGTCTTGCCTACAAGGTTCTCTTTGGAGGCAACCAACAACTTTGGGTTGGCTGCAAATATGTCTAGGTAACATCCCTCGGTATCCATTACAAACATGAGGTCCGGCACTGCTGCCATTATGGCCCGCAGTTCTTCATCTCTTTCACTCAGTTCGCGATTCTGCTCACCAATTTCTCTGATCATATTCCGCAGTTTTCTTGTCAGGGTACCGGAATAGAAAGTGAAGAACACAATTGTGAAGATCGTTACAACAGCAAAAATCGTTAGGGAAATGCGCTGACTTGTCTTCAGGTAATCGCCATGTCTCTCATCAATCGAATCGCTGAACTGCTGAAATTGTATGAGAAATAGGTCTGCGGTATGCTCGATGACGGCGATCTGCTTCTTGTAGTCGCGAAGTTCTGCAAAGAGTTGGGCATTTCCTATCGCACCGTTCTGGGTGTGGTCGAAGCGGTCGAGAAAAATATCAACTCCGTAAAGGGCTAGCTCTCGTTGATCTTCTATCTCAGAGGCGTTATCGAGATAGACAAGTGCCTTTCGCAGCTCAGCGGCAAGGGTTTGCCACAAATTCTTAATGTGTGTACGCCTACGTTCTGATTCAGAGTCAAGTGGAGTTGCAGACGCTGTGACGCGTTGCAATACGGCTTCGCACGTTTCAATACTGCGGAGCAACTCTTGACTGAGCTCAAAAGCATTCTTCTTTTTGGACGAGAGGGCTTTCAGATTGAAATTCAGGTGATTGATCGCCGCCAATCCTTGCAGAGACTCTCTAGAGGCCTGAGACAAGTGTTCGGTGCGGGAATGGACAAAATAGAGTGACGAGAATGCAATTCCAAATCCGATGACGATTGTGGCGGCGGCCCCAAGCATCATTTTCCGAACTGCGCTCTCCGGCAATGTGTCGGAGAAGAAGGCGCTGCATTTTCCAAGAAAAGATGTCATGGTCCAGGCTCCACCACTGATTTTCCAAAGTAAGGCTGCATCTTTTGTTGGAGCTGCTTCAATTCCTCGGCTGGGTCAGCCGAGCTGACACTGACACGGAAGAGAATCTCCGTTATGCCATCCATTATCGCCTTTCCGTAGGGGCTTGCCAGAGGCGTATGAGGATTATCCAGGTACGGCTTGACTGCCGGCAGAAATGGGAGCTTGCTTCTCAACTCGGTATCATTGAATAACGAGTTGACGGCAGAAAGTTGGCCGTTTGCCAGGGACTGCTCCTTCTCGATGGCGCTACTGGTCAGCCAGGCAATGAGTTTGAAGGCCTCTTCCGGGTGTTTGCTGTCCGCCGGAATGCACCAATTCCATATCGAGACGATTCCAGCCGGATGCGTCTTATATGGTAACGGCAGATAACCAACGTGTCCGGCAATGGTGGAGCGCGCTGGATCCTCAAGAATTCCCGCCAGTCCCGATATGGTTATGCCTATGGGTGCATGACCAAACTGTAGCTGGCTATTTGCCTCATCCACATGCCAGTTCAGACTCCCCCTCAAAGCGCATTGCATGAGTTTTTGGTAGAACTGAAGGGCTTTGATATTCTCGATAGAGTCCAGGCGTAGGTTGCCCTGAGCATCAAGATAGCCACCGTCGTTGGAATACATGAGGGTATCCCAGATGTTATCATCAAACATGCCCTTGCGAACAGGCATTGCGATTCCGCTTCCCTGCGCTTTGAAATGTCGGGCGACTGCAAGAATTTCATCCCAGGTATTCGGTGGTCCGAATCCTGCTTCTTGCAGCTTCCGCGTATCATAGGCTACGATCGCCGTCTGCACCATCGTAGGAATGCCATAAACCTTTCCGTCAAATGTGTTGAGTTTGACTAAGCCTGGCATGTAGTTCTTGACGTCAAAACCGGGTGTCTTCTGAAAAAAGGGATTGAGGGGAAGTATATGACCGGCTTTAACGTATTCCTCTATCCAACTCTCCAGCACCCATACAAGATCGTACCCTCCCGTCTTGTTGGCCATGTTCATGGTCTGCTTGGTACGCAACTGGCCATAGGCCACATCATCCTGAGTTACCTGCACACCAGTCTCTTTGCTATATCTCTCCAGCAGTTTTTTCTGATAGTCTGCGTGGGGACCCGACCACCGAGAGGTCACAAGCGTTACTCTTTTCGGAGCTTCTTTCTGCTTGGGTGGTGCCAAAACGACCATCACCATTATAAGGGCGGCACAGGCGATGGCAAAAAGCAGATAGATTTTTCGCCGAGGTGAACTCATCTTGTTCCTCATAAAGAGACAGATTTTTCGACATATTTTGTCTAATATACCGGCATGTTGACTTAATTGCGTCACTACTGCGGTTGGGGCCGGTCATGAAAGCAAAACAGAAGGTATCAATCCAAGTACAAGAGAGCTATCAACCAGCGTTTGATCGGTAACAAGAAGCCAAACCCGAATCAATTTTCTTGGATACAGCGCAGCCCGCCGTCCACAAAGGAATAAGGATTTGCCGGTGATGGTGATAAGAAGTCACTTTCAAAGGGAGGCTAAAAACCGGCTCTTGATCGAAATCGCTCTATTTACGCTTAAAAGCGTATCTTTTTCAGGCCGATCAAGCAAGATTTTATTCGTTAACCACTAAGCTTCTGCTGCCAAGGAAAGAGATGCCTCTTGGAAATCTCAACCATTTATGCAAAGCTGCAATTTGACTTCCTGTTTGTCCCTCACTGCTGATGGCCAACTCTCCTGTTTTTTTATGGTACCATAAGTTGTAATCCACTCCCGATTTTCTCAAATCTACAGGATGTGCATCATGAAAGTATCACAAGCAATCGAGTTCCATCTTCAGTATCACCGGGCCACAAAAAAATACCATCAAAACCTGTGAGTTCGTGCTATCTCGCTTCACATCCCAGTTTGGCTAACGTGATGTTACGAGTGCGATTGGGGTGAGAGGTATCAGGGCCTTTGGTGAAGGGCGAAAACGGCGCCCCCGATAGCTACGATGCCAAGGAAAACCAGGCGGAGCCGAAGAACCTCAAGGGAAAACTTCTTCTCATGCACGACATGCAGGACGACAACGTGCCGTTGGAGACCACATAACTCGTGGTGGACGCGCTCATCAAATCGAACAAAGATTTCGAACTTCTTCTGTTGCCCTCACAGCGCCACGGCTTTGGGACCGACGGACCGTACGTGATGCGACGTAGATGGGACCACTTCGTGAAGCACCTCCTAGGGGTTGAGCCGCCGAGGGAGCACAAAATGACGCCGCCGGGACGGCCTTAGCGGGTTGGTAGTTGGGGCCAGGTTGCTTCGTCGGGAAACCCTAGACGCCTCCTTGCAATGACGCTGTGTTCAATTGGCTTGGAAGTGGAGATCAGCAGCGAACAGGGACGTCGAAAATGGGTTCGTCGGACAAGGTTTGTGTGGGGACGAGAACCGTGAGCTGCCACTTCACGCCTGCGCCGTCGTTTGGTCCTTGCGTCGTGCCCGTTCCGTCCGCGGGCAGAGGCAGGCTCAGACTCAGGCCCGGGCCCTTCAGGATGATCGCGGAGGTCACCATCCAGGACGTTTCCCACAACGTCTTGGTCTCCATACGCTGATTCTTCCCAGTGTTTACGATGGTTACTTTCAGGCAGCGCAGATCGCATCGAATCTCGCCCGAGGGCGTGACGTCCCGGCCGGGGAGCAGCCTGGCTGGAAGGGGGCGCCCCAACACGCCGGGGCCCTCGATTTCGAGACGCCAGTGACCAAAATGCAGAAGCCGGAGCAAGCCGCGCAGGCCACCGTATCCCAGAAGCGCTCCCATGGCGAAGAAGGGAACGCTGATCAGGTATACAAGCCAGGTCGCCCGTCCCGCTTGCCACATAAGGTAGACGTAGGTCCCTAGGAAGGCGACTGTGATGAACGAAACGAGCGTGAAGATCCCGGCCCAGGTTGACGACTGTGACTTGATCTGCATCTGTCCTCCATGGATTGGGTGATAAGTAGAGTTTCCACAGAAAATTACATTGGAATAAGCTGGATAGCTCCCCTGTCCAAGGCATACATCCAGTCCAACGCCTCGCTCTTTATGAATGACCACAGCTTAAATTACTGTCTTAAAACTGGGGTCCACGATAAATTTGGGCTTTCCCACGGAATAAGCTTCTGATTCGAACTTTGCAAATCGGATCTCTACTTCAATGTCTCAAGGGTGATCGATCCCGTAAAAAGAAGCGTGCCCTCGTAAACGGACAACTCGAATTTGCCGTCGACCGCCCCTCGCCCCGACTGCTGTTCCACCGTAATCGCTTCCGAGGAGGCAGCCGAGGGCACAACGATGTCGGCATTATCCTTCACAACGATCTGTAATTTTTCAACCGGTTCACTGGCCGGGATGTCGAGTTTGCCCACCTGCAATCTGACAATCTGAACGGTCTCCGTCTTGTTGATGAATACGAGCTGGAGTCGGCGGCCGCCCGAGCCTTTTTCAACCGACACCTCGATACCGATGTGACCTGCTTTATACCCATCGATCAGGGAAGCAACCACCGGGACCGGAGGTGCGACTGGACCTGTGGGCGTGGAAGACGCAGCAACAGGGCTGTCAATCTGGACGCGGCCCGTATCCTGCAAACGAATCTCGAATGATGATGCAACCGAGCCATCGGCATTGTACGACGTTGCCGTCTGCCGAACGATACCGAAGGGCACTGTTGGATCGAGCCACAACCGGCCAATTTCCTTGCCTGGCGCCGGACCAGCGGTGACCGCCGAATAGGCGTAACGGTCGCAATTACGCCCATCTATGTTCTCCATCGCCTCAAAAGTCACTGCGCCGCGAAAATCCTTCGACCCTTTCTTGATCGCATCGAGGGTAGTGGCATCAATCGGTATGTCGGCATCACCTGCTTTCATTGTCATCTTTTCGGTGAATTTCCCGAAGCTGAGCCAGTCATTGGCAAGTTTAAAATCCTTTTGCAACAAATAAATATTTTGAGACTCCGTCCCCGTCACCGCCCCCGATTGGCCTTTCATGCTCTCCTCGACGACTACCCGGCCATCCATGTCGGCGTTACGCTGACTACTCGACAGATACTTCGAACCATCTCCGGCTTCGAGCATGTATTGAGCCCATGCCCCAGGAGGCGTCGCGGCGAAATACTCTTTCTGCAACTCACCCGCCTGCCCGGCCGTGACCAGGCTTCCAATCAATATCATCGCTAGAATGTACGTTTTCATACCATTCTCCTGCTGGTTTGCCACAAAAAATGCCGGCTTACACAACTGCCTTTACTTTATAGCCGTTTGTTCTATGCAAAATCGAAGCAACTGAATGTCATGACCCGCTGCATGACATTATCAAAGACAGTAAGCATAAGGACAGATACGTCCATAGGAAGGTCTCCGGCCTCCGATTTTCAGAGGAAATTGCCAGAGTAAATCGGACGTTGTAACTCGCAAGTATCAGAGCGAGTTTAGATTTCTACATATGGGGGCAGTCAAAATGCTCCGATCGCTTCAATCTCATTTTTCTACCACCCTATAGCCCTGACCTTAACCCGATTGAAAGGGTATGGAAATTGGCTCGAAGGCGCAGCACTCATAATCAATATTTCCCGTCGCTGGAATCTCTTGCTTCTACCGTTGAGTCACAATTCGATGAATGGACAAAGAGTCGCCAAGCCCCTAAAAGGCCCTCTACACCAGAGACTTCAGCCGATTCGTTACCTCCACGACTGCTCCAGTTGCTACCGGTTGGAACGAAAGTTACCGGGCGGGATTCGCACCCACTGAAAAACAGCGCCTTGCCACAGCGCACGTTAAACTTGGGCTAAGCACCCGGCATTCTCACTCTATAAAGTTTTTATTATTGATCATCCTTTGATGGATCAACCATTGAGGAAGACGTTCGATGGTATTTGCAATCCGCATTACCACTCGGTTTTGGTCATAATCTGCATACTTTCTGGCAAGCTCAGCCGCTTTTCTTTGATACCCCTGGTCGCCCAAAAGCATCTCCAGAGCCCCAGCAAAATATTCTGCAACCCTCTTCTTGCTGAGCCCAATACCACTCCCCTGAGAAACGATGTTACTGCTCATCAGACACTGCTCAACGGTAGTTGGTATCATCAACATCGGCACACCCGCGAGAAACACAGCCGCTGTTGTTCCATGGCCTGCATGTGTAATAGCCACATCCATTCCGGTTAAAATTTCAGACAATCGCACACATGAACTCGAGATGCGTAAAAATTCGCTGCCAAACTGGATGAACAACCTCCTGTCAATTCCTGGTACGCAAGCGATGACATCTACATCTTGCTCTTTCAATATTTTCAGGATTGCTTCTATTCCCGGGAAAGGCCTCAGATAGACGAAAAGGTGACGAGACTTTCTTCCAGACCATTGCAGAGGGATACCACCCTCACGCAGAGAAATCGGTCCAATGTAACATCCATCACTTCTGCTCCGATAATGATCGAGTTCAGGGAGCGTCGCCAGCAGGTCGACATCACCCTTGAGGGCTTCCTGTAAGCTCTCGAAGCCACAGTGCCCTCCACGGGAACTGACAAGATTGATGTTCGCCAGCAGGGTTCTTTCTCTGGCCAGCAAATCTTCAGGCGAAAGCCTGAGATGCCTGCGAAAGCTCGGAAAAGGCCTCGTGTCCGGCGGGCACTCAAATCCGGTATGCAACTGCAGACATGGAAAGCCAGACAAACAGGCGGAAAGCCGAGCGATGGGGGCATATTGCGTGACAACTACATCGGGCTTAAAATCGTCGAATATTTTTCGCCAGGATTGCACCAACACGGCGAGTGCATGAGGGCAGCCGAAACCCACCCCGAAAAGAATATCGGCAAAGCTGGCGGGGGGGTGACGTTGCAGTATGATTGGGGAAACCCGGGGAGAAGTGATGCAGCGAAAATCTTCGTCCTTCAAGAGTTCTCCTGCCGCGCTATGATTTTTCACGGCAAAGAGAATCTCGTGGCCACGTTGACGAAGAATTCGCGCTACAGGTAATAGTGTCGCTATATGCCCATAGTTATCACCCAACTCCCAGGCAAGCAGTATTCGACTCATCGGGGGGCCATACAACTCGAATCCGACCTGCTCAACAGACTTGGCTCTTGATTTTCAAGAAACAGTCATGAAATCAGAAGTGGAAATCACCGGCTTGTTGGTCAAGGTCGCAAACTGAACGGCAACGCCATGACCATCTCCATCATGGTCATAGAGGAGAGCTCCTGAGGTAGTATTATAAAGAAGGTAGTCATTTTCATCACTGGCAAGCCCGGTTGAGCTGGCTTTAAAATATTCTGAAGAAAGCGTTCCATCATCGACCAGAGCTTTGAAAATATTTTTGCCCAGTTTGATTGTGTCCAGCCCACTGGCAAAATCCGAAATCACATCTTTATTGGTCATTGAGTTAAGTTCAGTGTCAAAAATATAGATATCACTTCCAGAACCGCCTGTCAGAACATCATTTCCGAGTCCACCTGCCAAAACATCATTGCCCGCATCACCGAAAAGGTGATCCCGATTCGCGCCTCCCACAAGGTAATCGTGCCCCGATCCACCCGACAGACGATCACACCCTTGGTCTCCGTAGAGGGTGTCATCACCCGCATTGCCATACAGGCTGTCATTTCCGGTGCCACCTACGATCGTATCGTCACCCCACAGCCCCATCATCAGATCCCCCCCACCGGATCCCAGCAAGACATCGTTGTCCATGGCTCCGAGAAGTGTGTCAGAACTACTGGTTCCAGAAACCAGCAGTTTCTCACCGTGGAGTCCCTGACATACACCTTTGATCACAGAACACCAATTTGCCAAATCGACAAGCGCGTCCTTCTCAAGGTGAACAGAACCATCGACAGTCTCGATAGATTTGAGATTACTCCCCGGAACCGTGAAGTACCCTGCCAGCCGCAAGGAACCCTTCTGGCGAATATCGATTACCAGGTTGTCCCCGTCTCTTGTGAATTCCAGATCATCCTTACGGGTTCCCTCCAGATATACAACATCCGAAGTGTCGGCAGGCAAGGTGACATTGCCTGTGTTATAGGTGTTGACCAGGAAACTGAGCTTCGTTAGCTTTTCGCCGCCAAGCCCGTCGGATACCAGTATCTCACTGAAATCGCCACCGAAGAAACCAGCCTCAGCAGTATATTTCCATTTCCCCTGGTCATCCAGTTCAAGCGATCCATGCGCAGGAGCAATGGCGACCGCAAAGGACAATGTGTCGCCATCGACGTCACAGGCCTCGATCATTCCGTTCAGGGTCTGAAGCCCCAACACGATATTCCTGTCCATCTCCTTCACGGTCGGCGCATCATTGACATTGGCAACAGTGAGATTGAAAAGGCTGGACACTTCTGCACCCTGAAGATCTTTTGCAGTCATTCTCACAGAGATAACGCCGACATCATCGTTGACGGGTATACCGGCAAAGACACCGGCAGATGCATCGAATCTCAGCCAGTCTGGTAGAGCCTTACCGTCAGCCTGGCTGGCTGTGTACTCAAGTGTGTCACCAAGGTCTATATCTACAAAAGTACCGGTCGGAACAGTGAAAGTAAAAGGCTGATCTTCCATCGCAATTTGATCGACCAGTGGGATATTGACCTCCGGCGCATCGTTGGTATTTTCCACCGTCACGGTGAATGATCGGGTAGCACTTATGCCAATCGGATCGATTGCGGTGACATTGGTCGTAAACGAACCAACGTCGTTATTATCAGGAGTCCCGCTGAAGGTTCGTGTCGCCTGATCAAACCGAAGCCAATCCGGCAACTTGTCATACTCTGAGACTTCCGCAAGGTAGAGAAGCGGCTCATTATCAGCATCAATGAACGTATTTTCTGGAAGTTGGAAGATGAATGATTCATCCTCCAAAATTGTCAGGGGCCCCAGAACCACCTCACCAGCCTGCGGAGCATGGTTGACAAATTCACGATATCGTATCGATCTTCCGTCGGTAAATTCGAAGGTGTCAAGTACCAACCCACCGTTCACGCCGGTCGGGTCAAATCCTGCAATGCGCAGCTGGTCACCCAGTGTTCCATATTGAACGATTAGCGTGCCGTCTTCTCGAATGAGTTCGACATCACTCGGGTCAATACCTGAACCGAACAGAATACTGTTGCTGATACCTTCTGCATTTCCATCGGCAACCACGTCAACACCATCACCGAGATTGACCGCATAGACATCACGCCCGGCTCCGCCGGACAATACATCATTACCTGTACCTCCAGTCAGAACATCGTCTCCTGAACCTGATGAAAGAGAATCGTCACCGTCTCGTCCATACAAGCGATCGCCCAGATTTGTCCCATAGAGAATGTTGTCATTGCCGTCACCTTCAACGACAAAGGTTGAGTTGGCCAGTTCGGCAAAGGAGAGAGACGTACCGTCGGCGAATTCGAAAGTTTCGATGGAACGCGGACTATTGAGCACATCTCCAGGATTAAAGCCGGAAAGTCGAATCTCATCGCCGTTATCAAAAGCTATAATCAATGTTCCTTCCTGGCCGTTTTCCGGGGGCTCGAAATAGAGATGCCGACGCAGGTCCTCGACCTCGATTCCGGAACCAAAGCGAAGAACATTACCGGCACCAATTTCCACAGAATCCGCGATGGTAAGGATCCCGTCGCCCTGATTGAAGACATAGGTATCGTTACCATCACCGCCGAAGAGATAATCGTTGCCGGTTCCTCCCTCCATGATATCATCACCGTTTCCGCCATGGATACGGTCATTCATGGCAGTACCAAGCAAGTTGTCATTGCCGGCACTTCCTTCAAGGTCGAACCCTCTTGCGATGAGCTCTTCATAGTTCAAGACAGGACCATTCTGGCCGAATTGGTAATATTGTACAGCATGCGCGCCGGAAGGGTTCAGTCGATCAAAGTTAGTCAGCCTGATCTCGTTTTCCGTCTCAGTTTCTTGCAGAATCAAAGTGTGTGCATCGGCATCGAACCCGAGATGGACTGTTTTGAAAGCAGAGCCTTCCGGCAGAACCAGGGTGTTTCCTTCGCCCGATCCGGCGATATCATCGATAGTGTCGACTCCTTCACCAGCAGCAAAAAGATAGGTATCATCACCTGTCCCACCAACCAAAAGATCATCTCCAGCAAGGCCGCGAATCCTATCGTTGCCCGAGGTGCCAAGTAGAGCGTCATAGCAGATTGTCCCGACAATCTCGTAGCCACGATTGAGCAGATCTGTAAAATTCAGGCTCGTGCCGTCCCGAAAGGCAAACTGCCCCACAGGAACTGGCATGCCCGATACAGTCGGATCAAACCCTGCAAATCTAATGGCGTCTCCATCCTCGCCGACCTGCAGGACTAGACTACCTTGAACGACCACAGCCCGAATATCCTTAATCGCAATTTCGTCACCGAACCTGATGCTGTTAGCCATGCCCGGAGCACTGATATCGACGATAGTATCTATTCCGTCACCAAGATTGAAAGAATACGTATCATCGCCACTTCCTCCTTCGAGGCGATCATTGCCTGGGGCTCCAAGGAAAGTGTCATCGCCGCTCGTTCCTGAAATTATTATCCCCTGGTTAAGGAGATCCTCCCTACTCGCCTGACTACCATCCGAGAAGCGGAATATGTCGACGGCAGTGGTAAATGTCTGCCTGTCCGGGGCATAACCAGCAAGTCTGAGTTGGTCTCCAGTTTCAGGAATATCGATAATCAGATACCCATCCTGTTCGGAGAAGCGGAGACCGGCCATGGTAATCCCAGGTCCAAACTGCAGAATATTGACGGAGGTAGT
>JFJP01038120.1_pt1 | contig 21998 bp, 18 predicted proteins | sample 431651 | NCBI WGS metagenome assembly JFJP01 (sample SAMN02602958, study PRJNA72255) | Microbial mat metagenome, whole genome shotgun sequencing project. | biome: fresh water; feature: sink hole; material: water; isolation source: purple microbial (photo- and chemosynthetic) mats found in...
GAAACTCTAAAATTCACAATCAATATCAATACGCTTTTTGATAAATGGGATGAGAAAAATAGCCAGCTACTTCAACAGTTTTTGCCTGCTTTAACCACTTGGGAGAAAGTATTAAAGTCGATTGCTAATAAATCCATTAAATAAATGAGATTAATAAGTTGATGAATTACAAAGGCTTGAAGCTAGTGTTCTAAAGACAAACAGTCTTTTAAAAATAAAAAGCTTACTTTTTACTGTCCGAAAAGTCCAAAAACTCATTGATTATGCCTGCATTATGGCTCGAAACTTCTAATTTAATCTAAAATAAAATTCACAAATCTAGCAAACTGAAATTTCTTTGTATCTTTGTTCGCTTTTTGAAAAAAACAAAGCCCCTAACCCCGTCCCGATAGCTATCTTGGAGGGGAAATATAACCAAGTTTCTATAGTGGGTTAAATATCTCACATCATTTTTAAATTAAAACTGCATCTATAAGTTCCCTTCGGGGGATTGAGGGGCTAAAAACAACAACAATAACAATTCAACATGAAACGATTCAGATTATTGAACAACATTTTAGGTTGGGTGGCATTTGCAATAGCTGCTACAACTTATTTGTTAACTATCGAGCCCACTGCTAGTTTTTGGGATTGCGGGGAGTTTATTTCCACTGCTTATAAATTGGATGTTGGTCATCCACCGGGAGCACCGTTTTTTATGTTGACCGGCCGAATTTTCACCCTTTTTGCCTCAGACCCTACGCAGGTGGCCGTTATGGTGAATAGTTTATCGGCATTGTTGAGCGCATTTACAATTTTGTTTTTGTTTTGGACCATTACGCACATTGCCCGCACGGTAATTATCAAAAAAGAGGAAGACTACACGCTTGCCAACATTATTGGTATGCTGGGTGCTGGTATGGTGGGCGCATTGGCCTATACTTTTTCCGATTCTTTCTGGTTTTCGGCTGTCGAAGGTGAGGTTTATGCGTATTCTTCGTTCTTTACAGCCATTGTTTTTTGGCTCATTCTCAAGTGGGAGCGGGTGGCCGACCGCCCTGGTTCCGACCGCTGGCTGATACTTATTGCCTACCTCATGGGTCTTTCTATTGGGGTTCACCTACTCAACTTGCTCGCCATTCCGGCCTTGGTGTTGGTTTATTATTTCAAAAACTATACACCTTCGGCAAGAGGAGTTATCTGGGCTTTGTTAGCCTCGGTGGTTATTTTGGCGTCTGTTTTATATGGTATTATACCCGGCTTTGTGGAAGTGGCTAGCTGGTTTGAATTGCTGTTTGTTAATACGTTGGGTTTTGCCTACAACACAGGTTTGTACGTTTATATTCTATTGACCATCGCCAGCTTGGCTTGGGGAATTTACGAATCGTACGTGAATAAAAGCCCATTACGTATTGCCGCATCCTTTATCTTGTCAATTTCCATTGTAGGAATTCCATTTTTGGGAGCACACATTTTTGCGGGTATCATTATTATAGCCGCCATGATTGGTATTTTTTATTGGCAAAAAGAAAAAATTGATGCCCGCTGGATAAATACTATTTTGCTAATGGTAACCGTATTGCTCATCGGATATTCTTCGTACGCGGTGATAGTAATTCGCTCGGCAGCCAAACCACCAATGGACCAAAACTCGCCCGACAATGTATTTTCTTTAAAGTACTATTTGAATCGTGAACAATATGGCGACCGTCCTTTGCTTATGGGGTCGGCCTATAATGCGCCCGTAAAACTACGCATAGAAGGTAATATGTGTGTGCCCATACAAACTCAAGGCGCAGCCTCTTATAGCCCAAAAGCAAAATCATCGCCATCAGAAAAAGACGAATACGTAATTACGGGCTACAAGACTGATTACGTGATGGACGAACGTTTTGATATGTTTTTTCCACGTATGTATAGCTCTACTCCTAATCACATTGAAGCTTATAAAAGCTGGGGAAATATAGTGGGCGAAACCATCAATTACGATTATTGCGGTCAGCAAAAAAGTGATGTTAAACCTACTTTTGGGGAGAATATGCAGTTCTTTTTCTCGTACCAATTAAACTTTATGTACTGGCGTTATTTCCTTTGGAATTTTAGCGGACGCCAAAACGACTTGCAAAGTTATGGCGAAATTGACCGTGGAAATTGGATTACGGGTATCAATTTTATTGACGAGTTGATGCTTGGCGACCAATCAAATTTGCCTACAGAATTGAAGGAAAATAAAGGTCATAATACTTATTTTCTTTTGCCATTGATACTCGGTATTTTAGGTTTAATATTTTTGATATATGGCGATAAAAAAGGAGTTCAAGCATTTTGGATTACCGGTTTATTGTTCTTACTCACAGGTATTGCCATTGTAATTTACCTCAATCAAACGCCTTACCAGCCTCGTGAGCGTGATTATGCTTACTCAGGTTCGTTCTATGCATTTAGTATATGGATTGGATTGGGTGTGTTGGCCATTATCAAATTCTTCGAAAAATATTTGCCACGTACCGCCACTGCCATTCTAGTAACCCTTTGTTGTTTGGGCGTTCCCGCACTTATGGCGTCGCAAAATTGGGACGACCATGACCGCAGCAATCGTTATACAGCTCGCGATTTTGGAGGCAATTACTTGGCTTCATGTAAACCAAATGCCATTATATTTTCGAACGGCGATAACGATACTTTCCCGCTTTGGTACAATCAGGAAGTGGAAGGAAATCGTACAGATGTGCGAGTTTGTAACCTCAGCTACCTGCAAACCGACTGGTATATTGGGCAAATGAAACGCGGTGCATACAAATCGGCACCACTTCCTATATCGTGGGAAGCTAAAGATTATGCAGCTGGCAAAAACGAAGTGATGTGGGTAGATTCGATGATTCCACAGCTGGATGTAAAATCGGCTTTTGAGTTTGTATTGAGTGACGATCCACAAACAAAAAGAGAGGGTGAGTCATTTATTCCAACCAATCATTTGTATTTGCCAATTGATGCACAGCAAGTAATTAAAACAGGTACTTTGCCCATAGCAAGGGCAGGTGAGATAATTCCTCAAATTGATTTCAAACTAAATAGAAGATTGACCAAAAGTGAATTGATGATTATTGAAATGCTCAATTCAAATAATTGGGAAAGGCCTATGTACTTTGCAGTAACTGTTGGCGACGATTATTATCTGGGACTTAACGATCATTTTGAACTTACTGGAATGGCTTATCAGATTATGCCCATAGGAGTAAAAGGTGCTGGCGAAGGAGTGAACATAGATGAAATGTACACCAACATGCTAACAAAATTCAAATATGGTGGCGTAGAAAACCCAAAAGTTTATTTGGATGAAAATATTTTGCGCATGTGTCGTACACATCGTATGATGTTTGCTCAATTGGTTGGTGCATTGGTGGAAAAAGGAGAAATTTCTAAAGCTAAGAAAGCATTGGATTATTGTAATAAGGTGATGCCAGGCAATACTGTACGCCACGATTATACTTCTACCATGCTTGCCGACCATTACTATAAATTGGGCGAATCCAAAAAAGGCAATGACATTATGGATGCCGTGGCCAATGATTGTGTCGAAAATTTGAAATATTACATGAGCTTAAATTCGCAACGTCGCAACAGTGTTAGCAATCGTATCGGACATAATTTGGCAGTGCTAAATCAAATTTTGAAAATTTGCGACCAAGCGAATCAAAAATCCATAACCGATAAATATTTGCCAACTTTTATGGAATACTCCAGAAGAGTACAAATGTAAATGAACGTACAGTTTCCAAGGCTCCTGCGCCCCTTGTGGCGAAATGTAGTTTGGCGCAAAAACCCATCGGAGAAGGTGATTTATCTCACCTTCGACGATGGACCCGTGCCAGAAGTTACTCCATTGGTATTGACCATTTTGGCTAAATACAATGTGAAAGCTACCTTTTTTTCGGTAGGTGAAAATGTAAAAAAACATCCACGGACCTACGACGAAATATTAAAGCATGGACACAAAACAGGAAATCACACCTATAATCACCTAAAAGGCTTTGAGGTTTCGGTAGCCAACTATGTGGAAAATGTGCAAAAAGCAGCTGAGTATATCGAAAGTGACCTTTTTCGCCCACCGTACGGACGCATTAGCTTTAAGCAGAAAAAAGCATTGCAATCGGATTATCAAATCATTATGTGGGATATAATTACCCACGATTACAACACGAAAATTTTGCCCGAAACTATTCTGAAAACAATAAAACGGTTTTCGCGGAATGGGTCAATAGTGGTTTTTCACGATTCAATAAAAGCAAAAGATAACGTACTATCTGTTTTGCCCCAAGCCATAGATTATTGGAAAAAAGAAGGGTATGAATTTGGACTGTTGTAGTGAGAGAACCCTTAGCCCCTTAAGGGGAATTATGAAAGTATTGATGATTACAATAGTTCGTTGTAAAAAATGTTTTTTGAACGCAATCCACGATAGCTACCGGGTCGCTAATGGAACATGCCGATTTATCGGTAGTTGCAAATGAAACATGCCGATTTATCGGTAGAAAAACTGAAAGTTTTTTTCTCCCGCTGCTCGGGATGTCGAAATGCTCCATCGGAAAACTCCGTTTGCGTTTACTCTTTTTTTTGAATTGAAATTATATCTAGTTAAAATTACGCATTAAGACCTTGTATATAAAAATAATAGGCAATTTTATAACGAACCATTGTGATTGTATCCATTGACTGATTATTGACAAATAAATAATTTAGAGGATTAAAATGGGTTGAATAATCGACTGAAATTCTGGCCACTTTGTTTAATAAACAATTTCTTAATAAAAATATATAACACGATTGTAATACACTTTTCACCCCGTCTTAATATCTATTTCATTACTTTGTACCGTTTTTATTAAACCAATTAAACAACGTGAAACGATTCCTCGAAAAATTTGTAGAAGGTGCTTTATTGATAAGCGGAAGTGTTACTAGCATAACCATTTTATTGATAATAATATTTCTATTTAAAGAAGCTACTGGATTATTCAACAGCCCAGTAGTTGAAGAAGGCTATGTATTGGCCATGAATAAATCCAATCCTGTCAAAAAGCTCAATTCCTACCAAATTAAGCATATTTTTGATGCCGATATTACCAATTGGGACGAAGTTGGCGGTAAAGAAGAGCCAATTGAAGTGGTAAGATTGAGTGACCTCACAAACTATTATACCGAGGAGGAGCTGGGAGCCGATTTTGAAAACATACCAGCCAAAGCGAGTGAACTTACTGCCAGCCGACCAGGAATCATTTTATTTCTGCCCGAACAATACATCGCAAAAAACTTCGATGGCACTTTGCTTAGCAAAGAAACCATGCAACCAGGCGATTTTTTTGGAGGCACCGAGTGGTATCCTACTGCTAGCCCCTCGCCACAATACGGACTACTTCCATTGTTACTTGGTACATTGTGGGTGAGCTTGGGTGCAATTTTGCTATCACTTCCGTTTGGTATTGCAGTGTCGGTTTATTTGGCAGAGATAGCCTCCATGCGCATTCGAAACATATTAAAACCACTGGTAGAACTATTAGCTGGAATTCCATCTGTAGTATATGGTTTCTTTGGATTGGTTGTAATTGTGCCATTTCTGCAAGAAACTTTTAAACTCCCTGTTGGCGAAACGGCTTTAGCTGGAAGTATTGTGCTAGGAATTATGGCCTTACCTACAATAATTACAGTTGCCGAAGATGCCATGCGCACAGTACCACGAGCCATAAAAGAAGCAAGTTTGGCATTGGGCGCCACCCATTGGCAAACAATTTATAGAGTAATAATTCCTTATTCCAAATCAGGTATTACCTCAGCAGCAGTACTAGGCATAGGTCGTGCCATTGGTGAAACAATGGCCGTGTTGATGGTTACGGGCAATGCAGCTGTTATTCCACATACATTGCTAGAACCTGTGCGAACAATACCAGCCACCATTGCAGCCGAACTTGGAGAAGCACCTGTGGGCAGCGGACATTACGAAGCGTTATTTGCATTAGGTTGCATTCTTTTTCTAATTACGTTGGTGATAAGTATTAGCATAGAATTTATTGGGAGAAAGAAATACTAACCCCCAACCCCTCCCGTAAATACTGAATAAATTTCGGGGAATAAGAAATATTACTATTGATTATATAGAACGATATTACAAAGACATAAGAATGAAAACAACAAAAAAACAAGAAACCAATACTAACTTCGGTTCCTCGCAATTTATCCCGCCTGTTGCGGGAGGGGTTAGTGGCTCTTCATCTTCCTACTCCTCAAAGCGCTGGTCACAAGCCATCGCATTTACTATTTTCAAATTAATGAGTTATGCCGTTGTTGCAATATTAGTTTTAATTCTTGGTTTCATTGTTTCAAAAGGATTTCAAGTAATTAGTTGGGATTTTTTGACCAAAAGTCCAGAAGAAGGGATGACTAAAGGAGGGATTTACCCTGCTATTGTTGGCACCCTTTACTTGGTATTAGGAAGTAGCCTTTTCAGTTTTCCTATTGGCATCATGTCGGGCATTTATATGAACGAATATGCAACTGGAAATAAAATTGCTGCTTTTATACGCATTATGACTAATAACCTCAGTGCTGTTCCCTCGGTGGTTTTTGGCCTTTTTGGAATGGCTTTGTTTGTAAACGTAATGGGATTTGGAGATTCTATTATAGCAGGCTCACTAACATTAGGTCTTCTCTCACTTCCGCTTGTAATTCGTACTACGGAGGAATCACTCAAGGCCATAGATTTTTCTTACCGCGAAGGTAGCCTTGCTTTAGGAGCTACCAAGCTTCAAACTATTTGGAAAGTAATAATGCCAATGGCTTTTCCCAATATTATCACTGGATTAATTCTTTCTATCGGAAGGGTTTCTGGCGAAACGGCTCCAATACTATTCACAGTGGCAGCCTATTTTTTGCCAAAATTACCAACTAGTATTTTCGACCAAGTAATGGCATTACCCTATCATTTATATGTAATTACAACTAGTGGAACAAATATCGAAATTTCTCGAGGAATTGCTTATGGAACGGCGTTGGTATTGATATTTATTGTACTTTTGGTAAATGTTATAGCAACAATTCTACGAGATTATTTCTCAAGAAAAGTGAAAATGTAGATAAATCTGTCGAATGACAAAAGTCTGAAGACAAAGGACTTAAAAAAAATAGACTTTAGAAAAAACAGTGATAACAGTTGAAGAACTAAATGCAAGGTATGAACCACTTTTGACATTAGACTTTTGACATTAGAAAAAATTATATGCTAATAATTGACGCAAAAAATGTTGATTTTTATTATAGCGATTTTCATGCGCTAAAAAATATCAACATAGAAGTAGAAAAAAACAAAGTAATTGCATTAATCGGCCCTTCTGGTTGTGGAAAATCAACTTTTTTACGATTGCTAAATCGTATGAATGACCTAATTGACGGTACACGAATGACTGGTAGCATTTTAGTAGAAGGCGAAAATATTTATGCGCCTAATGTTAGAGTGGACGAATTAAGAAAAAAAGTGGGAATGGTTTTTCAAAAACCCAATCCTTTTCCAAAAACAATATTCGAAAATGTGGCTTATGGTTTGCGCGTAAATGGCAACACCGACAATACATTTATTGAAGAACGTGTCATAGAATCTATAAAATCTGCTGCTTTATGGGACGAAGTGAAAGATAAGTTAAATAAATCAGCATTTGCACTTTCTGGTGGTCAACAACAAAGACTCTGTATTGCAAGAGCACTAGCCATTTCGCCCAAAGTGGTGCTTATGGACGAACCTGCATCTGCACTCGATCCTATTTCAACGGCTAAAATTGAAGAATTGATTTATGAACTAAAAAAAGATTATACCATAGTAATTGTAACGCATAACATGCAACAAGCATCACGTGTGAGCGATAAAACAGGCTATTTCTATTTGGGTGAACTTGTTGAGTTTGATGATACAACAAAAATATTTACAAATCCAAAAGAATATTCTACACAGAATTATATTACTGGAAGGTTTGGTTGAAAAAAAGACAACCCCCGACGCCTAAAGGGTGAAAGAAAATAACCCCAAGCTAATCCCTTAAGAACTGGATAAATTGCTGGGAATAAATATATTAGCTCTGTTATTCTAATTAGATATACAAAGCAATATAAATAAGTAAAATAAAAATAAGCAAAATAATACTAACTTTAACTCCCCTTTAGAGGTTGGGGGTAATATTATAAATCATGAGACACTTAGAACAAGAATTAGACAATTTACGCCAGGACCTAATCAAAATGTGGCGATTGGTAATTACACAGGTTACCAATACTGGAGATTCAATACTAACCTTCGATAAAGATTTGGCCATGCAAGTATCCATGCGTGAAAAGAAAGTGGATGCGTATGAGCTGAAAAACGATAGCAATTGCGAAAATATAATTGCTCTTTATCAGCCGGTGGCAATAGACTTAAGATTTGTGTTGGCTGCGCTTAAAATCAATTCTAATTTAGAACGTATTGCCGATTTTGCTTATGGAATTTCCCGCATTCTAATAGCCAATCCATCAATGATTCTTGATGCTGAGCTTATTACAGAAACCAATTTAAGGGGAATGATTGAACAGGTAAACAAAATGATGTACCAGGGTTTAGATGCATTCGAAAATGAAAAGTCGGAATTTGCCGCTGCTATTTTTAGTGAAGACTATATAGTGGATGAAATTAATAATAATGCACCTCGAATTATTGCTAATTATATTCAAAAAAATCCAGATAGAGCTTTCGAATGCTTGCACTTAATGTCAACCTTTCGCAAAATGGAACGAATTGGCGATCATTGTAGCAATATTGCCGAAGAGATTTTTTTCTACATAGATGCTAAAGTGTTGAAACATTCCCCCAAAAAATAACGTACCTGTATTGTTTTATGGATGCTTAAAAGCTGTAAAGAGTTTTGCTCACATGAATAATTACTCCTTTATTTACAGTCGTTAAAAAAATAGATAATAACTTTGTAGCTAATATGCTTCAATCTAAATGAATACTTCAATTTTTCTTTTTAATTCAATTTTAAGTATATAAAAAATGAATACAAACAGTATTTTAGTCGTTGACGATGAAGAAGATTTATGTGAAATTCTTCAATTTAATCTGGAAACAGAAGGTTATACGGTAGATGTAGCTTATTCTGCCGAGGAGGCAATGAAAAAAGACATTTCCAAGTATAATCTATTATTACTTGACGTAATGATGGGCGAAATGTCGGGATTCAAGATGGCTCGCAGCTTGGCTCAAGATCCTTTAACAGCAAATATTCCAATCGTTTTTCTAACTGCTAAAGACTCCGAAACCGACCGTCTGACTGGCTTTAATATCGGAGCCGATGACTATATTTCAAAACCTTTTTCTATTCGCGAAGTATTAGCAAGGGTCAAGGTTGTTATTCGTAGAGGAAATACCAATAAAACATCTTTTATTCCAGCACAAAAGCTTACTTATGAAAACCTTGAAATGTCATTGGACAATAAAAAAGTAAAACTCGAAGGTGTTGAAATTCCATTTACCAAAAAAGAATTTGAAATACTTAGGCTTTTTCTTGAAAATCAAAATCGTGTTTTTTCCCGCGACGAAATGTTAACGCGTGTTTGGACGGATGAGGTAATTGTACTGGATCGTACCATTGACGTTAATATCACTCGATTACGTAAAAAGATTGGACCTTATGGCAAAAATATTGTCACCAGACTTGGTTACGGATATTGCTTTGAAAACTAAACTAACTCTAATTTCTAAAGTAGAATAAGGTTAAAACTAATAACAATGTTTTGTTGTCATATTTTATTTTAATATTAGTACTATTTTTACTTACTCTTTAGAGCTAGGGTCATGACACTCAACAAACGCATCTTCTTATACTTCTTCAGCATTTTTTTCTTGACGCTAGGTATTATTAGTTTTTTTCAATACCAACGCGAAATTGAATTTAGAACACAACAGCTTGATAGTCAGCTAACCACCTACAATTATTCCATTCGTAAATTTGCAGAAGAAAAAGGATCTAGCTGGGATGCCTTGGAAGAGTATGTAAAGCTTTTTCCGGACACTAGTTTAAGAGTAACCATTATAGATACTGCAGGTGTAGTAATTTTTGAATCATCTGTCAAAAAAGGTGTTCGGTTGGCCAATCATTTAGACCGACCTGAAATTGCAATGGCAAGGACTTCCGAAAACGGAAAAGCCATTCGTTATTCTTTTTCTTCAGGTATAGACTATTATTATTTGGCGCATAAATTTGAACATGTTTACGTGCGAAGTGCCTTGCCGTACAATGTAAGCCTTTCTAGTATGCTTGAAGCAAACATGCTTTTTTTAAATTTCATGGTTCTCTTGTTCATTGTTTCAATTTTAGCATTGTTTCTTATCTCCAAAAATTTCACAAAATCTATCGACCGCCTTCGGATTTTTACTCAAAAAGCAGAAAAAGAAGATTTACCTGACACTGAAATTGAATTTCCAAATGACGAATTGGGCGAAATCAGCAAAAATATTGTAAAGCTTTATAAATTACAGTTGCAAACCAAAGAAGAAGTACAAAAAGAACGTGAAAAATTGATTACCCACTTGCAAATTTCACAAGAAGGTTTAGGTATTTTCTCCTCTGATAAAAAAGAGATACTTGCCAATTCACATTTTATTCAATATACTAACATTCTTTCCGACCAGCAATGTGAAAGTGCTGATCAAATATTTGCAATTCCCGAGTTTGCTGAAATAAATCAGTTTATTGATCAAAATCTATTATTCAACGAACTAAATAGAAAAAGAATAGTTATTGAAAAAGGAGGACGTGTTTTTTCAGTACAATCTGTTATATTTCAGGATAATACTTTTGAAATCTCTATCAATGACATTTCCGTACAAGAACATGAAAATGAACTAAAGCGAAATTTAACACAAAATATTTCTCATGAACTGAGAACACCTGTAAGCAGTATTCTTGGATTTATGGAAAGTATTTTAGAAAATCCTGAACTCGACCAAAAGCGACAACGTTTCTTTATTGAAAGATCTTTTCAACAAGCTCAACGGTTAAGCTCGCTTTTACAAGACATTTCTATGCTCAATAAGATGGATGAATCCAAACGGTTGTTTGATAAAGAACCATGCAATCTTTCCGAAGTAATCTCAGATGTACTTAACGATTTACATCTCGAAATTGAACAACGCGAAGCCAAAATTGTAAATAAAGTAAAATCAAACATTAAAATACAAGGAAATAGATCACTTATATATTCTATATTTAGAAATTTAATGGATAATGCGCTAAATTATGGCGGAAATAAAATCACAATTGATATTAATTGTTATAGGGATGATGGGATATTTTACTTCTTTACCTTTTCCGATAATGGAGTTGGAGTAGGCGAAGAACATTTGAGCCGACTTTTTGAGCGTTTCTATCGGGTAGATAAAGGTAGAAGTAGAAAAGCTGGCGGAACAGGTCTCGGGTTGGCTATTGTGAAGAATGCAGTTTTGTATCATAAAGGAAACATTTCAGCCAAAAATGTACCAACTGGTGGACTTAACTTTATTTTCTCATTACGTAAGTCTTAGTAAAGTATTCTCATAAAGATAATTCACAATTCCGATTAAAGTTCTTAAAAAAATAATTATAGAATTTACTGCTTGAATTTATTCAAATCCAATATTTTATGGATTTGTAAGTTCAAGCAATTTTTTTTCTATAGCTATTAAAATACTTTGTAAATAATAAGAAGAATTGCAATAAATGTATTACTATTGTAATCAAATACTAATGCTATCGTGATATTGTTTCTTAAATTTTAAACATAAGCAATTAACTAGAAATACGACTACACATGCCACAAGAAATTGAAAGAAAATTCTTGCTTAAATCAGATGATTATAAAGAAGAAGCATATAATAAAACACACATAACTCAAGGTTATCTATCCTCTAATGCCGAACGTACAGTCCGAGTTCGCTTAAAAGGTAGCCAAGGATTTATTACAATAAAAGGAAGTGCTAATGACTCTGGAATTTCACGATACGAGTGGGAGAAAGAAATTTCGGTAACCGATGTAACGGAATTACTCCAAATTTGTGAACCAGGGGTAATAGATAAAACCAGATACGAGGTTAAAATTGGAAAATTCACTTTCGAAATAGATGAGTTTCATGGCGAAAATCAAGGGTTAGTAGTAGCCGAAATTGAATTGTCAAACGAAAATGACACCTTCGATAAACCAATATGGTTGGGCGAAGAAGTTACTGGAGACGTAAGGTATTACAACTCTATGTTGATGAAAAATCCGTATTTAAAATGGATAAAATACTAAATTGAAATATGATTGCAGTAGAAACAAAAATTCACGATAAATTTTCGTTAGAATTTAAAGTTGCTTACAAAGCACGTCGTAAAATGCAAGTAAATAACTTTGTATTAAATACGTGGATCTTCATACCCAATAGCCTAGATATAAATTCGGCTACATATTCCCGCGATGACTTTTATAAAGATATACGTACAAATATTCGACTAATTACCCCAGTTTTTTTGGTAAGGGAAATTGCCTGTGGAGAAGCCATTCCCTTGCGCAACTTGGAAGCAGCCATGCAGCATTTAGCTATTAATCCTACCCGTGGCAATGTAGCTGAATATGAATATCAAATAAAAATGTTTTCAGCAATATACAAAAGTGCCATTCGTGACCAACTTGCATATATTTACAAAGCAGCGCAAGCAGAAGAAAAAGAAAGGTTAGTTACTTGCTTTTTGAAAGATATATCAGAAATACTCGCGAAATATCGAAATCTTGCAAAGATTATCAAAGCACCAACTGTGGAAGTTGTGGTCTATAATTACTACTTATTTGGAGATGAGTTTATGACTAATCTAACCGAAAAAGAATTATTTAATTTGATTGATAAATTTAATCATTTGAATGAGAGTGAATTGCGTGCTAAAATTTTGCCATTAGTACTCGTGATTTTAGAAAAAGAGCAGCTTCATAAAGTTGTCAATAAGTACATAACTGTACAACCGGAAAGTCCTGATTGTAACAAAGAAATAGTGTTTAGGCTTGATGCTTTAAAAAGATACGTAGAGAGTGATTTATTTATAAATGCAAAAAAAAAACGAGATGGACGCGTAGCTGAACAAGTTTATTATAGCATTGCAGCTGGTTTATCAATGGTATTTGCAACTGCAATAGCTTTTTCCATTCAGCTAAAGTATGGAAATTTCACCATGCCCCTTTTTGTAGCCCTGGTGGTAAGTTATATGCTCAAGGACAGAATTAAAGAACTCATGAGATATTATTTCGCTCAAAAGATAAGTGCAAAATACTATGACAATAAAACAACGATTAACGTAATAGAAAACGAAATTGGGTTCAGCAAAGAATCGTTCGATTTTATTGAAGAAGTAAATGTGCCAAAAGACATAATTCGGGTTCGCAATCGAATTCCCCTAATAGAAGCAGAAAATAGATATGCCAAAGAAAAAATTATACTGTTTCGAAAAACAGTACAAATTGATCGCAAATTGCTAGATAAAAGTACCAATTATAATATTGATGGCGTGGTTGAAATCGTTCGTTTTAATTTATTGTCGTTAATGCGAAACACAGACAACCCTGAAGTGCCTCTATTTGTGCTCGACAAAGATGAAAAGGCTCAGAAAATTATGGCTGTAAAAAATTATTACTTAAACATAATTATACAATTCAAACATGATGACGACGAACAGTACATACGTTATAGAGTTGGTTTCAATAGAGTTGGCATCAACAGTCTTTCAGAATTAAGTTCTTAGAATAGAGAGTTTTAGATTAGAATTTAATTTCTGTATTTGACACCGTATTTCTACTGTTGACAATTTCGAAATAAAAAAAGGTTGATTCATTTAGACTGAATCAACCTTTTTTTATTTATAAGTATTTGTACTTTCATTATATTTCATCTATTTCTACAACTACTGGACAATGGTCGGAATGAATAGCATCCTGCAAAATGGCTGCAGATTTTAGTCGATTACGAAGCGGTTCGCTTACCCAGTTGTAGTCAATCCGCCAACCGGCATTTCGAAATCTGGCCCCGCCTCTATAGCTCCACCAACTGTATTCATCTGCATTTTGATTAAAGACACGAAATGAATCTACCATTCCAGCTGCTTCATATTCATCAAGCCAAGCACGTTCTTCAGGCAGAAATCCAGAAACTCCATTTTGCCTTTCTGGATGATTTATGTCGATTGGTTTATGGCAAATATTATAATCGCCACAAACAACTATATTGGGACGGGTTTTACGTAAATTTTCAATATATAATGCAAATTCTTTCAGAAAATCCATTTTAAAAATCTGACGTAAATCGCCCGATGAGCCAGAAGGAATATACACGCAAATAACTGTTATATCTCCAAAATCGGCACGGATAACTCTCCCTTCCCCATCATAAAGAGGAAAATCCATCCCAATTACTACATTGTCAGGAGCTTGCTTCGTGATGATAGCTACACCGCTATAGCCTTTTTTCTGAGCCGAATGCAAATAGGAAGTATATCCCATTTTAGCAAAAAGCATTGTATCTATCTGATCTGGTTGCGCTTTAGTTTCTTGTAGGCAAAGAATATCTGGATTTTCGGATAATAACCATTCCGTAAAGTTCTTCAAAAGTGCTGCACGTATTCCGTTTACATTGTAAGAAATTATTTTCATTGATTTGTAGCTTTTACTTTTTTAAATAAATCTGACGCAAAAACGAAATCGTTCAACGACTCGTTATCAACGTGAAAAATCTCATCTTTGTTCCCCTGCCAAGCTTTTTGTCCATTTTCAAAAAAAATAATATTCTCCCCAATCTCCATCACGGAATTCATATCGTGCGAATTAATAATGGTTGTAATGTTAAGCTCATGGGTAAGTTCATGAATTAATTTATCAATAATCAAAGAGGTTTTAGGGTCAAGACCAGAATTTGGCTCATCACAAAATAAGTATTTGGGCTCTAGTGCAATAGCACGAGCAATAGCTACACGCTTTTGCATTCCACCACTTATCTCAGCTGGTGTTAGTCCAAATGCCTTTTCCTCTAAATTGACATGCTTAAGGCAAAAAAATGCCCTCTCTTTCATCTCCTCTTTAGACATGTCTGCAAACATTTCGAGAGGATAAATTACATTTTCCAATACACTTAGCGAATCAAAAAGCGCAGATCCTTGAAAAAGCATTCCTACTTCGCGCCTCAATAGCCGAATGTCATTCATTTTCATGTCAGGTAAGTTTCTACCATCATATTCAATTCTACCCTTGTCTATTCTATGCAGCCCAATAATACTTTTCATTAAAACGGTTTTTCCCGAACCACTAGCACCAATAATCATATTGGTTTTTCCAGTTTCAAATAAAACAGATACGTTCTTAAGCACCTGATTTCCATCAAAAGATTTGTCTATGTTTTTAACTTCTATCATAAAAAAATAGGGGTTGTAGGGTAGGAGAGTAGATAGCTATAATAATTATTGATAATGGTAGGCCAAAAAAGTCAGGTTGCTAATTCAACATTAAATTAGTAATAAGCAAGTTGAAGAATAGGATTAGAATACTTCCATTTACAACTGCATTTGTGCTTGCTCGTCCTACATCGAGGGCTCCACCGTATGCGTAATATCCATAGAAAGCAGCTACTGACGAAATAATAAAAGCAAAAGCCAACGACTTTACAATGGAATAAAACACATAATATGGTATAAACGCATATTGAATTCCCAATAAATAGTCGGCTGTTGTTATAATATCTGTAAATACACCTACCAAATACCCTCCAATTAAGCCAACGGCCATACTAAATATAACCAAGAAAGGCATCATTACTACAAAAGCTGAGATTTTGGGTAAAATAAGATAATTTGCCGAATTTACACCCATAATTTCAAGGGCGTCAATTTGTTCAGTAATCCGCATTGTTCCAATTTCAGATGATATGTTGGAACCTACTTTCCCTGCAAGTATTAAGCACATAATAGTAGAGGAGAACTCAAGCAATAAAGTATCTCGTGTAACTAGGCCAGTACTGTAGCTCGGTAATAGTGGGTTTTCGGTATTCAACTTGGTTTGTATAGTCATAATGGCTCCAATAAAAACCGAAATGATTACTACGATTGGTAATGACTGCAATCCGAGTTTCTCTAATTCCTTTGGAAACTGTCTGAAAAACATTCTCCATCTATCAGGCATTACAAAAACACGCTTCATTAACAGAATATATTTTCCTGTATCACTAACTAAACTCATATAGAATATTGCTAAGAGATTAAATTATTGGTTCTACTATTTTTTTGCGGTTTAAACTTAACTGTTTGTTAACGATTATCTATTTCACTAATCAATTTCAATTCTCGAAGTTCCATTATGATATTTTTAAAATTCATTCCAAATTGAAATTATAAAGAAAAGTTGTTAAGCGTCTAATTTGTATGTCAAATTTCTTACAATAGAATAACATGAACACCAAAAAGAGTTTTTTTTTTCAAACATCCTATTCTTTCCTTAATAATGGAAATGTACGAGTCAGATTATATGATTAGGCTCAAACTTTTGCGTTAAAGAATATTTTCAATTGTATAGTATTTTTAATGTAACCTAAACGATTTGGATTAAAGGCACAGCTCCATTCTAAATATACAAAAATTCAATTTATTTCATGTTGCAAATATAGCATTTTTTTATTGTCTAAAAAAATGTTTTGTTACTTTTAGACTTTATGAAAAACAAGTACTTACATCGCAAAATTAGAAAACATAGATTTTATTTTTGCAATTAAAATAATACTTTCAAATGTAATTCATTTAAAATGACCCTACAGTAGCTGCGTTGAAATAAAAATAGTTTAGTTTTTTGCTAAAAAAAACCATAAGCCAAAAACTTATGGTTTTTTTTTGATAATAATAAAATTAATAGGATACACGCTGTTGAGCTGCATAACTGATTTTTAATGCATAGGCTCTACGTAAAGCCTGTTTAATATCAGTTATAACACCCATGCGGGTATCTTTGTCTGCTTTGATAGAGATAGTCAATAAATTTTGATCCCCTTCCTTCATTGCACTACGCTCACTTACTACGTATTTTTCCAATTCAGAAATGTCAGCAAAAGCATCACTTAGTTGAATACGAGTTTCAGATCCAAATACTTTTTTAAATTCTGCAGTTGGCTTACCTACATATACGTATCTTACCATAGATTTATTCTCCAATTTTTGAAGTTCTGTGGCTTCTGGAGGTGTTACTTTCACTTTATAAGTTACTTCTTTCATTGAAGTAACAGCCATAAAGAAAAACAATAACATGAAAATAATATCCGGCAATGAAGACGTACTTAATGCAGGAGCTTCTCTTTTTTCGTCTTTTCTAATTCGCGCCATCTTTTATCCCTCCATAGTTTTTAGGTTCTGCTTCAGATATTTTTTGTGGATATACCGATTGTACGGCTTTTTGTTGATCTTCTGTTAAATCAGAATACAATTTGCCAAATCGTTCTTTCGAAAATTCATTTCTAAGTTCGTTGTAAGCAGCTACTAATTCATTTTGTACTTCAATATATGCTTGATACTGAGTGTCCACATCATTTTGAAGTGAAATAACGTGATCTTTTGTAATCTCTATATTGCCAATCAAATCAATTTCCACTGTTACCTTTTCAGGCAAATTAGGATCATTTGATGAATTTGATATAAATTCCTTTGCTTTATCTTTTAACTGTCTTACGTTAATTTCCTGGCCTTGAACCATCAATTGATTTAAGCTATTCACCTTCACAATAAAGATATTTCTTTTTTTGATATCTATATCTGTTGGCTTTTGATTTGGCTGCAAAGGCGGTGGTAATCGCCTTGACAAACCAGTGCTAACATTCATTGAAGTAGTTACAAGAAAAAAAATCAAGAGCAAAAATGAGATGTCTGCCATAGAACTCGAATTTATCTCACTTATTTTTCTTTTTTTTCTTGCCATGATATTTTTTTCTTTTTTTTTAGCTAACAAAAAGTCCAAACGATTAACTTTTTATTTTAACTTTATGTATATGCGAGCACCAATAATGGTAAGTCCAATCGCACCAAATAAAGCGTAAATTGCGTAAATCATCATGTCAGAGAATTGCGCCCAAAATCCTTCGTTTTCTGTCCCTTCATATCCAATAATTGACATCTTTTCACCTGTTCCCAAGTTCCATGCAACAACAAATATTAGCACAAATAATGCTATTGGAATAAGTGATTTTATTGCTGATATTGGGCTGCTTATCAAGCTCTTTACATATCCCATAAGAGCCATAAATAGCGTAATAAATAAAGTCAAAGCCATTAATGAATAAGACCAGTAAAGCAGTGCATCTGTAAATATTGGCACAGTTAGCGATTCCCCAGCAAAATCAATTGGATCACCATTACCACCCACATAAATAAGCGTAACCAATACAATGGAAATAGCAACCAGTAACAATGCTGAGATACCAGGAATCTTTTCTATTATTTTTGTCATAACTTAAAATGCTATATGGAATTATTTTTCCCGTGTTTCACAATAACATCAAGCAATGAAATTGAAGAGTCTTCCATATCATTTGTCATTCCCTCAACCATGGTAAGAATATAGTTGTAAAATACTTGTAGAATCATAGCCACCACAAGTCCAAAAACAGTTGTCAAAAGTGCTACTTTGATACCACTAGCTACAACAGTAGCTGATATATCACCTACTTGTTGAATTTTATCAAATGCTTGAATCATACCAACTACCGTTCCGAGGAATCCTAAACTTGGAGACAAAGCAATAAACAAAGTAATCCAACTCAGGTTTTTTTCCAAAAGACCTAATTGAACTCCACCATAGGAAACAACAGTTTTTTCTACTACGTCAATTCCTTCATCGAAACGGGACAAACCCTGGTAAAAGATTGATGCTACTGGGCCACGAGTATCGCGACACACATCCATTGCAGCATTTACTCCGCCTTTACTCCAAGCTTCGTCAATGTTTATTAAAAGTTTTTTTGTGTTCGTTGAAGATAGACTTAAATAAATAATCCGTTCTATACACAAAGCTAAACCAACAATTAAACAAAGGGCAATTGGAGCCATCCATCCAGCACCACCTTCAATAAACTTTTGTTTCAAACCTTTATGCATTCCGCCTTCTTGGGCTGGTGCTGCTGCTTGAGTTTCCTCAGTAGCCTGAGTTGAATCCGCAGCTACTGGAACAGATTCTGCAGGTGAGTTTTTTGCAGCAACCTGTTCTGTTTTAGTTGTAGCATCTTGCGCTACAACATTCACAGGGTTTCCTAAGATGAAAATTGCTACGATTGCTAAGATTGCAAATCCTTTTTTCATTTTTTTTTTGTTTAGATTTCTAAATGTTTATTTTATTTAATCGGTTAATAATAAACACTTTGCGGAGAGGAAGGGATTCGAACCCCCGGTACCCTTTTGGAGTACATACGCTTTCCAAGCGTACCTCTTCAGCCACTCGAGCACCTCTCCATATATTTATTTTCTCTTGCAAATCAAATAATTTAAAAATAAAAAAATAGACTTGATATTCAGGCTATCACAACTTGTTTTTAAATGTATTTTTGGCATTTTTAGAAGTTTCGGCTATTGTTTGAACTAAACTAAGGCCTAAAATAACCGAAATTTGTTCACAAATATAGTATAAATAGCTACTTTCATTACGTTTTCCTCTGTATGGAACTGGTGTTAAGTAGGGAGAATCAGTTTCTAAGAGAATATTTTCCAATCCTATACCTAAAATTACACCTGCTAATTGAGAATTCTTAAAAGTGACAATTCCATTTATTCCAAACTTGAATCCACCATAGGATAAAATCTCTTTTGCCTCTTCAATTGTTCCAACAAAACTATGAAAAACGCCTGTTAGTCCCTTATTTTTATAGGGTGCCATCGCATCCATTATTTCCCTAAATGAATTACGAACATGAATAATCACTGGTAATTTATATTCCAATGCCCATTCTATTTGTTGCTGAAATGCTTTTATTTGTTGATATAGATATGTTTTATCCCAATATAAATCAATTCCGATTTCACCAATCGCTATCCAATTTCTTCTTTTTAATTCGGTTTCAATCAATTTTAGCTCGATTTCGAAATTCTCTTTTACGCTTGTAGGATGTAAACCAATGGCAGCATGGCAATAATCTGGATATTCCGCCTCCAATACCAGCATTCTAGGCAAAGAAGCACTATCTACATTAGGCAAAATAATATGCTCAATGCCTGCATCTTTTGCCCGCTGAATAACTTGGGCTCGGTCTGCGTCAAATTCTTCCGAATATATATGTGAATGAGTATCAATCAAGGCATTTACTATTTAATCATTTACTATTTACAAAAACCATCAAACTCTCAAACTCTCAAATTTTCAAATTTTCAAATTTTCAAATTTTCAAATTTTCAAATCTTCAAACTTTATTTTTATTCCCACTCTATAGTTGCAGGTGGTTTGGAGCTAATGTCATACACTACTCTGTTAACACCTTTCACCTTGTTGATAATTTCGTTGGACATTTTAGCCAAAAACTCATAAGGAAGTTGTGCCCAATCAGCCGTCATGGCATCTGTGGAAGTTACTGCTCTTAATGCAACAGCATTTTCGTAAGTACGCTCATCGCCCATTACGCCTACTGATTGTACTGGAAGCAGGATAACACCCGCTTGCCAAACTTTATCATATAAATTCCATTCGCGAAGCCCATTGATAAAAATATCGTCGGCATCTTGCAAGATTTGAACTTTTTCCGGCGTTATATCACCCAATATTCGTACAGCCAATCCTGGTCCTGGAAATGGTTGACGTTTAATAAGATGGTGCATCATTCCTAATTGCGATCCTACACGGCGCACTTCATCTTTAAAAAGCAAACGAAGTGGTTCGCATAGTTTCAAATGCATTTTTTCTGGCAAACCGCCCACATTGTGGTGCGACTTTATCACTGTTCCAGTAATGGATAGCGATTCAATAATATCGGGATAAATGGTGCCTTGCGCCAACCATTTCACGTCTTGAATTTTGTGTGCTTCTTCGTCGAAAATGTCAATAAATCCACTTCCAATAATTTTACGTTTTTGTTCTGGATCTGAAATGCCTTCCAGCGCTTTGAAAAAACGCTCTTTTACGTTTACACCAATCACGTTCAAGCCCAAATGTTCGTAATCCTTCATCACGTTTTCAAACTCGTTTTTGCGAAGTAAGCCGTGATCTACAAAGATACAAGTCAGGTTTTTGCCAATGGCTTTGTTCAATAAAACCGCAGCAACTGAAGAATCTACACCTCCCGAAAGACCGAGAACTACTTTATCATTGCCCAATTGTTTTTTTAATTCGGCAACAGTTGACTCAACAAACGAAGCTGGCGACCAGTTTTTGGTACAACCACAAATATTCAAAAAGTTTTCGAGCAATAAAGTTCCGTCGAGCGTATGAAATACTTCTGGATGAAATTGTACGCCCCAAGTTTTTTCACCTTCCACTTTATATGCGGCTAATTCTACATCGTCGGTACTGGCAATTTTTATAAAATTTTGGGGAATAACAGTTATGCTATCGCCATGCGACATCCAAATTTGCGAACCCGATTTCATACCCTTAAGTAAGTCATCGCCATCATCAATTGAGCTTATATTGGCACGACCATATTCACGCGTTCCAGCCGATTCCACATTTCCACCCGACGTATATGCCATGTATTGAGCACCATAGCAAATTCCCAATACCGGAAACTTACCTCGAATTTGGCTCAAATCTGCCTTAAAACCTTCTGGATCATATACAGAATAGGGACTACCCGAAAGAATTACACCTTTGATATTTTCAGTATTTTCAGGGAATTTGTTGTAGGGAACAATTTCGCAGTATTCGTTCAATTCGCGTAATCGGCGACCAATTAATTGTGTGGTTTGTGAACCAAAATCGAGGATGATTATTTTTTCCAA
>JFJP01005437.1_pt1 | contig 21994 bp, 24 predicted proteins | sample 431651 | NCBI WGS metagenome assembly JFJP01 (sample SAMN02602958, study PRJNA72255) | Microbial mat metagenome, whole genome shotgun sequencing project. | biome: fresh water; feature: sink hole; material: water; isolation source: purple microbial (photo- and chemosynthetic) mats found in...
TGGCTGGCTGATTTACGACTGCCCATTGCCTGAGATCGATCAGGTTTTTCCTGCAAAAGTTCGGGATTTTTATCAGTTTGTCATCTGGTTCTGATAATGCATCTTCGATGTAAATGAATCCTTCAGCAGCAAGGCAATTTATGGTTCTGACTAAAAGACTTGAGTTCCTTATTAAGGTCTTATGTCCTTCAACTTTGTCTGGCTGGCCAACTTTGGCTGGCTGGAATTCTCCGCACCAGTCGTTACCCAAAGTCCAAGGACTTGCGTATGAATTTGCTTCTTCTGCTTCCCTTAACTTTATTGATGGTGGGTAGCGTCTGCAAACTGATTCGGTGCCATTGCCTTCGCTGCATTCGGACGCGATTTTTTTATACCAGAAACGGCACCCATCGCACTGTTCGCCGTTCATGCCGTCACCTCTTTGCTTCGTGGTGTTGCCTTCAGCGGCGGCGGTTCAATCTTGCGCAGCCATGATGCCGCGCAGTCCAGCTCGGTGCCGGTCGCGCCATACTCGGTGATCAGCCCTTCGCCATGGACGCGCCAGATTCGGCCATGCTCGCTGTGCTCTCCCTGGCACTGGCCGACGGTGACCGCCTTGCCGACGTTGGGGCCAGTGGTGCCAAGCACTCCCTTGATGATATGGGCCTTGTCGCCCTGTTTGATTGGCTCTTTCATGGCGGTCATCCGATCAAGCTTTTCTGCTTGCCCTTTGCAGCGCTGACCTGCCCCATGCGGTTCTGGTGGCTGTAGGCCACACCCCAGACCTTTGCGCAGAATGTGTGGTGCTCGTTGTCTGCGATGGAGTCCTTGAAATTGGAATAATCCAATGCCATGATCTGGTCGCTGATGGTCTTGGCCACGACTTCGCGGGGCACCTTGGCGCGGTAGGCGTAGTCGGTGCCGCCACCGAGCTTTTCCTTGGTGCCGGGGAAGGCGCGGGCGATGTCGCCCTTGACGCGGGCGCGGACGGTCAGGGTGTCCTTGTCGTCAGGTTTCTGGACGATGCTGATAAAACTATTTTGAAGGAAGAGCCACATTATTTATTTCTCCATGATCTACCGGCTGAAATGTCGGCAATCGTTGATCTTTTTACACCATATTCATTTGCTATATCTATTTGTCGTTTCTTACCGAGCTTCTCCTTTATTTCAGCTACTTGCTGTTCTGTAAATTGGGCTTTCCAGTGCCCTGTTCTGTTTGGTGAAACCTTTCTTCCCCTCGACCACAAGTCGTCCATGTTGTCTTGTTGGGTTCCCCATCTGAGGTGATCTGGGTTACAGCACGCCGGGTTGTCGCACGAGTGAAGCGCTTGTAATTCAGATGCTCCAACTGAAAAGGTGAGCGCGACTCTGTGTGATGCGTATTTTTTGTTGTCGTAGGTAAATACCCCGTATCCATACGCTTGCTTTGATCCTGTCCATTCCCAGCAATCATCAGGTAAACCTTTTGCAACCCGATCCCACAACGCGCATTCAATCGAGCAATAGCTTTGCGATGTGTGACGCTTGAACAGCGTCCCGCAGTGTGGGCATGGGATAGGCAATGTCTTGCTTCTGACGTGTGCTTTTGCGCATTCTTTGCACCAGCAAGCGTGACCAAGAGACGAGTTGTCTGTATAGAAGTCTGTGCTAGGTTTCTCGATCTTGCACTTGCTGCAAATGTGGGTCAGTTTCATTTGGCACTTGGTTTGTTTGTGATGTACAGATTTTAGTGTGCTGTTGTGGTGAAGTAAAGCGTTATTTCCGATTCAGATCAATAAACGTCACAATGCCAAAAAAGAGGATCATCACAATGTCGTTCGAGTGTGGCTCTCGTTTTTCTCTAGTTACTTCGACCCCGCGTTTTATATGCTGCTTCCAGCAGTGTGGTGCTTCAACCCAGCCGTTGATGATGCCCATTACTCTCATGCTCAATCCCTCCCCACAATGTCGCCGGAGTGCAGCCCGAGCGCCCGGTTGCGCCCACTGACGTGCCAGGTCGTGAACTCCGAGCGGCAGGCGCGCGTGGTGCGGTGCTCGATGTGGCCGGTGGCGGCGAACGTGGCCGGTGGCATGTTGGGTGCGCTGTTGGTTGTCCTGATGCGGTCAACGTGGGCGACGTTGCCGCCTCGCGTGCGGTACTGGCCTGGGCCGTCGATGATGACGGGCAGGTCTGTGAATGCGCCTGTTGGGTGGTGTTTCATGGTGTTATATGGTTCTAGTGCTTGTGGGTGCTGCGTTTTGTGCTATGAATTTGAATCAATGCACTTCGTTTTGTCATCGTCAAAAGTGGTTGTGACCGCTTCAATATCCTCACCAGACTCTTTCATCATGGCTCTGATGTCGCGCATGGCTAATGCAAAGTCAATCCCGCTTTTCTTCGCTTCGATCATTACCTTCATGGTGTTGATCTGGGTTTGCATACGCCGATTAAGTGCGTCAGATATATCAATCTGCTTTTGCAGTTTTGACCTATTTGTTTCTCGGCCCATCGCCACATCAAGCAGTGAGCGGCTAAGGGCTTGGGAGAGATCGTTCGCGGTGACAAGTTCATTCGACATTTTTCATTTCCTTTTTGAGTTGATTGGTTGCTCTTAATAATGTGAGCTGTTCGCGCTTGAGTTCGAGTAGTTCTGGGGTGGCTTGGGAGACGGAGATTCCAATTAGCCTAGCAATGTAGTGGTCTTTCAGCATATTTATTGCTTCTGATGATTTGGTCTTTATGTGATCTATGTTAGCAAGTCCCCATTCTTTTTTGCGTTGTTCTTCGTACTTATCATTTTGATATTTAAATGCTTCATTCGGAATTATGGGATTCCTTGCTCGCCATGCGGCATACTGCCTAGCTTTTGCGGCCTTTAACTTTTCAGGGTTTTCTTCTTTCCACTTAGCAAGTCGTGCCTTTATCTTTTCAGGGTTTTCTTTATAGTTTTTGGCACCGTATGCTTTAATTTTTTCATGGTTTGCTTCGGCCCACTTAAGATATTTGGCTTTATTGCATTGCTTGCAGTAGTAGGCCAGACCATCTTTTGATCTGTTGCTCTTGTGGAACTCCCCCAGCGGCTTAACCACCCCGCACTTGGTGCAAGCCTTGCTGGTTGGGGCGGCGGAGATCAAGCGGGCATCAGCCTCTGTCGGGTCTGGCTCATTCGGGTGTGACTTAAAAAGCAAGCCAACGTACCGGCCACCTTTTTGAAGGTTTCCACCTATCCTGAAAATGTCGCCTTCAGGCGCATAGGATGATGCGTTTTTACGAATACCATCTTGCTCTGTTGGTGTGTAGGCTTTCCATGGGCCTGGGGTGTGTGATTTCTTCATACCATCTCCAGCGCCATGTTGAAGGCTTTTTCTTTGAACTTCGCGCCAGGCCCAAACCAGGCTTTATCCAGCCGGTTGTCTGGCAGGCGACCTTGCTCATGGTCGGTGTATTGGCCGATGGCTTGCACCAGACCCCAGGCGGTGCCGTCGATGGCATCCTGCCCTGCTCCAAGCTGGCCGCCTTTGAAAAGCCCGAGGATGCGCTGATAACCCTTGCTGTTGGTGATCTGTTCCGGGGTGTAGAGCTTGCCGTAGGGTGGCTCGATCAACTCTTGCAATAAGGCATCCATCTCGGTGTCGCTGACCTTGCGGTCGGCCAGCTTGTTGGCGTTGGTCAGGAATTCATCCCAGGATGTCAGGGCGATGCCGAGTTCCCGGCGCACGCTGTCGGCTTTGAACATCGCGCTGTGGGAGATGGTGACCTGGTGGCGACCGTCTTCATTTCTCAGCACTCGCTGGAGGGTGTTGTTGCAAACCACACGCGTGGCGGTCAGCGCGGCGATGGTCGCCATGCTGCCGTCGTAGCTGGTCGCCAGCATCAGGTAGGGGGCCACCAAGTCGTCCTGAATCGGCGCGTTTTCTCCAACCCGGGCCAGTGCCCAGATGCGCTTGCCTTCTTTCAGGCTGCCGACCGTTTCGATCTGAAAGTCGCCCTTTTCGGCCAGTTCCCTAAAAAAACCGAGGATGTGGGCTGGCTGGACGGTGCGGTAATCCTTGCTGACCACCGACAGTGGCCTGCCCGTGTCGCTGCGGTAGAGGACGTGTTTGTCGGGCCAGAATGCGTATTCATCGTTCTTGTCGTTGAAGATCACCTCGGTGCGGACTGCACTCCAGTCGAGGCCGCCTGCTTTGCTCCATTCTTCGATGGACGCGCCTGGGTTGACTGTCTGCCCCATGCCGTGCCAGGGTGTTGCCGATCCTGCGGCGTAGGCCATGCCGACCTTGCCTGTTGTTGTATCGAGTTCGTGTGCCATGGTGTTTCTCTTTCAGTGGTTTGTCAGGGGCGGGATGCCCCTGGCTTGGTTTAGTAAATGGTGGGGGTCGCCGGGAGCGTGATGTTCCCGATGTTCTGGAGGGCGGTTTCGAGGCTGGCCGGGTCGATGTCGAACATCATGTCGGTTTCCTCGATCTTGTAGCCACGAACCATCAGCTTGCCGTTCTCGGTCATCGTGACCTTGATCCGGTTGGTGCCGTCGGCTTTGGGCTTGCAGTCGAATTGCAGGGTGCGTTCGCTGACCGGCTTGCCGTTGGTGGCACCGAGGTCTTTCATCATCTTTTCTCTTAGGTTGGCCGTGATGGCCTTCATGTTTTTCATCATCGTTTTCATGGTGTGTCCTTGGTTGGTTGGTGTGTGCCTGAATCATAAACATGATTTAGTGTGAATGCAAGCAATTAGTGTGAAATTAAAATAAAAAACTTTGAAATGTGAAGTTTTATGTTTGGTTCAAGTTTGCCTTTGTGGCGGCGGTGTGTTAGCGTTCGCCCATGACTTACGACGAATTCAAGCGCCAGGTCGGCAAGGCCGGACTGACCCTCACGGAACTGGCCGACCTGTTGAACATGAACAAGCGGTCGTTGACCAACTACGGCGCTGCTGGTGTGGTGCCTGACAGCCTGGCGGTGATCGTGGTGCTGATGGGGGAAATGGCCGAGGCCAGGCTGGACTTCAAGGCAGCTATTGGCCGGATCGGGTTGACGCGCAAGCGCGAGCGGGGGGCGGGGTTTAAGAGCCGTGGCGAGGTGGTCGAGAAATGATTTGCTCCGGTCGTGACTCTATGGTCACATCACTTAAAACCAATCCCTGCTGGAGCCATTCATGGACAAATTTACCCTTCTCAAATCTCACATTGATGCGTTCACTCGCAAGAACGGCAGCGTCGTGCAGGCGCATGACGACAAACGGGTGGCATCGAAAAAGCGACCCGCTGCTGAATTTGGCGTGCATCACTCTGAACTTAAGCAAGGGGATACCCTTTATGACAAGGATGGGCAAGATGTTGATGAGGTCGAGGGGTTCTCGCGTGGAGTGAATAGTCCAGTTGTTCACGCCAGGGCTGGTTATTCGCACTCCACACACAAAGGCTTTTTGGCCGGGCTGTCCAATAAAAAGCCGTCGTGAAGCAACTCCTTGGCGATCTATCCGCGCTGACCTCGCGCACCAACGCGGCAGAGCAGCGCATCCACGACCGGGCGGTGGAGCGTGACGGCGAAGTGTCGGCCAGGCTCGACCAGTTGCGCCCGACGGCCATGTTCGATGATGCCGTGGCGAAGGAGTACCAGACGCTCGTTATGGAGCGGGCCAAACTGGCGCAGGTTATTGGGCTGGCGAAGCAGCGCATTACGGAGTAACATCCCGCTTGAATGGCGATTCGAGTTCGCCTCGCTTGCCGAGGTTGGGTAAGGAAAAGCAGGTTCGACTCCTGACATCAGTCTGCATCACCAGGCTGTGAGTGGATGGTTCCACGGGCACGACTGACCGGCGTAAGCGGTCACAATCCCTGTCGTGACTGCATCCTTTACGGATGACCTCACTCGACTTTGACTCCATCGGCCAAGTGCCGGAATACGCCCAGCCTGACTACGACTCCTTTTGCAAGGCCGGGCCAATCTCGCAGCTCAACGGTGAGCCGCCAGATTCCTTCGTCAAGGCAAGCGCGCCCACCGAGGCGCAACTCAAGGCTGGCAACTACCCCAAGCGCAAAGTGCCATGGAACGGGATGACCATCAGCATCGAGAACGAGGCCGGGTCGGTACGGCGTGGCGTTGACCCCAATGGCAAGGCTTGGGAAACCAAGATGCTGTTCGCCTACGGCTATTTGCGCATGACCATGGGTGTTGACGGGGACAGCGTCGATGTGTACCTGGGGCCGGTCGAGGATGCGCCCATGGTCTATGTGGTTCACCAGCGCAAGGCTGGCGATTGGGGCCGCTACGACGAGGACAAGGTTTTAGTAAATTTCAGCAGCGAGGCCGATGCGGTGGATGCTTTCCTGCGGCACTATAACGACTTGCGGTTCCTGGGGCCGGTGACGGCCATGCCGGTCGCTGAGTTCGTCGCCAAGGCGCGGGCGACGTTCGACAAACCGGCCATGATCAAATCCCTCGAATCCGGGGGTTTTGACTTCGGCCAGGAAATGCTTGCCAAGTCCGAGCACGGGCCAATCCCTGAAGGTGCCCATTGGATTACCGTAAATAGCGGAGGCGGAAAAGGTCAACCCATCCTGGTCATGCCCCACTCGGACGGTTCCATGCGCGTGATCGGCGGCGCTGGTGGCGCGCTGAACCACCTGAAGTTGCGGTCGGTCAAGACTGGCGAGGGTTACAAGGAGTCCATTGCGGCCAAACAAAAGGAGCGGCAGGAAAAGCAAAAGGCGCAGACCGAGGCCGACAAGGCATCCGGCATACACGGGGCAAAGCAAGAGGAAAAAGGCAAGCTCAAGCTGGAAATGAAAAAGCAGCGCGAGGAATTCGTCAAAACCGTGTCTGAGGCTATGGGCTGGACTGACACCGAGTTCGACGAGTCCAAGATGGAGGGCGCGGGCCTGTCCGACGAGGCTATCCTGAAAGCCAAACGCGAACACGCGGCTGACCTGTTCAAGCGCGCCAAGGATGCCGTGAACGTCAACCGCAAGATGCTACTCAACGACCATGATGCCCTGGCGGCTTCGGGCCTGGGTGACATGCCGCTGCAAGCCAAGGCTGACGACGTGATCTCGGTCGCCGACCTTGACCCGGTGAGCGACAAACCGTCGGGGTTGGGATTTTCAGCCGACTACGGCGACCGGGCGGCAAAGCAGGGGTTGACCCCTGATGTGGTTGAAAAAGAGCTTACAGCCGTCCACGGTGCCCAAAAAGACCCGGCAAAAGCAGAAAAAACGGCTGCTCAGAAGGTTGAGGCCGAGAATATCGGCAAAGAGCTTGATGCTTTCAAATTGTCGAACCCGGAAACCCACAAGCCATCGGTGCGGGTGCTTGAGGATGCGACCAAGGCGGCGGCGCTGGTATTGGCCAGCAAAAAACTCAAGATGGCGGAACAACTTGCGCGCCATGCGAGCATGGAATTGGCCAGCGCCAAAATTGTCGAATCCAAGGCGTATGTGCTGGAGGTGTCGGATGCCGAGGTGGAGGCTGGCGCTAAAAAACAGATGGAGCAGGACATTAAGACCATCGGTGCTGTTGGCCTGCTGTCCGAAATCGACAAGATGGGCGGGGAGGAATCGCTGGGAGGCCACGTCGGGGCCGGGGCTTTCAATTCCCTGAACGCCTTCAGCACGGCGGTTGGCGGCGAGCCGCTGATCGACAGGTCGGTGGTGGACGTGCTCGGGATCAATGCGGCGGCGCAGATACTGGCGCGGCGCATCGCCAGAGATTACCAGGCCGACGACTACGAAGCCATCAAGCAGGGGGTCGAGGATTACCACACTGGCTCGCAGGCTGATAAGCAGGATGCTGCGGTCAGCCAGGCGCAGGCGCTGGCAAAAGCGGCCAGCGATATCGAACTGCCGGACGGCAAGGACGGCTTTGACCTGGCGCACGCCCAGGAACTGAATCACCGGCGGCGAGAGGCGGTCAAGGATGCGAAGCGCATCCTCGGGCAGGCCACGGGCGAACTTCAGGCCAATGCGGCGCTGGTCATGGCGATGCGCCAGGGCGCCAAGGACAAAGTCGAGGTGTCGCTTGGGAAAACCGAGGCCAAGGCGGCGATCACTCAACTGCACGCCCTGGGCCTGAAGTCGGGCGACTACAAACTCGATGACGTGGGCGGCAACTTGGTAGCCACGGTCACCGGAGAGGGGCTTGACCGTCTTGCAAAACCGGTCGATGTGGAAGGACTGAAACAGATCAAGCGCAATCTGGCGATCATCCGGGGCGACATGGACGAGGACGGCTGGCTGCCGCAGGGCTTCGCCAATCGGCCTGACCTGGCGATGCACGTCGAGCCGGGTGTGGCGGTCAAGCTGGCAAAACCGTTTCAACCTGGGTCTGATCTGGCTGCTTCGCTGCGTGATTACGTCGGTGGCCGGGTCGCTGACGGCGGCGCGCTACAGGACATTCTGGCCGACATTCAATCCAGCGACTTCTTTGCCAAGGCTGGCGATCCTGCGGCTTACCGGGCGGCGCTGGACGAGGTGGCTCCACTCAAGGGTGCGGGCGGCAAGATGAAGCCTATCGACTCGCTCAAGGAATCATTCGAGAAAATGGCCGACGACTTCGTGTCATCCAACTACGGGCCGGGCACCAGCGCGCTGCACCGGCAAAACTTCGAGGTCGATAAAAAGTCGGTTGATGCGCTGCACCGGTCGCTGTCTGCAACGCCCGAGGGTGTGGCGGCGTTTAAGCCAATCGGCGACCTGACCCCGCAGGAACGTACCGGCCTGCGCAAGTGGTGGGAATCCAATGTCGGCAAGAAGGACGCGGGCGCTGACGGACTAAAGGCCGACCTGGCCGATACTGAGAAAAACGAGCCAGAGAAATCCTCTATCGATATGTTCGGCGAGGAATCGATCAACCCGGACTGGCACTCGTGGAAGGCCAAGCGCGATGATTTGGCGCAACAGGTCAACGCGGCGGGTCTGGACTGGAACAAGTACGTCGGCATCATGGGTAGTCCAGCCAAGGCCATATCGTCCACTCAGGACTTGGTTCGCTCGCAGGTCGTGTCTGGCTTTGCGGATGCCCACAACAAACTCAATCCGAAGTCGCCACTCAAGGTTGGCAAGACCACGATCCAGGGCGGGCTGAACCATCTTGATGCTGTTGACCCCGAGGCGCGGGCGGCGCGCCAGGCCAAGGAAAAGGAATTGATCGACTCCCTACGCGAGCGCATCAATGGCAAGTACGCCAGCGGGTCGGTGTCGGACAAGATCGAGGCGCAAAAGGAGGCCCAGGCGGCGTTCGAGCAGGCGCAGATGGGGTTCTTCTCGACGGATGACGGCGGCGATATGTTTGGCCCAAGCGACGAGCCGGAAAAGCACGAAACGCCAAAACTCGGGGCCGACGAGCGTTTCTCGCTGGGCCATGCGGCAGAGCAGAAAATCGCCGGGATGATGTCGGTGGTGGGGCAGAACTTCAAGCCGGGCAAGCCGACAAAGTTGTGGAACGTGTCGATGTCCGGGGAAAAGTTCTCGCCACAGCAGCGCGCCATCAAGTTGATGGAGGCCAACAAACGGGTGGTACTCGGTCTAGGCGCGGGTTCAGGCAAGACGAACGTTGCTTTGGGGGCGACGGCGCACCTGATCAAGACCGGGAAAATCAAGCGGGCGCTGCATCTGGTGCCCAGCATTGTGCAAGACCAGTATGGTGCCGAGGCCTCGCGTTCCCTGGAGGCGGGCCAGTTCAAGTGGCATTGCCAGCCGGGGGCTTCGCAGGCCGAGCGCATCGCGGGTTACAAGGATGCCAGCAACCACTTCAATGTGGTTACGCACGAATCATTCCGGGCAGATATGCTGCACATGGGTGCCCAGCACGCTGGGATAAGCGAGGATGCGATGAATGAGCAGGTCGCGGCCATGAGCCAAGATGACCGCAAGGCATGGGCTAAGTCTGTCATGGAAAAGGAGGGCATGGACTTCGGAGCCACGTTTGTGGACGAGGCGCACCAGATGCTCAACCGGGCCGGGAAGGAGAATTCTGCCCGTGCCAACGTGATTGATGCCGTGACGGAAAACACCCCGTACCTGGCGAATATGAGCGGGGACACGGTGAAAAATGATTCATGTTTGCATCCTAACTCGGTGATATTCGATCCAGTTCGGAGCGTGTCTGCAACGGTGCAGGATTGGGCATGTTCTGGGATTGGGCCATTCGTCTATGCGCTTGATGTTGATACCAGCAATGTGCATGTGGTCGAGGCATCCATACCGTTTATCAAGTCAGAAAATAGGCCAATGTTTGAGGTGGCAGTCGGAAATCTCATAATCACGGTTGCTGCTGATCACAGATTTCTAACTCCTGATGGCTGGATGCACTTGTCTGATCTTTCTGTTGGCTCTGAGATTGCCGTTTCGCCTTCATTGCCCTTGACATTGCCTCGCCAGCCTTCTTTCCCCAATCAGGATTCAATGCGTGAGCTTTCCGCATTGCCTCTGCCGATGCCATGTTCTGCTCTTGGGTTCTTGGCTTCCGATTCTTCGCGGCATCTTTCATCTTTTGAATCGTTTCTGGAGAAAACACACGCCCGGTCATCAGAACCCGCATCTTTTCCCTATGCTCAGGAGAATGCGGTTTATTCACCTTCCCTTTTGTTGCCTCAGATAGCCTCTTGCGAGATTCCTCAGACCACTTCCATCCGGTGTGATGATGGTGAATGTGATCGCCATTGCTTGAAAGCAATTCAAGGTTATCAGGGTGATTGTTCGACTTGTCACCATCAATGTGATGAACAACCTCTTTTGGGTCTAGTGGGCGGCCAAGAATATTCGACATCACAAGCCTGTGTTCGCGGATTTTCCCTTGACGGTTTGCATTCGGGTGGTTCTTTGCCAATACATAGACGTAACCATCAGGAGCAACATGACGGCCACCTTTCCAACTGTGATGTTCTTCACCCATGTTTGACCCAAAACGCCAGCCGCGCTTCGTGTTGTACGGGATCGAGTTACGAATGCAGTAATTGCGCACTGTTCCGTAACTCACGCCGAGATCATCTCCCATCTGTTCAAGGGTTCTGCCCTGCTGAACCCATACTTCAATGTCAGAACGATGCGAATCAAGAAGCTCTCGAATCGCCCGCATCTTCTTTGTCATGCCATCTCTCATGGAACGTCCTTTATAACAAGATAACCGCAATCATAAAGCAAGACGCAGCAGATATTTACGACCTGACGGTGCCTATTTTCCATAACTATTTGGCGCATGGGATTTGGCATCACAACAGTGAAATTCATTCTGTCTTGGAGAAAATGGACAGGTCGCGCTACCCCGACCGGGCGGCGTTCATGCGTTCCTATGGCGGCGACACCCTGGCGGCAAAGGCCGGACTCAAGCGCGAAATGGCGCGCTACGGCATCAGCAACACCATCACTCCGGACGTGAAGGCTGACTATCAGAATATCACCGTGCCGCTGTCTGACCACCAAAAAGAGGCGATAGGCGGCATCGACAAGACCATGGCGCGCCTGGCTGCGGCAAAGGCATCGGGCAAGGTGGATGTGGAATCAGCCAAAGCTCTCAGCCCGTCATCGTTTGAAGGCGTGCCAGACGACCAGCATGAGGCTATTGCCAAGGGCATCGCCGAGTCGGCTGGCATCATGAAGGAGTCGGCTGTCAAGCGGGTGATCAATTCATCCGAGAAAGGCAACTCCAAGATCGACAAGATGCTGGAACTGGCCGACAAGCACAAGGGCCAGCCCGGCGTGGTGTTTGCGCACAACCGGGCGGCTGTGGCGCAGATCATCAAGGCGCTGGAGGCCAAAGGCCACAAGGTGACCAGCATCACGGGAGGCGACTCAGCAAAGGACAAGGCGAAAAAGCGGGCGCTGTTCCAGCCCGAGGCGGGCGATGCCAAGGCGGACATCATGGTGTGCTCGGACGCGGGGGCTGTCGGCCAAAATTTGCAGCGCGGAACTTGGCTCTGCCAGCATGACGTTCCGGATACTGCCATGGCCCACGGCCAACGCAGTGCGCGAATCCACCGCCTCGGGCAAAAAAACGACGTGTCGGTGTACACCCTGGCATCCGATCACAAATCCGAGCGCACGGCGCTGCGCAGGCTTCAAAAGAAATACGCCCTGCGCGAGATGATGCTTGACCCGATGGGGGGGCTTGATGACACAGGCATCGCTGGCGCAATCAGCAAGCGGATGCTGGATAAGCAGCAGGGTTCGATGTTTTAACTTGCCACGGTCGTGACCTTATGGTCACATCAGTTTAATCTCAAAATTTACCGGAGTTCCTGATGGATCAAGACAAGTTCGACCTGCTGAAGTCTCACATTGACGCGTTCACTCGCAAGGATGGCGCTGTCGTCGCGGCGCATGACAACAAGGTTGTGAAAAAAGCGAAAAAAGAGCCAGCACCACCGGCCAGTGAGGAGGATATTGAAAAGACCAAGCAGGTGCTTATTGCTGGCTTGACAAATCGTGGCGCGGTTGACAACCCGCTATCCGAGCAGAAGCTCGATGCATGCGCGAGGTATCTGCATGGCAAATCGTCCGTTGATCCCATTAAGGTGTCGAATGCCACGGGGGTTTCTATTGGCATGGCGCAACGACTTCGCAAGATGCAGCTTGACGAGTTTAAGGCGAATGGACTCGGGGTCACGCAGACACAATCGCAGCGGATTAACGCATTCCTGTCACAAAAGCATTGATGAAGCACCTCCTTGGCGATCTATCCGCGCTGCTTTGTCGTTTCTGGAGGTCGTGACAGCATTCTTGCGTCATGCAAGACCCCAGCTTCATCACCCTAGATGCCGATTTGTTCAAGGCGACCCCCGTCGCGGATGGTGCTGACCGCTTCATTTATTTTGAAGCATCCAACGAGGGCATCGACCGCCAAGGCGAGCGTGTCCTGGCAAAAGCCCTGGCCGAGTCGGCCTCGCTCTATCTCCAGAATGGCAATGTTGACATTGACCACTTGAGCCTGCTGCGGCGCGGCACCAAGGAAGGCGTGGAGGCTGAGATTGGTTTCCCTGTCGCGGTGGACATCGGCGATGCCCGGTCGTTCGTCAAGGCGCAGCTTTTCAGCGGCACCGGTGACCTGGCACGCAATGCCAACATGGTCTGGTCGTCCCTGACCGAACTCTCCCCCCCGAAACGCTGGTATCCGTCAATCGGCGGTTCTACCCTGGCGAAGTCGCAGGAAGTTGATCCGGCGACCAACCGGGCCGTGACCGTCATTCAGAAGGTGCGCTGGACAAACGTCGCGCTGGCTTCTGCCCAGATCAATCAGCACATCGGCACCGTCAGCACGGCACCGGTGGGAACCTTTTGCAAATCCATGGGCTGCTTTGTCCTTGGCAAGGCGCTGGAGGCCAGTTACAGCACCGACTCAGCCTCACTCACGGGCGGTGGTGCCATGCGCCGACAGTCGCTTGACGACGAGCCTTATACGCAGGAAGAGGTCACAGAGCACCTCTCGCGCAACCTGCGGCGCACAAAAAACAAGCAGGCGCTGGCCGGTCGTGACAGTAATTTTGCAGACATCAAGATTTTGAAGTCGCTCGCAGATTTCACCTCCGCATCAATGGGGATCACCCCGGCAAATGCCCTGGCGATGGCAGCGAGATTTTTAGCAGATTTGAAAAGGAAAACTCCATGAGTTCTGAGTTCGAGAAACTGGCCGCCGAGCTTGAATTGCTGGCGAAAGCACAACCCGCCACGCAAGAAGACAAAGTTCTTGCTGCTGCCAAAGAGGCCGGGGTCGATACCGACCAGGTCGGCGAAAAGCCCGAGGATGAAGACGACGAGGAACCCCTTGACGATCTGGAAGACGAGGGCGATGAAGTCCTGGGCAAGTCCTACAGCGCAACGGATGCGGCTGGCCAGACGGTAAAAGCCTATGACGCGACAGAACTGATCAAGTCGATGTACGAGCGCATCGCGGGCGTTGAGTCAACGCTACAGGCTGACAACGCGAACCTGTCCAAGTCGCTGAATGCGATGGTGGATATGTTCAAGTCGCAAGACGATCAGATCGAATCCCTGAAAAAAACCATTGTCAACTTGAGTAAGCAGGGCGCTGGTCGCCGGGCCATGCTCACGGTGAACGAAAAGCCAGAAGCCTCGATGGTCAAGTCTGCCCCAGCCATGAACACCGAAACCTTCATGATGAAGGCGAACGCGGCATTCAACTCTGGCCGTATCTCCGGCAAAGACCTGACTGTGTGCGATGTATCCCTGCGCCACGGCGAGGCCATTGATGCGGGCCTGTTGAATCGAATCTTTGAGTCCTGAACCATTTCAGGTCTTTCACAAATTTAAACTTTAGGAAAATCCAATGAACCCTCAAGAACTTATGGCCCAATTTGCCGGTATGCAACCCGGTGGTGCCCCCGTGCTCGGTGGCTCGACCGGCGGCGCGCTGGGCGATGCTCAAGAACTGCAAAAGGCTTTGACAGCCAGCAACTACCAGACCGACGTGTCCACCCTTACCGGTGGTGGTGCCATGGGCATCCAGTCGCTCGATACGGCCATGAAGACCGTGGTGCAGGAAGAGCAGCATTTTGTGCTGTTCAAAAAGCTGCAATCCACCAACGCAACCAATATCGTTGACGAGTACACCCGTCAAAACAGCATCGGTGGCGTGCTCGGTGGCTCCACCAACACCCAGATGGGTGTGGTCAAGGCTGCCCAGGGCGACTACAGCCGTGAAGTCGGCATGGTCAAGTTCCTGATGACCCTGCGTCAAGTCGGTTACGTCCTGAATATCGGCAAAAACATGGTTGAACCCATGGCGGTTGAAGAGCGCAATGGTGCCCTGCAACTGCTGACTGATGCTGAGTACCTGCTGTTCAACGGCAATGCTGCTGCATCCCCCAGCCAGTTCGACGGCATCTTCACCCAGATCGATGCGGCCATTGCTGCCGGTAAATGCGGTTCTGACCACGTCATCGACCTGCAAGGCACCAAGCTCGACACCATTGAGCCGTTTACCCGCCTTCAGTCTGCGATTCAAGATTACGGAAATTGGGGCCGCATCACAGAGACGTTCCTGCCCACAGCCGTGCAGACCGACTTGAACATGGGCCTTGACCCGGCTTTCCGCTGGAATGCCCAGCCTAATGCCGTGTCCACCCTGGGCGCGCACGTTGAGGGCATCCGTCTGACTGAAGGCGTTCTCAAGACCAACATCGACACCTTCCTGCACCATGGCGAGTTCCCGATGGCTAAACCGATTGAGGTCACGTGGCCTGCTACTGCCACAGCCAATGCTGCATTCAAGCCGGTGTCGATCACTGCTGATGCGGCAACGTCAGATGCGGCCAGCCAGTTCACCGCAGCGCGCGCTGGCAATTACTACTACGCAGTCGCCGGTGTGGGCGGAAATGGCGAAGGCTTGACCGCCATCACCAAGTCAACCCAGACCGCTGTGGCATCCGGCAAAAAGGTAACCCTGACGATCACTGCGTCTGCTTCTGCGACCGAGACTGGCTATGCGATCTTCCGTTCACGCCAGGACGGTACAAACGACACGGCTGACTTCCGGCTGGTGAAGATCATCCCCAAGGGTGGGGCCACGACCACCTACACCGACCTGAATCGCGATATTCCCGGTACTGTGACAGTGCCGTGTCTGAATATGGCAGCTTCGAGTGATGCGATTGGCTGGCGGCAATTCCAGCCGATGACCAAGATTCCCCTGCCGTTTGGTATCGGTGGGGTTCCGGTGAATTCTTGGTTCCAGTTCCTGTTTGGCTACCTCCGGGTCACAAAACCGAAGCACCACGGGTACATCAAGAACGTGCTCCCAGCAAAAGCTGTATGGCGGCCACACACCACGGTGTAACCCGGCGGTGAATCATCAGGGGGGCAGTGCCTCCCTGTTTCTTTCAAAGGATCAAGGAAATGAAAAAATGGCAAAAGTAACCTGCACCAGGCCCAACGCCAGCGAGTGCATCAACGGCATTGATTTCCAGCGCCAGGAAGACGGCAGCGTGGTGGCCACGGGCATAAGCCCTGAAGCCGCTGCTGCCTTCGTTGATTTTGAAGGCTACAAAGTAGAAGACGAGGCTCCCAAGGAAACCGTTCAAAAAGGCAAAGCAAAGCCCGAACCCGTCGTTTAACTTCTCTCTAAATTGTGTCCTTGAAAAACCCGCCACTGTGCGGGTTTTTTTGTGTCGTGACGGCACGATGGCATCATGCGATTCAATCAACTACAGCCCATCGGGTGCGGCAACGCTGTAAGGCTCATCGTGCAGCCAGCGGCGGGCGAGACGCGCTGGCGCATCCTGCGCAAGGAAACCAACGACATCAGCGGTGCCTTTGACCCGGCGGCCTACCTGGTGCATGACGGCAGCGAGCGGTTCCTGACTGATGCGCGGCTGCTCGTCAACGGAACGCCTTACCACTACGCCATATTTGACGAGGCATCTGCGGGTGTCTGGCGGCCTGGTACTGTTGCTGCGGTCACGCCAGCATCAACCTTTGCCGACCTTGGTGTCGATGCCCAGGAGCTTGTGCGCGAGCGCATCGATGTCACGCTGCACGCCATGATCCAGCGCGGGCTGATCACACTCAGCAGCCAGACCGTCCCGGTCATGTCCATTCCTTTTTACACACAGGGCGGTTCTTTCCCGGTCGTGACAGTCTTATTTGGCAATAGCCAGGCGGTAGCGCATGGCCTTGGCGACCAAGTGGCGCAGGACGCATTTGATGGAGACCAGTGGGTCGAATCACAAGGGTGGCTTGAGAGCACCTCTCTGGAGGTTTCGGTCTGGTCACTCAATGCCGAAGAGCGCAACACCTTGCGGCGGGCGCTTAAGGCGGTGATTGCGGCAAATCTGGGCATTTTGGAAGAACAGGGGCTAAACATGGTCGAGGTGCAGTCGGTGCAGGACTCGGAGGACATGCAGTCCATGAGCGCGCCGATTTACCAGACCGTGATGCGCCTTGGCTTCCAGCAGGCGGTCGCGGTGACCCAGGGGTATGGATTTTTTACTGATGTGTTATCTACTTTAGGAGATTATTAAATGGCAATTTATGACAGCACTGACGACACGTCAGTATCAGGGCCAACGGTCACAACTGTAAATGCGTTGACGACCTCGGCACCTTTGGAAGCATCGTCAATGACGCTCGATGAATTTTGTTATTTGCTTGCCAACAAAAAAATCAACACGGCAATGCTTGGTGGATTTCATTATTCGCAGACAAAGGCTGGCAAAAACAAGGCAACTGAAACTGAATTTAACTCGGCATTCATTGCCTTTTCCAGCAAACCCGTTTAATAGGAGAATCTCATGCCAGTATTTTTTAATGGTCGCTCGTACGTCACTCCGGCTGTTATGTCGGTCGTTGATGACTCGAAAATGTACAACCGTGGCCTGTCGGTTGGCAACAATATCGCACTGATTGGCGCAGCAGAAGGCGGCGATCCAGACGAGGTCATGGTATTTGGGTCTGCCGTGGATGCAAAAAATAAATTGCTCAACGGTGATCTGTTGCGTGGTGTTGAGCTTGCTTTCAATGCATCACAGCAAAGCCCTGGGCCAGCCAAAGTTTACGCGGTTCGTGTGGGTAGCAAGAAGACGGCATCACCCCCGTCAAAATCAACCAGGATTTTCGTTGACTCGGAGGGTGTCGATACGATCTTATTGACATCCATGAATTACGGAGCAAGCCAGAATAAAATTACCGTTGGATTCACACCAGTGAATTATACGGAAACTATTGGCGGCGTTGTATATGATTTGAAATCATATACTGTCGCTACTTCTCTGCGATTGCCGAATTCAAAAGGTGTACTAACAACATATGGCGCAAGAATCACACAATCGGCTGGAAAAGTATTCACTATTCAATATAGCGGCACCGGCGATGGTTTGATTACAATAAATAACCAAAGTGTTATTCTTACGCTGAATTCGGTAGTTACAGAGCTTGACCTGAATATATACAAGACAGTTAAGTTGTTGAAAGACAGACTTACCACAATAACAGGTATTGTTGTCGCGGGTGTTGGTTCTGTTGATACCAAGGAGGCACTTAATGGCCTTGATGGTGTCACCAGCCAAGACATCAAAACTGGCAAGTTCATGGTAACCAGAACGCTCCAGCAGCTTGTTGACTGGTTCAATGGGAGCACCGAGAGCCTTGTCGTCGCAGAACGGTTGCCAAATGCAACGCTACTTCCGGTGAAACACACCACTCTAGCCATGACTGGCGGTGCAGACGGCACAGCCACAATGGATGACTGGAGCTATGCTTTTGAAACACTCGAAACGTCTGATGTGCAGTGGATTGTGCCGTTGTCTGGTGCCCCTGAAATTCATGCCATGGCAAGTGCTCATGTGTCGTATATGTCGGACGTCAGCCGTCAGGAACGCCGGGCGATTTGCGGAACTACTTCTGGTACAAGCGACGAACTTGCGCTTGAATATGCAAAGGACATCAACAGCGACCGGGTATCTCTCACGCATCTCGGGGTTTATAACTACAACGATGTCGGGGCTTTGGTGTTGTTTGAGCCGTATTTTGCCGCAGTCATGATTACATCGGCTTTTGCCGGTTTAAATCCTGGCACGCCAATGACCAACAAATCCCTGAAGATCAGCGGAGTAGAGCGCAAGTTGCGCAACCCGGCAGACACCGATGCTCTCATCTCTGGTGGTGTGCTTTGCATCGCAGACACGCCAATCGGTTACAAGGTTGTCCAATCGGTCAGCACATGGTTGCTCAACGAAAACTACAACCGCATCGAGGTATCGGTCGGTTTGGCGATGGACTTCGTCGTGCGCAATGTTCGCAATGTGCTTGAAGACATCAAAGGCAGGAAAAATGACCCGTTGACGCTGGGCATGGCTATGTCTCGCGTGGATACTGTACTGCGCGAACTGTCAAAACCTGAACCTACTGGCCCTGGTGTACTGGCAGGAGACGCAGACAACCCGCCTTATGCTGGCCTACAGGCTATTCAGGAGGGCGACATTTTGCGCATCGAGTTCCAGTGCAGCCCGGTGATCCCCGTCAATTACATCCCTGTAACGGTGTATGCAAAACCGTACTCAGGCGGATCAAACGCCCTGATTGGCTAAACCTTTCCAAGTCTTCTCAGATTAAAAAGCGCCCGGTTCTCCGGGCGCTTTTGTTTTGTGTCTTCCCGGTCGTGACATAAGTATTGGAAGTCATTGCAACTCTTATGAGAAAAAAATGGCTTCTACCAACATCAAAGTCCGGTCAGGCAACCGCACGGTCGTCATGTTTGACGGCAAGCAAGTCGGTCTTGTCCAGTCGGTTCGTAGTTCAGATTCGTACCAGCTTGAGGCTGCATCAGGGTTGGGCGACATTCATGTCCAGGAATATGTGCCCACCACGGCGCAGCACACCATCTCTGTGCAGCAACTCGTTCTCTACACCGGATCATTGCGTCAGCTCGGAATTTCCCTCGAAAACGGCGACGATGCACTCAAAGGGACGATCTTCGATATCGTCACCATGGACAAGAGCGGTGAGATTCTGCGTAAGTACAGCGGGTGCAGCTACGACTCCGGCGACCTCGAAATCAGCGCCCACAAGATCATCAGTGCAAGCTGCCAGTTCAAGGCACTGGACGTTATTGGTAAGGCCGCGTAATGGCTCGCACTGCTGCACCTGGAGACTTCCAGGTAACCGTGGAAGGCTTGGGGGTCTTCACCTTCGGGCGGCGCACCATGCGCGACGAGTTTGCCGTGGCGGCTGAATACTCGCGTCTGACCGAGGGGGTTCAGACCCCGACCGACTTCCTGCACTGGTATGGCCGTTTTTACGCCACGATCAAAACGCTCCTGGTGTCTGCTCCGGCGGGCTGGGACATTGAGAAACTCGACCCCAACGAGGATGCTTCCTACACGCAAATGAGAAACGTCTTTGACGCTCTGCGCGTGCAGGAGGCTGATTTTCGATCAAAACCTTGAGACTGATGCCAAGCAAGCTGCCCGCGATGCGGTGGGCACGGTTCGCTTTTGGTTTCGCAAAAAGTACAACCTGACCCCGAATGATGATCGCTATCTCGACATGACCGAGATGGCGATGCTCACCGAGTATTGGACGCACTATTACTACGAAACGCCAAAGCATGAATGGGAATGCGATACCGATGACTTTGAGCAAGAGCAGGCCGCCATGGATGCGGAAATGGGCATACCGCCGGAAGATGATTTTGAGGACATAAGCCATGGCTGAATCACTGAATATCAAGGTCGATGCCAAGGCCGCGCAGTCGGCGATGGACGGGGCGACGGATGCTGCCGAAGACTTGGGCAAAGGTCTTGATGCAGTCGTTGATGCTGCCGAAGACTTGGGAAAAGGTCTTGATGCAGTCGTTGATGCGGCGGTCGATGCCGACAAGGCGATTGATGAGCTTGGCAAAACGGCGGCAGATGCCACAGAGGACATTGAAGACCTTGCCAAATCGCTCAACGACTTTTTGAAAAGCCGGGGGCAAGCGGCTGGAAAGACTCCGCGCCTGCTTGACCCGACAGCCGACAAGGCTGCGTTGCAGGAAATGCTGCAACTGTGGCAGGAACTGCTCAAGATGCCGTCCCGGATGCGCGACGAGGTCAACAATGCGCATCGCGGCGGGCCAAAGCCGAGCACGCCATCGCGGGTCAATCTGGCGGGTATATCGGCCACACAAACGGGCCAGCAGCAGGCGATGGAGCGTTTCCTGCTGCGCCTGTTGAATCACCACGGCGCAGCAGGGAAAATTCCATTCAACATTGGCCTGACCGAATCGGAGCTAATGGGCCGACAGGATCATGGCGGCGGCGGTGGCGGTTCCGGTCAGCCGCCTCCACCAAGGAAGCCAAGAGAGCCACGGAATCCAAAAGAGCCAGACTCCCCAGGCTCCAGGGCGCTAAAAGTCCTGGGCTTTGGCGCGCGCCAGCTTGCCCCTCTGGGCGGCGGCGCTGGTGCTGCGCTGGGCCAGGCTGGTGCCATGGGTGCCGAGGGGCTGGCCGGACGGGGCATTGGCGGCGCGATTGCCGGGGCAGGCATGGGTGGCCTGGTAGCGGGCGGCGCGGCGGCGTTGCTGGGCTATGGCTTGTTCAAAGCTGCAAGCGGTCTAAACGACGGTGTTGACCGCACCAAGGTCGAGGCGACCGACATCGACAAGTTCCGGCGGGCGCTGGATGGCACCTCTGTCAGCTTTGACAAGTTGCGCGATCAGAGCCGCGAGATTGGCGATGCGTTTCACTTGACCTATGCCGAGTCGCGCAAGCTCACGACCGAGTTTGCCCAAATTGCCAAGACAAACGTCAACGCTGTTGACCAGGCATCCGAGGGCGTGGGCCTGGCGCAAGCGTTTGGTGTCAATGAGGCGCAGGGTTCTGGCTTCATGGCAAACTTGCGAAAAGACAAATCGATTGGCGATACCAAAAAAGAGGCCAGGGTTTTCGCCATCCAGTTTGCCGAGGCACTCAAGCGCACCGGTTCAACGCTCAACGCCAGCGACCTGATGCACGCTGTGCAAGGTTTTAGCGAGTCCACGGCCAACCGCAGCATGACCGCGCCCAATGCCGAGGGCTTTGCCGGGATGCTGTCTGCAATGGTTGGCCGTGGCGGGCCGGGGCAGACTGTTGCCAACATGGCCGACGTGCTCAAGCGCATGGATGCCGCATTCCAGGGCGGTGGGCATGCCGGGCAGGCCAGTGCCAACGCGCAATTCCTGGCGCTGGGTGGCAATCGGGTCGGTCTGCTGGGCGTGCAGGCGCTGGAGGCTGGCGGCATCTTCTCGAATGAAAAGAAATCACTCGGTAATCGCGATCTTGAACTGAACCGGTTCCTGCGCGGCAAAGACGGCAATGGCAAGGATTTGTCCAGTTTTCAGGATGAGACGACAAATCTTGAAAAGATGATCGAGTTCTATGAAAAGAGCGGCGCATCAAAACACGCTCAGATTCAGGCATTCAATCGGGCATACGGACTCAATCCCAATGCTGGGGCCACCTTATTCAACCTGAAGGGCGAGGGCAAGCTCCGGGAAACAACCGGCCTGATGGATCAGTATCAAGGGTTGGAGCCTGAAAAGCTGTCAGGCACCGGTTATCGCGGCATGTCCGA
>JFJP01037838.1_pt1 | contig 21993 bp, 22 predicted proteins | sample 431651 | NCBI WGS metagenome assembly JFJP01 (sample SAMN02602958, study PRJNA72255) | Microbial mat metagenome, whole genome shotgun sequencing project. | biome: fresh water; feature: sink hole; material: water; isolation source: purple microbial (photo- and chemosynthetic) mats found in...
CGGCCTTTTCAATCCCGGTGGTCAGATGTTTTTTGCTGTTGGAACCTTTGGCCCAGAGTCCGAAAGCGCCGTCAATATGTACCCAGGCCCCAGCCTTTTGCGCCTTGTCACAGATCTCGTGGAAAGGATCAAATGCGCCGGTGTTGACGTTTCCGGCCTGGGCAATGACCAGGGTGGTGTCATCCAGGTCGGGTATGTCAGTTGCGATCATTCTTCCCTGGCGGTCTGTTTTGACCCGGATCAGGTCATCAAGACCGAAACCGAGAAGGGACAAGGCTTTGAAAACTGTTGAATGGGCCTCTTCGCCCAGGACCACTTTTATTTTCGGGGCATTGAAGACGCCTTTTTTGTGGACATCCCAACCTGCCCGTTTTAAAAGAAAATTTCTTGCAGCCGCAAGAGCACAAAGGATGGCGGTGGAGGTGCCAGAGACAAACCCGGCTTTGGTTTTTTCCGGCAATTCAAACAGATCGACCAGCCATTTCTCACAAATGGCCTCCAGGCGGGCGGCAATGGGAGACATGACAAAGAGCCCAGCGTTCTGGTCCCAGACATCGGAAAGCCATTTGGCCGCGACTGCTGCAGGGGTGACCCCTCCGTTGACAAACCCGAAATACCGGTTCCCGGTCTGGGCCACGGTGGCCGGTGATCCGTATTCGTGCAAAAGAGCCAGGAATTTTTCCGGGTCTCCCATCTTATCCGGAAGAGGTTCGTCAAACACGGACAGTTTCTCAAGGGTTTCAGGAGATGGGAAAACCGGGCGGTTATGGATGGTGTCCATATAGTCAAAGGCATAGGATCTTGCCTGGTCAAACAAGGCCTTGGTTTTGATCTGGGATCGGATGATGCTGCCCAATTGTGTATTGTCCGTCATGATGTTATCCTTATTCATGATTCATGTTGATTTTCCGGAAAATATATTAAAAAAAAATATAATAACAGATACAGAAGCAATAAAAAACAATCATAACAGATAAAACCGAATTTATGACCTTATCCCCGAATTTTCAATATGTGGCCCTGGCTGATGAAATAGAAACCGGCATTACAAAAGGCCGGTTTGAACCGGGTGAAAAACTGCCTTCTTTGCGAAAACTACACCTCCAGATGGGCCTGAGCATTTCCACGGTTCACCAGGCCTATATCGAGCTTGAAAAACGAGGCCGGGTGGAAGCAAAAGAAAAATCTGGCTTCTATGTCCGGGCCTTGAACGGCAATCCCATGAAACGGCCGCCCCTGCTGAAGATCAAAACCGAGCCCTGCCGGGTCATGGTGAACGATCTTGCAAAAACCATTATCCGGGATCTCCAGTCCGATGATATCCTGATGCTGGGAGCTGCGGTGCCGTCCAGGGATCTTATGCCCTTAAAGCAATTGTCCAGAATCATGAAGTCCATGCCGGGCCCGGCTTTTTCCACGTCCGCCGATGACATCATCACCACCTCCAGGTGTCTCGATGCCGTGAGTCTCTGCCTGAGGTCCGTGGCAGGACCCGGAGATGCAGTTCTGGTGGAATCCCCTGCAGAAGAATATGATGTGCCCATTATTGAAGATGATATTTACGGAGATCTTTTCTATGGCGACAAACGACCGGCCACGTTTAAAAGCATGGATCAGACCGGTCATGTGCTCTATTGTTCACCCTTTTCAAAGGCCCTTGCACCAGGCCTTCGGACCGGCTGGACCGTTCCTGGAAAATATAAGGATGCAGTGCTGCGGATGAAACTCAATACCACCATTTCAAGCCCGAGCATTCTCCAGTCCGTGATTGCCGAATTCATCAAAACCGGGGCCTATGACCGGCATTTAAGACAGCTCCGCAATAAGCTGAAAAACCAGGCATCGGCCATGGCCATGGCTGTCTCCAGATATTTCCCAAAAGATACGCGGATTACTTTCCCGAGAGGCGGCATGTTTATCTGGGTGGAATTGAACAAAAAATATGATTCCCTTGAAATTTATCAACGGGCCTATCAGAAGAAGATATCCATCCTTCCCGGTGCTCTCTGCTCTTCTTCCGACCGGTACAAACACTGTCTGAGGATCAATTGCGGGCTCAAATGGAACCAAAGGCTTGAAGCCGCTATAAAAACCATGGGCGACATGATCAATGAATATTCATGAAAGGAAAAACAAATGACCGAATTTAAAGGATTCCCAAAAGAACTGACGGGGTTTTTGTCTGAGCTTGAAAAAAACAATACTGTTGCATGGTTTTCAGACCATAAGGACGACTATGACACCTTTGTCAAACATCCGTCCGAAGAATTTGTGAGTGCCATGGGAAAAGAATTGCAAAAAATAATTGAGGCCCTGATTTCTGAAGGGTATGGCATGGGGACAAAATATTATAAAAAAAATCCCAAAGACTTTTCTCCTTCAACCGGGTTTGAAAAAGAATATCTGCTTTACGGCGGACTAAGCACCTATATGGAATTCCCCATCCCGGACATCCTTTTTTCCCCGGGAATTACAGACTTCACCCGGGATCATTTTGAAAAAATCAATCCTCTTCATAGATGGATTGTGAAATACTTATAAGATTTATTAAAAAAGTGTCAGAATAAAATAATAGATCAGCGGGATGAAAACTGCCGGAAGCATATTACCGACCTTGATTTTCTTTTCTCGGATCATGTTGAGACCCAGACCCACAATGAGGATTCCACCTGTGGCCGACATTTGGCTGACAACGGCCGGGATGAGCAGGGGTTTTAAAAGCCCGGCCAAAAGGGTGATGCTCCCCTGGTACAAGAGTACGGAAACAGAAGAAAAAAGGACGCCGATACCCAGGGAAGAACTTAAGATGACGGAAACAATCCCGTCTATGGTGGCTTTGGCAAAAAGGGTGGCATGATTTCCGGTAAGGCCACTTTCAAGGGACCCCACAATGGCCATGGACCCCACGCAATACATGAGCGAAGCCGTCACAAACCCGGCGGAAAAACCCGTGCCGGTATTGGATATTTTTTTCTGAAGAAAATTGCCGATCCGTTCCAGAAGGTTCTCGATGCCGATCCTCTCCCCGATCAAAGATCCCACAGCACAACTGATAATGATGATAAGAAGATCGTTACACCCGAGAGCCCCTTTTACGCCGATGAGAAGCACACAAAGACCCATGGCCTGCATGATGGTGTGGTTATATTTTTCAGGGATTCCTTTTTTGAACAGGAGCCCCACAAGACTGCCGCCGATGATAGTCAGGCTGTTGACAATGGTTCCGAGCATGTTTACCCCAGGATGAGCTTAAATCGTTTATGGATGATGGATTGTCTTAAAGACCTGCCGCTTTGATATAGTCCACTGCATTTTTAAACAGCCGGACACCGATGGTCATTTCATTTTCCAGGGACTTTCCCTCCCGTTTAAGAAGTTCTGCCTTGCGAGACCAGTCCGGGTGATTGGTGAAATGGGTGTAGGCTTCAGGATGGGGCATGAGACCGAATATCCGCCCGGTCGGGTCACAGATACCGGCAATGTCTGCCATGGAGCCGTTGGGATTGTTAGGGAAAGCCCCTTTGGCCAGGGTCCCCTTGTCATCGGCATATTGAAACACCACCTGATTTTCGGATAAAAGGCGGTCAATGACGGCCTGATTGGCTATCACCTTGCCTTCGCCGTGGCGGACTGGGTAATCGGCCATGTCGATCCCTTTTGTAAATATGCAGGGGCTCTTGGAATTGGTGGTGAGGTGAACCCATTGGTTCCGGAAATTACCGCAATCATTATAGGTGATGGAGACGTTCCGTTTTGTATAATCTTTGTCAAACCCCGGCAGGAGCCCGATATTGATCAGGGCCTGGAATCCGTTGCAGATGCCGATGATCAGTTTTCCCTCATCCACAAAGGACAAAAGGTCTTTTCCGATATGGTTTTTCATCTTCAGTGCCTGGATCACGCCTGCCCCGTGGTCATCTCCCCAGGAGAATCCTCCACCAAAGGCGAGAATCTGGAAATCCTGAAGCTTAACTTTTCCTGAAACCAGTTCGTTAATATGGACTTTATGGGATATGGCTCCGGAAATCTTGAACACATGGGCGGTTTCTTCGTCGCAGTTCAGCCCGAATCCAGTTAATATCAGTGCGTTCACCTTTTTCATATCATATCTCCAAAGGTTTTCTGAAATGCAGTTTCAAGTTGGTTCATGGAAAGATCTACCACGGCTTTTTTATCAAGGCCTGTAATTTTAAGATGATCGTGTTGGTCTGTGACATTGCCAATGCAGGATGCGGGCAAGCCCTTGAATAACTTTTCAAAAAGAGGCTTATTTCCGGGCGGGAGTGTCACGATGAATCTTCCGGCAGATTCTGAAAATAAGAGGGTCTCATTGTGCAACCCGCCGCGAGTCGTATCCATTGGCAGAGCTGATAAATCCAATTCCATACCAAGTCCCCCAGCCATGGCCATATAGGACAGATGAATGCCGAGCCCGCCCCTGGCAATGGCATGACAAGAGGCGAGCAGTCTGTTTTCAATAGCGATTTGTAAGGCTTTGTAAACCACCTTGAATTTTTCAAAATCCACTTGGGGAACATTCAGGCCGATTTTATCAAAGATTTCATAATATTCTGAAGCACCCAGTTCATTGGCGGTTTTTCCAAGGACATACACAAAATCGCCAGAAGCTTTGGGGTCAAGGGTCATGCAGGCGGCCACATCCTTGATCACGGATGTGGCCGAAAACTGGACTGTTTCAAGGGCAGACACTTTGATGCGCTCACCAAATGCGCCCTCCAGATGTCCGTCCACATACATGCTGTCTTTTCCGGACAAGAGCGGAATCTCATATTTCTCACAGGCCTCTTTCAATGCCCGACAAGCCCTGACAAGCTGGGCTGCCTTGAATTTTCCATCCGGGTTTTTCTTTGAATCAAACTGAATATTGGGCCAGCAGAAATTGTCCACACCGCCGATATGATTAAAATCTCCACCAACGGAGAGAAGCCGCCGAACTGCTTCGTCAATGGTGCAGGTCATCATGTGATAGGCATCTATTTTTGAATACCAGGGCAGAAGGCTTTGGGAAAAGGCCAGTCCTTTTTTTGAGGACAGCACCGGCCGGGTGACACAGGCATCGGACGGGATATTGGTTTTCACACCTGACAACGGTTTAATGACTGAGCCGCCCTGGACTTCATGATCGTATTGTCGGATGATCCATTCTTTTGAACAGATATTGGGCCGTGACAGCATATGAAGCAAAAGCGAATTGAAATCGGAAGGGGAACTGATGACCGGTTCCGTAAACCCACGCGCTTCAGGGAAAATCCAGACCGCATCAAATTCCCAGGCCGGGAACCCTTTGTCCAGAAGATCCATATCCACATAGGCACAGGTTTCGCCCTTGTATTGGATGTGGAGTTTGCCTGAATCGGTATATTCTCCAATGACCGTGCTTTCGACTTCATGCTGGGCGGAAAGCGCCATAAACCTTTCCAGGTGTTCGGGTTTCACCGCAATGGTCATGCGTTCCTGGGATTCCGAGACCCAGATTTCCCACATATCGAGACCTTCATATTTCAAGGGAACTTTATCGAGATCCACTACACACCCATTGGAGAACCGGGCTGATTCGCCAATGGAGGAAGAAAGACCGCCGCCCCCGTTATCCGTAAGATAGTGAATCAGGCCTTCATCCCGGCAGATGAGAAGGAAATCATGCATTTTTTTCTGGGTATAGGGGTCACCGATCTGGACATGCCCTGCCGGTGTATTTTCAGAATAGCTTTCCGATGAGGCGGTGACGCCGTGGATGCCGTCTTTCCCCACCCTGCCACCGCTCATGATGATGAGATCGCCCGCATTGGTTCTCTTTTCATGGCTGGGTTTCCCCTTGACCTGATCCGGCATGATGCCGAGAGCCGTCACAAATACCAAACTTTTTCCCATGTATCCGGGGTTGAACAGGGTCTGGCCGAAGGTCGTGGGAACACCGCTTTTGTTACCACCATCCTTTACACCTTCGATGACACCGTCCAGGAGACGTCTGGGGTGAAGCGGGGGTTTTAAGGGACCGTTATAATTCACATCCCCGACGCAGAACCCGAAACTGCCCATGAAAAGCTTTGACCCAAGCCCGGTTCCCATGGGATCCCGATACACGCCGACGATGCCGGTGATAGCGCCGCCATAGGCTTCCATATTGGAGGGAGAATTATGGGTTTCACCGGTGATGACATAATTATGATGGTCATCAAACCGACCGATACCGGCATTGTCCCAGAGAACCGAGACCACCCAGTCTTTTTTATCTTTGAGCCTTAAGGTTGGCTCCTGGATATAGGTTTTAAAGAGACTGTTTTCAATGACTTCTTCACCCGTGGTGGCGTCCTTGTACCGGAAAATACCCCTGAAGGTATTGTGGTTGCAATGGTCGCTCCGGGCCTGGGAGATATATTCCAGCTCCACATCTGTGGGTTTGGAAAGATTTTTGGTTTTTCTGGATTCAAGGACGGCATTGGAAAGAAAATATTCCCGGATCACAGGGATATCTTTTTTATTCAGGGCGAGGTTTCTTTCATCCGAAATCTTTGCCAGGGCCTCATCCGAATCAATACCGATAATCTGGAAGCAAGGGGTGCGATCCAAAATGACCTTGGCCGGTTTTACATCCGCGCCCCTGGTCTTATCCCACCCTTCTTTTGAAAAAATCCTGAACTGGTGGATAATGCTGTTGGATAAAAGTTCTGACGCAAGTTTTTCCACATCTTCCCGGACAAGGGTTTCCCCTTTCAGGCAATAGCGTTTGGATGTGTAAATGCCTTCATCGGGATCAAAGGTTTTGCCTAAATGATCCTGAATGGCTTCCATGGCGGTTGCGCCGGGGTTGTCCTTAACACCGGGCCGGAATCCCACCCAGATGCACCAGTCAAAATCAATGTCCAGTGGTTTCAGGCCCGACACCTGGGTGACGGGGTTGGTGAAAATTTCATCTTTTGCCCGTTCCAGCGCTTTTTCATCAAGATCAGAGTCAATGGTCACGATATGAATGCATCGTGCTTCCTGAATGGTGACCCCGAAATAAGACCCGGCTTTTTTGATCAGGGACAGGCCTTCTGCATCCCTGAGTTCCTTTTTAAGCGCAATTTCAATACATGCTGTCATATTATTCACCACTGAACATTCTGATGATGTCATTATAAAATACAAAGACCATCAGTGCCACCAGCACTGCGGCGCCGAATTGAACCAATTTTTCACGCAATTTCTCACTGACTGGTTTTCCGGTTATTCCTTCAATGGCAAAAAACATGAGATGCCCGCCATCCAGGACCGGAATCGGAAACAGGTTGATGATCCCCAGATTTACGGAAAGAAGGGCAATAAACCAGGCAAAATTCGTTATCCCGGCCTTGGCCTGCTCGCCTGCCATCTGGGCAATCATGATGGGCCCCCCTAGATTTTTGGCTGAAATCGAACCGCTGATCATTTTCACCACAGACAACAGGGTTAGCTTGACAAGTCCCCAGATATCTTGCAGGGCACGGGTTATGGCCTCAATGGGATTCAGGCTGACATGAAAGGTTTCCCCGCTGTTGCCGATGCCGATGGCAAATTTTTCAATGGGTTCTCCAAAGGCGTTTTTACCTGGAGAAAGAATAGGGGAAAGGGTGATCAGATGTTTTTCTCCCCCCCGTTCCACAACCATATCCAGCTTTTCCCCTTTGGATGATCCGATAATCCTCGAAATATCCTCAAAGGATTCGATTGTAATCGCGTTCAATTCTTTTATAATGTCCCCCGGTTGCATTCCGGCAGCCTCTGCAGGTGAATTTTCCATAATTTTACCCACAATCGGTTTTGACAGATAAAGTCCTGAAAACTGGTACAGAACATAATAAACCAAAATGGCCAGAAAAAAATTGAAAAAAGGCCCAGCTGCAACAATCATGCTTTTGCGAAACACGGATTTGTGAGTAAAGGACAAAGAGATGTCTTCAGGATCAAGAACTGCTCCGGGTTCCTCACCCACCATTTTAACATACCCTCCCAAGGGTATGACCGACAGGCAATACTGGGTGCGGCCCACTGTTTTTTTGAGAATTTTCGGCCCAAACCCGAGGGAAAACACATCCACGCCGACGCCGAAAAATCTTGCAGCTATAAAATGTCCGAATTCGTGGATAAAGACAAGAATACCAATAACAATAATAAATGCAATTAAAGAATGTCCCATAAGACCTCGCTTTTAAATCAGGGATTGTGCTTTTTCACGTGCCCAGGAATCCGCTTCAATAATACTAAAAAGACTGGGATTGTCAATCCGTGTATGACTTTCCATTGTCTTTGAAATCAGCCTGAAAATATCCATAAAACCGATCCGTTTCTCTAAAAAGGCATTGACGGCAATTTCATTGGCAGCATTTAGAACAGCGGGCAGTGTTCCCTTTTCTTTGCAGGCCTCAAAGGCAAACAAAAGGGATGGAAATTTTTCTGTGTCCGGTTTTTCAAAGGTCAGGAAATGAAGTCCTGTGAAATCAGGAAAATCCATTTTTAAATCCAGTCGTTCCGGGTTGGACAGGGCATAGGAAATGGCCCCCTTCATATCCGGCCGCCCCATCTGGGCCATGACCGAGCCGTCTTTGAACCCAACCATGGAGTGAACGATGCTCTCCGGATGAATGACCACTTCGATGTCTTTGTGCGAGACATTGAATAAATGATGGGCTTCAATGATTTCCAGCCCTTTGTTCATTAAGGTTGCCGAGTCGATGGAGATTTTTTTGCCCATGTTCCAGGTGGGGTGATGGAGTGCATCTTCCAATGAAATATGTTGAAACTCCTGAAAGGATTTTTTCCTGAAAGGACCGCCCGATGCAGTCAGATAAAGTTTTTTCACATCTTTTTCCCTGTTTCCCTGAAGACATTGAAAAATGGCACTATGTTCACTGTCCACCGGCAAAATGGAAACCCCTTTTTCCAGGGCTTTGGCCATAATGATATCCCCTGCCATGACAAGTGTTTCTTTATTGGCAAGGGCAATTTTTTTTTGGGACGCTATGGCCGCAAGGGCCGGTTTAAGTCCTGCAGCCCCCACCATGGCCAGAAGAACCATGTCTGAGTTTTTGTAAGATGCGGCCTCAATATATCCCTCTTCTCCAAAGAGAATTTCAGGCCGCAAAGTTCCGGTGAGGAGACGCGACAGTTCAAAGGCCTGTTTCTTGTCAATAACGGCTACGATTTCAGGTTTAAATTCATCAATCTGCTTTGCAAGGCACTGGATATTGTAGGCAGCGGTCATGGCTTTGACCTGAAACCGGTCCGGATACATCCGGACGATGTCCAGCGCACTTTGGCCGATGGAACCGGTTGCTCCCAGAATGGATAACCGGTTCATAGAACAAATACCAGGTAAGCATACAAAACCGGGATGGCTGGTAGCAAACCGTCGATCCGGTCAAGCATTCCGCCGTGACCGGGAAGAATGCTTCCGGAATCCTTGATTCCGGAAGCCCGCTTCATGGCGGATTCAAATAAATCTCCGATCTGCCCTGAAATGGCGAGCATAATAGCTGCGGGTAGGATCTGAAATGATAGGGAAAGATCATTGAAAAAAATCTGGCAGAAAATAAAACCGGCGATGATGGAAGCACTCACTCCGCCCAGAGACCCTTCAATGGTTTTTTTAGGACTGATTTTAGGGGCCAGGGGTCTTTTCCCGAAAAAGGTGCCGGTGTAAAACGCGCCGGTATCATTGGCAAAAACAACAATCAGAAGCCAAATAATCCAAAAGGTTCCGCCTTGCATCTGTCTTATAAAAATCAGAAGGCAAAGCGGCACCGGAATATAAACAATCCCCAGCACCTGCTTTGAAATGCTGTTGAAAATGGTTTGATCCACGGCAAAGCGTGACAGCACAAAAATCCCCAGGGCCATAAGGTTCAAGGAAAGAATGAGAACCAGAATGTGCAATGATTGAAAACAGGCACCCACAACCAGCAATACCGAGGCACTATAGGATATAATTTTGATAGTATTGGAAACAGGCGCTTCAGTATTGCCGAAGATGATTCTTAAATATTCCCGGATAGCAAAGACAGCAACCATGGAAACCAGTGCGGCAACGGCTACGAGGCTGCCCTTGATCAATATCCATAAAAGGAGAGGCGCCAGTATGAGAGCCGTTATCCACCGTTTGATGTGTTGCATGACACCTTCCCAAATCGCCGCTCTCTGTTTTGAAAGTTTTTCAAGATTTCAATAAATTCATCTCTGGTAAAATCCGGCCACAATGTTTCTGTAATATAGATCTCGGAATAGGCTGCCTGCCACAAAAGAAAATTACTCAGCCTGTATTCTCCTCCGGTACGGATGATCAGATCAGGGTCAGGCATACCTGATGTATAAAGATGTGCGGTAACAAGGTCTTCGGTGATATCGTCCGGGCTTAAACCTTTTGATGCAATTTTAACAGCGATCTTCTGCATGGCCATTGTGAGTTCTTCTCTTGAACCATAGCTCAAGGCCAGACTCAGGATCATCTCTTCATTGTTTTGGGTCAATTCAAGAGTGGCATCCAGTTCCTGACAAACATCAAGCGGAAGTCTGTGTTTCTGACCGATTACATTAAGCCGAATATTATTTTTTTGAAGGTCTTCCCGTTCTGCGAGAATGAATTTTTTCAGAAGCCCCATCAGGGCTTTGACTTCGGATTCCGGCCTTGCCCAGTTTTCCGTGGAGAATGCATATAAGGTCAGAATTTTTATACCGATTTCCCGGGAAGCCGTGACAATGGCTCGGACGGTATCAGAACCCTGCTCGTGCCCCCTGACACGGTTCATCAGCCTTTTTTTGGCCCAACGTCCATTGCCGTCCATGATAATGGCTATATGGCGTGGAAGTGTCTTAAGGCCTAAGGACTCCCCCTGCATAAGATTAGACTTCAAGAATTTCCTTTTCTTTTTTGGCAAAGATGTCGTCTAATCTTTTAATATGCTGATCCGTGGTTTCCTGGATTAGTTTCTGGGCTTTGAAACTCTCATCTTCCGAAATATCACCTTCCTTCTGAAAGTCTTTGATCATTTCATTGGAATCTCTGCGGATATTGCGTATGGCGACCTTATATTCTTCACAGATTTTTCCTGCACTTTTTGCAATCTCTTTTCTTCTTTCTTCTGTCAAGGGCGGTATGGATATTCGGATCATTTTTCCATCATTGGAGGGTGTGAGCCCGAGATTGGCCTTTAAAATGGCCCTTTCAACCTCATTGATCACGCTGACGTCCCAGGGTTTCACCGTAATCATCCGGCTTTCCGGTATGGATACGGTAGCCATCTGAGGCAACGGTGTCGATGTGCCGTAATAATCCACCCTCACTCCATCCAGCATGGTCTGGGAAGCCCTGCCGGTGCGTACCTTTGATAATTCCTTTTCAAAAGCCTTTTCAGACTTTATCATCCGATCCTGATTTTCTTCAAGTACTTCATTAATCATAACAATATATCCTTAAATGAACGGTTACTTATTTGTTATAAATCCGAGTACCGATTTTTTCCAGCCCCATTACTGCTTTATAGATATTGTCTTTCTTATGAAGATCAAACACCTGCAGCGGCAGATCATGCTCCATGGCCAGGGAGATGGCTGTCATGTCCATGACGTGGAGCTGTTTTTCAATGATCCTCATATAAGAGATTTCATCAAACATGATTGCATCATCATGAACCACCGGGTCTTTGTCATACACACCATCCACCTGCGTGGCCTTAAACAGGATTTCAGCCTTTATTTCATGAGCCCGCAGGACTGCGGCCGTATCGGTCGTAAAATAAGGATTTCCTGTTCCTGCTGCAAATATAACCACCCGGCCCTTTTCAAGATGCCGGATGGCTTTTCTGCGGATAAACGGTTCTGCAATCTGATCCATCCGGATCGCAGATTGAACCCGGGTCGGAACATCACGCTTTTCAAGAGCATCACAAAGCGCCAGGCTGTTGATCACTGTTGCCAGCATCCCCATATTGTCGGCAGATGACCGGTCCATACCGGCGGAACTTCCGGCAACACCCCTGAAGATATTGCCGCCGCCGACCACAATGGCAACGTCTATTTTCAGACGGCAAACCTTGGCAATTTCCTCTGCAACATATTGAATCATTTCAGGGCTGATGCCAAAGCCCTGATTTCCCATCAGGGCTTCTCCGCTCAACTTGATCAAAATCCTTTTAAACATAGGCTCTTTGTTCAAGAATTTATTCTCCTATCTTGAAGCGTACAAATCTTTTTATCTGGATATTTTCACCCACCTTTCCAATGGTTTCTTTCAACACCTCGGTGATGGTCTTCTGGGGATCTTTTACATATTGCTGACTCATCAGGCAGACATCCTTGTAAAACTTTTCTACTTTTCCATCCACAATTTTATCAATGATATTTGCCGGTTTGCCTTCTTCAAGCATCTGGGCGTGGTAGATTTCCCTTTCTTTTTCAATTACTTTCGGATCAACATCTTCAGGATTCAGACCTGCCGGATTTGCTGCGGCAATATGCATGGCAATATTCTTTACAAAATTCTGAAAATCATCTGTTTTTGCCACAAAATCAGACTCACAGTTCACTTCAAGAAGAACACCCAGCTTTGCACCGGTATGTATATAAGAACAGATCATACCTTCGGAAGTGGAACGACCTGCTCTTTTGGCTGCCTTTGCAAGTCCTTTTTTTCTTAAGAGATCAACCGCCTTTTCAAAATCACCTTCAGCTTCGGCAAGAACTCTTTTACAATCCATAATGCCGGATCCGGTTGCCTCGCGAAGCTCTTTTACCATCTCTGCGGAAATTTGCGCCATTTTATATTACTCCTTATCTTTCGTCCATGTCTTCGAATGTATCTTCAACTGAAACCACTCTTCTTTTAATCTTTTCGATAACAGGACCATCTGTACCTTCGGAAACGAGTTCGATGGCTATTTTTTCACCATCAAAATCCTTATCGTCTTCTGAACCGCCCTTATCGGTATTGGCCCTGATTTTCTCATCATAAACGGCCCTGCCCTCAAGATAGGCATCGGCAATGCGGGAGGTGAAAAGACGAATGGACCTTATGGCATCATCATTTCCCGGAATCACATAATCAATATCATCGGGATCACAGTTTGTATCAACAACGGCAATTATGGGGATTCCCAGTCGCTTGCCCTCTTTGACGGCAATGGCTTCATTTTTGGGGTCAATGATAAAAATCGCTCCAGGCAGTTTTTTCATATTGCTGATACCGCCAATGGCAAATTCAAGCTTTGTTTTTTCCTTGAGCATTTTTGCCTGTTCTTTTTTCGGATAATTCTCAAGAGTTCCATCATTTTCAATGGAATTATAAAAATGATAGCGTGCGATATTATTCTTGATGGTCTGAAAATTGGTCAGCATGCCGCCCAGCCATCTGTTTTGAACATAAAACTGCTCAGCACGGTTTGCCTCTTCATAGATGGCTTCGGCCGCCTGTTTTTTTGTCCCGACAAAAAGAAGGTCTTGACCATTGGCTGCGATATCCCTGATAAAATCATGGGCTTTTTTGAACAGCTTGACCGTTTGCTGTAGATCAATAATATAAATTCCGTTTCTTGCACCAAAGATGTATTTTTTCATCTTCGGGTTCCAGCGTTTTGTCTGATGTCCGAAATGAACACCAGCTTCGAGAAGTTCTCTAATTGTAATGTGAGCCATTTGTTCTCCAATTCGTTAATGGTTTTTCCACCATCCGGATCAACCCTGAAATTCAACTTTTTTCAAAGCACCTGATTTCAAGTCCCAGGATGTGAGTTTTTATTCCTGCCTAAAAAAAATCCTAATTTATATATCAAACCTGTTCATTATTATCAATTGATTTTTTAATCTTTGCTACCCTGTTATACCCGGAAAGATCCCTGATAAATTCAATTGATTCATATTCAGGATGCAGTTTCACTAAATTTTCCATACTTTCTTTCTGATCAAAGCCCATTTCAAGAAGGAGAATTCCTCCAGAAACAAGATACTGATGAGCGTCTTTCAGGATGGCCTTGAAACACGAAAGCCCGTCATTGCCTCCGTTAAGGGCAACCCTGGGTTCATACTGTCGTATTTCCGGTGCAAGATTCCAGATATCAGCTAAGGGGATATAGGGCGGGTTTGAAACAATCAGATCAAACCCTGGTCTATCTTTCAATGAGGAAAACCAATTCCCTGCAAAAAAACCGATCCGGTCTCCGGCTATCCGGCAGGCATTTTTTTTTGCAATTTCAAGGGCAGGAAGAGAAATGTCATTGGCCATATACAAATGACTGGGTGCTGCCTTTGCAAGAGAAACTACAATAGCTCCAGAACCTGTACCGAGTTCAAGCATTTTTTTGCCACGGGAATCACAGGGTTCATGATTCAATATTGTTAAAGCTTCTTCAACCAGGAGCTCGGTTTCCGGTCTGGGGATCAACACATCCTTTGACACCTCAAAATCAGATTCAAAGAACCCTTTTTCACCAGTGATGTATGCCACGGGTTCTTTTTGAATCCTTCGCCGGATCAGGGTTTTATAATCAGATACTTCATTTTGGTGAAGCGGGCGGTCGTATTGGAGATACAGGTCAAGTCGCCTCATCTCAAGGCTGTGGGCCAGCAGAATCTCAGCCGTCAGACGCGGACTGTCAACGAAATTCTCTTTAAAACAGGATTCCGTCCGGGAAAGAATCCCCATAATGGTCCGGTCAATCAATTTCCCTTAGTGCCTGCGCCTGGTAGTATGTTTTAAGCTCGTCAATGATGTCCTGGATATTGCCTTCCATGATACTGTCCAGCTTATAGAGCGTCAGACCGATGCGATGATCTGTCATCCTGCCCTGGGGATAATTGTAGGTCCTGATCCGGCCGCTCCGGTCACCGGAACCAACCTGACCTTTTCTATCTGCAGCTCTTTTTTCTTCTTCTTCTCTGATTTTGGCATCCAGGATACGGGCTTTCAGGACATTCAGCGCTTTGGCCTTATTTTTATGCTGAGATTTTTCATCCTGACAGGTGGCTACCATACCGGTGGGGATATGGGTCACACGGACTGCTGAATCCGTGGTGTTGACGGACTGACCGCCAGGTCCTGAAGACCTGAATACATCCACTTTGATATCCGCAGGATTAATATCAATATCAATATCTTCTGCTTCAGGAAGAACCGCCACGGTAACGGCTGACGTGTGTATCCTGCCTTGGGCTTCGGTTTCAGGCACTCGTTGAACCCGGTGCGTACCGCTTTCATACTTGAAATTGCTGAAAACCCCTTTTCCTTTAACAAGGGACACGATTTCCTTGAATCCACCGGAGCTGGACACGGTTTTTTCTACAAGTTCCATTTCCCAATGCCTGGATTCAACATACCGTGAATACATTCTGAAAAGATCGCCAGCAAAAAGGCCAGCTTCTTCTCCACCGGTTCCGGCCCGGATTTCAAGGATGACATTTTTATCATCCCTTGGGTCCTTCGGCATTAAAAGAATGTTAATCCTTGATTTGTACTCTTCAATTTTCTGTTCAAGCGCCGGGACTTCTTCCTTGGCCATGGCCCGAATTTCAGGATCATTATCCCTTAGAAGTTCTTTTGCCTCTTTAAGCTCTTCTAAGAAACCTTCATATTCCCTGAAGGCGGGAACAATCTTGTTGAGTTCCCCATGCTCGATCAGATATTCCTGGTATTTTTTCTGATCACGGATAATCGCAGGATCGCTTAAGAGATGCTCAACCTTGACAAATCTTTCTTCAATGCCTTTTAATTTTTCTATCATAATCCAAAACTCAAAAGGGGTTCTTGTAAAAAGACCCCTTTTTTAATGACCAGATTGTAAAAACCGCTAAACCAGTTTTGATGCGTCAAATCCTGCATATTTTCTTTTGAAGCGATCAATCATTCCTGCAGAGTCAACCAGTTTCTGTTTTCCGGTGAAAAAAGGATGACACTGTGAGCAGATTTCCACTTTAATATTCTCCCTTGTGGAACCGATTTCAAATGTTGCACCACATGCACAGGATGCTGTTGATTTTTTGTAACCCGGATGTATTTCTTTTTTCATTTCCTTTAAAACTCCTTACCTTGCCCTTTTCCAGGCAATCAAATATATTTCTTTTATATTTCTTTAATATTTTTACTATGAGTTCATCATATTAAGAAACTCTGCATTATCCTTTGTTCCTTGCATTTTTTCAAGTAAAAACTGCATGCTGTCAACAGGATTTAAACTGGATAAGAGTTTTCGGAGTATCCACACACGGTTTAAAACCATTGGGTCCAAAAGCAATTCCTCTTTTCTGGTGCCGGACTTATTCATATCAATGGCCGGAAAAATTCTTTTGTCGGCCAGCTTTCTGTCCAGTACCAGTTCCATGTTGCCTGTGCCCTTGAACTCTTCAAATATGACCTCATCCATTCGGCTGCCGGTATCCACCAGTGCGGTTGCGATGATGGTCAGACTGCCGCCTTCTTCAATGTTTCTGGCTGCCCCGAAAAATCTTTTAGGCCGGTCAAGGGCATTGGAGTCCACACCACCTGACAGAATCTTGCCGGATGGCGGCATGACGGAGTTGTATGCCCGGGCAAGCCTTGTGATACTGTCCAGAAGGATCACGACATCATGACCCTGTTCCACAATTCTCTTGGCTTTTTCGATCACCATTTCAGCGACCTGGACATGGCGCTCGGACGGCTCATCAAATGTCGAGCTGACCACCTCAGCATTCACGGAACGCTTCATATCTGTGACCTCTTCCGGGCGTTCATCTATCAGAACAATCATTGGAATAATGTCTTTATGGGCTTTAATCATGCTGTTGGCTATGTTCTGCAGCAGCATGGTCTTCCCGGCTTTGGGCGGAGATACGATCAAGCCACGCTGACCAAAACCAATGGGGGACATCAAATCAATGACGCGCATGGAATAATTGTCCGACTCAGACTCAAGGTTCATTTTCCGGTCCGGATAAAGGGGCAGAAGATTATCAAACAGGATGGTTTCCGCTGCCAGTTCCGGATTCTTGAAATTCACTGCTTCCACCTTCAGCAGCGCAAAATACCGTTCTGAATCTTTCGGCTGCCGGACCTGGCCGGAAATCGTATCACCGGTTCTGAGGTTAAACCGTCTGATCTGGGAAGGGGATACATAGATGTCATCAGGACCCGGAAGATAATTGTATCCCGGTGCCCTTAAAAATCCAAAGCCATCCGGGAGAATTTCAAGAGTGCCTTCACCATAGATCTGACCTGTTTCTTCAGTGTTTGTCTGGAGCAGTGCAAAAATCAATTCCTGCTTCTTAAGGCCGCCAATCCCCTGGATTTTGTACTCTTTAGCAAGCTTGGTAAGCTCACTGATTTTCATCTTATTCAATTCTACAAGATTCATTCATTCTCCCGAATTTTTGTTTATTATCTTTACAGGCTGAACTTTATTTTGAAGTACACCTTTTTGAAGTCTGAAGCCAAAAACGACATGAAAAAAACAGACGGATAGTTGAAAAAAATTTATAATTTTTGATTGATAAGGTAAAAAACTTATCTTGTCAAGAATTCTTTTTGGATTTTATTAAAGAGATTATCAACAGATTCAAAGAGTTCACCATTTGTCCCAATGTTAAACAGAACATGGTCCGCCTTAGCCATTTTCTCCTCCTGGGGCATCTGAAGACTCAGCATCTTCTTTGCATCATTTTCTTTCACCCGATCTCGTTCAGAAATCCTTTTAACAAGATCCTGATCCTTTGCCATGACTGCAATGGTCACATCAAAAAATTTATCCATACCGGATTCAAACAGCAAGGGTACTTCAACGACCACCGCTTTTATATCCCTGTAATCCGCAGTGCTGATCTGTAGCATCATTTGTTCAAGGATCCTCGGATGAAGGATATCCTCCATTTTATTTCGCATTCCGGAATCATTTAATATTAGATTTCGCAATTTCGGCCTATCCAGATTACCGGAGTTCAAGAGTACGTCCCGACCGAACACCTCAATGATATCTTTGAAGCCGGGTTCTCCTTGCTCCACCACCTGCCTTGCAATGATATCACAATCCAGGGTGATGAGCCCTATTTCTTTGAACCTTTTGCAGACAAGGCTTTTACCTGAGCCTGCAGAGCCTGTCACTGCAATTTTCAGAATTTTTTTATCCATTTCAACCGACACATTCTGTGTTTTGTCTGAACCGAATTTCGAATCGTTGACTATAATATGGTTCTGTGGTAGTTTTCAAGACTGTTTTAATATTAACTGAAAGGATACGGATTGTGGAAAGAACATTATCAATCATCAAACCCGACGGGGTTGCAAAAAACGTGATCGGTGACGTCATCAGAAGGTTTGAAACCAATGGCATCAAAGTAGCCGCCATGAAAATGATTCAATTGACCAAAACCCAGGCTCAAGGGTTTTATGCCGTTCATAAAGAACGCCCCTTTTTCAACAGCCTGACGGATTTTATGACCTCAGGACCCATTGTGGTGATGGTTCTCGAAGGCAAGGAGGTTATTGCAAAAAACAGGGAGCTCATGGGAGCAACCAATTTTAAAGAAGCCAAAGAAGGCACCATCAGACGAGATTATGCAACCGATATTGAAAAAAATGTGGTTCATGGTTCAGATGCGCCTGAAACCGCTACCTTTGAAATAAAATATTTTTTCAATGACCTTGAAATCCAGAAAAGATAACTCCTGCTGTTTAGATATCTGAAAGCCGCAGCCTGATACTTTTTCCTGCTGCGGTTGATCTCTTAACTCATCTTCCCGGTTGTATATCCATCCTTATCAATCATGACCTCTTCAAAGCCCACGCCTTCCAAAGCCTGTATCACTTTTCGGTGAATATCCTCTTTTAAAAGAATCCTTACCATATCAGGCTGAACCTCTACTGCTGCTGTTTTGCCCTGGCACCTCACCCTGACCTGAGCAAATCCGAGACTCTGAAGAAAGGCTTCAGCCTGATCCACCCTCATCAGATCTGCCTTCTCTATTCTCACATGATAGGGAATCCGTGTTGCAAGACATGATTGGGATGGCTTATTCCAAGTTTCAAGTCCGAGATATCGGGAGCTTTCCCTGATTTCATTTTTTGTAAATCCAGCAGCGACTAAAGGAGATATAAAGCCAAGTTCTTCTGCAGCCTTTAATCCCGGCCTGAAATCTTTTAAATCATCCAGGTTGATGGCATGAAGTAAAGAGTTGATGCCAAGATTTTCAGCCGTATTCCGGATCAGTGAAAAAATCTGCTTTTTACAGTGATAGCATCTCTCCTTAGGATTCTGAAGCACTTCTTCGTTTCCTAGAATATCCGCTGTAAGGCAAATATGGTCAACCTTAAGCGATACGGCCATCTTTTCCGCAAATTCGATTTCCCTTTTCGGTACAAACTCGGAAGACACCGTAATGGCAATTAATTTCTCCGGTTTTATTTTTTTGGCCACAGCCAGGAGAAATGAACTGTCAACACCGCCTGAAAAGGCAATTGCAAAAAATTTCAATTCCCTCAATCCATCTTCAAGTTTCTTTATTTTTTTTAGACTATCCGCAATAACCAGGTCGGTTCCCATAACTCTCCAATTCAATTTCGGCTCTCAAAACAATATTGTTAACATATTTTCAAGATAAGGTGAAGCCCTTCTCCTGATCGATACGATGATAACCATTCTCCCTTCCAGAATTATTCTTGACTAAATACAAGTCTTGATATATAAGCCAACCATTATTCCATCCGGCTGGTTTACTGGGTGATCGTCCAACGGTAGGACTACGGACTCTGACTCCGTCAATCGAGGTTCAAATCCTTGTCACCCAGCCACTCAGTAGACAAAGGGTTTCAGCGTTTCAGTTGAAATCCTTTTTTGATTTAAAAGACTTTTGTCCATCTCCTGTCCATCATTTTTTTATTCTATCAAATGTGATTCTTTATAATGAAATTATCCTTATGGCCTATCACTCTGATAGCATGGGTTTAGGATTAAAAAGGCTTTCAGTGTTTTGTTGAAGGTTTTTTCTTTCATGAACTCAATCGCCGTAAGGATTTAATTGATGCGGGGTCTATTCCAGATCTTCTAAACAGCTTCTATTGTAGCGGTAAGAATCTCTAAGCGACTTACCGATAACCGATATTATGTACAAGCCTGATGGGGACTTTTTTTAACAAAAGGTTTCGAATGAAGCCGCTTTTAAATCTGTATGGTGATTTATCTGGGTCGGGCTGAAAAATGGTCTTTATATATTAAGTTTTAAGGCTTTGGCAAAGAAGATTTCCCAGAATGGCCAGACATTCTGCATCCAGATAGGATTCAGCTCTTTTCTCAAAAAGAAGCGTGACGGTTGCATCAAATTCATTGTCCCTGTCATTGATCTGAAATAATATATTCCCGGTTCAGGCAACGGATGAGAAAATTGTCGCCATGGGGTGTCAGCCCCAGTTCTCCGGAAATCTCCCGTAAATCAATCCGTTGGATCTCTTTTAAATAGTTTTGGCAGGTTTCTTTAAACACCGCATTGGGTCCAGGCATGGGGCCTCCTTTCCTGATGGTAAAACTAAAAAAAATCTCGACATCCTGATGGTTTTGTTCTAATTCAAAAATATAGATTAATCAATTTTAAAAGAGAACCAGCCATGCCGTTTCCTGCCAGCAAGACAATATGTCGAATCAGGGGGGGAATACAGACGAAATGAATATCTTTGAAAATGCTTATGATCAATAGAGGCTGATATGAAATCCTGGAAAACAAAAACCGGCGTCCGCATTTACCGGATTCTCAACGGCAGATGCAATTGCTACTTGATTTCTAACGGCAATCGATTCCTGCTGGTGGATTCAGGCACAAAAAGGGATTGGAACCGTTTGAACAAGAGGCTGGACAAACTCGGTGCAACTCATGCTTCCCTGGTATTAACCCATTGTCATTTTGACCATGCTGAAAATGCGGCAAAACTGAAACAGACCCATGGAACTCCCGTCTGGGTGCACAGAAGTGAGGGAACCTGTCTGAAAAACGGGGAAAATCCCGTCATCCAAGGATCGACCCCAGTTACAAAACTTCTGATCCAGGTATTGAGATGGACCCGGCAACTTGTACGTTTAAACTATGCTCCGGTGAATCATGACTGTCTCGTGGATGAACGATTGGATCTGGACCCATTTGGCTTTCCCGGATATATTCTCCATACGCCAGGCCACACTCCTGGCTCCCTCAGTGTGATCATTGAAAATGAAATCGCTCTGGTCGGCGACACCCTGTTCGGGATTTTCAGAGGGTCTGTGTTTCCGCCCTTTGCCGACAATCCAAAGCTCATGGTCCAAAGCTGGAAAAAACTTTTGGATACCGGCTGCACCACCTTTTTACCGGCCCACGGGTCTGAAAGAGACAAAGCGGTTTTGAAACGACAATATGATAAGTATATAAAATTGTAATCGAATAGCATGAGGAATAGAGATATTGGAGAAACCATAACACAGAACCGGGATAGTCAGGTTTGCCTTTGTCTGGTTCATTGACTTCATTTAAACCTGATATTATGATTCAGAACCATGATAATAAATCCGGTAAATAAAACAACAGCCTGCTACTGTGGAAGCCAAAAAGACTATGAGAATTGCTGTTGCCCTTTCTTGACAGGTAGAGCAAAGCCTGAGACCCCTGAACAATTGATGCGATCCAGATATTCAGCTTTTTGCATAAAAGATATTGATTACCTGATTTCAACCCATCATCCTTCCATGCAAACACCTGATGAATGGGAGGTATTGACAAGAACAATCCATGAGACCCAATGGCTTGGGTTAAAGGTTCTGAGGATAGAAAAAGAACAAGCTGATCAGGGCGTAGGATATGTCGAATTTACAGCCTTTTATAAAACCAATGATACAACCGGTCAGCTTCATGAGAGATCTAAATTTATCCATGAAAATAATCAATGGTATTATCTTGATGGCTTGCTGATGGACCCTTTACAATTTGGACGTAATGACCCCTGCTGGTGCGGAAGCAATAAGAAATATAAAAAATGCCATG
>JFJP01037839.1_pt1 | contig 21993 bp, 17 predicted proteins | sample 431651 | NCBI WGS metagenome assembly JFJP01 (sample SAMN02602958, study PRJNA72255) | Microbial mat metagenome, whole genome shotgun sequencing project. | biome: fresh water; feature: sink hole; material: water; isolation source: purple microbial (photo- and chemosynthetic) mats found in...
TCCAATAACGCCAGTTGCCGCGCCGCCGTCAAGTCCTTCATGTCAGGCTGGGTTGGCCGCCTGCATGAGTTAGGCAATCGGGCCGGTGGCTATGGCTCCGCTTGCGCCTCTTATATCAGCGATTGGACAACCATCACGAACATCCCCGACGACATCTGGCCGGCCGCCTGGTTCTACAACTCTGGCGACCCACGCGGCAAATATGACCCCAACGCCTCGGTCTGGAATGTCTCCTGCATCAACAACGGCAACTGGGTCAATCATCAGCGCATTCGCCAATACACCGGCGGACATCAGGAAACGTGGGGCGGCCTCACCTTCAACATCGACAGCGACATCGCCGATGGTCACGTTGCGGGCAACAACTCGCGGGGCATAAACGCCCCGATCGGCCCGGCGGCACCCACTGAAGCGTTGCCGCAAACAAGGCCATCCGGGATCAGCAACATGCAACTCATCTCAGATCAATCCGGGTGGATCATTAGCAGCAACCGCTTGATGCTGACCAACGACAACGGCCAGCACTGGCAAGACATCACCCCCGCCGATAAATCCGTGACAATCCGCACGGCCTATTTCCGGGATGGACAAACCGGCTGGACTGTGCTGGGCGGCACGCCGGACGCCGAAAACCGATCGGGCCTGGTACTGGCCCGCACGACCGATGCCGGTCAAACCTGGCAATCGACCCCCATCGAGAAGTTCACCCCCATCGACGGCAACTCCACCCAATCGGGCGCAGCGCTTCAGTTTATCGATGCGCGCACCGGCTGGCTATCGATTGATCTGGCTTCCAGCAGTAACTTCAAACTGGGCAGCCTGTATCAAACGTCCGATGGCGGCGTAACGTGGAGTGAGCGCACCTTACCGGTCGGCGGTGAAGTCCGCTTCATTGACGCCCGAACGGGTTGGGTGGCGGGCGGCGTTCAAGGCAACGAACTGTACGTCACGCGCGATGGCGGCCAAACGTGGCTAGCCCAGACGCTCGTCGCGCCTGAAACCGCCCAAGCCGCAGCCTTCTACTATGACCTGCCCACTTTTAGCACGCCGCGCGAAGGGCTGCTGCCGATTACGATCAGTGATGAACGCCAGCCGCGCATCGAACTCTACGCCACACACGATGGCGGGGCAACCTGGTCATTGGCGGAAACTCAACGACTCGATGGGCAAATCGCTCCCGGCCACAAACTGCCCACAGCCATTCTGGACAATCAACACTGGCTGTTAGTCGATCAGGCGCAAGGTGTGCTCAAGGCCGTTGACGGGCGACAGGTTGCTGCTCGCAATCAGTCATTAGCGGGTGCGCTCGAGCTGCAATTTGCGAATGCACAAGTGGGCTGGGCGCGTACGGTCACTGGCACTTGTGCTGGTGACAAAGCCCTCGAGGCCAACGTGCCGACCACCTTCCAATGCGACAGCCTGCCGCAGTTCCTGATCACCACGGACGGCGGACTAAGCTGGCAGCCGATGATGCCGTAAGGCTTTAACGCAACGAATTCGCTCGCGGCGCTGAGGCATGCCTCAGCGCCGCGAACTATTTATTCCTCACTTCGTCTTCGGCACATACGCATACGTCACCTCCGTCCGATGCGGACTATGCCCCAGCCACACCGCCAACTCGCGCCGCGCACGTGGCTCAGTCAAGCCCAGATCCATCTGCCGCTGCAGAAACACGCCAGCCGCCGTCGCCCGCAGACCATGCACCCCGCGCCGCTGAAAATTGAGATCATCGCAAGCCTGACGAACCTGCCGCTCAAGATTATCTTTCCAGTGTGGATCGCTCTCTTTGTCCAAAAACACGAACGGGCGCGTCAAATCTAATTTGCCCAAAATGCCCGGATCGAGCAGGGGCACTGTCCGCACCCGGCCGCCCTTGCCCAGCAATTCCACACATCCGTCGGCCACAGAGATTTTGTCGGTGCGCAGATGATGCGTTTCGCTGATGCGTGCGCCCGTCGCCAGGATAAAATTTAACGCCTGCCCGTACGATTCATGTCGCGCCGCCACTCGCACTTGAAGGTCGCAAGCCTCTGCCTCAAGATACGGCCCGCGCGGCGGATTTTGCCCCGCCACCGTCCAGGGCGGAACCACATCCGCTCGAATAAAGTCGCACACCCACAAACCCTCTTGCAATTTCCTCAGCGTGGAAAGATAGGTGCGCAACGCATCGGGCGTGCAAGTTGCCTGTTTTTCGGCTAAAAACTCGGCCATCATTTCATAGTCCACCTCGCGCCACAGCCGCACCACTGGGTAATGATCAGCGATCCAGTGCGTAACCGTCATCGCCCGATCGAAGATCGTATTGTAATAACCGTAACTGTAGACGCCCGTCACCGGCTGACCCGGTTTACAAGCCTGCTCGATTTTGGCCGCATGTTTTGAGCGGCCAATGCAATTGATGGACTCCAAGGCCAGATAGGTCTGCCGCCGCCACGATGGCTGCCCCATGTCTCCCCCCATCCAATACGTATGATCACAGATTGTGTAACTGGGTCAATCGCCCAGTTACCTCTTTCAGGATACGCCGCTAGTCGTTGAGATTTCGCCGCCCGGCGCTGTTCCGCCAGACGAAAGGATATCCCGTGCGCCACGTCTCGCGCTAGCCCAAACAACGGCCCGTCCGGGTCAGACGGTCAAACAAACGATTTTCAGGTGGATACAGGACGCTACGACGTATGGCCCAAAACCGATTGGCCGGTTTCAGGCAAGGTAGATAGAAAAGCAGGTAGATAGAGGTACGGCTACGTGGTGTTGCTAGGTAGATATAAGCCTATGAAACAACTATTAGGCAACGAGGATTTTAGCAGGTTCGATCAAATTGCAAAAGAGAGACTAAAGTACCACCCGCTTACATCCGAGCGACCCTATTCGCCCGACACGATGCGCGGTAGATCGAACACATAAACATCGGCGCGGTCAGCGGCCAACGCCGTGACCTGCGGCGTAAACCCGCTGCGCGCGCACAAGCCCAGATACACGCGCCGATTCCCGATCTCCGGTTTCAAGCCATCGACTTTGCGTTCCAAATCGCGCAGAATATCCAGCCCAATCGGGCGCGCGGCCCACTTGCACTCGATCAACAGCACCGCCTCATCGCCCAACGCCACCACATCAATCTCTTCATTGGCCCGCCACCAACCGCCCACCCGCAACGGCGCAAACGGCAGCGGGGCGCGCCAGACAAACTGTTGGCAGATTTCTTCAAACGTCGTGGCGACAAACGAATCGAGTTGGGGTTTGACGCGTTGCTGCGCAACGACTAGCGCCTGGCCTTGTTCCAGAGTCGAGCGGTTGGGATGGACAAAGCGAAACCAAAATCGGAAGAACGGATCACGCAGGCGATACAATCCGCGCCGGCTTTTGTGCGGTTGATCGTCAGTGACCGGCACCTGGCGCTCAATCAAGCGCAGATTTTGCAGTGTGTCCAGATAGGGCGTGAGGTTGTCCAGGCCGGTTGCCAGCTTAATCTCATTGAGGCGCGTCCGGCCGGCGGCGATGGCCTCTAACACAGCGAAATAGTGGCGCGGTTCACGTAATTCTTGTTGCAACACAAACCGCGCTTCATCATACAAGAACGTACCGCGCGTCAAAATCTGTTGCCGAATAAGATCGATCGGACTTGCAGCGTCCGCCGCGGCGCTCAAATAGGCAGGCGTACCGCCTAAAATCGCATACAACCGCACCTGATCGGCCAGTGTGTGCCCAGTGAAAAACGGACGAGCATCATAAAAGCCCAATGGCTCCAGCAAGTATTGCGCGGTGCGGCGGCCATACAGCGGCGCGCGATAGCCCAGCACCTCGTCTTCCATCATGCTGATATACGATCCACACAAAATCAGCATCAATTGCGTATGTCTAAGCTCGCTGTCCCACAACCGCTGCAAGATCGAACCAAGCGGCGGGTGCGCGGCGAGCAGGTACGTAAATTCGTCGAGCACGACCACCAGCCGCTCGGTCCTGGCCCGCTGGCCGAGCGCGCGCAACAAATCCTCCCAGGTGGCATAGGTCGCGCTGGGGGCGTCTGGTCCGGCCGCGTCTGTGTTCAAGGCCGCCGACAAACTCGCGCGCAGCACGGCCTCCGAAGAAAGATCGGCGACAAAAAAGATATGGCGCTTCCCCTCGCAAAAGTGCGCCAGCAATTCGGTTTTGCCGACGCGCCGCCGCCCGTACAACACGAATAATTCGGCCTGGCGTGAGGCATAGCGCTGCTCCAGCAAGTCCACTTCAGCCTGGCGGTTGATAAACATGCCTACTCCTTAAGATAATCGCCACTATGATAACCATGATTATCTTAATTATAACCGCTTTCGGGCACCACCCGATCGGGCCGGGGCTACGCCTGATCGGGCCGTTCGCCAAACGCCGCCTGCGCCGCGCTCAACGCACCCCGGCCCGCATCCTGAATGTACCCGCGCATCACGGTTTCGCTCTTGTGGCCGGTCTGCGCCATGATGTCGCGGCTTAATACGCCCGCCTGCGCCGCCTCGGTAATGAAGCCCGACCGCAGCGAATGCCCCGCAAATTGGCGTGCTTCCAGGCCCGCGCCGGTCGCCGCCGCCTTGATGATGAGCGCCACACTCTGCGCCGTCAAACGCCGATTGCGCACATTGCCCCACCGATCGATCTGGCGAAACACCGCGCCGCTCTTAATGCCACTGGCCTCCAGCCAACTCTTCAGCGCCGCCACGGGGCAGAGCGATTTATCGGTCAGGCGCGGAATAACTTTGGTTAGCCCCTTACCTTCTTGATCGGTCTTGGCGCGTTTCACGGTGATCGTAACTTTGGCCGCCAGGCGAATATCGGCCACATCGAGCGCCACCAGTTCCGATCGGCGGAACGCGCCCGCAAAGCCGATCAGCAACACGGCCCGATCGCGCCGTCCGGCCAGGGTGTCTGGCAGCGCCGCCAGCATCTTGCGCAGATCAGGCAGCAGCGCGGGCGCTTTCTTCTGTGGGGCGGTGCCGCGCTCGCGCCGGATGCCGGCCATCGTCATACGCACATCTTCATCGACAGTCGGATCGGGTTGTTTCGCCAGGCGATGCGCAGCCGCGATGGCCGCCAATTTAACCTGAATCGTCGCGGGTTTCTCACCATGATCAGCCAGGCCGCTGATATATTCCGCCACGAGATTCGGCGTAGCCGGTAAGGCCGCCTCGGCGCGAACTTTCGCAAACGATTGAAACTCGCGCCACGCCGCCCGATAGGCGCGCACGGTGCTATCGGCCCGGGCCTGCCGCGCGTACTTGCGCGCGCGCGGACTAAGGGCGGGTTTAGCGGGTGAGGTGGATTGATCGAGTTGGGTGGTAGCCATTGGCAAGCCCTTCAACTAGTGATAATTCCTCTTCTCGATAGTTAGTATATCACAAAAAGCGCACTTTCGTCGCACATCCCGCTTGCGACATTAGACCTTCACCCACACCAACCGATCAAAGCCCAGCGCCACGATAGCATAGGTATGCAGACGTAACTGCGCTCCATACACCGCCTGCAACGTGGCCCGATAGCCCGTTGCTTTCTCCCCGGCCTCGGCCAGCGCCGCCTGTACTGGCGGCCACGCCGCCAACTCCGCCCGCGCAGTCGCCTTCACCGCTTCGCCCGTCACCCCCAACGCGCTCAACGGCACATACTTAAATTCTAGCAGCGCATCTTGCAGGGTGTACTTGCGCATGTCCGGCCGCACCAACAGCGTCAGATCCGCGTAACTGCGCGCCAGCGCCGGCTCCGAATCCGTGATGTAGAACAGATCATCAAACACCAGCGTCAAAAACGCCATTTTTACCGTCAACTCGTTGGCCCAGCGATAATCTCGATTGTCCAGTACGCGGAAGTAGCGCGTCTCGATGAAGTCGCATAACGGTTGTATCTCCCCCTGATAGTACAGCGCCTCAACCGCCGCCTCCCGCGCCGCACGCTCTTCAAATTCCGGCAGCAGCCGATCGCGCAACTGTTCGATGTACAACTGATGCACCACCAGGTTCGGAATGCGGAAGACCAGCTTGCCCTCATCCGTAATCCGCTCCAGCGTCAATACCCCAAAGTAGTACAACAGCGAGACCATGAACGACGTATCCTTCACTTGCGTCAGCACATCCTCCACCCCAAAGCGCTGCGCCAGCCGCGAAATCTGCGGCGGCTGACCCGAATTCAGCGCCGCCGCAATCACCGCTGCACCGTGCGGCAGCCCGGCAATGTACGCAATCTTCCCTCGATCCATCGCCAGATTGCTGTCCAACAACTCGCGCGGCGGTTGACGCTTGGCATAAAAATGTTGTAAAAAATACAACGCCAGCGTCGGGTTATAAATCAACTCCCCAACTTCTTCACCAAACGCATAGCCATTGTAGAACGTGCGCATCGTCTGCCCCACCGCCGCAACCGTGTCCGAGGACAACGTCTGCTCCGTGGCGATCCGCTCCAGCAACCCGCGAATCTCTGCTTCCGTAAAACCACATAGAGATTCCAGGTCTTGTTCTAAGGAAATATCGCGGGCCACATTGTACCCACTACTCAAATCGCTCAACACAATGGGTGCCACGCCCGTGATGAACGTGCGATCCAAGCCCTGCCCACTGCCCGCGGCCTTCACCGCTTTGAAGACGGTTTTCAGCAACCCCTCACCATACAACAAGGCTTTGTAACGCTCGCTGCCCTCTGTCGCCCGACTCATCAACACGTCGTTGGCAAAATTGTCGTATTCATCAATCAGCAAATACAACCGATAGGGGGTTTGTTGAACCCGCCCCAGCAACGCCTGAAACGAAGCGATGGCATCCGTGGGATGGGTTTCAATCGGCCCCGCTAACCAAGTCTGATAGCGCAATCCAAAATTCTTGATCGTCAAGTTAATGTGATTGTGCAGCGCCTGTCCAATCTCGTCGATCCCACCCTGCGCGCTGACCAGCGAGAAGTCCCACCGCAAAATAAAGTAGGTGTTGTGGCGCGGCGTCGGCATCTGCCCCACCGCCAGATCGCCAAACAACCGCTCAAACTCCCCGGCCTTCGCCACATCGTAATAGTTCTCCAGCGTCGACAACCACAAACTCTTGCCAAACCGCCGCGGCCGCAGGAAGATCAACTGTTTCCCCGCTTCTTCGACCAGCGAAAGCCGATCAGTGCGATCAATGTACACCTGGCCTTCGGTGCGAATGGCATAAAAATCACTGAGTCCATAGGGGAATTTCAACATCGGCAACCTCCTGATCGATTGACCCTCAACCCGCTTCACCTGATTGTCGGCCTGCGCCCTGCCCTCTATTCTACTCCCAGACCGACCGCGCGTAATTAACCCGCCAGCATCTCATCCACCGTGATCACCCCCCCCTCGCGCTCGGCAAGGGTCTGCATGGCTGGCGTGAACCCCGCGCGCGCCATGAGCGCATACGTCACCGTCGAGTCCGGGTACAACCCGATCACCGGCTGCGCGACCTGCTTCAAGTGTTCGAGCACATTCGTCCCGATCGGACGTGTTGACCACTTGCACTCCCCCAACAACAACGCCCGATCAACCTCACTCACGGCGACTACGTCCACTTCACCGGTACGATCCCACCATGCCCCAACTCGCGCCGATAGAAACGACAGCCGCCCGGTGCGCGCCAGCTGCGCCCCGTGGACGCGGGCCGCCTCCTCAAAAGCCGCACTGACAAATGATTCAAACGTCGGCTTGAGGCGCTGCTCCAGCACCCTGTCGGCCAAGCCCATCTCCAGCGCCGACAGATTGGGCTGCACATAGTTGAACCAGAATCGCAAGAAGGCGTCTGAGATTCGATAGAGGCCCTTCCGGCTTTTTTTCCGGCTGGGTCTCAGTGACCGACACTCGGCGTTCAACTACGCGCAATTGCTGCAAAATATCCAGATAACGTGCCACCGTGTTGGCTGTGCCGCCCCCCGAGGACTGGACGATTTCATTCAACCGCGTGTGGCCCTGGGCGATCGCGCGCAGAATCGAAAAGTAATTGCGCGGCTCACGCAATTCTTCCAACAACAGCAATTGCGGCTCATGATACAACGTGCCCTGCGGGTCCAGAATGTGCTGCCGGATATTTGCCCACAAATTCTGGCGCGGATTAAAGGTTGTGAGGTAATACGGCATACCGCCCAACACGGCCCATGTTTCCAACTGCTGCGTGGATGTATAGTCCGGAAAAAACGCGGCTGTAGCAGGCAGGTCAAGCGGGGGGAGCAAATAACCACCGGTGCGCCGCCCATATAGCGGCGCACGATAACCCAACACTTCTTGCTCCATCAGCCCGATGTACGAACCACACAAGATCAGCATCACTTGTGATCGGCTAAGCTGGGCAGCCCACACTTTTTGCAAGATCGCTGGAATGGATTTATTCCCGCTGATCAAATAGGTAAATTCATCCAGGATAACTACCGGCCGTCCCGGCAAATCTGCCCGTGCGCGAAACGCTGCGTCCCAGGACGGAAACGTGAAACCTTCGGGCACATCAGTATGCCCGGCCCGCCAGACCTCTTGCGAGAAGGCCTGCAACTGTTCGTAATCGGCGCTCAATATGGCAATGAAAAACACCGCTGGGGTTTTAGCAGCCACGAACGTGCGCAGCAATTCCGTTTTGCCAACCCGACGCCGACCATACAACACGAACAATTCCCCCCGCCCCGATTGATAGCGCTGTTCCAATTGGGCCGTTTCGGCCTCCCGATCAATGAACACAGTCCGCCTCCGCAATCACATCAAGATTATGATAATCCTGTTTCGATAGACAACCAACCAGTCCCCGGCGCGGGCGGGCATTTTCCAAATCTGCCGGAAATGAAGTAGAATCCCCCTACCCTACCAACCCGAGTCAGCTATGAGCGCCAAAATCACCCTCATCGGTCAACCGCAAAGTCTGCGCTTCGAGAAAGACCTGATCACCTTCAAGATCATCACAGGCCCCGCATCAAACTCAGCCCCTAAAGGACTGGCCCTCTACAAAGCCGTGACCTACGTGGTGCAGTGCAACAAGCGCCAGCTCAGCCGCGGCCGCACCGACGACCGCGATAAATCGGAGTTGATCATCGAGGGCTATCAGGAGCCGCGCACTGACAGCGACGGCAAGTTATACATCGCCGTGGTCGCGCTGGCGATCAGCAGCAAGCAATTGCAGGGGAATCGCAAACTGGAGCAGTTGCGGGATGAAACGCTGAAAGCCGAAGAAGCCTATGAACAGGCCTGCAATCAATATGGCCTCGATTCAGCCGAAGCCCAGCGCGCGGCCGAAGTCTTCGAGAAAATCAAAACCAATTACCTCAAATTTATGGGCAGTCAGCCGAAGTGACCGGCGCTGGCGCGCGCCCGATTTTCCCGATCACCCCCCAAACCAGCCAACGCGCACAGCTGCGGTGAAGCCCGCCCGCGCAAACCGCCCCGCCGGGGTCCGCGCCATCACTTGAGGGTAAACGTACCGCACCCAAAGTGGGTTTGTTGGCCGATATGCAGAATCGAGGCCAGTTCGAGGTAAGGCACGATCGGATCGGGGATAACCACAAACTTCTGCGTGCCGGTCCACTGCCCGGGCCACCCCTTCGGCGCAGGTTCGATCTGCTGACGGGTCACACGGAGTGCGGCCGCCTGCTCAATGGCCGTGTGAAGGGCGGCCTGGTCGTCTGGACTCAGGCTTTGCCACACATCGGCATTGGCCAGGTGCTTGCCGGGCTGGAACGCGCTTAATCGCGCGAGCAGGGCTTCAAATAATTGGGGCAAGGTCGGGGCGCGCGAGGCGCTGGCCGCCTCGTTTCGGGTCGCCAGATCAAAACCGGTCGGCCAGGTGAGTTGATCGAGCACACGGTCTGAATCGGACTTAAAGGTCAGGCCCTCGGCCCATTGATTGGGCAAGACGCGGTAACGCAAATCCAACTTGCCATCAACGGCCACCGGTTCCCAGTGCAGGCCGCGCGCCGCATAAATCGCCTGAATGTCAAAGCCGCCCCACAGACTGTTGGGGTGCGCCCAACGCGAATCGCTCGTAGTGCTGGCGTCTTCCATCGCCGGCAGGATATTTTCCAGGAACAGGCCGTGATCGGCGCTGGTTCCCGCCAACTTAAGTTCCCAAAAAATCAACTCGCCCTGCCCATAGATTTGTTTACCGGGGTAAACGAACAACACCGTCTCGATCGGCCAGGCGATCTGGGGAACGGGCGTGTTTCGATCGGGCGGCCCCGACCGCGACTTGTTCCGGTCGCGGGGTCGTGAATCGGCGGCGGCAGCCTCGTAAATGTCCCATTTGCTCAACGCCTTGCGCCAGGGCTGCGCGTCGCGCGTGGGCAGCCGCTCGGCGATTAGCGTGCCCAGCACCCGCGACAGATCGACAGGCAAACAGTGCGGCAAGCGCACCAGCTTCCGATTGACCTTCCACACCAGCAGATAACGAATCAGGTGCAGCGACTCAGTAATAGGCCACATAATCCATCAGGTCATACAAGAGTTCGATACTGTCCCTGGACCACTGTCGCACGCCCCAGGCGCTCAACATATCTTTCGCCGGGGTATTCAACACGCCCATCACACGCCCCCAGTAGAACTGGGCCTCCGCAGGATCAGCTTGCGTGCGCGTCAGCAGGTCGTGTAACAGGGTTTGCTCGTGCGGCTGCAAGAGCGTGCGAAAAACCGCCACCATCTCCAACACACTGAGAAATTCGGCCATATCAAAGGTCAAGAGGCCTTTGCGGTCTAACACGTGAGGCCGGAGAATCTGATACGGTTTAGCGTAAAAACGCGCCCGCAGCCGATCCAGCGAAAAATTCGCTTCGTGATAGGCCACCCGACACAGCAGGTCGCCCATGTGCAGGCCGCGCCCGATCCCGACCGTCGGGAGAATCTGGATCAAGCCGGTGAGATCATCACCGTGATACATCACCAACTCTTGCAGAAACGGCCTAAGTTCACGATGGCGCAGCATCACCAGAAAATGGTTCGAATCCTGAACAAACGCGCCCAACACCCGACTGTCCTGTGGGCTGCCCGGAGGAAGCAGGCCCGGCAAGCGATTGACAAAGCCCCAGATCACGGTCGACTCGCGCGAGAGGTCACCCAGGCGGCGGGCGGCGTTGACGATGGTCTGGCAGCCCTGACAGTATTGCGTGGTGTGTTGCGGCGAAGGCTGGCGGGGATAGATCCAACACCGCTGGCACGGGGTGTGCAACGCCGACGGGGGCGGCCCGATCTCCGCCTCGTTCAGCAAGAGATCGGGCTGCGTCTCCAGACACTTCAGGGTCGCCAACAATTCAGCACCGGACAGGCTCCGGCGCAGCCAATCAAAGCCGCTTAGCATCCAGCGCCTTAATCAGATCAGTGTAATTGGCCAGACCTGCTTCGCGCGGTTTAAGCCAGTCCTGAACCTTGAGCGGCGTACGCCACGCCTCGCCCGGCATGCCCGCATAACGCTTGGTCCAATCGATCAGGAAACTCTCGGGCCGGACGTTCAGACGCAGGCTGCCAAAACCCAGATAGCGATTGTTGCCCACTTTATGCGCCAGGCCCGGTTCGAGCGCCACGCACCACATCAGCCGCTTCAACTCTTGCTCGTCCAGGTTCCAAAAGCGAATGGTGAAATGCGCCCGCGCGCCTGGCAAGATCGCGCGGAAATAACTCGCTTGTACCGTGTTGGGCGCAAAGTCCGCCAGCCGCGTGACCAGCGGTGCCACCGGCGCATGCGGGAACAGCCGCCAGGTTTTGTTAATCTGCAACTTGCTCGCGCGCGTGTCGGCGGTGCTTTGCCACTCGCCGCCGCTGTACTTCCACTTACCGTAGGGATACGGCACTTTGAACCAGGCCAGTTCAGTCTGCGGCGCAAACTCGCCAAAGCCGACGGCCAGGCGGCCCATGAGCGCTTGATTTTGGCCCGCGCCCACCCACCCAAACAACTTATCCGTCGGATTCAATCGGCTAATATCCGTGCCGGTGTCTTTTGAGTCACTCACAATGGCGTAGATATGCCGCAGCAGGCCTTTCAGCGTCCGGCTAGGTAAGGCATAGGTCTTCTGGGCGTCGCGCAATTCAACTTTAGGCGAGGCCAGCGCAAAGAAATCCCAGCCGTTTACCGGGCCATCGGCCAGCGTCGTGGTGAATGAGGGCTGCCCGCTCTCGCGCACATTGGTCGGCGTCAGAATCTCGGCCTCGACCGCCAGCGTGCCGCAGTAACCGCCAAACGATCGGTGTGAGGTAAAGCCCAACGCTGATTTAGGCGCCGCCGCGATCAGGGGTTTGGTGGCCGTAATCGGCTGCAGCGCTTTCAGCGCCTGCGCCGCCGCATCGCCGTCTAACTTCAGTTGATGCCACAGCCCCGTCTGAACGAGCGGCCGTTGACCGAACAATTTGGCGCTCACGCCCTTCGGATCGGCGGTGAGCCAATCGAGTTGGGTGATGGCCGCTTCAACCCAGCCCAGGCCGCTGGTCTTTTCACCGCCCAGGGGAATATCGCCCCGCCGGAAATCATCCAGCGCGTGACTGAGCAGCGACAGCGCTTCCAGGTCGCGCTCGTCCACGTCTTGCACGTCAATTTGCAGATTAAAGCGCAGTTGCTCGCCATAGGCAAAGAGGCAATCGGTCTTCGCCATCTCGACGGGCTGGCCGGTGGCGGGATTCATCTTCACGCCGTCCATGGCGCACCACGCCTTGCCCTGATCGTTGGGATCAGACAGGTAGGCATCGGAGAAGTAGACCAGCCCCCGCCGCCGCTGCGCGCCAAACAACCGATCGATCATCTCGGTCGTTCGAGGCGACTCGCCCCACAGCGTCTTGAGCACTTGCGCCAGACGCTTGCGGAACGCGCCTTTGATGGTGCTGCCGGGGATATACGTCTCCCACGCGCCGGACTGCTGCGCCGACGGCGACCAGGTGAGCATCCGCATAAACACGGTGTCATAGGGCTTGCCGTATTTTTGCGAAACTTCGCGATTGGCGGGGCCGCCCGCGCGAAAGTCGATGTGATGCGGCTGCGCCAATTCCACGCGCGTCTTTTCGCGATAACTCTTGAGAAAGGCGATAAAGTTCCGATCGTTGGTGATGCTCTTGCGCAAATTGACGGGGGCCAGCATGTGCTGGAACCGCACCCGACTATGCTCGTCCAGGAAGGTGCGCCAGAGCGCCGCGTTGACGCCCGCTGGCGCTTCGTTCCGATTATTCCACTGCGCTTCGTTGATCTTGCCTTCCAGCAGCATGACCTTGATCAGCAAGTGACCCTGGCGCGTGCTGAGTTCGGCATCGACCCAGGCATCGCTCTGCAACAACTTGATCTGCTGATCGACCTGCTCGTAAAACCGGGGCAAGATGGATTGACAGGCGTCCGACAGCGCGCCCGTCAACGCGACTTCATCTTGAATCTGAGCAGCCAGCCGGTCTTGCCAGGCGGGGTCAAGGCCCAGGCCGGTCGCTACGGTCAGCCACGTGGCCGGGTTAAGTTGGCGGCGCGCTTCGCGTTTGTGTTCCAACCCTTCCAACACACGCTGGGCCATGTTGGCTTTTTTGCCCATCGCGGCGGTGACGGCCTGCTCGATCGCGACCCGGCTGGGGAAGGGCTGATCGCACACGGGCCGGACGCTATCCAGCGTTTCTTTGGACAGGGGATATTTGCCTTTGCCCAATCTGGGCAAAAAGGCCGACGGCAACAGCCACGTATCGACTTCGCCCGCGGATTGATCGCGCAGCCAGATGGCGATGACGCGCGGTAGCAGCGCGGCAAATTTGGCCTTCCAGTCGGCGGGGCTGAGGATTGGCCCGCCGATCGATAACTCCAGGCGACTGCGGATTGGATCCGGCAGGTCCTTCATGGAACCGATGAGCAACTTGCCCTCAATGGCCGCAAAAGACGGCACGTCGGGATCGACCTTGCCCCAGTTCCAGCCGACCAATACCGGGTTAGCCGCGCTAAACGACAGATTCAGCCGCAGGTGATTGGCTTTGGGCTGCAAGGCCAGCGCCGCGGACGGCTTGCTCAACCCTTTGGCATCGGTGGGCAGTTCCATCTCCAGTTTGACCCGGCCCAGGCCCTTGCTTTTACCGGCACCAAACCAGAAGCGGCCGGCTTTCAACTCGTCGAGCAAGGTATACAATCGAGTGGCGTTGTCGCCCTGTTGGAGCGCCGCATTATCGACCGTGATCGAAAAATCGAACACGGCGTGGCGAAATAGCGTTTCCATTTTGTAGTTTGCATTGGCGTCGGCGGCCCAGCGATCTTCGTCCAACTTAATGCCCATGCGGAGATCGAAGAAGTGATCGCGAGGATAACTATCGGCGCGCAGCTGGCAGTCCACCTTCGTGATGAGTTCGGTGGGCAGGCGCGTACCATACAGTCGCAGCCATAATTGATTCAGCAGACCGGTGTTTTTGCCGTCGCGCGACTGCCCGATGAATGCATCCATCAGTGATTGGGCTGTGCCCGTAATCTCGCCCGCCAGCGATACCAACTTTTGTGTGCCATCACCGTCGCGGGTGAAGAGCGTCTTGCGGGCATTGCCACGGTAGATGGGTGATTCAGCCGTCAGTTTACCCTGAAACAGCATGGTGATCCTCCGCGCTATTGATTGGGCTTAAGTCCTGACCATTGTAACGGGCTGGACGCAGAAATGCAACCGGTCGACTTGGTCTGGGTCTCCGCCAAAGACTGGCGATTAAAATCGCGGCTGGGCGTTCCGCCAACGGCGCTTAAGGCGCGACTTGCCCATGTCCGCCGCAATGCGGCAGTGGGCCGCTGGGCGACAGTCGCCAGCCCGCAGGCCCCGCAAAACAATAACGCACACGCCCTTGGTCTGAAGTGCGCCTGTTGCAACGACACGCTATGTCCAACACTACACCGATGACCGAGCATTTGCGAGAGCCTGCCACACTTTGACATGCTGCGCCGCAGTTTCACCTAACCCCAATGGCAAATCGCGCAGCGGATATTCGCCATATATCCGCCGCCAGCACGCATATACGCCGTGCAATTCATCGGGGATGGGGACCCGATCGGCCTGCCCCAAATAGCGGCGCAGCCAGGTGTGCTCAGCAAATAAGGTCCAGACGTCTGGTGGCTGGGCCGCGAGCAGGTCAAACGGCGCGGGTACAGCCTCACGCCTCCCAGGCACATCTTGCAAAACCACCGACACGTAACGGACAGGCTGTTTGATCGACGCAGTATGCCAGGCGTACAAAGACCAGCCCACTACGACCACTGGCGACACCCGCGGCACCTGCTGCACGATGCGCGCATAGCCGCCTTTGATATTACGAATGCCCAGTTCACGCAGCAAGCGCTGTATATCACCGACCGAGATCAAGCCATCGCCGTCAAAATCGCAGGCAACCGCGCAGCGCGACGCAGAAAAATTAAGCGAGTTTTCCACACCAGCCACCGTTTTCAACGGCCCTCTCCCCCGGACCCCCACACCCTGAAAACCAACCTGCCTCCAATTTCGCATAGTCTATATAGATTAAAGCGTTTAATAGCGGCAGATTTTGGGCGAGATTCAAGACGACTCATAATTGCCCCCATTTTCCACGCCCAGAGCGCGTGCGTCCGCGCGCATAGTACCGATCTGGCAGCTGCGCTGGTTCGGGTGCCGGCTGCCCCGCCCGCTGCTGCTCATAGTACAAATTATTGAATTCCCGATTAGCCGATTTGACCGCCGCCTGCTGCGCCTTATCGCCGCTGAAAAACACGCGCTGTGCCCGCTGCCCCGCTGCGTCTGAAACGAGGCCGATCCGCAAAGCTCGATTAATTTTCCGCATCCGACCGCGCGGCGCGCGATCACGGTTTACCCGATAGTTCGCCGGCAGAGACCAGGCCACGCGCCGTTGGCCCGTGGCCTGGTCTTTAACGGTGAACACCCCGCTGTGCTGGGTCATCGCCATCATCACGGTTTCGGGATCGGACGCATCCAGTTTTGACACCGCAATGTTGTATGTCACATCGATGTCGCCCCCCCGATTGTATTCGCGCTGCGTCCGCTCGGGCACGCCGGTTAGATCCCGCAACGTGGCCTGCGAGATGGGCGCGCTGCGTCGGGCAAACCCCGCCAGGTGCGCCGCCCACAACTCGGCCCGCCAGTCGCCCACTTTCGCCAGTCGCGTCGCCTCGATCAGCACCGGGCGCGCGCCCAGTGAGGTCGCGCCCAGCGCAAACGCCGCCCGCTCGGCGCTGCGAATCTCGATCACCTTCTGGGTAACACCGGCCCGCCGCCGTACCACTACCGCCAGCAAGCCGCAGGCCGTCGCCTGAGCCAGCGCCCGCTTGAATTTGCCGTCGCGGCTGCCCGCCAGTCCTAACTGGGCCGCAACCTGCTGTAGTGTTTCTGCGAAAACACGCCCGGCTCCCGGCTCATCGATTGCCCGCGCCAGCGCCCATAAGCCAAGCCCCTGCTCCACATCTCGCTTGAGGGCTTGCGCAGCCAGCCCCGGGTAAATTTTGAGGAACGGCGGCGGCACGGCCGGGGTAACACTGACTGGTACAGGCGCGCTCGTCGGGGCCGCCACCGGTCGATCGGGCGCGGTAGGCCACGCCAGTGTGCTCAAAGCGGCCTGGGCGCACGCATGGGCCGCAGAGTTGCGCTCACGCGGTATCCACTCCACTCGGACCGATTCAAAGGCCGCCAGTGCCGTCTTGACGCGCTGATGCAACGGTCGCAGGTGATCGGACTCGACCCGCTTGATCCCCTGCACCTGATCGATGACCAATTCGCTGTCGCCGCGCACGATCAGTGGCCCGGTCAGGCTCTGCTCGAGGAGCGTTTCCAGGCCAGTCAGCAGCGCGCTGTATTCGGCGACATTGCTGGTCGCGTCGTCGGGCAAAGCCCCCTGCCCCGTGGTTAGCACTACGCCATCGCGCACGGCGACCCAGCCATAAGCCGAATGAGCAACCGCGCCGCGAATGGCGACCGCGCCATCGAACGAGAGCACGATGGTGTCTGGCGCAGGCTGAACGGCGCGAGACGTGATCATACCGTCTGCTCCGCGTCCAGGCGCGCAGCGACGGACAAATGAATTTCCCTATTGACAAATTGATCAGGCGCGTGATAAGATGGGGATACGTTCTGGGAACGTTTCCTGCATCTTTGAGCACCCCGGTTTGCCAACCGGGGTGTTCTATTTTTAGGCCAAGCCACTTGCTGGCCTCCTCAGATTGAATTCAGGTTAGGCTGTTACACGATCTTGCTCAAACTCCTGTGCTAGATTCCGGCCAGTTGTCTCAACCAAAAGGCCACCGCGTGCGCCCATGTTTGGGAACATCGCAGTGGCCTTGACCTATGACAAATCTTAAGGAAATTCTTACTTGAGATTTGCCGTGTTTCGTGTTACACTATGTGCTGTAACATGAATAGGCCATTGGCCACTTCCCGGTCAGCGCCCCTTTCGCCGCCAAGCAGAAGAGGGGCGTTTGCCGTTTCTATGGGCAATTCTAGCACAGGATCAGTCTTTGTAAAAGCTCAACTTTATGACGTGTTGAGGATGTACGGCGGCCCGGCCTCGCGTTCTTATCGCCCCAGACTCGCCCTAAATCGCACGCCTGCTGATTCTGATCTGCCCCGTGCTCTGCTGCTTGTTGATGCCCAATCAGTCGCTGGACTGTCTCGCGAGAAAACACCCAGGCGGCCCGTTGTGATGTGGCCGGTCGCCTGGGTTAGGTCTAATGAGGCAAGCCCACTCCTATTTGTCTAGCGGGTGGGTCAGGGTCATGTTAGTGTTCCTGCACTGGCCTGGCCCGCTTAAACGGAAATAAATGTCAGATATATGGTATTTTACCCCAGAAGTCAAAGTTTGGTTTTAGGGCCGCGTTTCTTCCCTTGTTGGTTTATTGCCTGGCTGTAAGCCAGCAGGCTAATTCGCTCAACTTGCCAGACATGCCCGAACCTGCGGGCGGTTATTTTGCCCGACTTAATCAGGCGCGGAATGTAGTTAGGATGGTATTTGAAGAGTTCGGCGGCTTCAGTCGTTGTGATCCATTCTTCGGGCATAGAGCGCCTTTAAGTCCCTGGAATTACGAGTTCACTTTTTCGCAACCGCTTGTACAAGCGCATCGATAAACGGCTTAAGGCGCTGGGCGGTCTTCAGGATTTCCTCAAAGTTCGCGGCCTGCGTCAGTTCTTTAACAACCGTCTGGGGCCGCGCCGTGTGATCGGTTGTGCGGTCCAGGGTACGCTGGAAACGGCGCAAATCACCGGCCAATTGCTGGCTGAACGGCGCGGCCGCTGGCGCGGGTGTAGTCGGCGCGGCCCCCACCGGTGAATCAGCTTCGGCCGCAGAGTGTTGCTGGACAAGGCGTTCAATCAAGCGCCGCTGGCGACGCGGGTCTTTTTCGGCGACTACCGGGCGCAAGGCGCGTTCGCTCAAACGGTGCTCCCAGGCCAGCAACAGGACATCGTCGGGCAAGCGCAGCAAGGCCAGATGATGAACCCAGTGCGGACGCGTTCGGCCCAATCGCGCGCGGATTTCATCCCAAGTACCGGCTTGCAGGCGTCGTCGGGCGACCGCCTGAAGGCGGCTCAACCGGTCGGCGGGTGAAAGTGTTACCGTGGTAACACTTTGCGCCGAATCGCGCGGCGCAGCCGTCGGGGAAAGTGTTACCGTGGTAACACTTTCGTCAGGACCGTCCGCTAGTTGCTCGATCAGCGTGGCCACGCCCAGCGCCACCTCGACCGCACACAAGTCCTGGCGGTGCAGATTCTCCACCAGTTGCAGCGTGGGCGTAATCTCTTCGGCGGGCCGGATTAGCACGGCCACATTGCCCGGCTGACCATTCTTTACCGTGCGCCCCTGCGCCGCCAGCAGTTGATGCGCCCACCAGCGCCGCTCGCCGCTGAGGATGCGATACCCGTCGGGGGTGGTGACCACTGTGATCGGGTTGATCAGGCCGTCGATAGCGAGCGTGTCCGCCAGGGCTTGCAATTCCGCATAAGCCGCGCGCGCCGCCCCCTCCGATTGGCCTAACTGCGCCCACGCGGCCAGCGCGGCCGCGGCGTCGCCGGTTTGCCGGAAGCGCGCGAGCAGGGCGGGGGGCAACACGCGCCGGGGCTGATCGGGATCGGGCCGCACCTGATCGAGCGGGGCAAAGATCACCGTCACCGGGGCGGCCGCCGGCGCAGTCGGGGACAGCGCGCCCGCGCCGTAAGGATCAATGTTTTTGAACAGGTTATCCATCGCCGCGAAACGCTTTTTACTTTCCACGCCCAATAATCTCCTTGACGACCTGCGCGTAAGCGGCTGCGCCCGCGTGCGACACGGCTTCATAGGCAAAGATGTCTTTGTTGGCCGCCAATGCTTCGGCGATGGCGGTGCGGCGCGGGACGGGCGGCAATAACAGGCCGTTAAACTGCTGGAGCAAAGCCTCGCGCCCGTTGCGGCCCAGGGCGGTGTTGGCCTCCAGCGTGGGCAACACGCCGCTGATGTGCAGCCCCGGATTAGCCCGCCGCACCCGCTCGATGGTTTGCTGTAAATAGCCAATGCCGATCAGGGGCAGATAGCCCGGATCAACCGGGATGATGACCTCGGTCGCAGCCATCAAGACATTCATCGTCAACAGGCCCAGCGCCGGCGGGCAATCGATGACGATGTATGGATAGGCCGCCCGCACAGACGCCAGCGCGTCGCGCAGCCGGCTTTCGCGTTGAAATTCGGCGACCAGTTCCAGTTCGGCCACGGCCAGCCGCAAATGCGAGGGCAAGACATCGAGGGTGGCGGCCGGGACTTCGCCGCGCGCGGCGAGTGTGACGGGCTGAATGGCCGCAGTCGCGGTGGACTGCCCCATCAGGACTTCATAAATAGTGGGGGACTCGTGCGCGCCCGCGGCGAATTGCAGTCCCAGCAAAACGGCGGTGGCGTTGGCCTGCGCGTCGCAATCGACCAGCAGCACGCCGCGGCCACCGGGCAGGCTGCGCGCCAGGCCCGCGGCGACGTTGATGGCGCTGGTCGTTTTACCCGATCCGCCTTTTTGATTGGCAAAAGCCAGAATGCGTGTCATGCCGCGATTCTATCATAGAGCAGGGGGGTGAGACAATAGCGACCGGCGGCCAAAAGGCTGGTAAAATCGCGGCACACGGTCACGCTAAAAAGGAGCGTATGAAAAAGGGCGACAAGAAGAAACAACAAAAGGCGATCAAACGCCGCAGCGAAAATAAGCAAGTCCGCAAACAGATTATGGGGCAGGGGGGTAATTCGCCAAAGCGTCACCTGCGCCAGGCGCGCCAGTATCCCATTGCTGAATGCTGGATTCAGCGCAACTGGGAAGCCAGCGGCCTGGCCGTCGTCGCTGTCGTGCGTCAGCAGCCTAATGGCTTGCTGGTGTTTGGCAATTATCTGGTCGATACCTATTGCTTGGGCGTCAAAAACACCCTGTGGGAAGCGGATGTTTCACCCGTTGAATTTCAGCGCGACTGGCTGCCGCAGATGTATGAGGCCAGCGGGAAACCGATCAAAATTTCAGCCGATTTGGCGCACGAGATCGTCTATGGCAGCATTGACTACGCGCGACAATTTGGCTTCAAGCCACACCGCGATTTTGCCGAGACACAACTCATCCTCGATCCGGCCAATGCGCATCCGTTGACTGGCAAAGTGACCTTCGGGCAAGACGGCAAGCCGATGTTTGTGGCCGGGCCATACGACAATGCCGACGCGATCATGCGCCAGTTAGCACGGACCGCGGGCGAGGGCAATTATCATTATTTTATGCCGCTCGGCGACCCGTTTGATGAGGAAGATGAGTGGGACGAGGACCTGCCAGAATCGATCGGCCCCGCCAATGTCATCGAAGGATTGGATTATGACATTGGAGATTCGGTCGTCGTCAAGGCCGGGGTGAAAGACCCGGATATGGACTGCGACATCGGCGGCTGGCAGGGGCGCGTGACGGATATCGACGAGGACGGCGACGATGAAAGCGTCATCGTTACGATCGAATGGGACAGCCAGACATTGAATACCATGCCGGGTTGGATCGTCGAGCGCTGTGACCAGGAAGATTTGAACTGGGAAGTCATGAATCTGGGCCTGGAGGACATCGAGCGCACCAAGCCCCGCGACACGTTGGCCGACGTTAGCGCGGCCAGGGCCAAACTCGTCCAGCAGTATGGCGAGCCTTTTGGTAAGCCAAGCGAACTTGACGAGCAAGGGGTGCAAGACGCACGCATCGCGACGGTACTGGCCGGGATAGACGCCGCTGACGTAATGGCCGCGCTGGGTGCGTGGGAGGATTCGCTGGGCCAGCGTCTGTCTTTTCCGTTTGAGGCGCAAGTCGCCGAGTTTCAGGAGCGCGGCCCGCTGCAAGCGGGCGATGTCGTCGAAGTGCGGAGCCTGCGCGACTCGGATGATTTGTACGGGATACTGGTCACGGTCAAGTCCAAACGCGGCCAACACGCATTTCCGCTATGTGATCTGGACGCGACGGATCAGGCTTCGCCCAACTATCAGGCACTTGACGACTACGCAACGTGGTTCGCGAACCGCTAAAACCAGACAGATCAGTCAGTGAGAATACTTGGCCTGATTCGTTGAGATTAGTCTCATCAATCCGGCCAAGTGTTTTTACAATCAAACAAGTTTTGCTAATCAGTTTGAGCAAAATTAGGCGCTATGTCAACCCGGTTAGAGGTGCGTGACAAATATCACCCAACAAATATGACATTAAAATGAAAGAAGTGACACAAAAATGCATTAAATAAGTAGTAATACGTATTGACTAGACACAAATACAGGCATATTGTAAGAGGTGTGCAGAATTTCATTAATTCCGCCTTAATGGTCTAGGATCAGAAACAACCATGATATTGACAAAACCCACCAAACAAAGCCACCCAGATTCATCGCAATGGACAGTTCTTGATCCCAAGCAGATCAAGCAAATCGATCGTGCGCTGGCCGAAATCGGTGAGTTCGGTGAAGTGCGGCTGATTAAGTCTAAGGGGAGGCTCAGGTTTATTGAAAAGCTTGCCAGCGAGGATCTGGCAGAAACGGCGCGACTGAAATAACGCAGGGCGCAACAACTGAATAACTTTCATTAACGGCTTCGACAGAGG
>JFJP01039463.1_pt1 | contig 21992 bp, 28 predicted proteins | sample 431651 | NCBI WGS metagenome assembly JFJP01 (sample SAMN02602958, study PRJNA72255) | Microbial mat metagenome, whole genome shotgun sequencing project. | biome: fresh water; feature: sink hole; material: water; isolation source: purple microbial (photo- and chemosynthetic) mats found in...
TTAAGGCCACGGACTAGATTACGAAGAGATAGACCCTGACGTTTACCTACCATACTCTTGATTAGATCGGAAACTTCTTTACGTTCTTCTATAGATAGAGTTAAACCATCTTCAAGTTTAATTGAAGGAGCCAATTTGGCCATGTAATCTACTAGTTCTAGATCAGTAGGATCAACGTTAACAATGAATGAACGTGTACGGAGCGCTCCATCTGGATCCAATTTATTCATTGGTAAATTACTAATGAAAATAACTTTACCTGTGAAGATAAAATTGGTTGGGAAACGCTCTTCGCCTTCTCCATCATCATCTTCTCCTCCCTCATCTCCATCACTTTCGAAGTCTGGGTTATAGAACTCTTTGCCGCCCTTTTTCATCCAGTTAAGTTTTCGTTCTTTCTTAGTATCTGTTGCTGCTTTCAAAAGATTACGAGCTTCCTGTTGATCCAATGCTGAATCACAGTCATCGAACAAAACAATACCAGTTCTATTGTTGTACAAAGCTTTGTACATACCGATAGGTGAAGCAGAACCTGATACTTTAAAGTATCCATCGCCATCAGTTTTGCCTGCAGCATGTAATACTTTTTCTAGTGTATAAGTTTTGCCGACACCACCCTTACCAGCAACGAACATAGAATATGCAGCACCAGAGATTAGTAGTTTAGTAACTGATTCAAGATCTTTGAGTTGTTCTTCAAAAACAATTCTGTTTAGAATCTTTTCTGTTGAAGGTCCTTTGACTACTTTTACCTTTACACCACCTGCAGATCCAAGAACTTTATCTACATCGATGTCTTTTGAAGAACCCTTGAAGAAAATGTTAACACCTTTCTTTTCAAAGTTCTGTGGGTAAAGTTCTCTAAGTTGTACAGAAACTTTATAGCCAACATTACCAAACACTTTAGTAAGGTCAGCAATTTTAACACCATCTTCTAGATGATCAATAAACTTTTGAGCAATGTCTAATGAAACATTAATAGAATTTTCTTGAAGAATGTGGGTGATTGCCTCTAACAGAGAATTCGTATTAGAGGCACATTCAAAAACATATTCAGTTCCTAGTTTTGGATTTTTCATCACATTAACTAGGGCAGGTAAGGCTTTTACTAGAGATAGGGATTTATCGAATGTGATATGAATATCAGATCCACCAGACGAATTTTTATCGTCATACCAAATATCAGCAGAAGAAATTACGTTAGAAGTTGGAGTCATACCAACCCAGTTGAGACGGACAGAGTGGGTACCATTATAGAAGTATCTTACACCAGCACCCTTTTCTACTGAATTCTGGTATGGTTCGTATCCAGGCATTTTTACTGCTGTACCAAAACCATTCTTTTGAAAGTACTTCAAAATTAAAGTTCCGGCCTTTGCAAAATCCTGTGGGCGGACTGCTTCGTTAATTTGTACTAGAGCTTCCGCTATAGATTCTTTATATTGTTTGCTGATCATTGTTAAGCCTTAATTATTTTACTAAAAATCGTTCCTGCCATATATTTAATTTAGATTTAAACATGGTTTCAGTAGATTTGTCTAGACAATAGGTAACTGCAAAATCTTCCTTAGACCGAACACTTCTACCAATACCTTGGAGAATTTTATACAGTGTAATTTCTTTATATATAGCAGAATAATTATCAGCGATGTACTTAATTCTCACGTCACCAAGCCCAGGATATGGAGTTTTACAGATAATTTGGTACCGAGACTCATCATCTTTAAAATCTAACCCCTCAAAAATAGATGGAGAAATTAGCACGGCCGCACCATCATACTTTTTAAATTCTGTCACCGACTCCATAACATTTGTGCCTTGAATGTGCTGAAACAACTTAACTGTTTTCGGAATTGCACCAGATAGACTCTTAGCGGCGTAGAATGATGGAACAATAATAATACCTTTTTCTTCACTGTGGTGGGAAACAATGTATTCTATAATTTTAGCCATATCCTTAAAAGTTTGAGGATCTTGCATTCGTTGGTAGTTTAGATTTTCCTTACCTAAGAAGAAGATTGGCTTATTACTAGCAGGGAATATTTCCTCAGCTGTGATACATGAAGTTTCTGCAGGATTCAACTTCATAGTAGTTTCTGCAAACTCCGTGCTCAATGTCGCAGTCATAAATAGATTGTATCTACCCAAAAGCAGATGCATCATGTCACCAATAAAAATTGGTTTGATAGATATAGTATTTTTTACCGTATCATCGAACACGTGATCGTACTTGTGATCAAAGAATCCACCAATGAGACTAGAAAGTCTAGAGAACCGAGTACCTACTCTACGCGTCTTTGTTTTTGCTTTTAAATCTGGAATCAGTGCTGCCAAAGTAGAACATTTAGTAGTTACGGCTATATAGATTTTAGCAAGTTCTTTGATTTTTTCTTTGTAATTAGAAGCAGTAATTTTACCTCCGATGATCTCATTCTTAAACATTACTAGATCTGCTTTTTCATTGTCTAGCTTACCATTGAGTTCTCCAAGATCCTTACATAGTTTATCTATTGTATCGACAGAAACTTCAATTGCTACTTGTGAACAGTATACATCGTTCAATAGATGCGCTTCATCAAATACTTGTAATGGTCGTTCTTGAAGATGATCAGATTTTAATTTAGAGATCATAAAGTATGCGTAGTTTGTGATCAAGTTCTCAGTACTGTTGACCATTGACTTAGCATGCACATATGAACAATTAGCACAATACTTAGAAATTTCTAGATCAGTGAGTTCGTCCTTTACACAATCCTCACCAGAGGCATAAGAGTTTCCTTTTTGACGAAAATAGTTGCATGGGTACGTACCAGCACCCTTAATCCTAAAGAACTTAAAATCTGGTAATTTAGCAAAACTGTCGGTGTATTGGTCAACCAAGGAATTTGTTGACGACATATAAATAGCAGACTTATCAGAACTAGTAAATGTTTTAAGACATTCTGCTACGACGGCTGCGATAATAGATTTACCCACACCAGTACCGGCAACTAGTATTACATTCTTTTTCTTACCGTCTACAAAAGCAGACACTATATCATCTATTATTTTCAGCTGATTGTCTCTGGGAGAAAACCCAAGAACTTTAAAAGCAGAAATGATGAGTTTTTCATGTTTGATCAAAATAATACCTTTCATAATATATGCTTATTGTATAACACAGATTGCCGTTTGTAAAATTTTTGATAAGTTGTTGATCTATAACAACAAAAAAGATTTTACAAGACAAATTTCCAATGGTATAATAACCAAATACCAAGGGATAAATGTCCTCAGCCGCCCCATCACCTCTGTAGGCCTACAGGCATGCCTCTGGCCGTAACTGGATACTCTAAAGGTCTATCTTATAGAATTATCCTGGATAATTATCCTGGATAATAATAGCGGAATGCAATGGAGCTATTATCCAGCATGGTATAAGGGACACTCATTACATTCGGTCCCTGGCTAGTACCTAGCCTATTGCAAACAAAAATTTTACTATACTAAATAGGTGTATTAAAATGAAATCTACTTTAAGGAATTAATGACTGATCAAAAAGCTCACAACCACTACTTCAAAGATGTATCAAATTTAGACTACATTGATGTATATAGAGTAATCAAATTATTTGATGTGACAGATCCATGTTTACAGCATGCTTTGAAAAAATTACTAGTTGCTGGTAACAGAGGTCACAAAGATTTAACCAGAGATGTACAGGATGTAATTGACTCCTGTTTAAGATGGCAAGAGATGCAAAAAGAAAACACTACTGGAAAAACAAATGAATAACGTAATGATTGATCTGGAAACTTTAAGTCGTAAGAAAACAGCGGCTATAGTTTCTATTGGTGCTGTAAAATTTGATGACTCTGGTATCACAGATGAGTTTTATATTAACATTAGTCCTGTTTCATGCAGATCTTCTGGACTAAATATAGATCTGGATACTATCGAATGGTGGAAACAACAGAAACCTGAAGCTTATGCAGCACTGAAATCAAGTAGAGAAACATTACTGGACGCTTTAAATAAATTTTCTAGTTGGTTCGGACCTAAGTCGTTGCCGACATGGGCTAATGCTCCTACATTCGACTGTATCATTTTAGCTAATGCATATGAAGTTATGGGTTTACAACAACCTTGGCGCTACTATGACGAGTGCTGTTTTCGGACATTTAACAAATTTTTTCCGTCTAGTCTTAAACGTAATGGTGTGCACCATAATGCACTTTCTGATGCAATTTTTCAGACGGAGTGTTTACTTAATATATTCTCTAGATCTAAATAATCAGATTTTTTAACTTTGTTAAATCCCAATTGTCTATAAGTTTTCCCTAGAACTTGATCAATAGTATAATTTGAAGTTAGATATTTAGAAGTAGCATATCTAAGTTTTGTGATAATTACATCTAAATTATGTATACATTTTTCGAGTTGATTTTTACTCATAGGTGAATTTAAAAGAGAAACAACATCAGAGAAATGATCAATAGTACCGTAAGGTGTAATATAATAATATTTTCTACCTATTTCTGATATTAAGTTCTTCCACTCTTTAGATTTTGGAATTCCTTTTGTACTATCTGACATTCTCTTTTTTATTTCTTCAGAAAATTTTCTACCTTTATTTGATTTAGAAATTTTTGTTTTAGTTTCTTCAGAATATATACGTGTTTTGTTAGATTTTATTATGCTTAGTTTTCTTTCTGGTGAGGGGTTATATGTTCCATCTCCACCATCTGTTAGATTAAGTAAAATACCAGATTTTAAATCTTTTCTACCCCACCAGGCAATTAATCTTCTTTCTAATGCACAAGCTCCCAATTCTGTTAAATTAGTTTCTAGAAAAACTATATTATTTTTATTCGGTGGGATACGTAAATGTCCATGCTTAGCATAAGCTCTCTTTCCTTAACCCTTACCTATATAATAAGGAGTTCCAGCTTTTGCAGTTGTTGAATCTTTGCTTCTTACGTAAGCATACACATAAAATCTAAATGTATTTGTTTTATTTTGATCAGTTGAATAAATAATATTGCTGGACATAAAGTCTCCTTAATCGTTGATAGTCTAGAGTCCGTAGATATTGACGTATCGTGACGGACATAATTATTTAATGTAGAAAAATTTTACATTGAAATATTACTATGATAAAATTGATTCTCAAACCTACTCTCACTTTTTAAGAAATAAATTATGACTAATTATGACCGCGTATCAAACTGGATTGCAACTACTGGTAAAGAGAAAAATCAAAAAAATCTTTCCGTTCAAGTTGGTGTTCACATTGAAGAATTTGTAGAGTTTCTAGAGACTTTAAGTTTTGAATCTTCACCATTAAACCTGCACACAGAAAGTGCTATTGGTGTTCTAAGTGTTTTGGGTAATGCTTTAAAGAAAAATGGATATCTAGTATCAATTACTGATCGTGTTGCTTGTTTGGATTCTCTATGTGATCAAGATGTAACCTTAAATGGAGTTGCTTATCTAGCAGGTTTTGATAAAAATGGTGCAGATGAAGCAGTACTAGATTCTAATGATTCTAAATTTGAAGATGGTAAAGCAGTGATCCTAGAAGGTGGGAAAATTGGCAAAGGCAAAAACTATGTCGCCCCAGATCTAACCAAGTTTGTTTAAAATTTTACTTTATAGATTTTTAAGTTATAATTTGACTATGTTCAAAGGAAAATAATGACACCAACTAAATATCCAATTTTTCTATTCTATAAAATCCAAGTTCTCTAAATGTTTTACCTATACTACTCGGATATATTTTTGTGCAAGCAGAAAATTTACTAGTTATAGTAAAGTCCGGGTATCTACAGAATGATTTAATATTTTGTAGATTAAATTTAGTAGTATTTTTAGCTGCTTCTCCTGCTGAATCATAAGATCCCCAAGGTGTGTGATATATAAATTTTGTATCTTTACCTTTGTTTTCGTATAGAATAGAAGATTCATTCCTTAGAATGGAATCTTTAGTATCCCACCGCGTGGTACCATCAAGAAGTTTATATAATACATCTTTAGTAGCAACATGTCTATAAATAATTCCATAACCAGGATCGGTTATACTTATTCTAAATTTATTTCCATTCATATCAACAATAGGAATAGTATTCGAAGATGATTTGGATGCTGCAAGTTTTTGATTAATATTACCCGGAATTCCTTTATTTTGTTGAACTAATTCGCCAGAAATATATCTCGAATCTGTTAATTTAATTCTAAATTTCAATCCGTTATTATCTTTTACAATAACTGTGCCCTTGTTTGGGTAAAATAATTCCCCTAGTTTAATTCTTTCATCATCTCTATTTACATAATATTTCTTATTATCTTTATCAATTACATATGCTTTTCCTATTGGATCGAATCCTAATGAATTGGTATATGAAGATTTAACCTCATTATAGAATTTTTGATTGACATCGACATTAAATTTATAATGTAATATAGATTCTAATTTTTGAGCTTCATGTGAAGTATTGCATAACCTAATTATTTTGTATTTGTAATTTTGTGGATTATTCTTTTGATCACTTATTATCCATTTATTTGTCTTTCCTGATGGTGATCCAAAGTATTTCTTACCGAGATCTAATTTTGGTTCAATTTTAGAACTTCTTTTGCCGTAGTAGTGTTTCTTTTCTACTAGGTTAGTAATTCTATAAACATAATGATAAATAGGTTTGCTGATCATATAAGCCTTTAGTTGGGTTGATTAGAGGTAACAGGAACTGAGAATTCCGTGGTTACCATTTATTTAATGTAGAAAAATTTTACATTGTGATCTTTATGTATTAAAATTAAATTTTTATAAAGTTATTTCATATGCGTCAAACTCGTCATCCAATTTATATCATAAGCAAAGGTAGATCTGAATCTAGACTAACCTCTAAAACTCTAGAGGAAATCGGTTGTCCATATCGGATCGTCATTGAACCACAAGATTATGATGCCTATGCTGCAGTCATAGATCCCAAAAAGATTTTAGTTCTACCATTTTCTAATCTTGGTAAAGGTGGTATTCCTGCTAGGAATTGGGTGTGGGAACATTCTATTTCTGAAGGACATAAACGTCACTGGATATTGGATGACAATATTAGATATCTCTATCGTATTTTCAAAAATACTAAACTCCGTGTACAATCAACAGTACCGTTTAGAGTCTGTGAGGATTTTTCAGACAGGTATGAAAATGTAAGAATGTCTGGTCTTAATTACCATTATTTTACCCCATCGTTTGTCAAGAAAGCTCCATACTATCTAAACACCAGAATTTATTCTTGTATTTTGCTAGATAATTCTACAAAGCATCGTTGGCGCGTTCTAGACTATAATGGCAATCCTGCTCCTTATAATGAGGATACAACTCTATCACTAGACATTTTAAAAGATGGTGACTGCACAATTTTGCTAAATACATTCACGTGTGGTAAGGCAGCAACTGGTATGATGAAAGGTGGCAACACCACTGAGGTCTATAAATACGGTGAAGCTGGTTTCGATAATAGATTCAAGTTTGCCGAATCACTTAGACAAGCTCACCCAGATGTAGTTGAAGTAACTCAAAAATGGGGTCGTTATCACCATCACGTAGATTATTCAAGATTCCAACGTGAGAACAAATTGATCATGAAGCCTGGTATTGTGCCAACAGATGATTATGATAATTATGATCTGAGACTCATCCGTGTAGATAAAAATGATGTTCCACAAGAATATTTAGATATAGATCAAATTAGAATGAATATGTAACATGGCTACAAAATACGTTAAAAACAATATTTTTGAACTCTCAGGAACTGATGCTCAAAAAATTCCTTTTGAGTGGTGGGGTCTTCCAGAGTGTGAACAAGAGAATAATGAGGCACCTTATATTCTTGTTGTAAGAATTGAATCGGAAGTAGACCTGCACAAGTTTGCAGATTTGATTTCACAACCTCTTTTAAAAGAAAAAACTAAGAGAAGTACTAAATCTATGTGGTACCCAGAGTTAGAGCATGGTGAAAGAGGTTCAAACATCAACTATATGTGGATGGAAGAGTCTGAAATCAAATTCGGAGAAAAATAATGGATGACCAAGAATTTTTTGAACTAGAGCAGGAAGAGCAAGGCATCCCAGAGTTTATAAGAGATACAGACACTGGGTATAATATTATGATCAGATTTAGAAATCAAGAAGATTATTTTAAATTTGTAGATTTGATCGGTCAACCTAAATTGAAAATTTATTCTAAACAAAATGTAAGGGCAACAACATTCCCAAATGAAATTGACCATGAAACATCTTTAGATCAATTTACAGAGTGACTAAATAGTATTTTAAACTGAAGGAAATTATTATGAAAATTGTAGTTGTAGGTAACGGGTTTGTCGGGAAGGCTGTGGTATATGGATTCAAAAATAATGTGCAAGTTATTGATCCAACATTAGGTACTCACACCTCTGATGTTAAAGATGCAGATGTGGTGTTTATTTGTGTTCCTACTCCAATGGGAGACTCTGGTGCTGTTGATGTTTCTATCGTTGCTAAAGTTTTACAAGAGTTAGAACATTTGGGTGCTTTGCTGGTTTTGAAATCTACAGTACCACCAAATTTTGTCAAAGAGTTTGCAGAAAAATATGAGAAGTTTGTATACAATCCAGAATTTTTGACAGAACTGAATGCTCTAAAAGATTTTGAAAATCCTATTTCAAACGTATATGGTGGTAAGGCAGTCCACACTTCTCATTTGGCTACAATCTATGAAGATTATTCTATCTGTAAACCTGCTAACAATTATTTCATGACTGCCGAAGAAGCATCTTTTGTAAAATACTCAATGAATTCATTCTTGTCTACAAAAGTACTTTTCTTTAATCAACTCCGTGATATTGTTGAAGCAGCAAACTGTGATTATGATGTTGTTAGAGAAGCAGTTGCTAATGATAAAAGAATTGGTCCGAGTCACACAATGGTCCCGGGTAATGACGGTCGCAAAGGATTCGGCTCCGCCTGTTTTTCTAAAGATGTTCCTGCATTCATTAGGTACTCAATCAATATGGGTAAAGAGTTTACCTCATTGAGAGAAGTTTGGAATTCTAATTGTTATTATCGTACATCATATGGTGACGTGCTTCCCCGTGAAGCAGAACAGCATGTCAGATTTAACAAAATTTAAACTATGAAAACAATCCTTGTTACCGGTGGAGCCGGGTTTGTAGGCTCCAATCTCTGCGAAGAATTAGCTAAGGATAAAAACAATAGAGTTATTTCTATTGATAATTATTCTACTGGTTCTAAACAAAATCACGTTGAAGGTGTTGAGTATTATGATCTTGATACCAGGCACATTGCATCACTGAAAATTCATTCACCTGATGTGATCTATCATCTTGGCGAATATTCTAGAGTTGAACAGTCATTCTCTGATTTTGATAAAGTATGGAACTACAATATCAATGGTACTAAAGCAGTACTAGATTTTGCCAGAGTGAATGAAGCAAAAATAATTTATGCTGGTTCATCAACGAAGTTCGGCGATAATGGTTCTAACTCAAGTCCCTACGCTTGGTCAAAAGCTAACAATACTGTTCTTGTTCAGAATTATTCAGATTGGTATAAACTGAACTATGCTATTGTATACTTCTATAATATATATGGAAACAGGGAAATTAGTTCTGGACCTTATGCTACTTTGATTGCTAAATTCAAAGATCTTTATTCTAAGGGTAAAAAATTTTCAATCACTTCTCCTGGTACTCAACTTAGAAATTTTACTCACGTTTCTGATATTGTATCAGGTCTGCTTTTGGTTGCTGCTAATGGTTCTGGTGATGATTATGGCATTGGGCATCCAGATGCTTATTCTGTACTAGATATAGCAAAACTGTTTGGAGCAGAATATGAAATGACTCCAGAAAAAAGAGGCAATAGGTTGTCTGCTCAAGTAGTCACGGATAAAATCCGGGAACTTGGTTGGAAACCATTAATGAACGTTGAAGATTACATTTTAACGACAAAAAATTTTACTTAAACAAAAATGGTTATATAATTAACTATCTCATTATGAAAAGGAACTCAAATTGAAACTATCTAAAAACACCCTAGAAATTCTTCGTAGCTTTGCCGGAGTAAATCAAAACATTCTTATCAAGAAAGGTTCTGTACTTTCTACTCGGACTGTCGCTAAAAACATCTTTGTTGAAGCAACGGTTGATGATGAGTTTGAACAAGAATTTGGTATCTATAATCTACCGGAATGGCTAGGCATTGTATCTCTATTCTCTGAGCCAGAGTTTGTTATGAGTGAAAATTCAATGACAATTTCTCAAGGTAAGAATAAAGTTCAGTATGTTTTTGCTTCACCAGAAGTACTGGATTATCCAGATAAGCCAATCAAGATGCCGGCAACTGATGCATCATTTGAGTTGTCTGAAGAAAATCTGAAATCTCTACTCAAAGCAGGTGCAGTTCTATCGGCAACTGATCTCTTGATTAAGGGTGAAGATGGTGTAATCAATTGTACAGTGTTGGATCCTAAAAATCCTAGCTCAAATACATTCACTGTTGAGGTTGGTGAAACATCAAAAACATTCTCTGCTTTTATTAAATTGGAAAATTTCCGACTACTTGTCTCATCAATGTATGATGTCAACCTGAGTGCAAAGAAAATTATTCAGTTTAAGTCTAAAATTATGTCTTATGCTATGTACGTGGCCTGTGAAAAAAATACTACCTGGGCTTAAGTATTTTAATTAATTATGAGAAAGTGATTTATGAGTCTTGAAAATTTAGTTTGGGAACACAAATATCGTCCAGCCAGTGTGGCAGAAACTATTCTGCCTGCTGCTGTGAAGAAAATGTTGACCGAACAACTAGAATCTGGCAATGTTCCAAATTTCTTGTTTGCTGGTTCTCCTGGTACTGGAAAGACTACTGCTGCCAAGGCTATTGCAAATCATTTTGGTGCAGATGTACTTTTCATTAATGCTAGTCTAGATTCCAATATCGACACACTGAGGACTAAAATAACTCAGTTTGTCTCAACTGTTTCATTTACTAATTCTAAAAAAATAGTAGTGTTAGATGAAAGTGATTATTTGAATCCGAATTCTGTGATGCCTGCACTCCGAGGCTTCTTAGATGAATTTAGTTCAAATGCATTATTCATTTTTACATGTAATTATCCAGAACGAATAATTCAACCGCTGCAGTCTCGGCTTACACGGATTGACTTCAAATTCTCTAAGGATGAGAAAAATTCAGCAATGATTCAGATGCTCAAGAATACTTGTCATATTCTTGATGCAGAGTCAGTGAAGTATGATAAGAAAACTGTTGCTGCTTTAATTTCCAAAAATTTCCCAGACTTCCGTAGAACTATTGTAGAACTACAACGGTACTCAAGTTCAGGTGAGATTGATTCTGGTATTTTAGCAACAATTGATACTCACGGCATTGACGAATTAGTTTCAGCAATGAAGGAAAAGAATTTCACCAAGTGCCGGCAATGGATTGCATGCAACCAGATGGATGCTAACCAATTTTATAGATTATTCTATGACAAAGTTACAGCATTAATGGTTCCACAATCCATACCACAATTAATTCTCCACATTGGCGAAGCTCAATTTAGGTCTGCATTCTCTATTGATCAAGAAATAAATCAGGCAAGTTTCATTATTAATGTTATGAAAGATTGTGCTTTTCAATGAGCAGCCCATTTGATATTGGCAAAAGTATTTTACAGACCAAGGAGGATTTATATGACTCCGAGGATCTGTTCAATAGAGAATATGCACCATTTATGGTGAACAGAATTTTATCCAACTCAGAACGAACTGTGATGTTTGCTGAGTGTATGGATAAATATGTTGTAATTGATAAGAAAATTCAATACGACTTTTATATGAAAGGCATTCCGAAGTCTAGATCATTTCAAAAAATGTGGACTAAGAAAGAATCCGCAGATATAAATACTACTCATGTAGATCTAATTTGCTCTACAATGAACATATCTCAAAAACGAGCTATGGAAATTTATAATCTTCTAGGACCTGCAATTATAGATGCAGAACTGGATAAACGCGGTGGAAAACTTAGTAATGGAACAAAAACAAAAAATTGAAGTAGGCATTGAAGTAAAATTAGATACACCGGATTCATTTTTGTTGGTAAAGGAAACTCTGACTAGATTAGGGATTGCATCAACAAAGACAAAAACATTATTTCAGTCTTGTCATATCCTCCATAAGGGAGGAAGATATTTTATTGTACACTTTTTAGAATTATTTTTGCTTGATAACAAACATGCAGAAATTTCAGAAGAAGATTATAGGCGTAGAAACAGAATTGCTAAATTTTTACATGATTGGAAATTGTGTACTGTATTAAATATATTGGATTTTGAATTTATGGTTTCACCGGATCAGATCAAAATTGTTTCTTACAAAGATAAAAAGGATTGGAATTTAATCCCAAAATATCAGATTGGTAAGAAAAAATGAATTTGTAGTATTCCGCTACAAATCTGTAGATGCCTTATTGGGTCTGCAGTTATTAAAACTAAACTTGCATGAGGAGTTTAAAATGGCTTTTATTACTAAATCACTATTCGATACACTTACTAGAGATTTCATCGGATCAGAACAACTAGCTGATCAGATTAATTTCTTCTATGAAGGTCGAAATTCAAGTTCATTCCCACCATATAACATCATTGAAACACCTACTGGATATTCGATTGAGTTAGCTATTGCTGGATATTCTAAGTCTGATATTACTATTACCAATGAGGATAGTAAATTAGTTATTATTGGCAAGAAAGAAAACTTGCCTGCTAATAAGTATATCTACTGTGGGATTGCCGGTCGTGATTTTGAACGTAGTTTCCTATTACGAGATAATGTAATTGTGAAATCTGCAGAGTTTGAAAATGGTATTTTATCCATCAAAATGGAAAAATTGGTACCAGAGAAAGCTAAACCTAAAATGATTGCAATTTCTTAAATTTAAATAGGTAGTACTAACAAATACTACCTATGACGAATAAAAAGAAAAGTGAAGAAATCCAAGAACTTATTAAGTCTAAGCAATTAGCGATAGGTAAGTTCTTGGTAAAAGTATCAATGGTTGATACAGGGAATGATAAAACCTATCTAGTAGTTGTTAAAAGTCTAGTAGATAATAATTTTACAATGAAATATTTTGATCAAGAATCTGATGTAGTAAATTTTCTGCAGATGCTTCAACTAATTTAAGGAGCTTATGGATACAAACGTTTTGATGCTTATCGCTGCACTTGTTATCGGTGTGGGAGCTTATCTTTATTACAAGAGAAATAAAACATATTTAGATATTGTAGTATCTGAACCAGCAGTTAAAAGAACAGATCTTTATTATGGATATTACTCATGTGATGAAGAACAAGTAGCAGAAACAAAAGATCATATTAATTTGTTTATGGATTCTCAATTTGATGGTCCAGACAAATGTGCTCAAAATATTCTTGATGCCGGTGTTGACGCTGTACTTGATGTACAATTTCAGTTGTTTGAAAAGAGTGGTAATACATTAGTTGTTAGGCCAACTGCTTCCCAAAATCTGGTAGACTTCTTAGATTTTCTACAATACAAAGGCGCTCTAAAATTTGTCAAGATTATCTATCCTGCTGATGAAGCAAACAATACTACAACGATTGAATATCTAACACAAGCAGTTAATATTGTAAAGTCTACAGTTAGAATGTATCCAGAATTGGATGGAGTAAAATTGGGCATGATCTATGCTGCAGACAAATCATTTATCGGTCAGGGTATGTTTGATTATGTAGGATTCGATGATTATGATAAGAAATCTTCTATTCTAACAGGGCAATATAGAGACTTGAAAGCTTCATTGTTACCACACCAAAAAACAATTTTAGTACCTGGTGGGGCATTTGGTCAAGACCCAACACCATTTGTTAACTTTGCTCAAAATAATGCTGAAGTAGGAATTGTTATGCCATTCTTATGGTTTGACGACACAACAGGAAATGCGGGTGCTCCTGGTATTAGATTACAGGAAAGTGATTATGATTATTGATACAAAAACAGTGAATATGCCAAGTGATCCAGTAGTTGTGAAGAAAATTAAAGATGCTCTTCAAGAGGCATCTGCTTCATATACACGGATCGAAGGTGAAAAGGATTTTCTAAAGGAGCTGTTTACTGATCTTGCAAAAGATACTGAATTACCCAAGGGATATCTTACAAAGATTAGTCGTCTATATCATGCTCAGAATGTATCTGAGATGCAACAAGACGCTGAGGCAGTAATTGCTCTCTACGATAAAATTTTTGGAACTGATGAAATTTAAAAGTGATTCAGAATAAACAAAGGGAACTTCGGTTCCCATTTTTATTTTACAAGACCTTCATTGTATGTTACAATGTAAATTGGTTTAATAAATCAGCCAGGAAACAAATGTCAGTTATCTATACGTCAGTAACACAAAAATACAACAAAATATTCTTCCGTGGATATAAAGACGGTAAGCGAATTCAATCTAACGATGCTCAGTACAAACCAGTATTGTATACACCTTCAACAGAAGATACTGGAGTTAAATCTCTTCACGGTCTTCCACTGAGAAAAACAGTATTCGATTCAATTAGTGAAGCAAGAAATCATATTAAATCTTATAAAGAATTAATGAATCTTCATGGTAATGATAGATTCGAATATGATTTTATTCATCGTAATTTTAAAGGTGAACAAAAAGTCACTATCACAGATTTAATAGTAATATCAATTGATATTGAAACTTCTGTGGGCCAAGGGTCTTCAAATTTCCCTGATGTCAATAATCCAGAAGAAGAAGTATTATTGATTACATGTCAAGAATTAAAATCTAGAAAATTAACTACATTTGGGTGCCGACCATATTCTGGGACCAATACTAATTATGTATTGTGTTCGGATGAAAAAGATTTACTCCAAAAATGGATTAACTATTGTATTGAAGTAGATTTTGATATTATGACTGGCTGGAATGTTATAACATTTGATATGGCATATCTAGGTTCTCGTATTATTAAATTGCTAGGAAACCGAGCTCTAGACAGGTTATCTCCATTCAATATTGTAGAGTCAAAAACTGAAACAATTCTAGATCGTGAAACTTTAAAATATGAAATTGCAGGCCGCACAGTACTTGATTTATTGGAACTATATAAAAAGTTTCGGTTTATTAACCGTCCATCATATTCCTTAAAGTACATCGCTAAGGCTGAATTAGGTCATACTAAATTAGAAAATATATATCCAACTTTTAAAGCATCATATTCAGGTGAATATGATATAACAGATGAAAATACTATTGATATATTAGCTCTTAATAGAACTAAAGTTAAAAATGAATTACTCCGTAGAGGACTCTCTGTTTAAGAAATGAAATAATTTACGAGCGTGAGATGGGCAACAGCAAGTTTTAGTTGCTTTAGGTAATACATCAAATGTTTCTTCACATAATGGTAAAGCACATGTTCTAGTTTCTAATGGTATTGTTGGTTTCATTAGATTACCACACTTTATAGAACAACATGTTGCTTTAGAATTTTCTGTAACTGTGAATTCAATTGTACAACATGCGCATTTTCTTATATCTTTACGTGATTTATATTCAAACGCACAAGAATGAGAACAAAATTGTCTAGGTTGTTTACCTTTCTTAACAAAAGTTGTACATTCAAATTCTTTATCACAGTGTAAACAAATTCTTTTTTCTATACTTTTCTTTTTATGTGTTCTAGATTCCAATTCACATTCTTTACAGCAATATTTACGATATTGTTTTTCTCTTGATTCATACTCAGAGCCACATTCAGCACAAGTTTTAGTAATTTTTTCTACTTGTAGAACATCATAACTTGCGCATACTGGATCTGCATCTAAGATATTTCTTAATACACCTGAGTTGTTAATAGTTCTACCCCACCAAGAAATTAATTTCTTTTCTATAACAATAGATCCAAAATTAGTTAAATTATGTTCAATTATCACTATTAAATTGTCTGTTGGTTTTGGGATATTACCATGCTTATCCCAAGCTCTATTGCCACAACCTTTACCTATATAATAGGGAGTTCCTGCTTTTGCTGTAGGTGAATCTTTTGATCGAATATAAGCATACACATAGTATCTCAATTTATTCGATTTATCTTCATTTTGCTCAATTAAATATGATCTAATGCTGGACATAATAGCCTTTAGTTGGGTTGTCTAGAGTCACTGGGAATTTGCCGTTCCGCGAGTGTCTTATATTATTTAATGAAACTAGATTTTCTAGAATGTGAACAAACTATTTCCATATAAATTTTACAATTGAATTTTTGTGTTATATAATTTATTATACTATGAAAACATTTATGAATTTTGATCATCAAATTATATCTAATGATACTCTGGCTTCTATGTCAGATGCCGAACTTTTATCTATCTATTATGAATTAGATAAAACTATAAAAAATAATGCTTGGCAGCATTTTGTAAACTATAATATTATTGATACTGAGCTCGTCACCGAACTAGAAGATAAACTTGGATTAGTATATCTGGCAGTAACTCTGGCATATTTGACTAAGGTTAATTTTGATGACGTATTTTCTCCAGTAAAAACTTGGGAGTCTTATATTCTTTCTACTCTATTAGAGGAAAATACATTTTGTGAATTAAGATCACATAGTTCTTCCGATCACCAAATTGTTGGTGGTTATGTGAAGGATGTTGTTCCAGGAATTTATAATTGGACCGTAGGGTATGATTGTGCTTCAATGTATCCAAGTATTATTATGTCAAATAATATGAGTCCAGAAACTATAGTAGATATGGTAGAAGTAGACACCATAGATAATATGCTACTTGGTAAATTACCTAAAGTGGATGAGAAATATACAATATGTACAAATGGTGCTAGATTTAGAAAAGATATACTTGGTGTCATGCCTAGACTTACAGATCATGTATTTGAATCTAGAAAAACTGCCAAAAAGAAAATGTTGTCTCTTAAAAAAGAATATGAGAAAGTTGAAGCAGAATTAAAAAGAAGAGGAGTTTACACCCATTGATAAAATTCTTTATTTTCTATATTAAGAAAATCCTCAATTAACATGCATTTAATACCTATTTCTTGGTAAGTATTGAACTGTTTTAGATAGTTTCTATATTTTTCATGAATATAATTAATTTTTATTTTAGATTCTGTTTCTTTTAACAATCGTTTAGTCATAATTTGTAATAAATGTGAATCTATTTCTGGGATCAATTTTGAGATTGTTGATTTATTAAATGTTACATAATTTTTATATAAATATGCAACTTTAGTTTGATGGTTACCGCAGTACTTTGAATAATCATCTTCGGTTGGTATCAAATCAGTTTCTTTTGTGATGAAGTTATAACTTACTTTCTTACCATTTCTTGGATTACCGTCTATACCAAAATTTAATTTTCCTTTAATCCAATTTTCTGGTTGTTCTCCGTCATAATATCTTTTATGTTCTTTTGATATTGGATCATAATAATAGTTTAATCCTTCCATTCTTTCTGAACATATAATACCGTGTTTTTCTAACTGACCTAATACGAAACCTGTTGGTATTTCTTCATTTTTCTTTAGATATATTACTTTTATTCCATTATTATAGGCATTCTTATCTATAAGTCCATTTTCTTTTATCTTTAGTTTAGTTTCTTCTGTATGTGTTGTCCCTGTTCTATAATATACGTACACGCCAGAAAGATATTTTTCGTTGTATACTGAAATCTCAAATGTTTTTCTGCTTAGATCATTTACATCATATACAGTAACCTTTCCTCTTTGTTTTTCTCTCCGTGCTTTTCTTTGTTCTTCTGTTAAATTCTGTTTCCTCCCTTTGATAGCGATACTAATGTTTTTACTTATATCTTCTCTTGCTTCTTCATATAATGCGGCAGCTAATTCAAATTGAACTCTATCTTTCTTATCAACTGTTCTTTTCATCATGTTGAATGCAAATACATTAACTTTAGTGGGGGCAGCTTTATAGAGTAAATAATGCGCTAAATAATGATCTGATCCTTTAAGAATTATTTTATTATCTGGGAATAGCTTAAAATTAAGATACTCAGGGAAATCACCTTCTGGTGCTATGTGGTGATTTTCGGATCCTTTCTGAGATTCTTGTTTTGCATTTTCGTATACAAATATTAGATAATCTATAAGACGATCTTGACTAAAATTTTTTACATTTAGGTATTTTTGTGTTATTATACTTAATAGGTCCATATTCTCAATCATATCAATTCCCTTTTTGGAGGTTAAACAAATCATATGAGTATTTATTCAAACCGTTCAGAATACTCTGAACTATCAGATGAAGAATTAATTTCTTTATCGCATAAACTTAAACTTGAATCCGCAAGATTTGGAGTTTTACAATTAGCATTAAAAGTGTAAATAATCTGCACCCTTAAGTAGTGATACTTATTGAAAAACTCTGTGAATTCGGTGAAACTCCAGAACGGACAATACCGAGCCAAGCCTTAGTAATAAGGAAGGTGTAACGACTATTCCGAAAGGAAGTACAACCAAGTGGTTGGAAGCGCAGGGCATCTCATACTGTGAGATGATGATATAGTCTGTTCTATGTGGGAACATATAGCACCATGGGTAGAGATTAACGACCTCTATTAAACACTAAGCGATTAATAGTTTGTTCGGAGTATGTAGTAATAAGTATTTTCTGTTCTTTGATAATAGAATTGCAGAAGGTATTACTATGACCGGACAATATATTATCCAAACTATTGCTAATGAATTAAATTCTTATATGAATTCATTGGTAGGTAGTTCTAGTGATAAAATTATAGCAATGGATACAGATTCTGCTTATGTACATTTTGGTCCATTGATAGAGAAATATTTCTCTAAAGTAAATGATGATCAAAAAATTGTAGATGCTATCATCAAAATATCCGAGACAAAATTTGATCCAGTTTTAAATACAGTAACTGAAAAAATCTCTAGAGATTTAAATTTTTATTCAAATAAAATATATTTTAAATTAGAAGCTATATCTTCAAATTCAATTTTCTTGGCCAAGAAACGTAATTGCCAAAAGGTATTAGATAATGAGGGTATCAGGTATTCTGAACCAGATTACAAAATCACAGGTATAGAAACTAACCGGAGTTCTACACCTGATCTGGTTCGAGAATGGTTGACAGAAGCGATTAGAATCGTCTTGGATCATTCTAATCGTACCATGTTGATGGACTACATTCAAAAGCGTAGAAACGAATTTAAGGCGTATTCCGTGGAAGAAATATCATTCCCGAGATCTGCTAATAATTTGTTGAAATATTCTGATCCGAATAATATCTATACTGGTGGCACACCAATCGCGGTAAGGGCTGCACTATTATATAATAATTTGGTCAAGGTCCATGGTTTTGAAAAAGATTTAGAGTTGATCAGAGAAGGTGATAAAATAAAATATTGTGCATTGATTGAGCCAAATACTCTCAAGGAAAACATTATTGGTTATCCCTCGGAATTACCAATTCAGTTTAATCTGCACCGCTATGTAGATTATGATACTCAGTTTGAAAAAGCATTCTTGGATCCATTAGAGAAGATTATGGAAGCCATGAAATGGAAGTTAGAGGAAGAGAATTCACTCTGTGATTTTTTCATGTAATCTATAGTGTTTGTTTATTAAACTTGCACTAATTGTTCTTTGGCATTCTAAACATGAGCATTTTATTTTTAAATGATTATTAATACTCATGTTTCTTTTTTGTTCTTCTGATTTGGGTTTTTTATAATTTTCTGTGTTAGATTTGGGTTTTCTCATTTTCTGTTTCATTTCTTCTGTACGGACATAATCATAATCACCGGCAGATTGTTTTATTCTTTTTGTTCTTTTTATTTTTTCTATGTGTTCTGATGTCTTTGTTTTACCGGTGTGCGCAAGAGATAATCTTTCTCTAGTTTCAGAACTTTTTTCTCTACCGATTGCTTTTTCTCTTATTTTGTTTTTTCTTTCTTGTGTTGCTACATTAGCCTTAACTTTGAATTCTTTCGTTTTCACAATTGGAAAATTTTTCTCTAGCAAATTCCTTGAAATTTTTAAAATTCTTATTATTTCTGGTATTCTTACGAAATTATCGATGAGTTTCTGTACTTCTGAAAATAATAAATCAAAAGACTCATAGCCGCTTTTAAGTAATGCTCTATTGATGTGTGCTTTTGAAATATTTGCTTTGGTTTCGGTAGAATGTGGTAATTTCCAACCCGTGGTGTCCCAATTAAGATCACCTGCAACTAAATTTAACCATTTATCGGATTTATTTACTTTTAATCTTCTCAAAACTGTACACTCCCATTGTATACATTTTTTATGATCACTAAATATTTTTCTTATCTCTATGATATCCGGTTTCCCATGTTGAGAATAGAATTTTTTGACCTGTTTAGATGATGTAAAATAACTAACCCAAAATTCCGATGGGTCACAACCATTTGCAGTTCTTCTACCATAATAAAATTTGTTTAATTTTGACCAACCTACAAGATAAGTATATGACATCTAAATCCCCTTTCAACTATTTAATAAAACTAAATTAGTTGATTTCTTCGCTTAACTCAACACTTACAAAGGAAATATAATGGCTACAAATTCGTTAATGAAAAAATTACAAAAGTCTACTAAAATTAAAGATGCAGACATTTTAGTAGATTCAAAATTATTCGGAGAAAAAGAAGTAATTTCAACTTCTATCCCTGCAATTAATATTGCACTGTCAGGGGATTTAGATGGAGGCTTACGCCCAGGTGTTACTTCAATTGCTGGACCAAGCCGTCACTTTAAAAGTTCATATGCATTATTAATGGCTGGTGCATATATGAAAAAACATCCTGATGCTACTATTGTTTTCTATGATAGTGAATTCGGTTCACCTCAGGATTATTTCAAATCATTTGGTATCAACCCAGCAAATGTACTTCATATTCCTGTTACGACTATTGAAGAACTTAAATTTGATCTGATGCATAAACTAGATAATAGTAATGTTGATGGTATTAAACGAGGTGATAAAGTTTTCATTTTAATTGATTCAATTGGAAATCTTGCCAGTCAGAAAGAAGCAAATGATGCGGCAACAGAAAATTCTGCTGCTGATATGTCTCGCCCAAAAATGCTAAAACAATTCTGGCGCTTAGTTACACCTCATCTTACATTAAAAGATATTCCATTAGTTTGTATTCAGCATAGTTATCAAGAAATGGGACTATTTCCAAAGAATATTATGTCTGGTGGCCAGGGAGGAATGTTATCATCTGATACGGTATGGATGATTGGCAAGGCTCAAGAAAAAGATGGCAGCGATGTTATAGGTTATAAGTTCACTATCAACATTGAGAAATCTCGTTATGTTAAAGAGAAAACAAAGATTCCAATCATGGTTATGTTCGATGGGGGAATTTCGAAATATACTGGAATTCTAGAATTAGCTATGGATGCCGGTGAAGTAATCAAGCCGTCTAATGGATGGTTCTCTTTAGTGAATAAAGAAACGGGTGAAATTGATACTAAGAAAGTTCGAGCTAAAGATACTGACACTGAAGATTTTCTAGGTGTTGTTTTAAAACGTGAAACTTTTAAACAGTGGGTTCGTGATACTTATAAATTAGCTCAGGCTAAAATGTTAGATGATGAATTAGCCGATTTGGCTGCAGAAGAATAAATTTTCAAATCTAGGTCCTATGTGGTATAATAGTCACATAGGACACAATTAACTACATGCGTACAGAACAACTTATTTTTTCTCAATTGTTATGCAACGAACAATACGCAAGAAAAACACTCCCGCATCTGAAGGAAGAATATTTTAACTCTGTGGAAGATAAAAATCTATTCAAGATTTACACGAGGTATTTTTCTAAGCACAATGTCATTCCATCGAAACAAGCACTAAGAGTCGACATTGAGA
>JFJP01038966.1_pt1 | contig 21984 bp, 16 predicted proteins | sample 431651 | NCBI WGS metagenome assembly JFJP01 (sample SAMN02602958, study PRJNA72255) | Microbial mat metagenome, whole genome shotgun sequencing project. | biome: fresh water; feature: sink hole; material: water; isolation source: purple microbial (photo- and chemosynthetic) mats found in...
CGAGACCACATTAAAAGAAGAAAATCTAAGGAAAATTACTCCTGAATTAGCCATTCCTACTGAATATCAAAAGTAAAATATAGTAATCCATTAATCTAAAATCTACCAATATGAAAAAATTATTTATTGTTTCAATTCTAGTATTGACTGCATTTGGCAATTTGTTTGCACAGGGTTTTCAGCCACCAACCGAAGGTAAGGCTGTTGTTTATTTTACGCGTGTTACTCTTTATGGGAAACCTGTTGAGTTTGAATTTTTTCATCAGGATAAATATATCGGTGTATTTAAAGGAGACCAGTATATGCGTTATGAGTGCGAACCAGGAACACAACTTTTTTGGGCATCATCAGAGAATAAAGAGTTTTTAACTGCGGAACTTGAAGCCGATAAAGTTTATATCGTAATGGTTGATGTTATTATGGGTGTTATGAAAGCTCATGTTGGACTTACTCCTGTTACACCAGAAAAAATAGAAGATTTAAATAAAGCAAAGCTATTGGTTACTAAAAAAGGACCGGAAATTACACCTGACGAAAAGATTGAGAAAATGAATAAAAAGCTTGAAAAGTTTATTGCAAAGCAGCTTGAGGCATATGAAACAAAAGGTAAAATAGAACATAAATTTAAGCATCTTGGTCCAGAAATGGCTTTACCTTTAGAATTATTGCAATAATTTGATTATTAACGATTATTAGTGAAAAGGGGCTGTATCAAAAGCCTCTTTTTTCGTATTCACACTCCGACATCCTTCCACAGGCTCAGGATGACTTTTATCAGTGTGACAATTAGATTATTAGATTATTGTCATTTTGAGCCAGTCGAACTTTTCTCTTGCAAAGCAAAAAGACACACAATAATTTTACTTTTGATAGAACCTCTTCTTTTTTTAATAAAAGTAAGGCAAAATATACGTTTTCTCATTTATTCTCAGTAACTTGTTTAAGTCTTTCACATTATTTATTCTATGGTATCAAAAAATGTACATAGTAATAAAATTTCTTCCTTATTTACACCCGAAAATATTGAAATTTATTCTGAAAAAATTGAACTTGATGCATTGATTCAAAAGTTGTTGGAAAATCTTGCATTAAATTATGGTATCGGAAATATTCATACCATTTATTCTAATTTTCTTACGAATATTGAAATCATTAAATCTTCAAAAAAAATAATTTCTGATTGTTTTTTATATCATGTCAGAATTAGCTCGTCTGAAAATGTTAGGATTGCAATTGCAGTTTTAAAGAATGGAATCAAACAGTCTGTTACTAATAATAATGAAAAAATATCAGTAGTAATAATACTTGTATCTCCAAAAGAAAAGCCAGATTTATATCTCAAAACAGCAAAATCTTTTAAAGAATTATTTAATAAAATAAATATTAGTTCCATTCTTAAATATGAAAAATCTGAAGAAATCTGGAATATAATTGATCAATCAAATATTTCTTTACCTGAAATTATATATGCTGAAGACTTAATGGAAGAGGTTGAAGTTTATTTGAATGAATCGAATAATCTAAAGGATGCTATCGATAAATTTGTAAATACCGATTATTTAAATATTCCTGTAATTGATTTAGAAGGCAATTTAGTCGGTGAAGTAACATCCCGCGAATTAATGGAAGTCTGTTTACCCAGATATATTTTATGGATGGATGATATCAATCCAATTATAAACTTTGAGCCATTTCGAAATATGCTTGAGAATGATGAAAACACGTGGCTTGCCGAAATAATGAATCATGATTGCCCCGTTATTCAAAAGAATGATCCCTTTATTTATGCAGCCATAACCATGACTAAAAAATCAATATCCCATGTATATGTTTTAGACGACAATAAACTTGTAGGTGTAATTTCAATGAAATTATTTTTAGACAAAATATTGAGAGATTAATGTAAGGATATATGCAAGATAATAGTAATAAAATATCTCTTAAGCAACTGGGAATACGATTAACCATTATGGTTGGTATTAGTGTTTTAGTTGGATTTATTTCTTCTTATGCCGGATTGGGAGAAAGCAAGCAAATACTTGCCACTTCAATTTTTACACTAATAATATCAGCAACGTTACTTTTTTGGAACTTTAGGTTAGCAATTGCATTTATTGGCATGGCAATTATTCTGGCAGGTAATGTATTAACACTTGAGCAGTTTATAAATTCTGCTGAATTGGATATTATCCTATTTTTAATTGGAATGATGACCCTTGTTGGTGTTTTAAAGGATTTGGGTCTCTTTTCCTGGATTATTCAGAGCATTATTAAAATGAAACGAATGTCTGGACATCTTTTCATTATCGTTTTAATGTTTATGTCCGCATTTATGGCTTGCCTGGTTGACGAAGTCACTTCTATTGTATTTATGCTTGCTCTTATTTTTCAGGTTTGTGATACGCTTAAAGTATCACCAACTCCCTACGTAATTATATCTGTTGTAGCAACAAATATTGGGTCAAGTGGAACGATGCTTGGAAATCCAATAGGAATACTTATTGGAACAAAAGCAGGCTTTTCTTTTATCGATTTTATGGTAACTGCATTTCCTATTATGCTAATTTCACTTGGAGGTGCATTAATAATTGTTCTTTTATGGTATAGAAAAGATATTTTACTTTTTACCGAACGACTTGAGGCAAGACGTAAAATGTTAATAGGACTCGGTCCTTTAATTCAAATTCCTTATAAAAAAGGATTGTTTATTTTAATAGCTGCTGTATTATTAATTGCTTTACATCACAATCTGGAAGAAAAACTTGGTGTTGCAAAAAATACATTGCTTATTGTTGCTCCACTTGCAATTTCAGGAATATTAATGATTTGGAAAAATGAACGTGCTCGTCATTATATCGAATCAGAAGTAGAATGGTGGACATTATTATTTTTTATGATGCTTTTTGCAGTGGCTGGATCGCTCGAAAAAACAGGAGTTACCCAACAGATCGCTGCTAATTTTATAAATACATTTGGTAATAATCCTTTGGTTCTTGCACCTATTATTTTATTTATCACAGCAGCAGGCTCTGCATTTGTTGATAATATTGTTTTTGTTGCTGCATTTATTCCTATTGTTAAAGAAATTGGAGCAGAATCGCTCTGGTGGGCCTTAATGTTTGGCGGATGTTTTGGTGGAAATATAACCCTGATTGGTTCTACTGCAAATATTGTTGCTTTGGGGATGATTGAAAAAAGGTACCATAAGCATATTACTTTTTTTGAGTGGTTTCGATTCGGAATAGTAATAGGTATAGTTACTTGCATAATTGCATGTATTGCAATTATGCTATTAATCCTTCTTCGGTAGACAATATTTCTAATTCTTTTTAGTAATAATCTAAACTAATTCATCTTTGTATTGTTTAACTTTAGGTACTCAATTAGTTAACATAGTAGGATTTCATTTTTCTGACATTAACGTATTTGAGTATTTAAATTATAAAAAAGTTTTAATAGTATTAAACGATTGAATAAATGATTAATCTAATCAAAGGATTTACTCAAAAAATACATAAAATACATAAATTGTAAAACATTAGATTACTTGTAAAATTTATAAAGTATGAATAAGAAATTAAAAACAATTGTTTGGATTATAGTAGGAATTATCGTAATTGGATTGATTGCTTATCCTAAAATTAGAGATTATAGAGAAAAAAAGGAAAACAAAACTCTGATAGGCATTAGGCAAGTTGCGGCAGTTAAAGTAAAAGTTATAAATCCTGGATTATTGCGAGAGATAATTAAATCTTCTGGTACAATTATTCCTGATGAGGAAGTGGATTTATCATTTGAGACAGCAGGAAAGATCGCAGCCATTTATTTTAAGGAGGGCTCGTATGTTAAAAAAGGGGAGTTGCTTGCCAAATTAATTGATGATGATTTGCTGGCACAGCTTGACAAACTTCAGATACAGGAAAAATTGGCTAAGGAAAAAGAAAACCGCCAAAAGATACTTTTGGTTAAAGAGGCTGTTAGCCAAGAATCGTATGATCAAGTAAAGTCTGATTTGCAGGGTATTGAATCTGAGATAAAACTCCTTAGAGCAAGGATTGTAAAAACACAAATTCATGCTCCATTTGATGGCAAGATAGGATTACGATATGTAAGCGAAGGAGCCTATGTTAATTCAAGTACCCAGATTGCCAAATTGGTAAAAAACAAACCCTTAAAAATTGACTTTTCAATTCCCGAAAAATATTCAGGATTAGTTCAGCCTGGTACAAACTTATCATTTAAGATTGAAGAAATAGAAGCTTGGTATTCAGCAAAAGTATATGCTATTGAACCAAAAATTGATCCAAAAACGCGGACAATTGCTGTTCGTGCATTATATGAGAATTCAAAAGAAGAATTAAAAGCAGGAAGGTTTGTATCTATTGAACTCGTTCTGCGCGAAAAAGCTGATGCACTTAATATTCCTACAGAAGCCATTATTCCTGAGATGGGTGGTGAACGAGTGTTCATTGTTAAAAATGGTAAAGCAGAATCGGTAAGTATTATAACAGGTTTGCGTACTGTCGAAGAAATTGAAGTAACGAGTGGTATTCAACCTGGCGATAGTGTTATAATAAGTGGAATTATGCAGCTTCGTCATGGTATGCCGGTAATGGCAGTTAAGGAATAATTAACCGATAAAAAATTGATTGTATGAGTATATCATCTTTAAGTATACGTAGGCCGGTATTATCAATGGTAATGACCATTATTATTTTATTGTTCGGGTTTATTGGGATGAACTATTTAGGTGTTCGCGAGTTTCCAAATATTGATAGACCTATTATTTCTGTTAGTACAAGTTATGTTGGAGCAAATTCGGATGTTATTGAGACTCAAATAACCGAACCATTAGAGCAAGCTATTAATGGGATTCCTGGTATTAATACCCTTTCAAGTTCCAGCCGCGATGGTTCAAGTAGAATAACCGTTGAGTTTGATTTAAATGTAGATCTTGAAACAGCTGCTAATGATGTTCGTGATAAGGTTGCTGCCGCAAGAAGATTGCTACCTTCAGACGCCGAACCACCAGTAGTTACAAAAGCAGATGCTGATTCAGAACCAATAATGTTTCTAAATATTACAAGTGATAAACGCACATTAATTGATTTAAGTGATATTGCTGAGAATGTTTTTATGGAAAGACTCCAAACAATTCCTGGAGTTAGCAGCGTAGCTGTTTGGGGAAGTAAAAGACCCGCCATGCGTTTATGGATGGATCCTGCAAAACTTGCTGCATATGAGTTAACACCTGTAGATGTTAGAAATGCACTCAATAGAGAAAATATTGAGTTACCTTCAGGTAGAATTGAAGGATTAATGACTGAACTTACAGTTCGAACAATTGGTCGTCTGGTTACTCCGGATGATTTTAATAATCTTATTCTAAAACAAACGGGCGATAGAGTTGTACGATTTAAAGATGTTGGAAAAGCCGAGATTGGACCCGAAAATGAACGTACAGCCTTATTACGGGATGGATTACCTTCTGTCGGAAATGCAATTATTCCACAACCAGGATCAAACCATATCGAAATAGTTGATCAGGTTTACAAAAGATTAGAACAAATTAAAAAAGATCTGCCAGCAGATATAAATGTTAGCATTGGTTTTGACCTAACAACATATATCAGAAAATCAATAACAGAAGTTAAGGAAACAATTTTTCTTGCTTTTTTTCTAGTTGTACTTATCATTTTTCTTTTCTTACGCGATTGGCGAACAACTATTATCCCGGTAATTGCTATTCCTGTTTCACTTATCGGAGCATTTTTTATTATTTATATTGCTGGTTATACCATTAATGTTTTAACGCTTTTAGGCATAGTATTATCTATTGGATTAGTTGTTGATGATGCAATTATTGTTCTTGAGAATATTTATACCAAGATTGAAAAGGGTATGGATCCCGTTGAAGCAGGAATGAAGGGATCATCTGAAATATTTTTTGCTGTTATTGCTACTACTATAACATTGGTTGCAGTATTTACTCCCATTATATTCTTACAAGGAACTACAGGAAGATTATTTAAAGAATTCTCAATTGTTATTTCAGGTGCAGTCCTTATTTCAGCATTTATGGCTCTTACTCTTACACCAATGTTGGCAAGTCGTTTACTAAAAAAACGACAGAAGCATAGTTGGTTATATTACAAAACTGAGCCTTTTTTTAATGCATTAATAACAGGATATGCAACCTCGTTAAATAAATTTATGAAAAAACGATGGTTAGCTATTCTGATAACTTTTATAACAATAGGACTTATATATGTATTATTTAGTGCTATACCATCAGAAATGGCACCACTGGAAGATCGATCATCATTAAGTATTAGCACAACTGGTCCTGAAGGTGCATCTTATGAATTTATGCAAAAATATATGATGGAGTTATCCGGGATAATAGAAAAAGATGTCCAAGAAAAGGATGGAATGATTACAATTATATCACCTGGTTGGTCAGGTTCTTCAAATAATGGTGTTATTCGATTAATTCTTAAGGAACCGGAAGAACGGAAAGCTTCTCAACAGGATATTGCTGACAAGATATCTGCACGTATTAAAAATATGACAGCAGCGCGAACTTTCGTCACACAACAACAAACATTTAGTGGCAGAGGAGGTGGATTACCAGTTCAGTTTGTTATTCAGGCCGCTGATCTTGATAAACTTAAAGAAGTATTACCAGAATTTATGTTGGAAGCTTCAAATAGCCCAATTTTTCAGTTTGTTGATTTAAATTTGAAATTTACAAAACCTGAAATTAGAGTAACAATAAACAGGGATAAAGCAGTAATTATGGGAGTTTCGATGCAAAATATTGCACAAACTTTACAACTTGCTCTTAGTGGATCAAGGTTTGGATATTTTGTAATGAATGGAAAACTATATCAGGTTTTAGGTCAGCTTGAAAGACAAAATAGAAGTGAACCTCTTGATCTTAAATCTATTTATGTTAGAAGTAGTTCGGGCGAAATGATACAACTAGATAACCTGGTTACATTGGTTGAAGAAAGTAGTCCTCCACAATTATATCATTATAACAGATATATGGCAGCCACCGTTTCTGCTGGTTTAGTTAAGGGTAAAACCTTGGGCGAAGGGATAGAGGAGATGGAAAAAATTGCAGATAAAGTGCTTGACGATACCTATTCAACAGCCTTGGCTGGTGCTTCAAAGGATTTTGAGGAAAGCTCATCAAGTCTTGCATTTGCATTTGTCTTGGCTTTGGTATTAATATATTTAATCTTGGCAGCACAGTTTGAAAGTTTCCGTGATCCATTAATTATAATGTTTACCGTACCATTAGCATTAGCTGGTGCATTGATTTTCTTATGGTATTTTAACTATACATTAAATATCTTTAGTCAAATTGGTATAATAATGTTAATTGGGCTAGTATCGAAGAATGGTATTTTGTTGGTTGAATTTGCTAATCAAAGAAAAGCCACTGGTCTTAATAAGGATACCGCAATGCAGGAAGCTGCTGTAGCAAGATTTAGACCTATACTAATGACATCCTTATCAACCATTTTGGGAACCTTGCCAATTGCATTAGCATTAGGATCAGGTTCAGGTAGTCGCGTTTCGATGGGTGTTGCAGTTGTGGGTGGTTTATTTGTATCAACTTTCTTTACCTTATATGTTGTACCTGCTATGTACTCGTATATATCAGAGAAATCTAAATCTGTTTCAAATATTGAAGAAAATATTCAAGAAGAATTATATGAAGAAAATAAACAATTATAAAATATTTATTGTACTAATATTTACAGTGTTAATTAACTTGCAGCCATTAAAAGCTCAGGAAATTTATTCATTTCAAAAATGCCTGCAAATTGCAATTGAAAATAACTATTCAATTAAAATCGCAAAAAATAGTGAAGAAATTGCCTTAAATAACAAAACACTTGGCAATGCTGGATTTTTACCTTATATGTACACATCAGCGAATCAAAATTATAGTATAACCGATTCAAGGCAGGTATTAGCAACAAGTCCCGATCCGATCGAAAAAGATAATGCCAAATCGAATGCATTAACAGCTTCTGTTAACTTAAGCTGGACTATTTTCGATGGTTTTAATATGTTTGTTCAGTATGACAAGCTAAATGAATTGTTGGAAATTGGGCAGATGAACACAAGGTTAAATATCGAAAATATGATTGCACAGGTCGGTGTTGAGTATTACACTGTAATTCAACAGAAAAAAAGACTTGAAACGATTCGGTATATTAAAAATCTGTCGAAAGAGCGAATGAAGGTTGCCGAAGAGCGTTATCGAATAGGACAGGAGTCAAAACTAGAATTTCAGCAGGCTGTAGTTGATTTCAATTCAGACTCATCTCAATATTTAAAACAATCAGAAAATTTGTTAGGATCGATTTTTAGATTGAATAAACTATTAGCAATTGATATAGCAAATAACACTATTGTTTCGGATTCGATTACCATAAATCAATCATTACTGTTTGATGATTTGCATAAAGCGACAGAAGAGAATAATACGAACCTTTTAATCGCTATTAAAAACCAGAATATTTCTGAATTAAACTTAAAAAGTATAAAAGCAAGCCGATATCCTACAATTTCATTATACGGAAGTGCCAATCTGGCTCAAAGCGAATCGCCTATGAGTACAACATTGGAAAGCAATTCGTTTGGATGGAATTATGGAGCATCACTTAGTTTTACAATTTTCGATGGCTTTAATATTAATCGTCAGCAGAAGAATGCAAAAATAGATGTATTGAATGCTGAACTTGAGTTTAATCAGCTTGAACAAGATGTTTTTACCTCATTGAGCATTTTGTATAATACGTATCAGAACAGTTTAAAGCTAGTTGAATTGGAGATGGCTAACTTACAGATTGCAAGAAATAACTTTGAAATCTCAATGGAAAGATACCGACTTGGTACTTTCTCTGGACTACAGATGCGTGATGTACAAAGAGCTTATCTTGATGCCGAAGATCGTTTACTGGCAGCTCAATATCAGGCAAAGATTGCCGAAATATCATTAAAACGGCTCAGTGGCAAAATATCAGAATACTTGCAGTAATCGATTAAAAAACAATATCTTTGCACAAGTTTTAAAAAAGAAGAAAGAGTAGTTTTACATGAAATTTAGTGAGTTTAATTTATGCCCCGGTATTATGGAGGCAATTTCGTATATGGGGTTTGACGAAGCCACCCCAATCCAAGAACAAGCAATTCCAAGTATTTTAGAAGGAAAAGATTTAATAGCATGTGCACAAACTGGGACAGGTAAAACAGCTGCCTATGTGCTGCCAGTATTGCATAAAATTTCGTTGAAAAAACATAAAGGAATAAAAATTTTGATCATCGTACCTACTCGCGAGTTGGCATTACAGATTGATCAACAGATACAAGGATTTTCTTATTTTGTACCTAACAATTCATTACCTGTATATGGCGGTGGTGATGGAAATAGTTTTGATTCTGAACGCAAAGCCTTAACCAGTAATACAGATATCATAGTAGCTACACCTGGTAAACTTATTGCTCATTTAAAAATGGGCTATGTTAATTTTGATGAACTTGATTATTTAGTTCTTGATGAAGCAGATAAAATGCTCGATATGGGATTTTTCGAGGATATTCAAAAAATAGTTTCCTTTATGCCTAAAAAGCGTCAAACGCTTATGTTTAGTGCAACAATGCCACCTAAAATCAGGTTATTGGCAAAACAGATTTTAACCAATCCAATCGAAATCACGCTCGAATTATCGAAACCAGCAGAAGGCGTAATTCAGGCTGCATACCTTGTTTATGATAATCAAAAAACACCTTTAATAAATAAATTAATTTCAAATAACGAGGAATACGATAGCATTTTAATCTTTACATCTACTAAAAGCAAAGTTTCGGAGATTGTTAGGGGTTTACGCAATAAAAAATATGTGGTTGAAGGAATTTCGTCAAATCTGGAGCAGAAGGAAAGAGAAGAAGTCTTATCGGGATTTAGATCAAAACGCACCCGTGTTTTAGTTGCTACCGATGTACTTAGTAGAGGAATTGATATTAAAGATATAAGCTTAATCATTAATTATGATGTACCGCAAGATTCGGAAGATTATGTTCATCGTGTTGGCCGAACAGCCAGAGCAAATACAACAGGAGTAGCTCTTACGCTTATAAATGAAAAGGATATGATTCGGTTTAAAGAGATTGAAAGTTTGATTGAACGTGAGATTATTAAACTTCCAATACCTCCAGAGCTTGGCGAAAGTCCTGAATGGAACCCAGTACGAGAAAAAAGAACGTTTAAAAGAAATTTTAAAAAACCATTCCCAAAAAAGAAAACAACCTGAGTTCAATAGATTTGAATCTCAGGTTGCCTTAATCATTGATTATTGATTTCTATTTCTTAATGCATCGAATATACATCATATCTTTCTTTTTTGCTTTTTCTTCAATTTCTACTTTCCCTTTAGAATCAAAGAAAATATAACCAGCAGCTCCATTATCAATAAATAGTAATTTAGTTGTATATATATTGTTTACTGCTTTGCCAGAATCATCCTTAATAATTTCATTACCAAATAATAAATCAAATCCTATTTTTCCAAATGGATATAGTAAAGGGACATTATTTGCCGATTTAGCTAAAACAGCTTTCCAATCTGCTGATGTAGGAATTTTCCACCCATCGGGACAAACATTATCCGTTACTTGAGTATTGTAAAGATATCCAAAGGCTTCGCAATTAACCTTTAAATCATCTCGACATTTACTGTTTTCGCCCGACACAAAATAAAGATTCTCGGCCATCCAAACCTGATTATCTATTAAAACAGTTTTGTATTCTTTTTTATCACGGTTATCAATAATATTACCAGTTTTAATTGTGCCGGCATATTCATTATATTCCTTATTGTCTAGTACGCAACGCATTTTAGCCTTTTCGTTGGTTTGTTTTGTAACCCATCCTGCAAGGTTTGATTTATTGGTTGGGTACGACATAAGCTTTTTGCTGTCTTCTTTATTATCACGGTTTATCCAAAAGGTTTGATAAATATAATAACGTGAGCCCATCCAATAATCTGATGCTGACATATTAAAACCCCAAATACCACCGCTACCTACTCTTTCACCAAGAGCCTGACTCTCATTTTCGAGTTTAATGGATGGTTTATAATAGTCAAACAGATCTTTCCATTCTTGCTCAACAGGTAATCGCCAGCCTGCCGGACATTTATCATTCGTTTCGTTGTAACCAAATGTGCCAACGATATCTTTTTTAATCCAAATAGTATTGGCAATATTAACCGATTCAAACTTTTCGCCTGTATAAATATCTTTGAAAGTGCTATTTTTATTAGTTAAATTGAGATTTGCCTCCGAAACAGAACTAACTGTATCATTATAAACAGCAGATTTAACACATCTTACGCTAAGCTGTTCCGTTTTAGGTCTCATCTCTTTGCTAATTTTATTCTCGTTTAATCGAATAATACGGGTTATATATTTATCAGAATAGCCCATATAGAGTAATTTATTAACCGAGGCTGTCCAGAAGGCTGCAACAACCTGATTTTGATAAAATGTTTGAGGATATTTGCATTCGGTTAAAACAAATCCAGAATCATTGAATAGTTTTAGATTTTTTACTTCGCGTAAACCGAATTCATTTGCCTTTGCTGTAGACATCCCAAAATGAGTTTCCAGATTCATCCAATCATCATCGGTAGGTAATCTCCAATTATCGGGACAAGCATTTGATGCTGCTGTGTAATTATATACTGATCCGCAAACGGATGGATCATTTGTTGATTTTAGATTTTCGCTCATCCATTGGGTTTGTCCAAAGCGAACCCAATTATAGTTATTGCCAATAACATCGGTTAATGTACCCTTTTTTTGAGGAATAACTTTTGGATATACAGCAATAAGTTTAAAGTACATTTTTGTATTTAATCCTTCGAGCAGATCGAGCCAGATAACAATTTGCTTATTGCGACCCGGAAAAATACTATCACCATGTTCCCCGTGTAGCTTTTCTGCTTTTTTCCAGTTTTGTTTATCAACTGAATAAAGCACATTTATTTGATAAGCCATGTCTGTTTGTCCGTATAAATCATATTGTAGAAGCAATTCGCCATTGTTCTGCTGAATTTTTACATTTTCTATCTTTTGAGTATAACCAGATAATCCCAGAAATACAATCAGAATAATTATAAAATATCTCATAATGCTATTTATTAGTTACACATAAAATTGGATTATAAAGGTACCAAAAGATTAAACGTATGGCAATAACAAAACAAGTTTTCTAAAAATAAAATGATTATTTTTGAAATCTATGGTATTTTCAAATCAACATATAATAAGCTATCAAAACCGCTCAAATGGATTGTGATTCTTTTATTTTTATTTAACTTTTAATAATCACATTACTAAATCATAAAAATTAAAATAATGAAAAAAATAATAATATTAGGTGCCGGAATGGTTGGAAAAGCTATGGCTATTGATTTGTCCACTAAATACGATGTTACATCAGTTGACATAAATCCAGAATCGCTTTCGTATTTATCGAAAAACTATCCAATTAAAACAAAAATAGCTGATTTGAAAAATGAATTAGAACTTTCATCTTTGATTCAGGAATTTGACCTAGTTATTTCGGCTGTTCCAGGATTTTTAGGATTACAAACCATTAAAACAGTTATTAAGAATAAAAAGGATCTTGTTGATATCTCATTCTTACCTGAGGATGTAATGTTTTTAGATCAAATGGCAAAGGATAATAATGTAACAGTTATAATGGACTGTGGTGTTGCACCTGGAATACCGAATATAATAGCTGGCTACCATAACGAAACAATGAAGATCGAGAATTTCGAGTATATGGTTGGTGGACTACCCGTAGTTAGAACTTTTCCTTTTGAGTATAAAGCACCTTTTTCACCATGCGATGTGGTTGAAGAGTATACCCGTCCTGCACGATATGTTGAAAATGGCAAAATGATTGTAAAACCAGCTATGAGCGATACTGAACTGATCGAATTTGAATCTATTGGTACTCTCGAAGCGTTTAATTCTGATGGATTACGATCGCTGATCTATACCCTGCCGAATATCCCAAATATGAAGGAAAAGACGTTGCGCTATCCAGGACATATTAACATGATTAAAGCACTAAAAGCAGCCGGTTTTCTTGATCACAGCCCAATGAAAGTTAAAGGGTTTGAGCTTAGCCCTTTTGAATTTACTACCGAACTATTATTTAAAGCCTGGAAGCTTGATCCAAATGAAAAGGAATTTACAGTTATGAGAATTATTCTCGAAGGTATTGAAAATGGAATTAATAAAAGAATTGTTTACGATCTTTATGATGAGTATGATCCGGAAAAAAGACTTTCATCTATGGCTCGAACAACTGGGTTTACAGCCACTGCAACAGCCGATATGCTAATAAATAAAGTGTTTAGTAAAAAAGGTGTTTTTCCACCTGAACACATAGGCAAATACACAGAATGCTTCAAATATATAATGAAGTACTTATCTGAAAGAAATGTAAATTACATTAAAACGGAAACAAAAGGTTAAGGCTTTCAAAACAAAACAATAGCGGCACATTATAACATGTACCGCTATTTTATTTTGTTTTTAATACTTTTCGTTTATCTTTAGCATTGATTAAATCAACATTTATTTACCCGAATGAAATTATTTATTAAAAATTTCAGCGTCTTTTTAATCTTTGTTTTTATTTTAAAAACTTCATATTTATTTTCACAACCTTTATTTCAGGAATCAAGCCCTCGTTTATATCTCGATTTTTATTATTTCGAAAGCGAATTTGCTGTTGGCAAATATATTGATGGTAACATGCGCGAATTTGGATTTATTAAGTATAATCACAAACAAATGCCAATTTCTCGTGCCGTAAATGATCGAATGATAACCCTAAGATCTGAGTTTATAATTGACAGTTCAAATGTTAATAAAGATATTTACCTAGTTACACTACCTTATGATTATGCCTGTCGGGTTTATTTTAATGGAACAACAATTACTTTTAGAGGTAATATTACTGATGGATACACTAATCGAACACATATTTCTGAAAAAACACTTATTCCCCCTAGTTTAATTAAGTACAACCAGATTAATGAAATTGCTTTTGAGCTTTACCCAAGGGAGGGTGAAATAAATCCTTTTGGCAAAAGCTTTATTTCAAATGCAAGAGATGCAAACAAATATGTTTTTTTAAGAAATTTAGTAGGACCAAATTTAATAGTGGCTCTATCTTTTTGTGGTATTATTTTTTCTATTTTCTTTTTATTTACTTATATAAGCCGAAAAGAATGGCATAAAAAACATTATTTGTTTTTTGCGTGTATGAATCTCTTTTTTATTATCAGTTATTTAAACAATTTCTTGTCATACAATTTTGCAAATACATTTTTGATTGAAAAAATAACCCGAGCAGGATTTCCTTTGTTTATGTATGTTGGAATTCTTTTTTTGGTCGATTATACAAATGTAATAAAGAGGAAAAATATATTTCTGACTATATTGGTTATACTATATTTGCCTGCATTTATTATGGTAATAATTCCTGATACTGTAATTGGGGTTATTAAAGCATTTAATTCTTATCCTCTTATTGTTTTAATCCTTGGAAATTTTATCATGTTTATAATTTCCCTTTTATTTTTTGTTAAGGAAAGACATTATAGATCATTTTTTATTTTATTGGCTATGGCAATGAATCTATTTGCTGGAATTTATGATGGATATGTTTTTGCAGTATTAAAAACAAAACCATTTATCTTATTAACACCCAATGCAGTATTTTTTATTAATCTTATTCTTTTTGTTGTACTAATAGTTGATCACGCGAAAACTTACCATTTAACATTAACCAGATCAAAAGAATTGAAAATTCTTAACGAAAAACTTGAGTTGATTGTTGAAGAACGCACACATGATTTGAAAAACCCGTTTAATACCCTTATTGGTTATTCAGAAATACTAAAAAATAACTTTGAAGAACTTACTGAAGATGAAATATTAGATAATTTAAATACGATACATGTTACATCGAAAAGTGGATATGTTTTATTAGACAACCTTTTGCAGTGGGCACAAACACAAACAAATCAAATTTCATTTAATCCTGAACTTATTCATTTAAAAACATTTGTTCAGGAGTGTATAGATTCATTAGAGAATCAGAGCAGGTTTAAAGATCTGGAGATAGTAAATAGTGTGTCAACTAATCATACCATTATTGGCGATATAAATCAACTGAGGACAGTTATTCGAAACTTATTAAATAATGCGATAAAATTTACGTTACGAAATGGATTAGTAGTTATAAAATCAGAGGAAATAGGACAAAACATGCAGTTATTAATTAAAGACTCGGGAGTTGGCATTCATGAGGATGATATTCAGAAATTATTTAAAATAGATACGCTCTTTTCTACTCCAGGAACAAATAAAGAAAGAGGTAGTGGTTTAGGATTGATTTTGTGTAAAGAGTTTATCGAAAAACATGGAGGTAAAATTTGGGCAAAAAGTACGGTTGATATTGGGAGCGAATTTTATATTTCTTTACCCATCAAGCATTAAAGGGATTATACGTTATAAGGTATTTGAATTGAGTAATACATTTATAATAAACGATGAATTTTCAAAATAACATTTTTAAAATAATAGTTTCACTAATCATTATTCTTAATGGTTTACAGATCTATTCCCAAAATATATACAATAATGCTGACAACCGCTTATATCTCGATTATTATATTTTAGAAAGTGAGTTTGATGAAGGGAAATATATTCAAGGAGATCTTATAGAGGATGGTTTCGTAAAATATGATTACAAAGAAATACCACAAATTAGATCAGAAAGTAATAGAATGATTACAATACGCTCTGTTGTGATTATTGATAGTGCGGTTATTAATAAAAATTTATACCTGGTTTTATTTCCTGTTGATTATCCTTGTAACATATATTTAAATGGGAACCTAATCAGTAAAAGAGGAAATTATAAAAATGGGTACACCAATCGTATTCATTATACTGAGAATATTTATCTTATTGAACAGTTCATCAAATATAATCAGGTAAACGAACTGGCATTCCAATTGTATCCCAAAGAAGGAGAAGTAAATCCATTTAACAAATCATTTATCTCAAATGATAAGGATGCTGCTCGATATGCTTTTGCCCGAAACTTTTTTGGGAGTAAGCTTATTATGGCTCTATCATTTTGCGGTTTTGTGTTTTTCGTTTTTTACCTTATTACCTATATTAGTAGAAAAGAATACGCAGATAAGAAATATCTCTGGTTTGCATTTATGAACCTGTTTATAATTGTGAGCCTAATTAACAATATTATTTCATATGACTTTACAAATACTTTTATTGTTGAACTTATTTCCCGAATTGGTTTTCAATTAGCAATGCTCGTGTGTTTATTGTTTCTTCTGGATTATACTCTTATTTTTAAGAAGAAAAATAAACAAATAAAAACAATTCTTTTTATAGCTTATGGCATAGCAATAGCAATGTTACTTTTCCCGCGCAATACATCCGATCTTTTTAAAATAAACAATACGTATCCAATTATAATACTATTAGTTGGGAATGTATTATTTATTGTGTTTTCAGCAATATATTTTAAGAAAGAAAGAGATATAAAATCCTTTGTGTTATTATGTATATTTATTTTAAATATGACTGCCGGAATTCATGATAGTTTTTTCTTTGCAATTTTAAAACTTAAACCATATGTATTGTTAACACCCTATACGGTTTTTTTAATTAATCTGGGTATCTTTTTTATCTTAGCTATCGATAATACAAAGATCTATCATTTAGCCAGTTTAAAGTCAAAAGAATTAAAATCGCTGAATGAAAACCTTGAATTACTTGTAGAAGAAAGAACCCAGAAAATAGTAGATTATACCAAAGATCTTGAAAATACAAATAAAACTAAGGATAAGTTCTTTTCAATTATAGCACACGACCTAAAAAATCCATTTAACTCTATTATAGGATACTCTGATATATTAAAAACAGAATACAAGGAGTTAAGTGAAGAAGAAATTATTTCAGATATTAATATTTTGTACACAACCTCTAAAAACGGGTATGTTTTATTAGATAATTTATTACAATGGGCTCAATCTCAAACCAATCAGATAAAATATAATCCTCAAAAAATTCAATTATATACAATTACACAAGAGTGCATTGAAGGGGTTGATAATCTCAGCAGATTTAAAGATATTGAGATAATTAATAATATTCCTAGAAACCTTGAATTTACGGCTGACGAAAATTTAATCAAAACCATTTTAAGGAATCTATTAAGTAATGCAATAAAATACACATCCCGAAAGGGCATAGTAATTGCAAAAGCTGAAATTGCTGAAAACAAAGTTGAAATATCAGTTAAAGATTCTGGTATTGGTATTTCTGAGCGAGAGAAGAAAGAACTATTTTTAATCGAAAAAATGCATTCACGCCTTGGTACTAATAACGAAAGAGGCAGTGGCTTAGGATTAATCCTTTGTAAAGAGTTTGTTGAAAAACATGGGGGTACTATTTCTGTTGTGAGTGAAGAGGGTTTTGGTAGTGAGTTTAAATTTACTATTCCATTTATAAAATCATAAATTAAATTATATTGCACATGCTTAATGTTTTTCTTATAAAAGCATTGTGCTATTTTGCTTCTAGCAAATAGGTGAATTAAATGCTGGATTCAGATCGCTTTTACTAATAAAAAGTCAAGAATCACCAACTATTTTTAATCACTAAACCTAATTAGTATCACTTCTTTACAATTCAACCAAGATAATTAGGAGAAAAAGGTTAAAAAATTAATGTAAAATCAGTTTTTACCTATTTAACTGGATTATTTTCTTTTATTAATTAACAAAAAACAAATAAACCAACAAACTTTTATATCTTGCGCAATTTTAGTTGAAAATTGTTTTTATAAAAAATTCAATATTATTTTTATTGTTTAAAAGTTTAAAAAATACTAACCCAAGGCAAAAAGTTAAAATATTCTGATTGCCAAAAACAGAAAAAATTTATGCAAAAAATTGTAGAAAAGTATTGTGAATTACCCAAAGCAATTAGAAGGCCACTTTGGCAACTTTGGCACAATCTAATGATCCGTTTTGACAAAGATAAAGCGGCTACCTTTATGAATTATGGCTATGCCACACTTAATGGAGAACAGGTTTTAAATTTGCTCGAAAGAGATGAAAAAGATAGGTATTGTATTCAGCTTTATGATCACGTAGTTAATAAAGTAGAATTAAAAGGTAAGAAAATGCTTGAAATTGGCTCTGGACGTGGAGGCGGCGCTTCTTATATAACTCGTTATTATAATCCTGAATCATATGTAGCTCTTGATATTTCAAAACATGTAATTGAATTTTGCAATAAATACCATAATGTTAACCAATTAACTTTTATTAAAGGGTTTGCAGAAAAACCTCCATTTGAAGATTCTACATTTGATGCAGTTGTAAATGTTGAATCAGCTAGATGTTATAAAGATCTTGATGTATTCTTTTCAGAAGTTAAAAGAGTATTAAGAACTGGTGGCCATTTTTTATTTGCCGATATGATTAGACAAAATGAAGTCGAAACTATTAAAACGCAACTTAAAAACTGTGGTTTTGAATTTGTTTCAGAAGAAAATATTTCAAAAAATGTTGTAAAAGCATTAGATTATGATCATTTACGACGTGAAAATCTAATTAAAGAACAAATCCCAGGATTCCTGAACAAGGCTTTTTTACAATTTGCTGGTACTAAAGGAACAGAACGATATGAATCATTTGCCAATGGCAAAATGGAATATTGGAGTTTTGTTTTAAAAAAGAATTAATAAACACAATTAACCATGCAGATTTTATTTTTTTTTGATATAAATAGCTTTTATATTAAATATTAAGTTACTTTTGCACAATCATTTTCACTTAAATTTTTTTTATACGTATGAACATTTTTATTGGAAGTCTTCCATTTAGAGTTAAGGAAGAAGAATTAAAAGGCTTTTTCGAAGAATATGGAGAAGTAGCATCATGTAGAATTATTACTGATAAATTCTCTGGAAGAAGCAAAGGTTATGGATTTATTGAAATGCCAAACGATGATCAGGCACTTAAGGCAATCGAAGAACTTAACGGTTCAGAAGTTGATGGTCGTACAATTGTTGTAAACAAAGCCGAAGAACGCAAAGAAGGCGAACGTCGCACAGGTGGTGGCGGTAACTTCAGAGGCGGTAACAACCGTGGCGGTGGTAACAACCGTGGCGGTGGTGGTGGCTACAACAGAAGTGGTGGCGATCGTAGAAGAGAAGAATAGTACTGCTTATAGTTAGAATTTCTATATATGTCTTATTAAAAAGTGTAACGAATTGTTGCACTTTTTTTTTATTTTTGTATACTATATTTTTATTATGATAGAAATAGGAAAAATTAACTCCTTGAGAGTTGTTAAATTTGTTGATTTTGGTGCATATTTAGATGGCCAAGAAAAAGGCGAAATACTTATTCCTAAGAGATACATTCCGCTAACGATGAAAGTGGATGATATAATTGATGTTTTTATATATACCGATTCAGATGACCGAATTATTGCAACTACTGAAACTCCTTATGCCAAAGTTGACGAATTTGCCTATCTAAGAGTAACATCGGTAAATAAAGTTGGAGCATTTCTCGATTGGGGTTTATTAAAGGATTTACTAGTTCCGTTTAGCGAACAAAAACAAACACTCGAAGAAGGAAATTCATATATTGTGAGGGTTTTTCTCGACAAACTTACCGAACGAGTTGCTGCTACTACTAAAATAGATAAATACCTAAATGCCGAATTACCTACTTATCAACCTGATGATGCAGTAGAAATTCTCATTCATAGTCAAACAGATATTGGGTACAAAGCAATCGTTGATAATAAATTCTGGGGTATTTTATATGAAAATGAGGTTTTTAGAACTCTTAAACGAGGTCAGAGACTTACCGCCTACATTAAAAAGGTAAGACCTGATGGTAAGATCGATTTAAATCTTGACAAACCTGGTTTCGAAAAAATAGATAATCTTACCGACAGAATTATCGAAAAATTGAAAGCTAACAATGGATTTATTGGAGTTACAGACAAATCCTCACCCGAAACTATTTATGGAATGTTCGCGGCCAGCAAAAAAACCTACAAAAAAGCTATTGGTAGTTTATTTAAGCAACGACTAATTGAGATACTTGAGGATGGTATTCGTTTAAAGTAAATCCCTTAATTGCATAACTTTTTTGGTTTGTTTTCTGTATAACAAAACAGACGAATCAATTTGACGAATGAAGAAAATAATTGTTTTTGTCATTACATTTTTTTTACTCTATTCTTGTGGAAAAGAAGATTTTATCGAAGATCTTTTTCCAGAACCACCTGTAAGTCCTATTTCTGAAACTATAAGAACCTGTATTCCCATTGGATATGCAGCTACAGTAATGATGTCGCATTTTAAGGGAAATAAAATGTCAAATGTAAAAGTTGAACAAAATAAAAATGCATTTATACTATATATCAATACATCAGAGAATTACCCCTATAAATTTAAGGATGACGATTATAATGAAATGATTGTTGCCGGAATTCAACTTTCTGAAAACACGGCTATAATTAGTATATTCTTTACCAAAAACAAATTGGGAATAGGCAGATTAAGATTAAAAGATATTAAGACATTTCCTGTTATGTTTGACGAAGAATCAGTTAAAATCGTTTATGCAGGATATGACATAAATTTGGGAGGCGATATGGACCTTATAATTGATTTAACTGAAAATGAAATAAATATTGAAATTGAAAAATTAAACCTGGAACGAGCCATAAATGAATATATAGCAATTGATCAGAATGCCTGGATTATTGATGTGTATCATAACAATACATTAAGTGATTTTTCTGATGATGAGTTTGTTATTAATGGTGGTCAACAAAGCATTGAAGTAATAGATTATAGCACGGGTTCATCGGTTTCAACAATGCAACTGGCAATGATTAATACTCACTTTTCAATGGATTGTTTAAGAAATCCAACCACTGGTTATGCATTTATGCAAGATGTGGATTTGGAAACGGAGGAAAGATTTATATTTGGTTCTGTATTTTTTACTTTTCATTCAGGCTGTGATGGAGATGTTGAAGTAACTGTAGCTACAGGTAATTTTGTAACCTCAATTGGAAAAGAGATTGACTTGGGATTAATATAAAAAAAAGGAATAGATAAACTCTATTCCTTTTTACTATTTTGTTAATCAAGTAATTATTCTACAACTAATTTAACATCGAGAGTAAAATCGTCATAAATCATATTATCACCTAAACCAGCAAAAAACTTACCTGATCCATATTTAACTTCATACTTTGAACGATCAATAACAATCTGAGCTACATAGGTATTTTCTGTCTTTTTCGCTTTAAAAATTACCGGATGAGTTATATCTTTAATGGTTAATTTACCATTAACAGTTGCTTCGCCTTTTACAAATGATCCACTCTCGGTAATAGTAAGTTTTGCTGTTGGGAATTTTTCTACACTAAAAAAATCATCTGATTTTAAGTGGCCAATTAGTTTCTGATTATACGATTCATCAGTTAGATCTTTACAATTCATACTGTTCATATCAATAATAAATTCGCCTGAGGTAATTTTGTTCTTTTGCAAAGTAAGCTTACCTTCTTTCAATCCAATAAATCCCCAGTGTTCGCCGGTAACTTTTTTACCAGTCCATTTTAGTTCCGATTTTCCTGTGTTTGCCTTAAATTCTTGTGCAAACGTTGAGATACTCATAAGCAAAAATGCTGTTGTTATAAAAAACATTAATTTTTTCATAGTTATTTCCTTTTTAATAAATTTTTGTTAAACATTGTTTATGTCCTCAAACAAAAAAGATAAACAAGATGTTCAGA
>JFJP01033775.1_pt1 | contig 21983 bp, 16 predicted proteins | sample 431651 | NCBI WGS metagenome assembly JFJP01 (sample SAMN02602958, study PRJNA72255) | Microbial mat metagenome, whole genome shotgun sequencing project. | biome: fresh water; feature: sink hole; material: water; isolation source: purple microbial (photo- and chemosynthetic) mats found in...
GCTGCTTCACTAACTGCAAGCACTCGAACAGCGTCAGTGGCAGTTAGTGTGGTGGTACGCATGTGACTAGCCGAAAGTTCCGCTACTTCATCCTGCGAGAGCATCTTGTCGTAGCGGTCAGGGTCAATCCCATTCTGACGCAACAAACCATCTGGTCCCACATACATGGTGCGCGGTAATGGTGAACCATTCTCCCACGGAAGCCCGCCATTAGGAAAGGCTGGCGCAAACTTTGGTGAGTTTTCAAACTCGCGTTTGGCAGCAATTGCCTTGGAACCCCAAAATCCATCCACCACATCGTGGTAATAACCCAAATTTTTCAAGATTTGCTGCTGTCGTGCAAACTCAAGTGACTGCGTAATTTTCATAAAAAATTCCAATTGCTAGGCTGAGTGGAGCTGAGCTAACCGTGACGAAACTTTCACATAATTGCCAATATTGAAATTACTATTAGCAAGATGCAAATCCTCCAACCACAATTTTAGCTCACGTGTTGTTGGTACAAATTTAACATACAACAAATTGCGTGGTACGGTATCCCACACCAAATGGTTTTGGTCAAACTTTTCAAAAATTGCTCGTGATTCACGGTCAACAATGTTGGCACCACTATCAACAAATTTAGCTGCCGTTGGTGTCCCATATCGCGAATTTCTAAAGGACAGAGACGCTGGAGCAAAGTCAGCAATCTGCCGTGCCTTGTGAGCCACGTAGAAATTCACTGCCATATTATCGCACACAACATACAGTGGGAAAGTACGCAAACCTTCCTCCTCCCAATAGCCACGGTCAATACTAGCACTTAGTTTTGCTAAATTTCTAGTGGAATTTGCAGCACTATAACCCCACGACTGCACGCGATACTGACCATTGTCTGAATTTTTTGGAGCACGATCCAACTTATCAAACTCATGCTGCACCACACCACTCAGTTTGAAATTGTGAGTAAGGTACAGTTGTGCAGCCGCTAAACTGTGGTCAGTCCACACACCACTGCGTGGTAACAGACGGTACATGGAGTCAGACAACTGTAAAAATCCTGCTTGTGCGATTGCCGCACTGGTGTCAGTGCCATTAAAAATTGCCGCCTTGTCTTTGACCAGCACTTTTAGTCTGGCTCCCAACATACCATTTATCACAAATGGAACTACCTGACACTCTATCGGCTCTCTCAGTTTCACAACCGCTGGTGCTGCCGGTGCTGGTGGCGGCGGGGGCGGCGGGGGCGGAGTACGTGGTGCATACTCAACAATATCAGCGGTAGCAGCGCTATCCTTCATAACCTTCAACTTAGCAAAAAATTCATCAAACTTTCGCATCATTGTGGAGTGAAGTGACTTAAATCCTTCGCGCACAGCATCACTGATTTCAGTCTCGCGTTCATTGGCGTCTACCAAAGTCTTTCTAGTGCGAACCTGTTCTGGAGAAAGAGCAGTAGCACTGCTAGCAATTCCGAGTAACACCTTGCGGCGTTGCGGATCGCTTACTACCAACAATTTACTCCCAATTATACTCGCAATACCAGTCAAATACGTCGAGTCATAGTCAAGCAACTGTACCACAGCCTTGGCGATTGGCTGCACACTAGAAATCTCCGCAATTCCGTCATCGCCAATAATTTTGCGAAATGTGGCATGAATGATTACCCCATAGCCAAATTCAGTGTGAACAACCAAACCACGCTGATTCTTGGTCAAATCTGTAACCACATGGTCAAACAGTAGTTTAGTTTTGTTCGCGTAGGAACCGCTACCACTCCACACTGATTGTAGCTGTGGACTACCTGCCAAATGATCTCCAACTAAAACCAAAACATCGCGGTTTGCGTCGTGGATAATCTGTGATGGCATGCGTGGCAACACTTTAATGGTGTCAGCACCGTTGAGAGCTGTCACTGGTGTTGGTGGAACATCAATGAAGTAAGACTCGTTACGATGTTTAATACGATAGTGCTGAAAATCCTCGATTTGCGCCAACTGAAAACAAGTCAGCAGGTAAATTTCATTGGTAACAGCGTGCGCATTTATATCGCCGTGAACTCCACCAGTAATACGCTTGCCGTATAGATTGTACGGCTTTTTTAGCCACTTTAGACTAATGGTATACTTTTCTGGAGCTGGATGTGGCTCACGAAAACGTTTGGACCACACACTCTCAACTTCTGGCTGGTAGAATCGACTATTCTCCCACAACTTGTACATGAGCCTCCCCATCTTGGGAACCTCAATAGAAAAGTCTGTGATTGTGAAGTGAACGTGAATCATACTCCTAAACATCTCATTACGCTTGAGATGATACTTTTCCCGCAAAACTGGGTCAAAGCTGCGCGGGTCAGGGCGGAATATCCGACTGCTACTCTGTTCAAAATCACCAGGAGTCCACGGAATATCAACACGCACAATACGACTAGCCAGCTGCACGTTGAGTCCTTCCTTGATAGTTTTCTCAATGGCAATGATGATGTCAGCACTGTTTGGGTCACCAAGTGCAGTCTTTTGAAAACGATTGAGATCGTCCTTGACGTTTGGATTATCGCTGTAGAAACGCACTGCCTTCCGCCGTAGAAATTCAGGCAACGCATTGTAGACGGCATCTACATTTCGCTTGTAGGTGCACAGCACAATAAGTTTGCCCATAGGCTCGTATTTCCAATGCTCCCAATCTCGCTCTGGCGGCAAAGAACTGCTGTAATTGGTAATTGGCTGCTCTTTCCCCTCGCTATCCAACAGTGCGGTGCCATCATCACGCAGTAGCTTGGTTCGCAGCAAGTACCGGTGGACTGTGGAACTTCCACTAGCACGTACCACACACTCATTTGTGCTAGGAATGATGATGCCTTGGGCATCAAGCTGATTGTAAACTTTGTTGGATTTCCACGTGTTGTCTTGGTACTTGCCATCAGACTGCTTAATTTTGTGAGTGAAGTGCCCCACAACAATATCAACAGTCTCACGGATTTTTGGCGGAATCATCAAGCTATTCACGGCCAATCGCACACAACGATTTGCAGTTGCTAGTGTCGCTTCTGCTTCCTTGTGCTCGGCACTATCTGGCACTAGTTCTTCCAAATCAATATCTTTGGCAGCGTTTACCACGTCCATAAACGTTTTGCCAACTGGCAACCACTTGGAGCCAGTCATACGCTTGGAAATTTTCTCCAACAACACTTTATACTTGACCAAATTTTCTGGCTTGAACATGTGCTCACGGAAAATTGGGTCGCTACCAGGGCTGGTAATCAAGCGTTCCAGTTTCTGGTAAGTTGCAATAAGGAAGCGATCCGGCACGTCATCAGATTCGTTTTTCCCGTCTTCATCGTCGTCGTATTCACCAAACGGATCGTCGTCATCGTCGGTCTCGTTTGCGTTTTTCACCATCTCTTCATACTTTTTCTTGAGACTAGAATCATTCCTCAAGTTTGTCTTGAGTGTTTCCATCTCATCGCCAAAGTGTGCAACCATTGCGTCGTAGGCTTGCGTGTACAACTCTTCCAGGTAGTTGTAGATTTCCAGGTCGTCACCTTCCAAAAATTTGAACTCGCCCTTCTCAAAATCACTATTGACATAGTCTAGCAATCTATCTGGACGAGTTGCATGGTTCGTGCCATAGCCACCGGAGTCACGACTCAAGCCCAAGTATTGCTCATAGGCTGCACGATTGTTTGAATATTGCGGAGGAAGATAGTTGTACCCAAGCGGAACACTACGAAAATCATATTCCATATCAGGCAACACGTAGGCCCACTCTTTACGAGTAACGGTCAGCATCAGAGCATAGCTGCCAATCCGCTCACGACTAACACGGTAAGTTTCAATCGACGGCTTGGAGTAATCTTTGGTCACAGCACTGGTAACCAAAACAAAGTTTTTCTCCACAAAGTCTTTTGCAGTGCGAAAAATTGCAGGATTGAAGATGCTAGCTTGCCCAACAATATCCGTGATTGAATTATTGATTAGGGTACCAGTCAGCAGGCGCACGTACTTGACAAAACTAAACTGTGCCAGTGTTTTTGCCGCAGCGTGACGCAGACTTGTCGCATTTTTCACCAAATGTGATTCGTCAATTGCCACGTAGTTGAACTTGAACTTACTCAAAAATTCCACTGGGCTGTAGAACTCTCTGACTACGTTGCCGATAATCAAGTTTACCTTTTTTGTGGTCAAAAACGACTGACTAGCCACGAAAATTGTGTTTGGAGGTGCACTTCCAATAACACGGTCAAGATTTGGTAAATCCCAGCCACTGTCGTTTTTACTGATTACGGAACCATCCATTTCCTGAAAATCGAACAATGCCGTATAGAGTGGAATAGCATTCCAACTACCACCAGTAAACTCAGCAACTTCCTCACACCACTGACGAACCAAGTTTGCTGGGCAAATCACTATTGGCTTGAGTTCGCCGCCGTTGCGCTGCTCAAATAGCGACAACAACAGAATTTCGCAAATAGTCATTGGGGTCTTACCGCCACCGGGCTGACAGTCTAACACGGCACGAGCTGGCTTAACCACCAGCAACTTAGACAAAGTTTTGAACTGGTGTGCCATCAACTTTTTGCGAGATGAGTCGAATCCAGGCAATTCCAACATGGTCGGGTCAACCGTAACCATGCTATCCTCGTCAGTTGCATATAGTTTTTCTGCACTTTTACGGTATGTTTCACTGTTGGGAATGTATTTGCCAAATACAGTAGCCATTGGCAAAATATACTTGGAAACATGTTCAAAAGTTGGCAGTTTGAAGCGACTGTCAGCAGCAACAGTGTTGGTATCGGTTATAACCAACAGTTTTGCGTGTGGAATCTTTAGAATCTCACGGCACAGCACTGAAAAAACTCGGCCACCCCAAAAATTGTAGATATTTTTGAAGTCTGCCAGAATATAGTGGTCTGTTTGCGCATTTGTGATGTCAGTTGAGAAATAATGACTGCCCAAATACGCGGATGGTCCGCTTGTTGTAGTTGGATCACTATCGCCAATGGCGTCTAGCACTCCAAACTGGTCACTCTCCCCACTAATCTTAAACAACGTGGAGTCCCCACGCAATTTTAGATTGTCAAATACTGCCTCAAGCAACTCATAGATAACGGCTGACCTCAAAGCGTTGCGATTCAAAATTCCGAAGTTTGCATCAATAGTGCGGACATACAAGTGTTCAGTGTTTGGCCGCACATCCCACGGATTTAATTGCACATTGGTTAACACATCACGATCAGAAATTGGCTTACCAATGTTGTACTTGTACGATTTTAGCAGCGTTATCATTTCCTTGGTTGCCAAGTCAAACAAAATTGGCAAGTCTGGAACGGCACCAATAGAAACCCAATAGTCGTAACTATCTAGCAAAATGCCAATCGGTCGCGACCGCAGCAAACGGCTCATCTCAATTGGAAGCACAATCTGTTCGCCACCAACCATGCGCCGCTGCAACTTTAGGTCTTCACGGTCTGGAAACAAATCCTCCAAACTATCGTTTACTTTTTTGTGGTGGGTGTTGGATGGCGGGCCATACCCCAGGTAATCGGCAATAACCAGGTCATCGCACGGCATTACTCCGAATAAATTCTTGAAATTTTTCGAGTTTGCGTCGCTCAGGGTGAAATGACTTTCACGAGATAGATCGGGAATGGTTAATACCGTGTTGGTATTCCAGTCAAACGCCCGCATGCGTCCAGCATAGTCTAGCAGCTGTTTGGCAGCCTGATACAAGACTTTATCGTAGCCACTAAAGCCTACCACTGATTTGGTGGCTTGCATCTCATAGATGCGAACTAGATTTCGGTAGTAGTTGCCAACACTCTCACTACGAGCAATGCACAGCGGACGTTCGTAGCTAAAACTATTTTGCAAAAACTGCTCATAGGCTTGCTCATAGCGTTCTGAGTTTGCATAGGCCAAACCGGAAGACAAACCGTCACTGCGAACTCCACCAGAACTGCCACCGCTGCGAACCATAGCTTGCGAACTAGATTCAACATCACTATAGTCAATCTTTGGCAGAAACCGTAGAGTGCCGTTGTAGTTTACAAAGATGTTGTCCTCATTCACACGCCCAACTTCTGTGTAGTAGCCACTACGCTTCTTTTCCAAAAACATTTGACCCATAATACTTGGGGGCAAGCTGTAATCAGAGATTTTATCCAGGCCCGGTACGCGTGACAGACCCTTATTGGCATTTTTTGGCTTTTTACCACTTTTTGAAGGTCGTCCAGCGGCTTGTTCCGTGTCAACAGCAGTGTTGTTGTAGCTGGCAAGGAATGCGCTACGCATCCACTGCAACACCCAAGTGTTGAGTGTGTCCAAACTAATTTTGGAATTTGGCGGGGTTTGGGTTACATAGTACGCAAACTTTTGAGGAATGCGAAGTCTCAAGCTGAAATGAACCTGTGTGTTCAGGAGTTCCATCACATCGTTAAATTTTGGTCCAGCAGGTTGAGGCGACAACAAATCACCCAACAACTTGTGGTCGTGGGTTTTTTCCAACAGTTTGGTAAGATCGTCAACACGACTAAGCGGAGGTTCACGGATTACCAACACGTCAACATACTTGGCAATCGGTAAACGCAACAATTCAGGTGCAATTTGCGTGGAAGTGTCAAACGGCTTGGGTACACTCGGTAAACCACTAAAAATTTGTGACAGGGATTTTCCCAATCCAGGAATTACAAGTTTTACAATCTTTTGGGGGCCAAATTCATTGAGTGGTATTGCGTTTATCACTCGCAAATACCCACTACTAGGATGCAAAACTTGGTCACCAAACAAAGACCGCAGCACAGACTGCATGTAGCTGTGGACAACTTTCACAAAAGATGGCTGTGCGCGACTACTATTGTCGAATCGCGTCATGAAAGTGTTGTCACTATCAGCCACGCGGGTCGGATTGATAAACTGGCCAGCTGCATAGTCATCAGAGTGGTCACGCACACCAACATACGTACCTTTGTAGAGAGAGTTTGCTTCGTCAACTCCCTCAATAGCCGGGTGATAGTTTATCAGAGTGTGGTTGCGTGGTGAATTATAACCACTGCACAAATCAACGTAGTATTCCTCACTAGTTTCATTGTATTTGATGATGTGATTGTTGCCGCTTACCAGTGTCGGAATGATTGCGGTTGGGCCAGTCAGCAGATACTCTTTGAGAGAATTTGCATAGTTGCTGCGTAGTCGTGACGCTTGTTTCGGTGTTTCAGTCGCCATGAGTTGGCTAAATTGAGCAGGTATGTGCTCACCGAACAGCTTTTGCAAACGTGCAGGATCAGCCGACCATGTGTTGTCAGCGGCGTTGAGCGTGTCAAAATTGTAGGGGCTGTAGCTGCTGCGAGCTACCAAAGATGTACTAAGCCAGTATTGCAGTAGGTTGAGGCGCAGCGAAAAATTCGCTAGTGATTGCCACAGTGTGGCAATTGTGTGGGTATCAATCTTCTTTTTAGCCCCACTACGTGGGAAAAAACTAGCTGAAAATTCAGCGTAGTCTTTGGCACTTAGTTTATACGGGGCCAACCGCTCTGGCAACTCAGTTAGAGTTTGTTGTGCTTTGGGGTCTGGATTGTGAAAAGTTTTCTCGCTAGTCTTACGCCGACCGCCAGATGTGCTGGTGAAGTTGTTGTTGGCCACAAAAAAATTCCTCACAGTTGACCGTTGGAAAGCACTACGCTATTCCACACTGGTAAAATTGGCAATCCACGCTTGGCACAAAATCCCAAAAGCTCCTCGCAAATCCAAACTCGTTTGGTGGTGGTGGTTGGTATTCTGGCTAGGGAATCAGCGGCAAAATGTTCATACATCTCCGATCCACACATGGTTTCCAAGTTCGTGCGGAATTTTATTCCCCAACTCAAACGAATATCGTCGTCCACAACATCTTCTGGCTCATCGTCGATGAGCAGGTTTTCTTGTTCAAAAGTTGCCAATCGTGCTGACAGTTGAGCGCACTCAGCCGTTAGACTAATAACAGCATTGTGCAAATCGAGTATAACAACCAACAGGTCGTTTTCAGTAAAATTCTGAGCAATGCCATGCTGCGTCATAATTTGTTGGAGCACAGGCACCGGGTCACTGGAATCTTGAGCATATACATTTACATTTTTGTCAAGTTTTCTACTTGCAACCCACTCATCGTGAAATTTTTTCGCAAGCACGGTAATCGGGTCAGGTTTCTCCGGTTCGTCAGCTTCATCGGTTTCCGCCGCTGGCTCGTCAGCTTCCGGTTCGTCATCTTCGTCGGTTTCCGCCGCTGGCTCGTCAGCTTCATCAGTGTCAGCTTCCGGTTCGTCAGCTTCCGGTTCGTCAGCTTCCGGTTCGTCAGCTTCCGGTTCGTCAGCTTCCGGTTCGTCAGTTTCGGCTGCTGGCTCGTCAGCTTCGTCAACTGGCATTTCGTCGGTTTTCGCTGCTGGCTCGTGAGCGGCAACTGGTGGTTTTCCACGTTTGCGTGGTGGTGCCTCTGTGGCAATTTCCAAATCTAGGTCACCAGATGTGGCGATAATCAAGCGCATTGTCGCTTACCTCAATGAAAAAAATTGTTGAAAAAAATTTGCCACTTGGCGCTTACCAAACCAAAACAAGCGACATTTCACACAAACTACCACTGTCACGCGATTTCCAGTGCGGCTAACAACACGCACGTTGAAATTACCAACAACAGTGTTCACGTGAAGGTTGCCTCGGCACGAGGCCACAATAGTCCAAATACCAGCAACTGCAACGCCACACCCATCCCGTCGGCCAACCGTTACCACACACGTTGAGTGCAAAACTGTCCAATTTTCTCTAAACCCACGCCACCAGCGCTGCAACAACTGGGTGTTTTCCGTCATCGCAAGTGTTGAAAAGTATTTTGAAAAGTTTTTTAGATCGCGCTTGGGGTCAACCAACGCAACAAAACTCGCATTGAAGAAAATTAGGTTGTCCACACGGTTGCGCCACCGCACCGCTTTGTGGCGTTTCCACAATTGCCACCACCGTGGGCTAAGCACACGTGGATAGTTGCAATCATTGAGAATTGTCCAAACCACTGGTGACTCAACACCCAAGGATCGTAGCAATGATTGTTGAGCGTTGGTCATTAGCGCAAATGTCCGTGGCCAGGCTGACGACTGTGGCACAGCTCACACAACGTAGTTAGATTTATCCGCGCATTTGTGCCACCACGAGAAATTGGAATAATGTGATGAACTACCAAACCGGTTGTCTCCCCACACTGGCGGCACTTCCAACCGTCACGGGTTTTGATGGACCGCGACAGTTGTGACCAGTTCTCACCATAGGCAACACTCGCTGGTCGCCGCACACGAGCAATCCACGCTACTCTACTCATCAGACCCACTCACAAACTTGTCAATGATTTTACGAATAGTCTCACTGGGAGTTACGCCATACTTGTCGTAGATTCGTTTGGGCGAACTTGGATTGATGTAGTAAGTTAGCGCAGTTCCACCAGTAACTTCTTGTTTGCCATCTTCTTGCTTGGAAGTGTTGAAATGGCCAAGTCGTGCTCCAACGGTTTTGGAAATCTCTACCACTTCACGATTAACCACCGATGCAACTTTGGTGCTGTTGTTGCCGTTGGCTTCAAACAACTGTTGCCGTGACTGTTTGAAAATTTTACTGCGAGCAACATTTTCGTCAAACACTTGGGTTCCCAACACCGACCGAATCTTGTGGGCGCTAAACCCAGCTGGTACCCCAATGTGCCGCAAATAATTGTTGATTGCAGTTGGGTCAACACGATCAGCCTTGGGGTTGTTCACGCTGGAGTGGTCACCAACCCACAAAAAATCTTTTGGGCCACACACAGCTTTGCGAGCATTCAGGTAATCACACACGTGTCCAGTCCAAACAGTGCTTCGGTCGATTGTGTGGCATTGCTCCATGCCTTTTTTTCCGCGATACCGCAGCACACACCGCGAACTGCCAACCCGGCTAACCATGTGTTTGACCAACAGACTGGTCAAACCAAAAGTGCTGGTTCCTTCTTTGGTAACTGTCCCAACCCGTGAACCAATGCGGGCCGTGGTAACGTAGAGTGCTTCAACCATTAACGCCAACATATAGTTTGGACTGTGGGTATTGGTCAAATCGCTGCGCCACCGTGCGGCCAAGCGATCAAAATCCACAACAAAGTCATCAACAATCGCAAATTTGTGCCAAGCTGCCCGCGATTTGTAGTCCCAACTGTAGACTTTGGAAACACCTCGTGCACTTGGAGTGGTATACGAAGCAACTTGCGAGTTGTCGGTGTCGGGGTTGTAGCTTGGATATGGTTTGTAGATGCCAGGCGCACAGCCAAACAGTTTACGGCCAGGCGTGGTTTTTCCCGGCGGTGAAAAATAGTTGCCGTTGACATCAATGGAGCCAACAAAACGAATTGGCATGATTGCTGTCAACTTTATGCTCTTGAAGTACGCATAGACTTCCTCAATTGGGACCAACTCTCGGCCACTTTGGCGCACAAACCACATGATGTGCAATCTTACCAACCTGGTGATTTCACGGTTCAGGCGTTGATAGTTTTCGATGGGCCAACCACCAGGTGGTGGATCGCCGCCACTTGCTTTTTCCTTACGCAAGCGTTCGATTGTTTCCCACCCAAGTGCTGGAAATTTTGGAGATTGTTCGTGCGCCCGTATGAACGCAACAAATTCTCGCACTAGGTTTGTGTGGTCTGGTATTGACTCTCGCGTCACAAAGCTGGCATAGATGTACGGCAGGCCAGTTAGTGGTGCCAGCTTCACCAGTGTGTTGTACGCAGCTTTTGATTCATCACCATCGTTGCGGAGAAAACTAACCACACAACGAACCGCATCACGTTGGTCTTTGAAACGTGCCAACATTGGTGACTTTTGCAATGCGCCACTCACACTGGAGCGATAATCATCGAAAAACTTTCCCAACACCACAGCGTCGAGTGGTTTGCGATTTAACACCAAATCAACCACAGCCAGCCACGAACTTGGGTCAACAAACCCGGAAACAAAATTGCAGGCGTCGATCCCGGCTTCGCTGGCAACTCGAACCAATTCTCTACCGGCCACATGACCACTGCGCTTGATCATCACCAGAGCGTAGAGAATTTTCAGCCATGCACCAAACCAAGCACTCAACTCATCAGCGTCGCTGGTGCCAAAAAATGTCCAATTATAATCACCACGACGACTTTTCCAGAAATCCTGAACCAACACTGTAAATGGTTGCCGATCCGTTGCTGCCAACAGGCTCAAAACCCGGTCAATTTCCAGTGGCTCATAGGTATTGGTGGCTGCTGCCCACCTGGTCAAACACCACCACGAATCACCAACTCCCAATAGCAGTTGCCAACGTGGTGTGGAACCTATTTTTGTGCATTTTCGCACGAAATCTGGATTGAGTGCTACCCAATCTTCAAATAAGCGAGTGCTATAGCAAATCACGGTGAGACCTTTTCAAAAATGCACGGAGGACTGAGTGTGAACCAAATCCACACCGCCAACGGTTGCAGTGGTAGAGGTGAGTAGTGGCCAACTTGCCACCACACTTGTCTGATCCCAAATTACCAATTGTGAAACCGCCACGCCAGCACCACTAATTGATCGGTCGGTCGCCGACACCACCGCCGCCGACACCACCGTGGCGGTGGTGTCGGCGACTGTAGCCACCACAGTGGTGCCAGTGACCAGAACCGTCATCCACGGGGAGCTTCCCACAACCGTGGTAGCTTCGCCTTCCCAGCCGATTGACCAAATACCATCAGCAAACTCACAAATGACGGTGCCACCCAGTTCATTTACATTTACGACGCTGCAACTTGCAGCGGGGTGGGTAGCAACGAGTTTCCACTCAATGCCGGTTCCAGTCGTGGTTGGTAGCACCAAACTTCCACCAAAAAATTTGGCACCTGGCACCCACAAACCGGTTGGTGGCACAAATACGGTTTGACCCACGGCTACCGTGGAACTAGACCAACGTGCGCGGAAAAAAATTGCAAACATTTCAAGCGACACTGACCCAGCAAGCGTCGCAACTACGTTGTTGGCAAACCAGTAGGTTGTGCCAGGAACACTGTAGGGTGGTGACGTTAGTTTTTGTACCCCGTCAACATAGCATCGAACTCTAGTGGCGTGGGGAGTGTCACGAACTATTGCGTAGTGGTGAGATTCGCCAACAACACCCTCGGCAATCGTGTACTCAACAATGTGACCGTTACCAACCGCATCATACCAAAATACTACGGAACCACTCGCTTCGGCAAGACCCCAAGTTGGTTGAAATTGTGGTCGGCCCAGCGTGAGCCGGAATCCACTCCCAACAGTGAAAATTCCCTCAACAGTGAAATTGTTGAAACCCCAACCAACAACGCCAACTTCATGTGGGTCAAAACCAATTACCACACTGGAACCTGGTTGCACAGAAAACTGACCACCACTCCACCAGCCGCCGTCGCCCATGGTCATTACCAAATGTGGCGTATTTTTCTCTACTAATCTCCCACACTCGTGGGAGTCCAACAGCAGCCCAAGGTTGCCAGCACCGTTCCAACCACCACTGGTGGCGGCAACTCCATTGGCTTTCACGCGCCAGTGGTACACCACCAAGTCTGGCAAAGTTGTTGCAACAATGGTCAAGCGCAGCCAGCGACACAAAATCGGTTGCCAGCGTGCCACAGTTTTATCGCGTCCAAACCAGCTAACGACCACCCAGCGTGTGCCATCAGTGCTAACGGCACAACTTAGCAAACCACCAGCCGCCGTCACGTTGCATTCCAACTCAGCGCTACCAATCACGGTGTTGACACCACAATCCCACATCAACTCCGCACCGGCGGTCGCACCAGTCCAAACCACAGCCCCACTCAAGCTACCACAAACCACAGAGTCCAAGTGGTCAGTTGGGCCAAAACCACTGACAGAGAAGCGCATCGCACTGCCGCCACTCCTTACCACACTCAACGGTTGGGTTGGTTGCCAATTGGTGGGAAAATTTCCGCGAACCCAAACTACATCGCACACATCCCAAGCGTTACCAATCTCGGTGGCCCAATTAAATTCACTAGCGTGGGGAGTTCCAGTTCCAGTGCTGCCAGTTGCAACAGTCCAGGCTGGAATCCGGTCAACCACCAAAGAAAAACTAGCTTGGTCACGACGCAAATGCACCCAATGCCACGTGGCTGGTTGCATGGGTGTGGTACTGGAATACCACATACCATTGATGACTACCGTGGGAAACCAATTCCACACACCAAATTTGGTGGTTGCAAAGCCGTTGTTGGCCATGTTGCACACATGGCTCCAGCCATTGCCATTTTCCACTCGCAACCACATACCTAGTGACCAGCACGACAAGCCCATCCACCACAATGGGCCGCGCAAATTGTAACCGTGGCCATCACCAGCCCAATGCCAATAACCACCACTCCCGACAGGCGGGTTGTTGGCCGCAACTACGCAACCAGCTGACGGCAACATGGTCGAGTGCAAACTATCGGTTACCCAGTCATCACCAATCCAATTTTCACCACCAGACCAGTGTACCACGCCAAACCACCTACGCAGCAACCACAAAGTCACGGTTTCCAGCGATTCGGCAACTTCCCAAACTCCCAGCCACTTCACAGTTCCAGACCCACTCACCACCACGCGACCCGACCCAACAACCGCCCCAGCAGCGGTGGCTGCAATCTTACCATCCAACCACAATTGTTGCGTGGTTGGAGTTGTTCGCCACTCAACCAGCACAACTGCGGGCGGTGGTGCGGTCAAACTAGCAGCGCAACCACCAGCAACCACAACACTCGTACCGACACTCACAACCACATCACCAATCTCTACCACCAGTGGCGGAACTGCAACCAACAAAATTTCACCAACACTGGCAACACTGTCGGTAGTGAGCAAACGGCACTCTGGCCCCAGACCAAAACCACCGCCAACCACGTCACCAACCGTTGACACAACTTCCCAGTTGGGTGCTGACTGCAACCACCCATCGTTCCACTCACAAGAGTTGCAATCCAGCACCACTGCCGGTGGTGGTGCACCGCCAATTGGAAATTCCTCAACTGCCAGTGTGGCGCGTGGTTGCAGCACTCCTACCGAACCAAAGTATGGATTTAGAATTAGAACCGGAGTAGTCACAGCAGCGCTCGCAATTGCCGCAGCACTGCCGGGTTGGCCAGCAGTGCTTTCAGGGCTGGATGCATTGGTTGTGGAAAATTGGACCACTGGCACCACACCGCAGCGGAATTTTCCCAATTCAAGGTTGGGACAAACTCGTCACTCACCACCAACAAATACTGATGGAAATAACGAGAAACCTTCACCAGACCCACACTAACCACCAAGTGCGGCTGATTGAAGCCCAATTCTTCTTGCAACTCCCGAAAAGCTGCCTCAAGTGGCGTCTCACCAATTTCCACATGCCCAGCAACTCCGCTCCACATCCCACCCCAGTGGACCAACCGGCTACGCTGGGCCACCAACCACCGACCACTCGACAACGCGTGAATTAAAAATCCCGCCGCTGCCGCACCACTGGCTCGCAACTTGATTATTACTTTCACTCTACCAACTCCACTCACACTCAGCAGCAACCACTGCTGCAACAATTTGACTAGCCAGCTGTGCTTCCCGCTCGTAGCAAGCACCAACGTGCGAGGCAACCGTTAGAGTTAGAGCCACAACCTGCACTCCACTCATGGGCAAAAACACACCATCCTTGAATTTCCATTTTTTTCCGTCCTGCCAGTAACCAGCCAGCACCATCGACCACGCGGCGTTTATTTTAGCTTGCGATTCTCGATCAGTGTGCACGGTGACTACCGTGGTTTCGTCCCACGAAAATTCGCACCCGCCAGTTTCCACGTCATACCGCCACGATTCCAAAGCAGCCAAACTAGCAATTTTTGCGTACTCCAGAGTTTGGGGAATTTGTATCCACTCTTGTCGCCAACCACCAAACTCGGTGGTGACAATTTCACCAACGTGAGTAATCAAGTCTGTCGATTGCGGTTGTGTGACTTCCTCCACGGCCACCAAGCCAACCGCACCCAGTGCTGCTGAGTCTGGTTCATCGGGCCAGCTAATGTTGTCAAACAACGCACGAACTTGGTAAATTGTCAACAGTTCGCTGTTGGCGTGTGGTGGTACCAAAGCATATAACACGGCAATTTTCTCCAAAGAAAGTGGTCACACCAAACCAAGCATGAGTCCAGCGGCACTGTTCAGAGTTTGCCACACGCCATCCGAGTCCCAACGTGTTGTGCCAAAACAGCTCTCCCACACTTGGCCAACCGTTGGGGACGGTGCACCCTCGCTAAAATCAACGTTGCCCAAAACTTTCACGCAGCACCACCCCCCGCTATGCGAGCGGCAGTTGCTGCTTTGGTAGCGTACAACTTCTCCCACATCTCACAAAATTGGGCACAACTCAAGCCACGTCCACCATTGGCAGCCATGTTGCGTCGAATGGTAGGTGATGGTGCTGACCCTCGCGCTGCGGCACTCAGAATCATCCACGCCCCACCACAACCTTGTTGGTGTGCCAGATACCAAACCCACGGTTCGTCAGGGGCACCGCGAGTTGCCAAATACCGGCGATTACTAATTGTATACTTGGCCGCAGCCACCGCACTTGCACCAGCATCCCACACGTTGGACAAGCCAAATGAGCGAGCAGTGGTGGGCATAAACTGATAAAGACCAGCAGCTCCAGACCGGTTGCTTGCACGCGGATTAAAACTGCTTTCAATCCACGCCATGGTAATCATGTAATCGGCTGGCAGGTCATAGGTGGCAGCAACACTAGTAATTGTCGCAATGATTTTGGCAGTTTCGTTTTTCGTCATGAGTGTTTCTCCAAGTAAAGTTGCAGTTGCGGCAACGATAGTGCTCGCGCAAAATACCAACCCTGAACCACTGAACATCCGCTAGCCACAACCCTGGCTAGTTGCTGCGAGGTTTCAACACCTTCCGCTACACATTCCATGCCAAGGGTTGACGCCAACTGACTAATGGTGCGCATCACCACACCAGCTGTGGGTGAAGTGTGTTGCACAAACAATTTGTCAATTTTCAGTTGACAAATTGGCAACCCCAACAGTGTGGAAAAATTACTGTGAGCAACACCAAAGTCATCCAAAGAAAATTTCCAGCCCAAAGCGTTTAGCGAATAAACTAGAGAGTGCACGGTGCTAGTTCGCTCGGTAAGCTCCAGCATCACGTTGGGTGTGGCCAGTGTGTTGGTGGTGTACAAATCCCACATTGATGTTGATTCAACATTTATAGAAAAATTTGTTGCACACAACCGTTGCGCAGCAACGGCTTGCCGTAGCATGTTGCGCGTGAGGAGTGGCACTAGTCCACATTTTTCAGCAAGTGGCACAAATACGCTAGGGGGAACCGCTCCCCAACGCGCCAAAACCTCAACTCCAACCACTCGGTTGGTCACAACGTCCACTTGCGGTTGAAAGTGGGCAACCACCAAATCGTGAGTTAGCGCAAATTCCAAAGCATCACGCAATGACATTACCGCTTCCTTGTACGCAATTTCCTCCGCAACTCACTGCGTCCCCCACGCGATGAGTTGGTCTGCCGTTGGTTTTCACTGAATTTTTACCACTGGCGGCAACTCCAGTGTGGCACATCCACACGCAAACACGATCTTCACCACTGCCAGTGCACACCAAGCAGCAGTGGCGTGCATAGAGGTCGCCAACCCTCACGGTTGGCCTACCATTGGTTATCACGTTGCCACTACCCTGGACGCTTGGCCGCGCTGGCCAGCAACCATGGCCGCTACATCTATCTCCTAGCCTAGCTACTCCTGGCATGATAATCTCCAACAAGGGTTTTGTGTTAAATTAACTTAATTTTTCACAAATCTCCAGGAAAACTCACCATGACTAGTGCCTTCTCAAAAAGAGTTCGTGATTCAGCGCGAAACTACACGCCACGACCAGCGCAAAAACGCTTGGATGAGACTGTAGCCCCATTTCGGCAGCAAATTCTCAATAGCTTGGCCGTGGATGCAGTGCAAGCCGATGTCTATGTGGCCGCAGCGTCGGGTACACGGTGTTTGTGCGAAGCAACTAGCGCACTTTCCACGCCAACATCTAGTAGTGTTCCACCACAAGTGACCAACGACGATCAACCAATTGTTATAAATACCCAAGATTTTTTGTTTGGTGAACCAGGCATTGATAAGTGGGCAACTCACGCTGGTGGGGAAGAGTTGGGCTTGGACACCAGCAATCCGACACTGGGCATTACCAGTTCAAACATTTGGCAAGCTGGTAGTTGCGATTGCGGAATTTGTTATCGCAATGGTTGGTTGCCTGGCTATAGCTGTGTTACCACCAGTCGCATCGTGCTCACGCATCGAAACGTGGATAGTGCGGTTGGCTACACTACCACTGTGGGTGAATGCGGTATTGCGTCACTTGAGAATTTGGGACGCTGGGATGCCCAAGTGGTGTTTGAGTTGTGCGTTCCGCGCTGGTGGACGAGCGCCACCTTCTCGGTGCGAAACAATGCCCAGGTGTTGACTGACTCACTCTTCACTCCAAGCGGTAGTCCTCTTACTGTGGACTGGCTGCGAACTTTTAGTGGAACCACCGCCACAATTGCAGTCAGAGCCGCGATGTTTTCTCACGTGGTTGTTGAATTTGACTTGGGTGTCCCACGTACTCTGGTCAACGTGAGCGGTGAAACTTACAGTCTGGACTACCAAATTTTGGATACACTGGGTAGCCTGAACGTGGTTATTCCACCAACACTGGCCAATCTCAAGAGCAACGATGTGCTGGTGTTGCGTGGTCGAAATTTAGTGCTAAAAGTTACTGACGTGACACGGTTTCAAACCAGTACCAAGCACATGTTGGAATTTGTTGCCACCACTCGTGTGGTTCAACCCCAAGAGACAATCCACAACCTACCAGTTGGTTTTACCTTGCCATGAACTACACACTTCACAACGTGGAACTCATCGCCAGCCAACTACCACCCCTGTTGGTGGTGCTGGTAGAAGTCACCATTGAGCCGCTCAATGTCAGCGGCATTGCCGCACTACCACTGATGGTGGGTGACCAACCACCCACGGCGCTAGCGCTGCCCATTCTAACTGGAGAAGGACTTTGAACATCGACGAATTACTGGTGCTGGGAGCACCAGGCCCAACTACAATTTTTTTGGTGTGGGATGGCGGGTTGTTGTGGCAAGTAGGTTGGTCAACCGTGGTGGGTGGGACGAGCGTGACACCGCCAGCGGCCCACACTCACTCAACCACCGATATTCTGGGGTGGGTACCACCAGCACCAGCCAATCACTCTCACAGTGAATTTGCCACGTTTGCGCCGGTGGTTCACTCGCACCCGCCAGCACCACCAGCCACCCACACCCACACCGAACTATCCCCAGTTGGTCACTCCCACGACACAATCTATGCGCAGCTGGTTCACTCGCACCCATTCGCCACCCACACTCACACCGAACTATCCCCAGCGTCTCACTCGCACAGTGAATTTGCCACTTTTGCACCGATGGTTCACTCACATCCACCAGCCGACGGCGGCGCAGTTGCTGCTCACTCCCACACCAACGCTGATCTCAGTGAGTGGGTGGAGCCAGCACCAGTTGGCCACACCCACACCGAATACGCAGCAACCACTCACTCCCACACCGACTACGCACCAACCACTCACTCCCACAGTGACTTGGCACCAGCTACCCACATCCACACCGACTACGCACCAACCACTCACTCCCACAGTGACTTGGCACCAGCTACCCACACTCACCCCAACGCTGATCTCAGTGAGTGGGTGGAACCAGCACCACTATCACGCGTGGTGCTGTTGGAAAATCGCCAACCAACTAGAGTGAGTGCTACCGGCAACAACGTGGTGCGTGTGGATCACGCGGCTGATCCACACTGGTCTCGCCAAGTGAGTTGCTGGTCAACCACCACCGCCACCGCTACGTGGGTGGCGGTGGTTGGAGTTGCCACCAGTTTGCCAACCGGTTTGGTAACAGTTGTCAGTGCGAGTGCTAGTTGGGAATGGGGGCCAGTACGTTGTGTGTTGTTGTTGACAACCACCACCACTGTCGGTGGTGACTTCACCAAAATTCCAGAGGCGCTTGGCTGGAGTTTTGCTGACACTCCGATGACAAACGCCACAAACTGGGTTTGGTCACCACGTTGGACGATGCAAATCAGGTTTGTTATCACAGCATCTGGTGTGGTTTGGTTGTGGGATACCAGAGCGTGGGAGACGGACACCGCGTGGGGAGTTGCTGTTGATAGTGGCTGTGTGCAGGTATGGTGGGGTGCCACCTTGGCAGCGATTTCACCACCGGTGGTGACCACCAACACCGAGGTTGTGTTGGCAGTGGTGGTACTACCAACCAGTGTGGCAATCTACTTGGGAGGAATTAGAGTGGCGGTTGCCACCAACCCGGCGGTTGCCACCAATCCAACGCGAGTTGGATCGACTTGGGGTAGTGTGGGTAGTTGGCTGTTGAAAAGTTTTTGGTTGGTACAAGGAATTGCGTGCTACAACACGCCAACCGCAACGCCACTCAGTGACGAAGTGTTGATTGGCGCGGAGTTGGACTGCAATGTGTCGGCAGCATTGGCCTTGAACGGCCAAGTGTGGGAGGCGGGGGCGGGGGCGGCTGGGGCGTGGTCACCAGCCGCGAGCAGTGTGGGTAATGATTGGCTCCCGACTACTCCAATCAGTGGGTGGCAGCAACTGGCAGCACCGGAGCTGCTGCCAACTGTGACTTTGCTAGCACCTTGTGTGTGGTTTGTACCAGCTTTCCAAGTCGTTGAATTGCAGTGTGTGGTAGGTTGTACCCGTTTGGTCACCGACGCAGCCATAGTGGGTGGGCCAACTTGGACACAAGCCACCACCACCGGCACCGCCACCTTGAGTGTTGTGGTTTGGCCAGGAGAAGCACCATGACTGCCAGTTTTGTTTCGCTGCCTCAACTACCAACAACTACAAACCCACCCCACGGTGGATTGATGCTAGTTGGTAACAACACCATCACTGCCCACGCTTTTCGAGAGTGGTGTACCACAACTCCCATGGCTACGATTGTTGCCACATCTACTACCACCACCTTGGACTTGGCGATTGCTCGTTTGTGGTGTGTGGCGCTAACTGGCATCACCAACGTGGAAGTGGTAGCCGATCCAGCGAGTGGGTTTCCACAGTGGTGGTGGCTACGAACCACCGGGTCTGGGCCACTACACGTGGCAAACCAAGTCACCACCGTCCCCGCCACTGGGGTGGGTTGGTTTGGTGGTTGTCACTTGGGTAACAGTTGGGAGTGGTGGTCGTTGCGCCCGTGAAGACCACCGTTGGTGGCGCGGTGTGGTCAAACGTGGTGGCAATGGCCTGTTGTTGACCAACGCGACTACCGTGGCCGAGTCCAACAACATTGGCGACAACCACACCGGAAAACTTTTGTTCCCCAGCAACGCTGCAATTGTTGGTTTGTGCTCGTACAACAATTCACCAACTTGGTGGCGCGGGATTGCCGAGCCACCAAGTTGCTGGTAACAAGTCTTGATGGCTTGCCATCCCCGTTCCAATTTATCATCCCTTCCCACAGCGTTGGTGGGTGGATTCAAGTGCTGATTGGACAATCGGTGCTGCCACATCCACTCACCAACCCGTGTGGAAACTTTTGCTACTTCTCGAAGTGGAAGTGGCTCGTTACCAGTGCGTTCACTGAATCTCTCATTGAGCAACGTTGCTCGTGCACCAATGTGACGCAACCAACTATGCAAATCATCACTGTGTTGACCGCGTGCCCATTCGCGCAGCTTGGTGAATAGCGTGTAATTTCGGCCAACACTTGCTGCTGGCCTAGAGTTCATCGCAGTATACAAGCATCCATTTTGATAAAGTTTTGCCAACTCGTAGCCACCCGGTGGTGCGTCGGGTGGCGTAATTACTTCCCACGCAGTGTGGAGTGGGTTTTTGCACAAAAAACGACCGTAATCAACATCTGCACCAAGTTTGTAACCCAGCGTGATGTTTGTGTCGCGCAAATATCCTCGTAATCGGTCACTACACGCTTCTCCCAACAGCACTGGTGTGGCCAACATCCACAGCGCGTGAGCGTGACCGTTGCTTGGATTCCATGACCAAGTGTGGTACCGGTAAATTCAACTCGTTTTCCGCCACCCATGGAAAACGTGGCGCAGTTTTCACCGCGTAATCTAGGTCAAAGCCCAGCCAGTGCCACACTCGTTTGTAGTTGTACTGAATCAACGGGTATTCGATGGCAACGCGCTGATCACTCGGTTTGTGTTCGTACCAGTTGCCTCGTGGGCGTTGTTGCGAACCAAACTTTGGATTGTCAGCACATCCTGGAAACTTTGGCAACCAGCGCACGAAGTTGCGAATTGTGGTACGACAAGCTGGTGGAAAGTGGGAAAAATCTCGTGGTTTACGCACGTGAGTGATACTCCAGTTGTTGTTGGTTTTCAAGGTAAATTTACATTTTCCCATCCAAGCAACCAAGCACTCCTTCGCAGTGTTTACAGCCACGTTTTGCTCTGGATGGTACATTTTCCCATCCAAGCAACCAAGCACTCCTTCGCAGTGTTTACAGCCACGTTTTGCTCTGGATGGCTTCTACAGTGTTGTGCGGTACACTCACAGCACTCAATGGTGTTGGAACTTCAACTCAAGTTTTGCTCTGGATGGCTTCTACAGTGTTCTAGGAGGATTCCAGAGCTATTTTGATAAATGCGATTCTGGAGCAAAAATCACCGAGATTGTAACACCTGAGTTGCACAACTCCGCCACGCGTCAAACTGTATCACAATCTATACAGCCCTGAGAGCCAAGCACAGCCGATTCTAGGCGGTAGGCGCAAAAACCGGTCTCAGGGTAGCACCCCAAGCCGATGCTTGGCGGCTTGGGCGACCCTGACCCCCCAGACCCTGACCCCCCAGACCCTGACCCCCCAGACCCTGACCCCCCAGACCCTGACCCCC
>JFJP01037840.1_pt1 | contig 21983 bp, 21 predicted proteins | sample 431651 | NCBI WGS metagenome assembly JFJP01 (sample SAMN02602958, study PRJNA72255) | Microbial mat metagenome, whole genome shotgun sequencing project. | biome: fresh water; feature: sink hole; material: water; isolation source: purple microbial (photo- and chemosynthetic) mats found in...
AATCACAATGACCTGCAACAGTATCATCAGGACTTTATTAAGATTCGTTTTTATCAATGATTACTATTTGAGCCATAAAAGTACAAAATATGACCGTAACTCCAAAATAAGGGGGTAAGCCACCGAACAGCAAGCGTTTGCGAAAGGGATTTTTTCGTAAGTTTATTCCCCATTAAACCATTTCAACCATGAAAAAGCTCCTTAAGATAACCGGCATTATTGCCGCGTCATTTCTCGCCCTGATGATTATTATAGCACTCCTGACATTACTGAGCATGTCTCTTTCCGGAAACAGAAAAGCAAAGAAATACAAAGCCCTTGCCGGTCAGGAGGCGCCGGAACTTAATATTGACGGCCACAGCTTCCGTGATCTCAACAAGAACGGCAGCCTTGACAGCTATGAAGATCACCGGCAGCCTTTTGAGGCACGTGCAGGCGACCTCCTGTCACAGATGACACTCGAGGAGAAGGCTGGCCAGATGTTCTTCCCTCCGGTAGGAATGAACAAGGATGGCTCGGTCTCTGAGAAGCGCTCCTTCTCTGACCCCTCATCGCTCATGAGCATCGGGACCTACGATTTGATCTTCGGGAAAAATATCAGTCACTTCAATATCTTCATGGGAACAGGAAAGAGGGAGATGGCTGAGTGGTATAACAGCATACAGAAGCTGGCCGAACGTACCAGGCTGGGCATACCTGTGACCATAGCCTCGGATCCGAGAAACATGTACGGTCAGAATATCCTTGCCGGTGCTTTCTCAGGTGATTTTTCACTCTGGCCTGAACCTGTGGGACTGGCTGCCACGGGAGACTCGGCACTGGTCTGGCAGCATGCCGACATTGCCCGCCAGGAGTACCTTGCAACAGGCATCAGGGTAGCACTGCATCCCATGGCCGACCTCGCCACCGAGCCGCGGTGGGGAAGGATAAACGGCACCTTCGGCGAGGACGCCCATATGTCGGCAATGTTTACGGCTGCTTATATAAGAGGGTTCCAGGGTGACTCACTTGGCAGCTGGAGCGTGGCCTGCATGACAAAGCATTTCAGCGGTGGCGGACCGCAGAGAGAGGGTATAGACCCTCACTTTCCGGTTGCCCTGGGACAGATATACCCGGGAAACAACTTTGAATATCACCTCATCCCGTTCGAGGCTGCCTTCCGCGAAGGGACCGCAGCAATAATGCCCTACTATGGTGTGCCCGTCGGACAGACAGGTGAAGATGTGGGCATGGGCTTCAACAGGGAGATCATCACCGGCCTCCTGAGAAACAGGTACGGGTATGACGGGGTGGTCTGCACTGACTGGGGACTGGTAACTGACAATAAGGTATTGGGCATCAATATTCTTCCTGCCAGGGCAAGAGGTATGGAGCATGCTACCCCGGAAGAGCGCATGATGAAGATCATCAATGCCGGATGCGACCAGTTGGGAGGCGAAATGATACCCGACATGCTGGTCAGGCTGGTACAAGATGGGAAGATCACGGAAGCCAGGCTCGACAGCTCTGTGGTGAGACTGCTTCGGCTCAAGTTTATCCTGGGCCTGTTTGATGATCCGTATGTTGACGTGGAGCATTCGGTCAGCATTATTGGAAAGCCGGCATTCGTGAAGGCGGGAAGTCTAGCACAGAGAAAATCAGTCGTTCTGCTCAAAAACAGCCCCTCAGGCTCCGGAATGACACTACCACTGAGAGAGGGAATAAAAATATATGTCATGAATATTGACCCGGCGGTGGCCGCACAGTATGGGACCATTGTAGAAAAGCCTGGCCAGGCAGATATTGCTCTCATTCGCCTGAGGGCTCCCTCACAGCACCTCAGGGGAGCCGGTCCGCTGGGACGCATCTTCAGCTCGGGAGACCTCGATTACAAGGATAAGGAGCTAAAAAAGATACTCGGTATAATGGCCAGGGTGCCGACGGTAGTGGATATCTATCTCGACAGGCCTGCCGTCATCCCGGAGATAAGTGAAAGGGCCGCCGGCCTGATGGCTGACTTCGGGGCAGCAGACGACGCAGTGCTTGACATTGTCTTCGGACGCTTCAGCCCGACAGGCACACTGCCGTTCGAGATGCCCTCATCAATGAAGGCTGTCCGCGATCAGAAAGAAGATCTGCCCTATGACTCAGGAGACCCGCTCTTCAGGTTCGGGTTCGGATTGCGTTATGAGTGAAGGGCCCGGTCAGGAGCAGCCCGTAAAATCTCCTGGTTCGGGGAAAACTTATTTCATGGCATTTTGTCTTCTGATGTCTTCGGTTTAGTCTGCCGGCGACATCCGCAATTTCGTAAATTATAGAAATAATAATTGAACCGGTACCAAAAAAATGATTCACAACGATTTCAATCTGCATCCCCGAATCGTCACTAAAAATAAATATCTTGCATTATCAAAACCAATCAACTCAAGTGAAATGAAAAAAATTACCACTTTCTTTACTGTTCTGTTTCTTGTTTCAGGAATCTCCCTTACGGCGCAATCGCTGGATGACGTTCTTAATGACTACTTTTCAGCTACCGGGCAAGACAATATGCTGAAAGTCAACACACAGAAAATGACCGGCAAAATGGTTCAGAGCGGTCTTGAAATCCCGTTTATACAGATGATCAAACGTCCCGGCAAACTCCGCATAGAGGCCACACTCCAAAATCTTACCCTTATCCAGACCTTCAACGGTACTGAAGGCTGGATTATAAATCCTTTTGCCGGTGTAACCGATCCTCAGCCTATGTCAGAGGATGAAGTGAAGTCAATGAAATACAACAGTGACATGGACGGGATGCTGTGGAACTGGAAGGAGAAAGGCTATACGGTAACACTGGAGGGGGAAGAAGATATGGAAGGGACACCCTGTCACGTCATCAAACTTGTGACCGGAACAGGCGATACCTTTACTTCTTATATTGACTCCGACACCTCGATCATGTTGCGCCTCAACACCAAAATGCTGGTAATGGGCAATGAGACTGAGAGTGATACCTATCTGAGTAATTACATGATGGTTGACGGAATTGCCGTTCCCGGTAAGATCGAGACCAAGATGAAGGGCCAGCTCGTGATGACGATGGTTGTGGAAAAGGCCGAACTGAACACCGACCTTGATGATACCCTCTTTGAGAAACCTGTTACGAAACAGGAATAATCAACTCTCAAAAACTTACAATCTAATGCTATGAACCTCAGGCATATTTTCATTAGTATCACCTGTCTGGCCTGCATCTCGGGTCTTCAGGGCCAGGTCACCGAAGCTACCTTCGGAGATATATCAGGCAGGCAAATAGGGCCTGCACGAATGAGCGGACGAATCTCGTGCATTGACGCAGAAACAGGCAATCCTGATGTTGTATGGGTCGGCGCCGCCGGCGGAGGCGTTTGGAAATCAATAAACAGGGGTACCACTTTCAAATCTGTGTTTGATGAATATCCCCAGTCTGCCGGTACCATTGCCATTGACCAGAACCATCCTGACACTGTCTGGGTAGGCACAGGTGAGGTATGGACCCGTAACAGTGTTTCCATTGGAACAGGTATATATAAGACAACAGACGGCGGAGCAAAATGGGATTACATGGGTCTGCCCGGGAGTGAACGGATCGGCCGTATCCTGATTGATCCGGTAAACCCTGATATTGTCTACGCAGCTGTGTTGGGGACATTGTGGGGAGAGAGCGATGAGAGGGGTGTCTACAAAACCACCGACGGAGGCAAGTCATGGAACAAAATGCTTTTTGTGAATCCCTCGGCCGGGTGTGCTGACATGGCAATGGATCCCGATGATCCTTCAGTGATATATGCCTCAATATGGGACTTCAGACGACAGGCACACACCTTCAGGTCAGGCGGACCCGGGAGCGGACTCTATAAATCAACTGACGGCGGAACAACCTGGAATAAGATCCATAACGGATTGCCATCAGGAACCATCGGGAGGATAGCCGTTGCAGTTTCTCCTGTCAAACCGCACTACCTGTATGCACTGGTAGAGTCTGAAAAGTCAGCACTGTACCGGTCCTCAGACCGTGGAAGTTCGTGGGAGAAGATGAGCGACCAGTATATGATGAGTGACAGGCCATTTTACTATAGCCTGATTGTTCCGGACCCGGCAGAACCTGAACGCATTTATAAACCCGGGACCATGCTGTGGGTAAGTACCAACGGAGGCAAAGTATTCCAGAGTCCTGCCGTTACTGGAGGCAACTACCACAGTGACACCCACGCATTATGGGTGAACCCGGCCAATAACCGTTTCATTTATATGGGCACTGACGGCGGTGTCTATATCTCTGAAGACAAGGGTAACACATGGAGGTTTGTGGAGAGCCTGCCTGTATCACAGTTCTACCATGTCAGCGTTGACAATGCCTCCCCTTACAATGTTTACGGAGGCCTCCAGGATAACGGCTCCTGGATGGGCCCCTCCAGGAAACCCGGTGGGATAACCAACTCCGACTGGAAAAATATCGGCTACGGCGACGGCTTCTATACTTACGCAGATCAGACAGAACCTGATGTTGTATACTCACAGTACCAGGGAGGCAGAATCAGTCGTACCAATTACAGGACCGGAGAAAGCAAATATATCAAGCCATTCCCTGAGGAAGGTGTTGGTGATCTGAGATTTAACTGGAATACACCTGCCGTCTTCGGTAAAAAGACCGGATGGCTTTACGTCGGCTCTCAGTACCTCTACCGTTCTAAGGACAAGGGTGATTCATTTGAAAGGATCTCCCCTGACCTGACAACGAATGACCCTGAACGTCAGCAGCAGGAGCAATCCGGCGGACTTACTATCGATAACAGTACGGCGGAAAACAATACGACAATCTTTACTGTATCTGAGTCTCCTTTAGACGAAAATATTGTCTGGGTGGGCACAGACGACGGCAATATACAGCTCACATCTGACGGAGGGAAAACCTGGACCAGATTGAACGATGCCGTTCCCGGCCTGCCGGCTTATGCATTTATTTCACATATCGATGCAGACAATTTCGATAAAAATGCCGCGTGGGTAACAGTTGATGCCCACCGTAATGGCGACATGACACCCTATGTTTTTTACACCGGAGACCTGGGCAAGACATGGACCGCACTGGCAACAGATGATATAAAGAGTTTCTGCCATGTTATCAAACAAGATCCCGTCAATCGTGACCTGGTCTTCCTGGGAACCGAGATGGGTCTCTATGTCAGCACTGACTACGGTAAGACATGGGTAAGGATTAAGAACAAGATACCACAGACAGGCATTTTTGATCTGGCATTTCAGACAAGGGAGAATGATCTTGCTCTTGCAACTCACGGACGAGGGATAATTATAATTGATGATCTTACGCCTCTCCGTAATCTCACTCCGAAAGTTATGGAACAGGAGTTTGCGTTCCTGCCTGCTCGTCCCTACTATTTTCCATCAGGCATGGGTTTACAGGATTTCCCCGGCGATGATGAGTTTACAGGTACAAATGCCTCATCGGCAGCGACTGTCGCTTACTACCTGAAGAAGAGACATGTATTCGGTGAAATGTATTTTGAAATTTATGATGCTGATGGGACTTTCCTGAAGAAACTCCCTGCCGGGAACCGCAAAGGGATAAATATTGTCCGTATTGCCACTTCAATGGATCCGCCGAAAGTGCCCAAATCTCCTAACATTCTTGGTGAGGCAGCCTTCGGTCCGGATTACCCTGCCGGAAAATACAGCGTCAGGCTGGTTAAAGGAAATGAGACTTATACGACAGACCTGATCTTACATGACAGTCCTGACTGGAAACATCCGGAGGCTGACAGAAAGCTTCAGAGAGAGACACTGATGAGGGCTTATGGCCTCCTGGAAGAGCTCGCCGCCGTCGATCAGAAGATCCTGGAAGCCAGGGATGCACTGAAAAACAGGGAGTCAACAGCCAGGGGTTCTGCTCAGAAGAAAATTAAGAACCTCATTGCCGTCTGCGACGAGATGCATGAAAAGATCTCGGCAACGCAGTCAGGTGAGGGTGGCATAACAGGCCAGGTGAGGCTTCGGGAGAACATCGGAGAGATCTACGGCGCTGTTGCCGGTTATCCGGGCAAACCTGCTGATCTTCAAATAAAGGCACTTGACAATTATGCACGTCAGGTTAAGGATTTTGGCGCAAGGATTGATTTATTGCTAAAGAGAGACTTACCTGCCCTTATCAGGTAATAATTGAATTGTTCATACAGGCTGGAATTTACCAAGCCCGACTGTCTCCTCGAGGGCAGTTACAAACCTCAGGAAGATTGTTGTATAATCATTCTGCTCATAATAACCGGAAGTCTCAGCCGTTGCGTCGGAGCTTTTTCCGTAGTATGAGGGATAAGATGAACTGGGTTCTTCCTGCCCCGCAAGATCAACGCATTCATCATTTATGCGGTTATAGAAATGCCAGCCTCTCCCCTTATGTGTTCTTAAAATTTCGCCTCCAAATACATCATTGAGCAAAACTGATATTTCAATATCACGCAATTTACTTGACAGACCTGCTCTCCCTGACGGTTTTTCCGGTGGTGGCATTGCACGTCTCAATGCTTCCCTGACGACTGCCCAGTCAAATGAGCCTGCCCCGATGTGTTCTTTTGCTTTCATTTTCTTTTACCTGATCATCCGGATACAGATGTATGTTACAGATTATATCCGTCATATAATTAACCCGTGTCGCTTCCTGGTTAGAACCTGTCTGTTGTCATGATCACCATTGAACCCGGATAACGTGCATTCTCCTGTTCTTCGGCAGTGATAAATATCTTAACCGGCCTGAATGAACTTATCGTCTCAAATGTTGCGTTAAGGTTATTATTGGTACTTATCCGACCTATATTCACTGCTGCATCCCTGGCTGTAACCATCCATACAACATATGTAAGGTTTGCCGGATCGAGTCTTTCTGCCCCGGCAAAATTCTTTAAGTCTATCTTAATCTTATAGTTTTCGCTTTTATCCCTGGACACTTCTACATAACCTGTAGCTGCAGGCAGAAATGATGATTGAAGAAAAAATGCCTTGTTGGAACATGAGGTGAACCAAAATGCAATCATGATGAATAGAGAGATTGTAAAGATTTTTGCTTTCATATTTTTTGTTATTATGTTACTGTTTGAGGTCAACCAGCATCATATTGCCAATTGATTTTGTACCTCTCAAAGATTCATTTTTTCATCAACAGGACCATTACATAATTCCGGCTAAGAATTATATAATTCACACCCGAGAAATTAGGAAAACTACGCTATAGAAAAAGGGAACCTACGCCGTCAGACTGCCGACTGAGGACTGAGGATTGCCGACTAAAGACTGAAGACTTCACTATTGCCTCCCCTGCAAGCTGGCTCCGTCGCTAAGTCAGCCCACCGGGCTGACTCTTAACGCTCGGCCCTCTACTGCCTACTGCCTGATTATGATCACTTCCTGAATCCTGAGATATCGATTACGGAAAGGAGGCATTGCCTTTCATCTCCTGTGACAACTCCTTCGACATAAATATGGCAGAGAGTTTTGCCATTGTAGCCGAGAGCAAGCTCACATGACTCCTTGGCATTGCTAGTATAGACTTTTTTGAAGAACTGATTGAAAACCGGCTTGGAAGATTCGGCGATGAACAGTTTAAAGTTACTGTTAATAAGACTAAACCGTTTTTCTCCCAATATGTCAGCGCCGGTAAAATTAAGGTCCGCGATACTGCCGTCGCCTTCCAGGATGAAGTAGCCCATGGGTGCAAAATCATACAGCATGGTATAACGCCTGAGGGCATCTTCGGCAGTGGCATTTGCCTGCTTTAGCTCCTCATTCTGCATCTCAAGCTCTATCTGATGGACCTGAAGTTCATGGAGAAGCTTTTTCGCGTCAGATTCCTGGATCTCCAAAGACATTTTCTTACGCTTTTTCTTTAGCTTCTCCTCTGCCTTTATCCGGAGTAACTGGCTTTCTGTGAGATTCGTCTCCTTCTTATTCATGGATCTGCTGCGTATTAGTTGACAAAATCAATCCTTCTGCCTTTTTCATCTTATTCAGTGACAAGTTTACAAAAAAATCCACAACCTTCATCTCCCCTGTTGCGACCAGAACCCTGATTTTTATTCTGCCGTTCAAACCCTTGGTGAGCAGCGCTTTAATATCCTTATCAACGCCTTGGTGGTATTTTTCAGGAACAAACATACTGACAAAATCCTTGTTTAAACACTCCTCACGGCTCTTCCCGAAAAAAGATTCGGCTTCAGGGCTGAGGTCTATTACTGTACTGTCATCGCCCAGGACTATCTTGACTTCAGTGGTAGCGCTTAACAGAATTCTGTTTTTCTTTTCGCTTTCAAGTAGTTTATGTGCGGTTCTTTTATGCTCTGATATATTGATAAAAGTAATTACAAGTCCGTCAATCCTGTCATCGAAAGTGCGATAAGGCATAATGCGGACCAGGAACCAGCGTCCGTCCAGTGCCGGAACCTCTTTCTGGATAAAAACGAGGGTCATTAATACCTCGCGTGCATCATCGGCCAGTTCCGGATAATTGAGCTCTGATGTCTGGTCGGTAAAGGGCCGGCCGATGTCACTCTTTATGAGTTTGAAAATCTTTGTAGCCTGAAGTGTAAAGCGTCTGATGCTTAATTCCCTATCGAGAAACAGGGTGGCTATCTCAGTGCTGTTAAGCAGGTTCTTCATGTCATTGTTGACCCTGGAGTAGTCATCTACCTTTGCCTGCAATTCAGCATTCACTGTCTGAAGCTCCTCATTAAGGCTCTGCATCTCTTCCTTTGATGTTGTAAGCTCCTCATTGGTAGATTGCAGCTCTTCATTTGTGGATTGGAGTTCCTCGTTGGTTGACCGCAGCTCCTCCTGTGATGTCTGGACCTCCTCGAGTGAATTCTGCATTACCTCACGCATCCGCATCAGCTCGGCCTCCATCTCTTTTTCCTTTGATGAGTCTTTCGAATGTCCCTTTGATTTTAAAGCAGGTCCTATGGCAGCAACCTCCTTCACCTCGGTAAAAATGATCATCAAGGTGCCGTATAGGAGCTCCGGCTTATCTATCCACTTAATGTCAATATTTACGACCTGGGACAGGCCATTGTTTGTTACCCGAAGGTTGTGTAAAACAACTGTCTCCTTATTTGTAACAGCCCTGCGGAAGGCATGATGCAATTCGTTCCTCAGTCCCTCACGCAACATGGCAAAGATGTTCATGTTTGCCTTGCCGGCAGCCGGCTCAAGATATTTTCCCGTATGTCCGTGAATATAGATCACATCACCATACTCATTCACAAGAACGCCTGCAGGCGAATAGTAATCAAGCAGAAGACGGTCGGCAAGAACCTGAAAGTTTAGAGATCCTGTGTCAGTGAGCTGGTTCCTGGGGACTGATGATTTTGAGCGGGAGAATGAGGATGGAAAATCAAAGTATTCAGGCAGATGGCCGGACTGTGTTCGTTTGTAAATTCGCAGTTTACTGTCAACTGCGGTAAAAAGATGGTTCTGGTTACCGGGGGTCTCGGAACTGCCCAGCATCATTACCCCGTCAGGGTTGATGCTGTAGTAAAACAACCCTATTAGTTTCTTCTGCAGTTCCGGGTCCAAATATATCAGAAGGTTCCTGCACGATAAAATGTCAATCCTGGTAAAAGGAGGATGCAGGATGACATTATGCTGTGCAAACACAACCATTTCCCTGATCTCAGTTTTGATCCGGTACCCTTCCTCGGTTGGAATAAAATAGCGGCTCAGGCGGTCAATCGACATATCGGCAGCAATATTTGCCGGATATAGCCCTCTTCGGGCAATTTCAATTGCATCCGGATCAATGTCAGTGGCAAAAATCTGCAATGAGGTACCGCCATGTTGGTTCACCTTCTCAAGCGCCTCCCTGAATACAATTGCCAGTGAATATGCCTCTTCTCCCGTAGAACAACCTGGAACCCAGGCTCTCAAAACCGAACCTGGCTGGATTGCGGAGAGCATTTCCGGCAAAAGCATCTCTTTCAGCCTGACCCATACTGCGGAATCGCGGAAGAAACTGGTCACCCCTATCAGCAGTTCCTTGAAAAGAATTTCTACCTCCTTTGGATTTCCCTGAAGAAAATGCACATACGTGACAATTTTATCAATCTTGTGCACGGTCATTCGTCGCTCTATCCGGCGATACAGGGTATTTTTTTTATATAAAGAAAAATCGTTCCCGGTATAGGTCCGTAAAAGAATAACTATTTTTTCCAGGGAACTTTTATCTTTTATCTCCGCGTTAAGGTCTGATCTTATGGCAGGTATTTGCTTCAGAAAATCCATTAGTCTTCCCGGAAGCTCACGCGCTGCAGCTACTATATCTGCCAGCACAAGATCTATAGCACTGCGGGGCATACTGTCGAATTTAGCATCTGCAGGATCCTGCACAACCACGATACCGTTTTTTTCCTTGATGGCCCGAAGACCTGTGCTTCCGTCTGACCCCATTCCGGAGAGAATAACACCGATGCTTAGATCCCGTTTGTCATCTGCCAGGGAGCGCAGGAAAAAGTCAATAGGGAGCCGCATTCCCCTTGTTTCAACCGGTTCAAACAGGTGAAGAACCCCGTTCAGTATAGACATACTTTTATTCGGAGGGATAACGTAGACGCAGTTAACCTTTACCGGCATACGATCTGCCACCTGGTAAACCTTCATGGCAGTGATCCTCTGAAGCAGTTCCGGCAACATGCCCTTCTGGGTCGGGTCAAGATGCTGGATGACAACATACGCCATCCCGCTGTTCTCAGGCACATTACCCAAAAATTGCTCCAGAGCCTCCAACCCTCCGGCCGAGGCTCCGATACCAACTATCGGAAACTTTTCTTTAACCTTCCTTGGGATTTTCCCGGCAGGTGAAGCTTCTGAGTTTGCTTTTTTGGTTAATGCTGCCATGGTTTATTTTGAAACCGGGTTAGTATAACTGAATGTCACACAAAATAAAGCATAAATTACCATTCATGGCACGCAAAAGCGGTGGTTTTACCACCAGTCAAAGTAAGGATTTCAACATGGTTATGAAGTAATGCCTATTTCACGGCATTATAGTATTTCATTGCCTGAGGCATGAATTGTTCCAGTTTCCTCAGTCTTGTTGCATCAGATGGGTGGGTGCTGAGAAACTCAGGGGTCTTTCCTCCGCCCGATGCAGCCATTCTTTGCCAGAACGGAATTGCCTCACGCGGATCATAACCCGCAATGGCTGAAAAGATAAGTCCATATTGATCAGCCTCCGTCTCCTGTTGTCTTGACCAGGGCAGGATTGCTCCCACTTCACTCCCTATTCCGTATGTTGTCATAAAAAGATCACGTGTCTCCTGAGGCTTTTGAGCAAGAGCCACCTCCAGTGCCATGCCCCCCAGTTGCTGGACCATGGCCTGGCTCATTCTTTCGTTACCGTGCCTGGCAACTGAGTGAGCTATCTCATGACCCATGACAATTGCCAGGGCTGCTTCATTCTGCGTGACAGGCAACAGTCCCGAATAAACGACAACCTTCCCTCCCGGCATGCACCATGCATTGATCTCCTTGCTGTCAATAGTATTGAATTCCCATTTGTAACCCTCCAGAAGAGATGACTCTCCACGGGCTTCAAAATATTTTGTTATTGCCTTTGATATGCGGGCACCCACCCGGTCAACGATTGCCGCATCACGGCTGCTTCCGGAGTTCAATACTTTATTTTCAGACAGAAAGGCCCTATACTGGTCCGTGGCCATCAGCTGCACTTCAGATTCCTTTACCAGGTTCAACTGTTTGCGCCCGGTCAGAAGGTTTAATGCACACCCTGTCAGAACCAGGGCTATAAACAGGAAAAATATTATCCTTTTCATTTCAATCAGCTTGGTGTAATTAATTATTATCATTCAATTTGTCCAACAAATTGAAACATTTAAACCCGCCCTTCCGGTTTCAGAGGAAGGTTCTAAACCTGAATGTTCCTCAGGTATTCAAATGCCCCGAATGCCTTAAGAAGCCAGATTATCAGTACAATCACGACTACAATATTCAGGATACTCTTGATTTTGCGGTCCATGGGAATGTAAGAGTTGACAAGCCATAATAAAACGCCTGCAACAATAATGATGATCAATATAGTAAGTAATGGCATAGCAGTTAAGTATTGGTTGGATTCAAAGGTAGGCAGAGACATTGCCCCCGGAGTTACACAACAACAATTAAGAATTACACAATTCACACGTCAGCCTCTTTATCATGTGTGAATCATGTAACTCATTGACAAAGTTGTGTAACGCTGATCATCGCCTTCACCCCTACCTTTCGAGAAATATCTTTAATTATTCTGATTGAGGATTAATAAATAACTAAATAATTAATTATGAAAACGTTAAGAGTAAGTTTAATCATGATTGTCAGCATGGTAATGATAATGTCAGGCTGTGCATCATGGAACAAGACCCAGAAGGGTGCGGTTGTAGGGACTGCTGCAGGAGGCACCATGGGAGCCGTTATTGGAAGAGCGTCTGGAAATACTGCCCTGGGTGCCATTATAGGTGCCACGGTAGGCGGTGCCGCGGGTGCGGTAATTGGGAATCAGATGGACAAACAGGCTGAGGAAATAAAGAGTACCGTTCCTGATGCAAAAGTTGAACGCGTGGGAGAAGGTATAGTTGTTGAATTCAACAGCAATGTCCTGTTCGGATTTGACGAATCAAACCTCTCATCCGATGCAAAAACAAGTCTTGATAAGCTTGTCAAGGTTTTGGACTCCTATCCTGATACGGATATAGAAATTCAGGGTCATACCGACAGCAAGGGCAGCTTAGCCTACAACCAGGCATTGTCTGAAAGGCGTGCCACAGCAGTGTCAGGTTATCTTGAAGGTCAGGGCACAGCTGGCAGCCGCCTGACAATTAAAGGTTATGGCGAAACCACTCCCAAATACGAAAACAATACAACTGACGGGAGAACTGAAAATCGCAGGGTGGAGTTCCTGATCACCGCCAATGAAAAGATGAAAGCGGAGGCTGCAAAATCAGCAGGCAATTAGTATCCTCAGTTATGAATAAACAAATAAATAATTCTAAAAATATATGACAATGAAAATTAAGTTTCTGACATTATCAGCGATCCTTATCCTGTCATCAGTGGCGATGCAGGCTCAGATTGGCTTTGGTATCCTTGGCGGAGTCAACTTCCAAAATATTAACGGGAAGAACAGTAGCGGGGATAAACTTGAAAATGGACTCCTGACAGGTTTTCATGCCGGCATTAACGTAAATATTCCGGTTGCAACCAATTTCTACTTTCAGCCCGGTCTTCTCTTTTCCGTGAAAGGGGCAAAGAACGAATTCTTTATCCCCCTTAACAAGGCCTCGGGTGACTACACCACCACAACCAGGCTCTCTTATGTTGAGATGCCCCTGAACCTGCTCTACAGGCCCCAGCTTGGCAACGGGTTTCTGTTGCTAGGGTTTGGTCCCTATCTGGCCTATGGCATTTCAGGCATGGAGACCACCCAGTTCAATTCCTCCTCAGTTGAACGAAAGGTGAAATTTGAAAATTCTGTTGGACTGTTGACCGCTCTGGATGGAAATGCATATTACAGGCCATTTGATGCCGGCGCCAATATCCTGTTCGGTTATGAATTTGGGATGGGAGCCTTCCTGCAGTTGAATGCCCAGCTTGGATTGCTGAAGATCAACCCTGAGTATTCCTGGATCTCTGATGATCAGAGGTCATACATGAACACAGGTTACGGTCTTTCATTAGGATACCGTTTTTAGTTAAAAAGTTTATACTGCAAAGGGCCGCCCTTCAAAGAGGACGGTCCTTTTTATTTAACGCTGTATGAACCTGAGCAATAGTGGTTATACATGTGTGAATCATACAAAAAATACTATGAATCTTGTAACATTCAATTACGGATTGGAGTGCACCTTTACAGTGTGAATCTTATGTGCAATCTTTAAATATGAAAAGCTATCCATTGGTCCCCCGGACTGACAAATCCTCTTTACACAGAGGAGTCACAAGCATGCACGGCAGGCCGGTAAACCTGCAGCTTGCCGGAAGCACTCTTGACACCCTGATCGCCGAAGGCGGATCGGCTTTCCTGGACTATGTCAGCAGGCTTGGTCTTGCACAGGAACAGGGTATGGTAATATTGTCATTCAGACAGCATTTCTATTTTGATTCTGAAGAGATGCAACGGGCGCGAACCCTTGTGAACCTGACAGAACTGAATAAGATCACCACGGTTACAGACTTTTTCCGCACATGTTACCGGATCATGCCTCAGAGAAGCAACCTCCTTGGGCGTTTCATTGACAATAAGGAAAATGGCAGATATAAATTGAATAACAGTTCTTCAGCCTTCACTGACGGGGATTATTTTGATGACATTGAAAGTGCGATCCTATCGCGCGTTCCCTTTATAAACAGGTTATACAGCATTCTGGATTCAAGAACCAATTCCTGGATGTCAAAGAGCAGTGTTACTTTATTGCTTCAGGATTACGGGTTTAAAGTAATGGATATGACCGTTCTGAACGGACAGACATATTTCCATGCACAAAAAGCCCGGACTGCTTAATACTTGCAGTCCAGGCTTTGTACTCAATGCACGGAACCGGGCTCAGCCTACCTTTTTGATGGAACCAGCATCAAGACACCCCCGACCGCCATCACGGCAAGACCGATAAATGGCGACCAGTTAACGTTATGGCGCTTGTTCGCCGAAATCTGGATTTCTCCCATATCAACAATTTTTTCTCTGGTAAAGAAAGTGACCGTCGTAAAAATTGTCAATGCTAATCCAATGATCAGAATGATGATACCTGCTTTTTTCATTATAATATGATTTTAATTTTAAAGGTATAATGGAACCACACTCAGTCCGGGTCGCTACACTGTCACAGTCAGAAGAACAAAATAACCAACAGCAGAATTGCGGCTGTGGCTATGACCATGGATTCCATCAGTAGTTTAAATCGGTAATTGCGTAATTTCAGTCTGGGAGGATTGCTGCGATATTTCATTTTTGTATAGTTTTATCTGATGCATTCATCAGTTTAATATTCTAATGGTTCAACCGGGTGTTCAGGCAATATTGCGATAACGCTACCGTCAGTAATTGACCCGCGCTTCTTTCCAGTGCGATCTGCCCGATGCATTCCGGGCAGCATCCTTCGAAATAGACAGAAGCATTACAGTCTCTTCGCTGGCCGTAAGCCGGTACTTCACTTTGTCATTCAGCGTCAGCACCTGTCCCATGCCGATAGCTGCTGAGGTTTTCCTGGTATTAAATTCCATCTTACCTTCGATAATCTGAAAGGTGATGGAATCATTTGACTGGTAGGAAACAATCTCCGTTCCCTCGTGCAATGCCACCAGCATAACATTCCTTTCCGGATCCTTTATCAGGACCATAGCATTGAGATCACCTTTCGCCCAGGTATGACTTTGCTTCATATTCCTTATCAATCCTGGAAGATCCTTCCTCATAGCGGAAGAACCAACTGTCACTAAAGTCTCCGTGACCGGTGAACCTTGAAAAGTGGTTTTTGATTCCATTCTTTGTTTAGTATTTATAAGCCTGCCCCGGATATCCGGCCTTGATCTGCCTATAACTGATCTGTTTAATTTTCAGGCAGACACAATGACTATCGGATATCCCGGAGCGACTTTATTTTTTAGCTAAAGAATAGTCTCACAGGATTTTTCTACCCTGGATGACCCTTACCAGAATTGCTATGATGGCAATGACAAGCAGAACATGTATTATGCCGCCCGCACTAAACCCAAAGAAACCTATTGCCCATGCAATTATAAGTATGACCGCAATTATGTATAGTAAATTATTCATGATTGGTGGATTTTTATTGATTAAAGAAGAACTACCAGTAATATGATAATAACAATTAATGCAGCACCTGATAGGTATACACCATTTCCTATAGATTTAAGCTCGCTGTTTATGGTCCGTACTTCACTTCGCAGTTCCTTCTTTTCGGATGCCTTCAACTCTGACTTGTCGGATTTCTTGATTTCGTCAAGTCTGAGCAGCAGTTCGTTTGCCCTGTTTGCTTCTGCAGGACTAACCGGACTGGGATCAGCCATCGGTGGTGGGGCAATTTTAGGTTTGGCGCTTAATTCAAGCGGGATGATTGCCAATGACATTACCGTTGCCATCAGGCAGAGAACGATTTTTTTCATTTTTTTTGTTTTATGTTAGTATGAATAAAAGAGAATCCGACAATTTCCATCTTGTATTAATCTTTACAGGATGATATGCAAATTTAGCCCGGAAGGCCTGCGTAACCGTTACATGATTTAATGTATAAATTACATAATTCACACATTGACTGAGCTTTCAGTCAGTGAGCAAGTTAACGGCAAGAAGGAATTTTATTTTTCGCTGCTATCATATGATCCGGCCTCGTGAAGGACGGACTTAACCGTAACCGGTTCAAAATAGGATAGTCTCCTGTTGCAGATCAGCCTGGAACATTTTGACAATGCCTCATCATAGAAGAGCTCAGGCCTTGTAGAAACTTCAATCGTAATGGTAACATTCTGCTCTTTACAGAAAAGGTCAACCGGCATGCTGAAACCCTCCGGAACACCTGTCCATTTTGCAGCAATGACCGGGCTGCCGTTGCCGGGGGCAGAGCCTGCAGCTCCTTCAATGCCTGCAGGACTGTAATACCAGTGCAGGACAGGGACCTCGCGCCTGTGCAGGTAAACCTCAAAGAAGTCATGCCAGTCCTTCCCGGTTTTATTTTCAACAATCCGTATGAAATCCTCTGTTGTGACAGACGAGCCAGCCGCGTGTTCAGAGTAGAAAGCATGCAGGATTTCGAAAAAGAGAGTACTGTCGTTCACAATGTTGCGGATTGTATGAAGTACCATGGCTCCCTTATTGTAAACATCGTTGTCGCTGTCATTCCAGAAGCTGACGCCGGCCGGGCCAACAAGGGGAAATCTGTTCTTAATTGAGGCGGCGATATTGTATCTCGCATACAACAGTGAGTTTTCATAGCCAAGTGTACTTTCCGCAAATAGCATCTCGGAATATGTTGCAAATCCCTCATGCAGCCATATATCGCTGAAATCGCTGACTGACACCGCGTTACCCCACCACTCGTGTGCAGCCTCATGCACAATGATATAATCACCTCCCAGCCATGCACGGTTTGAATACCCGCTGCCGTATGCGATGGCTGTCTGATGCTCCATTCCTTCATATGGCGACTCAACAAGCCTGAATCCCTCCTCCATCCAGGGATATGGTCCGTATAACCGGGAATAGAGACTGATAACATCCTTCACCTGCAAAAAATGATTTTTCGCCCTGGCGAGGTTCTGAGGCAGAACATAATAATCAAGGTCAAGGATGCCATGCGGCGTAAGCATTGTATCACTGAAATGCTCATATTTACCGGCATAGAAGGTTATGTTGTAGATGTTGACAGGATACCGTGTAAGCCATGTATATGTTTCCTTCTCCTGAAGTGATATATGGCTCTGCATTATACCGTTTGAGACAACCTGCAACCCTGCAGGAACCGTCATTCGGAGCCTGACGCTGTCAGGTTCATCTGAAAGGTGGTCCTTGCATGGAAACCAGAGGCTGCCACCCTCGGTTTCACATGCCACTCCTATCCACGGATTGCCGTCATCATCTTTTCCCCACACAACACCACCTCCCCACGGTGGATTTTTCGCGCGCGATGGTTTGCCTTCATATTCCACAGTCAGAATGTAATCATGACCAGGCATAAGCGGATTAGGGGGCGAAACATACACAGCCCGGTCATTGCGCGTCCATGAGACCTCTTCCCCTGCAAGCTTCATGCCTCTTATCCGGAGATTTTCATACAGGTCGATGCGTAATGCGGAGAGCCCTGACAATGCCTTGAAATGAATTTTAACAGTGCCGCCCATTCTCTTCCGGACGGGTTCCAGCAGCAGGTCGAGATCATAGAAGAATACATCATACCCTGCCCGGTCTTCATCAAGCTGCCCGATAAGCGAATCTCGTGGTGTAAATCGGGGGTATATGCCGGGCTTCCCGGGAACAACGGCAAAATCCGGAACCCTTATTACAGCGCAACCAGAAAGCAGAAGAAATAAAACAATTATGAATACCCGCCCTTTCATTGCAACTCAGAGGGTCTTCTTCTTATGCCTGAGCTTAAGTTTTAAGTCTGATTCGACCTGCTTATGCATGTCGATTTTCTGAGCCAGTTTTTTGTTCGAATTCTTCAATTTTTTTATTTCAATATCGGAATCGATTTTTTTCTCAATCAGTCGCATGCGCAATTGCTTAATTACGTCTAATTTTTGCTCCAGTAAGAGTGATAACTCACGGAGTTTCTTTTCCTCCCTCTTTAGTTCCGTTATGTCAGTTGCGACAAGTATGCAATTATCACCCTGGAGATAGGCAGGTAAAAGGTGAAAGGAGAGTTTCAGATATAACGAGTTGACAAGTGATATTGTCAGGATATTATTGTTATTCTGCTCTTTACGGGGTAGCAATTTCTCAAATTTGGATCTGTCATTCGGAACAATGAAGCGCTTAAAGTATGAACCAATCACTCGTTCAATAGGTTCGTTCACCAGCTCCGAGAATCTCTGGTTACAATATATAACCAACCCCTCTCCAGAAAGGGTGACTGCGCCCTCATCCATTTCTTCAACGAAAGTGCGGTACGGTGTTTCAGCAGAGCTGATGGTATAGACCTGCTCTCCCTTCCTGCCGGGGACGATAATCGCATCTACTTCTCCTACCCGGATTGCTTCAAGAACCTCTTCAGTTTCCACGAGGCGCGAATGTAATGCCTCATTCTCAATTATGAGTTGTTCTATCGTTCTGGTCATCGGCTTTTTAATGCTAAATCTGATTTGTATAATTTCATCAACCTCTCACCTGTTTTATTGCTTCTTTATCTCCAGCCCTAAAAGTACCTTTTCAATGTCTGACATATCGCCAATAATACGACGGAATGGAAGAGGAAGCTTTTTAATCAAAGTAGGAGCTGCAATTATCTGTTCTTCTATTGCCAGGCCCGGATTCTGATACAGATCTATCACCTCCAGTTCATAACGGCCGTTAAGATACTCTTCGCAAATCTTCTTAAGGTTTGTAAGGGCAAGTACTGACTTGTTTGTTGTACCGGTAATGAATAGCCGCAAAATATATTTTTCTTCATGCAATCCGGACATTACCTGGTCAAACGCTGCCGTAGTTCCCACTGATTCTTCTATTTTCTTTTTCATGATTGTTTCTCCGTAGTGAAGGATTGAAAAATCAGCCCACTTGCAGCAGATCCAGTCCGACAAGTACACGATCAGTATTTGAAAGGTCACCTATTATCTTACGAACCGGTACCGGTAATTTCCTGACCAATGTAGGCAGAGCGAGTATCTGGTCTTCCATGCCCCGTTGCGGGTTTAATAAAAGATCTATTACCTCAATGGAATATTTTCCTTCCAGCTGCTCTTCACATATTTTCTTCAGATTGGCAAAAGCGGTAAGAGCCTTGGGCGAATGGCCTGCAACATATAATCGTAGCACCCACTTATCATCATCCGTTTTAGGAGCTCTTTTTTTTATGGTCTTCACATCGGATTTTTCATTCATTGGCTTCATCGGGTCTATAGTTTAATGTGTTTCTTCTTGTTACTCTTTTCAACGAAGGACTTTCTGCTTACCGCCATATTAATTCTATCATTTTTCTGCAGATTGATTGTGTCTTGTTCCGTTTCTATGTTTTTAAGAGCTTCGGATACATCCGCCTTAAACTCGGCATGCAGTGCTGCAACCTGAGCTTCCATTACTATTCGTTTTCGTTCAAGTTCACGCTTTTTTCTTTCAATTTCATGCTGTCGCTTTAAAAGCCCGGCACTTTCATGAGCCTCCTGTGCAAGACGTGCTGAGCCGGTCAGGACTCCGCTGGAACCGATATAAACCTCCCGCAGTTTTACCCCTTTATCAGTCAGGATGAACTCGCGGATCTGGTTGGAGTTGGCCATTCCCCTTGATTTTAGCACATACATTCCCCGGTTGCGTTCGCCGTTTAATTCTATGTCACGAAGCAGTAACCAGGTATCTATCAGGGATGATATTCCGACATCGGAACTCTCAAGGGCGCTCTCGGTTGAAGTCAGGCTGGTAAACAATGCGGTAATCTGATTTCCCTTGAGGAAATCGACAATACGCATAAGCATCGTTTTTACCTCATACTCCTTATCCCCGAGAATGAAGGTATTTATAGGGTCCATAATAACAATATCAGGCTTGAAAGTATTTACTGCCTTGTGAGTTACGGCAAGGTGCATTTCCAATCCATAAAATGTCGGCCTGGTAGCCTGGAATTGCAGAAGCCCTTTCTGCACCCATGGCTCCAGTTTTATACCGACTGAACGCATGTTGCGCATCAGCTGGTTGGGTGACTCCTCGAAACAGAAATAGAGAACCCGTTCGCCGCGTTTGCATGCCGCTTCTGCAAAGTGAGCTGCCAGACTTGTCTTTCCCACTCCTGCAGTACCTGAAACAAGTACAGTGCTTCCGCGGTAATATCCCTTTCCTTCGAGCATTTTATCAAGTTCAGATATCCCGCTGGAGATTCTTTCGCTTGATACTATATGTTCCAGTCCCAGGGAGGTTATCGGCAATACTGAGAAGCCAGTTTCATCAATAAGAAAGGGATACTCATTGGTCCCGTGCAATGAACCACGGTATTTTACTACTCTTAAACGGCGCGTTGATGTCTGTTCGGTAACGCGATGGTCAAGCATAATGACACAGTCTGAAACATATTCTTCCAGGCCCTGTCTTGTAAGGGTCTCTTCTCCGCGCTCACCCGTTATAATTGCAGTTACACCTTTATCTTTTATCCAGCGGAACAAACGCCGCAGTTCAGCCCTTAAAATCAGTTGATTTGGCAGACCGGCAAAAAGTGACTCGATTGTGTCCAGAACAACACGCTTTGCTCCAATGGAGTCAATGGCATAACCAAGCCGGATGAACAGGCCCTCCAGGTCGTATTCCCCTGTCTCTTCTATTTCACTGCGCTCGATATGTACGTGGTCAAGTACAATTTTCTTTTGCTCAATAAGATTCTCAAGGTTAAATCCGAGGGAAGCAACATTCTTTATTAGTTCTTCGTTGGTCTCCTCGAATGACATGAACACACCAGGTTCATTATACAGTGTTGCGCCACGTACAAGGAACTCCATCCCGAAAAGTGTCTTTCCGCATCCTGCACTGCCACAGACAAGGGTTGGTCTGCCGGCAGGTAATCCTCCGGCAGTTATTTCATCAAAACCCTGAATTCCGGTGGGAGACTTCAGTAGAGTTGCCCGGGGTAGCGAATGTTCTGTCCTTTTCATTGATTTTATATGATGTATACTTATGCCAGGGTACTATTAATCTTAATGGACCTTTGATAAGATTTATTTCAGGCTTTTGTCCGGTCAATTATTTATGCTGCCCCCGGCTAAAGTCCCGGACAAACCGTATCAATAGCTAAATTTTCAACCTCCCTCAGGCAATAATGCACTAAGATGATTTTAAATTAATTTACAAAGTTGGAGCCCTTTATTGAAGAACATTTACATATTTCCATGCAAATGTTACATAATTCACATGTTTAAAGGTTACTCGGATTTCCTGCCCTTAAGGTTTTTGAACTGAGTAGGGGTTAGTCCTGTCATCTTCCGGAACTGGTTCGACAGATGTGCGACGCTGCTGTAATGAAGCTTCCAGGCTATCTCGGTGAGATTAAGCTCATCATAGGCAAGCAGCTCCTTGACTCTCTCAATTTTGTGAGTCAGGTAATACTTTTCTATGGTAGTACCCTTTACTTCGGAGAAAAGATTGGCGAGGTAAGTGTAGTTGTGGTTGAGTTTCTGGCTCAGGTGGTCGGAGAGGTTAACTTTTATCTGATCGTCGGTGAAGTGAACCAGTTCTATTATAGATGTCTTTATTCTTTCAACCAGGATGCTCTTTTTGT
>JFJP01034124.1_pt1 | contig 21980 bp, 16 predicted proteins | sample 431651 | NCBI WGS metagenome assembly JFJP01 (sample SAMN02602958, study PRJNA72255) | Microbial mat metagenome, whole genome shotgun sequencing project. | biome: fresh water; feature: sink hole; material: water; isolation source: purple microbial (photo- and chemosynthetic) mats found in...
CCCCAGGAACTGACGGCAGTGCTGCAAGATTCGCTCGACCCAAAGGTCCATGAACTGAGAACGGTGGCGACCCTCGAGGAAGGAACCGCATTGCTTTCCGACAGCAAGGTCAAATTTCTGCTGGATTTCCCCCTGGGCTGGCCGCAGACGGGCGCCTACGGGGTGCTGTCGGCCAACGACCTGGATTATCCGGCGTACGCTCCTTTGAGGGAGGCCATCAACAATTATGTTGTGGATCAGCGCCTGCTCAAAAAGGGTATTGGTGCCGAGGAGGCCCGGCTGCTGCTGGCTCCGGTGCAAACCAACGTGCGATCCCTCAAAGCTCAGGCGTCGGCGGCTCCCGAGGAATACCTGGGCCGCATGCTGCTGACAGTGACCTTCCTGATGCTCATTTATATGTCGGTGCTTCTGTACGGAACCATGATCGGCCGGTCGGTGGTTACTGAAAAAGCCTCCAAAACCGTGGAAATGATTCTGTCGGCGGTCAGCTCGCGCGACTGGATGATCGGAAAGATCTTGGGTATGGGGGCGGCAGGAATTCTGCAGTACCTGGTCTGGATCACCGTTATGGTGGCGGGTTTGGCTTGGGCTTCGCAGGCCTTTCCAAGCTTTTTACCGCCGTTTCGGCCCAACCTCGGGTATTTTCTCCCCTTTATCACCTTTTTGTTGGGCTTCTTCCTGTATGCCTCGATGATGGCCGCCGTCGCATCGGTCTGCGATGACGAAGCGCAGTTCAACCAGGCTCTGTGGCCTCTGATGATTCCTCTGATGGTTCCCATGTTTGTCTTCAACGCCATCCTTTCGAGTCCGTATTCCACCTTCAGCACGGTGCTGACCTGGTTTCCGCTGACCAGCCCGACGGTGCTGATTGTCAGGGCGCTGAACCAGTCCATCGAACCCTGGGAGCTGGTGGGGTCGCTGGTTCTGCTCGCTTTGACGGTGGTGTTCACCATGATCCTGAGCGCCCGCATTTTCCGGGTCGGCCTGCTGATGACCGGAAAATCCGGCTGGAAGGACTGGATCCGCTGGGCATTTCAGAAGTGACCACCTACCAGGTCCTAGCGGCCGATCCAGCCTTTCTCGATACTGCTGGCCCCTTTCTCCAGACCGGTTGGTGGGCCGCCTTCAAGTCCCGTCATGCGTGGAAGAGCCTGGCCTTCCGCCTTATCGCCGATGGTGAGCCGGACCAGCCGCTCTCGGTGCTTCTGCGCAAACTTCCCTTGGGACTGACTCTAGCCTACGTACCGCACGGCCCCGAACTGGACGAAGCGTCGCTTGCAGCCTTGTCACTTGCCCTGCGGCCTCTGCTGCCCCGCTCCACCATTTGTATCCGCTGGGACCTGGTTTCGGGCACCCGAGCTTCGGGAGATCTCGAAACCGACCCCCTGCCCCTTCCTCTGAGCCGACCTTTTCGCAAGCCACCGGCCGACGTGCAGCCCCCCGACACGGTGGTTGTCCGCCTCGCTGCCGACGAGGTGCTGCTGGCTGGCATGCACAAGAAAACCCGCTACAACATCGGGCTGGCGGAGAAAAAGGGCGTCACCGTCGAACGAGCCGGGGTCGAGGCTTTGGCCGAATGGTACGCCCTGTACCGCGAAACTGCACAGCGCGACAAAATCAGCATCCACAGTGAGCAATACTACCGCGACCTGTTTGGGCACGCCCCCGACCTGTCGCTGTGGCTGGCACGTTTTGAAGGAAAACTGCTGGCGGGAAACATCGTGCTCATCCACGGTAAAACGGCCACCTACCTGTACGGCGCCAGCAGCAACGAACACCGCAACTTGATGGCCCCCTACGCCCTGCAGTGGGCCGCCCTGCGCAATGCCCGTGACAAGGGAGCCGTCGAATACGACCTGTTCGGCATTCCTCCCACCAACGACGAAAGCCACCCCATGCACGGGCTGTACCGCTTCAAGACCGGCTTCGGCGGCGAGCGCGTCCACCGCCACGGGGCCTGGGACTTTGTCTACCGTCCCGCCGCCTGGTCGGTCTGGACCAAGGCCGATGCCCTGCGGATCTGGTATTACAAGGTGTGGAAGAAGCGCTGAGGAGTTATTTTTCGGTGAGGTTGAACACCCCGTCCCAGGTATCGGCGGGTTCCTTGGTCTGATACTCCGCGCTTCGCTTCTGGTAGAGTTTGGCCGGGCCATCGTTGGGGTTCTGACGCAGAAGTTCCGAGAAACACGCCTCAGCCTTAGTCCAGTTCCGCTGCTCGAACAAGTCCAAACCGGAGTGAAACTCGGTGATAAAGGTCTTGAATGCAGGTTCGGCCTCGTTCGAAAACGCCGCTACCTCCATCAAGCGGACCGGTGTGTTGATACCAACAACCCGGACACGGTCGAGGCGGCGATACAGAAATTCGTCCCCGGCTTCTTTGGCCGTCCAGTCGGTGGTCAGAATCCAGGTTCCATACTGCTTGTTGACGCCTTCAAGCCTCGCCGCCAGATTGACGGCATTTCCCATGATGGTGTAGTTCATCTTGCGCTCGGTTCCCATATTGCCGGCCACCATTTCGCCGGTGTTGACACCGATGCGGGTCAAAAGGTCCACCGGAGAAAGTTTCTGTTCCCGGACCAGCTGATTGAACTCGATTTCGAGAGCTTTCATCTTCAGGGCCGAGACCAGTGCCTGACGCGCATGCCCCCCCAGTTCCAGTGGGGCCCCCCAGAAGGCAATGATGGCATCACCCTCAAATTTGTCGATCACACCTTTTTCATTGAGAATGATATCGCTCATGCCTGATAAATAGGTATTGAGAAGGTGGACCAGCTCGGTGGCAGTCAGTTGTTCACTGATGGTCGAAAAACCCCTCACATCAGTGAACATAGCCGTCATATGCCGGCTTTCCCCACCGAGCTTAAGCTTGTCGGGGTCGTCGACAATCTGGCTGATGACCTCTTCGGACAAGTAGGTGCCCCAGGCCTTGCGGATAAAATTCTTCTCGCGGGTTTCGCTGACGAACTGAATGAGCGAGTAAACCACAAAGGTCAGAACGGCGGCGACCAAGGGGGCCAGCACCGGAAAGTAGAGGCCTGTGGTGAGGAACAGCCCAAGGGCCAGGCCAAAAAGGAACAAGACCAGTGCGGTTCCCACCATAATCTGTCTGACGACATGAAGGCGTTTCAGCACAAAGTACAGTGCAAAAGGCAGGAGAAAGACCAGCAAAAGGGAAACCCAAGCAGGGGTTTCGGATAGGAACTGGCGCTCGAGAATGGTGTTCGCCACACTGGCGTGTGTGCCTACGTTGACATAGTCCTTTTGAAACGGAGTCGCCCCGAGGTCGCTGGTTCCGGTACCGACGTAACCGATGATACACAGCTTACCCTGAAGCTGCTTTTGCAGAAGCTGGCGGTTGGTCTGCACTGCCGAAAAAGAGGCTTCTAGATTGGCAAACAACGCCTCAGTTTTTTGGATCTCTTCCCGAAGAAGAGACGCCTGTTCGGCGGAGGAAGACCGGGCTGCCTGTGTCTCGAGGGCGACCTTCAAAACCGGCAGAGACCCTCCTTGCACAAAATCGCCGATGGCGGAAAACCACTGCTGCCGGCGTCCGTAGTAGTCGGCCCGCTTCTCGGGGGTGGTTGCTTCGAAGTTCTGCGCCAACTGAAGGTCCAATTCGCGTTTTTGCAACACAAGATCGAGGGCAAGGTTGTCGTCGACGACTTTCCAGGCGTCCCGCAGGCTGAGCGCGGTGAGGGTTGCGGCCAGCTCATCCACTTGCTGGGCGTAGTTGATCAGGTAATAGATGGAAACGTGCTGGTTCGGAAACGACTCGGCGTAAGTCTTGCGGGGCCAGTTGACCAGCATGAATCCCGAGTGGTCTAAAGGAATGGTAACGTCGCGCTCACCGTCGGGGTACTGCGCCTTCTCGAGAACAATCCGGTCGGAAAAGACCGACACCTTGGGGTGTCCCAACCGTTCCAAAAGAGCAGGAAAAACCAGCTGGGCATAGCGGCCTTCGCCTAAAGTCTCGATCAGACGAATGCGGCGGCGCTTGCCATCAGGGTCGATTTCGACATTGACGAAACCGGCACCGGCGGCCCTTTCGAGCATGGCAGTGCGCGAGGCGATGAAATCCTGAAACCCAACTTCGGGGGGCACGCCCTCAACCTTCAGGGAGTATTTGGAAGTGATCAGGGCACGGTCTGTGGCAGACAAGCCGGTGTTGGCCACGGTATCCAGCCGAAGGGCCAGCGTCGTGCCGCCGAAGAACCCCATGGCCTGGGCCAAAGCCAAGTCGTTGTCCTGGGCGATCTTCTGTGATTTCACCAGAATTTCTTCCTTAGTCGCTTCGGCCGCCTGGATCAGTTCGTTGACGTAGCCGTCGGCCTCGCTGAGGGGAATCTGACGGGCTTTCAGGGCGGAAAACAAGTCGGCGACCTGACTGGTGACGTCCGAGAACATCAGGTCAAAATCGTTGCGCAGCCCCCGTTCCAAATAACTCCGGTTGACCCCCGGGGGACTGGGAGTGTTGTACTCAATATCGAACACGACATTCTGAGCACCAAATTCCCCTAAAATGGGAAGAGCTTGTGCCATGTAACTGCGTGGCCAGGGCCAGGCTCCCAGCCTCTCGATGGCCGTATCATCAACATCGACCAAGGCAATGGCGGGGCTCTGAACGACTTCGGGGCGCAGGGAAAGGAAAAGGTCATACAAGCCCCAGTCCAAGTTATGGGAGAAGGGCGTGAGCGCAACCGCAAAAACCAGCAGTCCGATGCCCAGCGGAAGAACTGTCATCCACAATTGTTGCTTTTTCTTCAGATTAGCCGTTTTTTTTTCCATTCCCCATAGTGACACGAAAAATGTTCCATGGTATAGGGGATAATCCCCATTAGGAAACCTCATGAAAAAAATCTTCATTGTAGCTTTCTTGTGTTTGAGTCTTGGCTCGCTCCACGCCCAATCAGCCTCTGAAATGGAAGCTGTTCTGGCCGCTCCTGCGGTCACCTGGACCCAAGCCGCCTACTTCATCCTGATCGATCAGGACAAAACCCAGCAGGAATCACCCGGCGAACAAAGCTGGGAAGACTTCCGGTCCCAAGGCTGGATGGAACCGCTTCCAGACCCCACAGCCCAACCCACGGCCCAAGAGCTGTCACTGGTAGTGGCACGGGCCTACGGGTATAAGGATGGCTTTCTGTACAACCTGATGCCCTCCGGCAGATACGCCCTGCGCGAACTGGTCTTCGCCGGTGTGGTGCCCTCCAGTCTCGATCCGACAGGAACGGTCAGCGGCACCGAGTTCTTCAAAATCCTCGGCAAGGCTGGTAACTGATGAAAATCCGCATGGCTCTTGCCCTTCTGATCCTTCCCGTGCTGTCACTGGCTGCCTACGATTTCGGCCTCAACCTCACCGATGCTACCGCCTACAGCCAGACGGCCGACCAAGCCTTCAATCAGACCAACCGGGCCGACCTTTGGTTTGAAACCCCCATCGCTGGCGCCAAGTTCCGCGGTGAGGTGACCTACGACTTTGCGTTTGTCTGGACCTCTGCCAAAACCACGTTGTCACCCTACCGGTTCGACGTAGGTCAGTTTGACCTGAGCGGTATTCTGGGTCTTGCTGACTGGGGCGGCGCGGTCGAATGGGACCTGGGCCGGTTTACCATGACAGACCTGTCTACCTGGCTGGTGGCCGGCAAGGCCGACGGGGTTTCGGCAACCTACTACCGAGGCAACCTGAAGCTCGGAACCCAAGCCTTCTACACCGGATTGCTGATGAAGAAGAGCAGCCGGGTCAGCGTCACGGGACAGGACAAGCTCGACGCTGCCGACGATAAAATCCTGCTGGCCCCAAGCCGGGTGGTTTATTCGGTCAACTTTGGTATCCAGGAGTTTTTGCTCCGCCAGGACGTCGAGCTGGAAGTGCTGGGCACCAATGACCTGCGTGCCGATTCGGCCAAGGGACTGCACGCCTATTACTCCACCTTGCGGCTTTCGGGCCCGTTGGTGGGCCTGACCAGGTACAAAGTCGGAGGAACCGGACAACTGATGCAGGAAAGCTCGGGCCTCTCGATGGCGGCATTGGCCTTTTTGCAGACAACGACGAATCTCCCCTGGCAGTCGGCCAAACTCGTTGTGGATGCCCAGGGCTCGATGAAGCTCGGCACGGGAGCGCAGGGGTTCACCCCGGTATCGATGAAACCTGTCTCGTTGGTGGTTCCCACCCTGGGTGCGGGCAACCTGGTGGCAGCATCGGTAGACTTCTCGCTGAAACCGCTTCCCAAATTGACCGTGGGAGCCAAGGACGGGGTATTTGTGCGGGCCACGACTCTGACCAACCCGCTTCCCAACCCTAATATCAAGGCAACCGGTTTGTATCTTGGCAACGAGGTTCAGGCCTACGCCACATGGAAAGCCACCAGCGAGTTGAACTTGTCACTCAACGGCGGAGTCTTCCTTCCCAATCCGGACCTGATGGCCCCCGCCGTCCCCCTGATGTATTCGGTTGCATTTTCTGCCAACGCGGCACTGTAGGAGTCGGCCATGAAGAAATTGTTGTTTGTAACATTCCTGGCCGCCCTCGCTGGGGCAGCCTTCGGCCAAGAGGCCGTGTTTAAAGAAGTGAAAGGCAAGGTCGAGTACAAACTTGCCGGAAAGACCTGGCAGCCTGCCCAGATCAACGCGGCCATCCCCAAAGGGTCCTCGGTTTCAACAGGGTTCAAATCGAGCGCCGTGCTTCTGGTGAACGGCTCGCTTTTAATTGTGAAACCTCTGACCAACCTGACGATTGAAGAGATAACGAAAAACCAGGACGGACCGCAGACGACGGTGTATCTGGTGGCCGGCAAGGTGAAAACCGAGGTCAAGCCCTCGGTGGGTACCGAAGTCACCAACTTCACTGTGAAGAACCCCACTGCCACCGCTTCAGTGCGGGGAACAGGTTTTGAGTTCGACGGCGAGAGCATTCTGGTCAACCACGGCTCGGTGGAGCTGTTCAACCGTTACGAGATTGCGCGGTTTGTCGAAGGCGGCGAAATCGCCACCGCGGGGTCGGGCGCCAGCGTCCCTCCCCCCATTCCCGTCAAACCTCCGACGGCACCTGTTCTCACCGCCGAAGGGGGAACCGAAGAGGTCGACCAGGCCGTTGGCCAGATGAGCACCTCCCTTGGGCTGGAGGCTGACACCGAGTTTGAGACCGTCCTTGGTGCCCAGCTGAGCGACCTGAAAGGCAGCTTTGCCCAGTCGGCTCTCGATGATCTGGCCAGCGACCTGGCCCAACAAATGCGGGTGAGCACCGACGTCATCCTGGAACTGGAATGAGGCACACCATGAAACGATTCATCCCTGTAGTACTCTTGGCCCTTGGTCTTTTGACCGCCTGCTCTGGCCCGACCTTTGTGTTGGCCGGTAAAGGCTCGCTCATAGTGTCGGTCACCTCACCTCTTGGTGCCACAGCCGACTCCTCGCGCGCCTTGGTTGGTCTGGCAAAAGAAAACCTTTCCATGACCCTTTCGGGTGAGGGTGTCGAAACAAAAACCTTTGTAATGGAGCCTTCCAGTGAAAACGGAGTTTACAGCGCGGCCGTCGAAGCCCCCTTTGCTCAAGGCCTGACCATCAGTGTTACAGCGAAGGACACCGCAGGGAACATCTACGCCAAGGGTCAGACCAAAGTTGACATCCGCAGCGAAAACCAAAAAGTGAAACTCCCCTTGTTGCCCGCCATCACAGGCACCGAAATCAAGACCTGGAACCACTATGCTGACCTCTCCTCGCTACCGGTGGGCACCGTCGGCATCGTCCAGTTCACCCCGCCCGTTGCGGTGGCAACCAACTTCTCGGCCACCCTGACCGACGCCGTGCTGGCCGTGATGCGGGCCGATGGCAGCCTGGTAGCCAGGGGTGCCAAGTCGTGGAGCATGACGGCAGGTGCGACGGTGTACCTGATGTACGCGAAAACCGCCGAAACCGGCTCATTCAGTGTGAATCTTGCTGGTATCAGCAATAATAAAGCGGGAGCGTTCTACACGGCCTATATGGAAAGTCTGGCACGGCTTTTTACAGGCACACGTACAGAGGTTGGTAACACCAGGAGTACAACATCCACTGACGGTACCGTAAAATCCACCGGAACGGTGGACGCCGCCGGGCTGGAAACCGGCTCCTTTACCTTTATCAAAGCGGTCAATCTTTCGACGGGCTTTCAGGTAGATGGAACCGTCAGTGCCATCGATCAAACCATAGATGGAAAGAGCGTTAAGCTTATCAAGGGCCCTTTGACCATCACCGACGCTCAAGGGGTGACACACGCCATTCAGTTGGACTACTACGGCTCAGCTGCAGATCTCTATGACTTCTTCTTTGGATTGAAGGCGGGGTCGTTTGTTATCGACGGGGTGTCGTTTGACGTGGTTGGCCTAGCCGACTCGGTGAAGGGCACTATCAAGGCCGTTACGTATGTCGCTCCCATGACACAAGCTCAAGTCAGTGTCTTTGTTATCGCAGGTGCGCCGACTGCATATATTCCTTCTATCACCCTTAACTCACCGACAGGGATAACCGCCAATATCAGTGGCTCCACATTTAGCGATGTTTACGTCGCCAACACTGGTAACGGGACGATCACCAAACTCAGTATCCCCAAATCGAGCGGTACTGGCAGTGCCAGCACGTCTACTTCTCTCTTCTCGGCACCACGAGGATTGGCGTTTATGCCGGGCTCCAACGTTGTGGCGGTCGCCGAACCCACCAGAATTTCTACCATCGACACTTCGTTGACCGCAGGTTCGATCAGTTACAAGGTCGGTTCGACGGCCGGCTATGCCGATGGCATCGGTGCCGCAGCACTGTTCAATGGCCTGGGCGGCTTAAAGATGGACTCTGCAGCAGCCAACGGCTACGGCGCGGACATAGCAAACAACAAGGTCCGCAAGGTTTCGACCAGGGACTCGACGGTCACAACCTTGAACGGTACATTCAAAAATCCCGAAGACGTCGCGGTCGATATGGGCGGTAATGTGTTTGTCGCCGATACTGGGAATCATCGCATCTGGAAGATTCCCGCCGACGGCGGGGCACCGGTGCCGATTGCCGGAGCTACCGACAATAGCCCAGGGTTTGCCGACGGCGTCGGAGCCGCCGCAAAGTTCAGCGGACCGAGAGGAATTGCCGTCGACACCGTAGGAAACCTCTACGTGGCCGACACCGGCAACAACCGCATTCGGACCATCAAACCCGATGGCACGGTGGCCACGCTGGCTGGCACCGGAGCAACAACATTCCCTTCGATGTCCCCCGCCACTGGAGCCACGGCAACCTTCAATGCCCCGGTGGGTATCTGGGTGTACTTCGATGGCAGCAGTTTCGTGCTCTGGGTAACGGAACAAGGAAACAATCTGGTTCGACAGATCTACAAGCCCTGATTCCTGGTAGGAGGCTGACCCATAAGTTTGGGTTAGCCTCTTTTTTTATGCCCTGGGGAATTTACACAGGGAATTCGGTGGGTTTAGAATTCCCTATGCCCCGTCAAGCCGACCTGATTCCGCTGACGGCCATTGAACTGGTGCCCGAAGGCCACCTGGTCCGAGTCGTCGATGACGTGCTGGACCAGTTGGACCTCAGTTCTCTGATGGCCCGTTACGACACCGGCGGGGGAGCAAGCCGCTACCACCCCGTTATGCTCCTGAAGGTTTGGGTTTACTCCTACATCACCAAGGTTTACTCCGGCCGACAGATCGCCAAGCAACTTCGAGAGAATCTACCGATGCGGTGGCTGGCCGGGGCACAAACACCGGACTTCCGGACGCTGAACACCTTCCGAAGTTCTAAGTTGGCCCCGGTGATCGAGGAAGTCTTTGTCTCAAGCGTGCGATTGCTGGAAGCCAAGGGCTACGTCCAGTTCAAGAGCTATTTCGTGGATGGAACCAAGATTGAAGCCAACGCCAACAAGTACAGTTTTGTTTGGGGGAATGCCGTGGACACATTCAACAAGAAGATGGATGCCCAACTGCGAGCCTACGTAAAGGCTGCGATGGAGATCGCCAAGGCCGAGGATGAGGCTTATGGAGACAGGGATTTGGAAGAGATGGAGAAGCCGCTGTGGACCAAAGACGACATCAAGAAGCTGGGCCAGGAGTTGAACCGCAAGCTGTCCCAGTTGGAGAACAAGCCGTCGGAGCCCGAACGGGAAGAACGGAAAAAAAAACTCCGGACCATGGCCAAACGGGTGAACGGGGACTTTTTGACCCGCAAGAGTAAGTACGAGCAAGCCAAGCAGATCTTGGGCGGGCGCAAGAGCTACTCCAAGACCGACACCGACGCAACCTTCATGAGGATGAAGGAAGACCCCATGCTCAACGGTCAACTCAAGCCCGGCTACAACGTCCAGATCGGGACCGAGAACGGCTTCATCCTCGACTTCGCCCTGTTCCCCAATCCCACCGACACCCGGACCCTGAAACCCCATCTGGACCAGTTCGAGCGTCACCATGGCCGCCTCCCGCATACCGTGGTTGCCGATGCCGGTTACGGCGGCCAGGAGAATTACCAGTATCTGGCTGACAAAAATGTCCGAGCAGTGGTGAAGTACAACTGGTTCCACAAAGAGCAACGCAAGTCCTTCAAGAAGCAGATCTACCGTCAGGAGAACTGGCCTTACGATGAGGCCACCGACAGCTTCGAGTGCCCACAAGGACATCGGGCCGTCCTTGTCCGAGAGAAAGACAGCCACTCTGAGGGCGGCTACCTGCAACGATCAAAGGTCTATCGAGTCCAAGACTGTGAAGCCTGCCCGGTGAAGAGTCTATGCACCAAGAGTGAAACCAACCGGAGTCTGGAGGTGAACTGGACCCTGCGTAGACTCAAGGACCAGGCAAAGCAGCTCCTGATTAGCGATGAGGGAGTCCGACTGAGAAAACGCCGATGTGCCGAGGTCGAACCGGTGTTCGCCCGGATCAAACACAACGCTCGCTTCCGCCGCTTCCACCTCCGAGGGCTCCCCAAAGTGAGAACCGAATGGGGACTGCTGAGTCTGAGCGAAAACCTACAAAGGATGGCCCTCACCAGGGCATGAAAAAGGCCCCCGAAGGGGCCCTTCCCACGGGTCACTCCACGATCAGCCTCTTCCCTTGACTTTCCTGATACTGCTGTCTTGTTGACTAAATGCTAGAATTACCGACTGAAGAATGATTCTTTCTCTGAAATTCACCAAAAAGATTCCTAGCTCGGAGATTGATTTCCGCCGAAGTCATTGAAGAGTATTCTTTTGAAAGTTCATGCCGAATTTCATGAATTTCCCACAAGGTGTCATCTTCTTCACGCTTATAGTCGTTGTTATAGGTTTCCATATTTGTAGCCTCCAAATACTTCTGGCGATCCAATGACGACTTCCTGATATCCTTCAAGCAAATTGACCTCGTGAATTTTTCTAATAGGATTGAGGCTTACAATGTGCTTGAAATTCCAGGATACAAGGCTTTCGATCCGATTCTCGGTGGCAATCGCGATATGATAGGCGTCTTCCGTTTCAGAACTTGGAATTGCACCCTTGTCAATGTAGATCTGGGCAAGTCTTCGAGAGACATCCGTGATATCAAGGATCTCGATATCATACTGAACAAACAGCTCTAAAATATTGGTTCGTTTAGTCAAGTTGCTCATTCGACCGATTTCATCAATCGCAATAACAGAAGAAACCAGAACGAAATCGCTCAACTCATTCTCAAACCACTTTTGGGTCATCAACTGCCGCACAGGCTTGGAAGAGTCGAAGTAAGCGCTGGGTACCGAAGTGTCGAGGTACAACCTTGTTTTCATTCTTTTATCATGGAACAAGTGGATTATGTTGGCAAGGGTGGAAAAACCAAGCCTTCACACAGATCGAATTTGACTTTCCTGAGGCTCCGACTCAGATTTAAGCGCAAGGAGTCCCCCATGCTAGATTTCAGCCTTTCACTCTGGCCGTTTTTGGCCATTGGCTTTGCCAACTTCATCCTGAGCTGGCTGTATTATTCGCCTGCGGCACCTTGGTTCAAGGTCTGGGCCAAGAATGTCGGGATGGATCTGGGCAAAACCGAGATGACCGAAGAAGACAAGAAGATGATGCCCTTTCTGATGGGTGGAGCTGTGCTGTCGTCCTTTTTGCTGTCGTACGGACTGCAGGTCTTGGTGCATAGTGTGAAGGCAACCGACTTTGTTTCGGGAGCGGTGGTGGGTCTGGTCCTTTGGGGTGCTTTTGCCCTCACCCACAGCCTCAACACAATGTTTGAAGGCCGCAAACCGATTGTGCTGGTCATCAACCACGGGCACTACTTGGTCACTTACGCCGTGTTCGGCGGTATTCTCGCCGTCTGGAAATAGACCTGAGGACGGCGCTCACTTCACAACAATGAAGTGTTTGAGAATGCGCAGCAATTGGGCGGTTTTGTTGTAACCGTTGATCAGTGTTTCTACCAAGAAGCGCTGGTCCTTTCCACCCACAATACGGATATTGCTGACATACTGCGGCTGCGACGTTTTGTGGTCGCCCAAAATCTCCTGTACCCGTCCTGCCAGAGCCGTCAAAACCTTGGCTTCGTCCTCAAGAACGGTCATGGCCGTCCGGTTGAGTTTCTCCACCAGGGCCTTGGGCACCGAGGAAACCGGGGCCTTGCCTGTCAGGTACTTTTCGAGGGCAGGTAACCCAATCTTGGTATCGGTCTCGAGGCTGGCGTCAAAGGTCTCAAGCCGTGCCAGGGTTTGCTCCGCAGTAAACAGGATGTCGTTGAGTTTTTTGGCCCAGTCTTTATCGTTGAAAATACCATTCAGAACGACTTTTTTCACGGCGTCCAAATACCCGGCTTTGAGCACCGAAAAGCAGAAGCTCCGCAGAATCTGCAGGGGTTTGATCGCGTTGAGGGGCGGCAATCCCATGTCGACCAGCTGGGTGCTGGTCTCGGCGGTGTAATGCGTCAGGGGCAGCAGAGGTGTACCGGGGAACAGCTCGGCAATATCGCGTTCCAGCGTGCTTTCACTTTGCTCCCGCAAGGCCCGTTCCCGGTCGCGGGCAAAACGCTCGGCGAGAGTTGCCGAATAGTTCTGAACGTAGCGGTCGGCGAATTTTTGGGTTTCCAGAGGAACGGTGGGACTGGTCTGCACCACACGGATCAGCTGCATCAGAATGGGCGGTGAACAGGGCCCGCGAAACAGCACCCTCAAGCGGTCGAGCAACACGGCAGTTTTCTTGCGGTTTTCCGGGGCTTTCTGAGCGCTCAACCGTTCGAGCAGAAAGCCCAAAAGCTGTTCCACCTCGGGCCCCAAGTCCAGACCTTCCACGACGAAATAGAGGTCCAGAAGCTCAGCGGCAAGCGAAACGCCTTCCACAGCATGGTACTTTTGGGAGCTCAGCGAGGCATCGTACCCAAAACGTTGCAGCAGCGGCACCAGAGAATGGTCCACCAGAGCTTTGAGACGGTACAAACCTTCGAAGCTCTTCTGCACCCTTTCAGAATCCTGTTTGCGCAGGTCTTGCAGCAGGCTGTTGAACTCGGCCGTCACCGTCGCCATCTCCTTGGTGGCGTCGTCGGAACGCTCCAGGCGCTCTTTGATGGACTCATAGGAAAGGGCCAGACGGCGGTCGCTGATCTCACCGCTGAGAACCTGCTCCACCAGAAACTGCAGAGACAGATCCTGAAGCTTGCGGTCCTCGTGCGACAGTGTTTTGGCGAAAAGGTCGCGCAGGGGTTGCAACTGGGTATGGATGGAACCCCAGCTCTGGGCAAAGCCTGGAAGCACCTGCTCGGTTCGGGCGGAATACACGGGAGGATTGAGGTTCTGAAGCACCTCAACTTGCTCCCGCAACAGACGTTTGGCTTTCAACGCCTCCGGGTTGGGAGAGAAGAGTCCTTGAAAGAATTCAGCTATGCTATCGAAGAATCCAGCCATGGCCCCCACTGTATCACGGATTGCGCTTTTATCGGATTCCCGGTAGAACGAACCATGAGCAAGATTCGCCTCGCCGTGCTTTTTGGCGGTATTTCCGGGGAGCACGAGGTATCGTGTCTTTCGGCCGCTTCCATTTTAAAGAACCTGGACCCCGCCCGTTACGAAGTGTTGCCCGTGGGAGTGTCCAAGACCGGTCAATGGTACCTTCAGCCAGCCTGGAACGGCCGGGCCCTGGCGGTTATCGAGAACCCCTCACAGGAGGTGTCGGTTCACCCGGGCCGAGGTTTCTCGGTGGGGAGCCACCGGCTCGTCCTCGACGCCGTTTTTCCTATCACCCACGGAGTTCAGGGGGAAGACGGGAAGATTCAGGGCCTTTTGGAGTGCGCCGGGGTGCCGTACGCCGGGGCCGGGGTTCTTGCCAGCGCTCTGGGCATGGACAAGGCTTACGCCAAGTTGATTTGGGAAGCGCAAGGCCTGCCGGTGGTTCCGTCGGTGGTCGTGGACGAAAAAGAGCTGCAGACAGACTCCGAACGTGCCGCTGCCTACCAGCGCGCCGTCCAGACCCTGGGATCACCGCTTTTTGTGAAACCGTCCAACTCGGGCTCTTCGGTAGGGGTGACCAAGGTCTGCTCCCTGGACGAGTTTGGCCCCGCCCTGAAGGCGGCCTTTGCTGTCGACCGGAGAGTGCTGATCGAAACAGCCATCGATGCCCGTGAGATTGAAGTAGCCGTGCTCGGTGGTGCCGATGCGCGAGCCTATGGTCCCGGCGAAGTGGTGCCCACCCATGAGTTTTACGACTACGAGGCCAAGTACACCGATCCCGACGGGGCCGACTTGGTGATCCCGGCTGTGCTGGAGGCCGCCGTCTCGGCCCGCGTGCTTGAGCTGGCTGTGAAGGCCTACCAGGCGTTGGGTACCACAGGGTTTGCCCGGGTGGATTTCTTTGTTGGAAAGGCCAGCAAGGAGATCTGGATCAACGAGATCAACACCCTGCCCGGGTTCACCACCATTTCGATGTTCCCGCGCATGGCCATGCACGGCGGGATGACGTACCCCCAGGTTTTGGACGCCATTGTGGACCAGGCGCTGCTGAAATGAAGATCCAACCCTTTTCCCTCGCTGTTTTTTTGCTGGCAATCACCTTTACCACCACCGCTGAACCACGGTTCCGAGCCGATGACGGCAACTTGAGCCGTCTGGCCGACAACCCGGCGCTGTCCGCCGCTTCGGGAGACCTTTTTTCTCTCGGTGCCGGGTTCAACCCCGAGGGTGCCGATTGGAACGGTGCCGATTGGAATCGGGGCACCCACGACCTCAAGCTGGTTTCACCGCTGCTTGTTGTGGACTATTCCTGGAAGGGTTCCCACAATACTCTGGGACTCGGCGGAGCTCTTGGACCCTGGCAGGGTTTTTCGGCAGGGTACCGCCGCGAAACTTCGGACAACCAAGAAGCGCTTCACCATTTTGGAACCCTCTACCGCCCCTATGATTTCCTTTCGGTGGGTGCCACCCTCGACAATGCGTTTGGAAAAGCACCGCTTTGGGGCACGGGGCTGTCCCTGCGGCGCGACTGGTTGACCCTGAGCAGCGATGTTTCGTGGGCTGGGTCGACCGTGAACTGGGAGCGAGTGGGTGCCAGGATGGCCTGGCAAGGCTCCGATGTGAGGGTCTGGTTCGACCCTGCGACACGGCTTCCCGGTTTTGAGGTGACGCTGTCCTTGGGTCCCATGGAGACCTCGGCCTCGCCTACGAGGGTAGCGGCTGCCTTGAGGTGGTCTACCAACCGACCTGGTACGGTCACCATGGGGAAGGTCCTTTTCAAGCCCGACTCGAGCCCCGCTGTACCGTTTGGGCCTCCTGTCTGGAATGTCTCAGCCCTTCTGCTGGCCTTGCAGCAGGCAGCCGACAACCCCCAGATCGCTGTGGTTGTATTGGAGGATCCACCGGCGACGGGTGGTTTGGCGAGTGCCCAGGAGCTCCGGGCGGCCGTGGACAACCTGCGCAAGGTTGGAAAGAAAGTCTACATTCACGCCGACTCTTACAACGACAGTCTGGGCTTTCAAAGCTGGATCAGCGCTGCCGACCGCGTGAGTGTCGACCCGACAGGATCGGTGTGGCTGACTTCGGGGGGGTCGCGAAGGTTGTATTTCCGTGATCTGTTCGACAAGATCGGTGTGAAATTCGTCAACCTGGCCCCCTGGGAGACCAAGTCGGCCAACAATAGCTGGTCGTTCGCCTCGATGCCCGACGGGGAGCGGGCCATGCTGAAGCGGTTTCTGACCGACCGCGATGATTTGGCTGCAAAGGCGCTGGCTTCGGGCCGGGGTGACCGTTTGAAGGGCAATGCCGCTGACCTCGTGGCTCAGGGACCGTACCTCGTTGTTCAGGAAGCCCTGGAAAAGGGGCTGGTGGATGTTCTGGAAAACCGGGCGGACTTTGAAGAGTTTCTGGCCAAGGCGCACCCAGGTGCCTCGATGGTCGGGGACCTGCCGCCGCCGGTACAAACCGGCTGGGGACCTTCGCTGTTTCAAAAGACGGTTGCTCTGGTGCACTTGACCGGTGACATCGTGATGGGCCGGGGGCAGATGGGACAGAGCATCGGCCGTGCTGCCGCCGAAACCTTGAAGCAGTTGCGCGAGGATGCTGCCATCAGCGCCGTTGTCCTTCGGGTGGACTCCCCCGGCGGCGCGGTTCTTCCCAGCGATGCCCTGGCCGAAGAAGTGAAAAAGACCGTTGCCGCTGGAAAGCCCGTGGTGGTCGTGATGGGTGATGCTGCGGCCAGCGGCGGCTACTATTTGAGTGCTCCCGCCACCCGGATTTTTGCCCTCCCCGGCACGTTGACAGGGTCCATCGGCGTAACAGCGGCCCTTTTTACCGGTGAAAAAGCTCTGGAGCTGCTGGGGATCAGGGCCGACGGCGTCGATCTGGGGCCCAGCGCCGGGTTTGGCGACTGGACCCGCACCACCAACGAAGTCGACCGGGCGAAATGGGACGCCATGATCGCAGCCACCTACCAGAGATTTCTCGACGTGGTTTCACAAGGACGTCACCTGGAAAAGTCCCAGCTGGAACCTCTGGCAAGGGGCCAGATCTATACCGGGAGGGAAGCCCTCGCCCTGGGCCTGGTCGATGAGTTGGGCGGACAGAGCGAGGCCAAGGCCTGGCTGGAAAAAGAGCTCGGCGGTCCCGTCGAATGGCAGGAATACCATCCGGGAGAGGCCAACCCCCTGGCCGACCTTCTGGCCCCCTTCGCCGCGTCGCTGAAGCCGGCCGGGGCCCTTGATCTGGTGGTAGAACCCTGGGTTGACGCCTTCACGAGAGTGATGGCGCGGGGACCAGGGCCTCAGGTCTGGGTCGAAATCCCCTAGGAGACTAGAGGAACACAGGAACAGAACAGATTTCGGTCACCCCAGACGTTTTCCACCCGGCCCACTGACGGCCAGAACTTTGACTCTTTCAACCACGGGGCAGGCCAGGCGGCCTGCTGGCGGGTGTAGGGCCGGTCCCAGAGGTCGGCAGTGACGGCTTCGGCGGTGAAGGGTGCGTCCTTGAGCAGGTTGCGCTCGCGGTCGGCCCTCCCCTCTTCGATTTCCCGAATTTCCTGGCGGATGGCGATCATGGCCTGGCAGAAGCGGTCCAGTTCGGCAGGAGATTCACTCTCGGTGGGTTCGACCATCAGGGTGCCTGGAACGGGAAACGACAGCGTCGGCGCATGAAACCCGTAGTCCATCAGTCGTTTGGCCACGTCCTCGGCCTCCACCCCCGAAGTCGCTTTGAGCGGCCTCAGATCAAGGATGCATTCGTGCGCCACCCGGCCAGATGCCCCGCGGTACAGCACCGGGAAGTGCGGTTGCAGCCGTTCGGCCACTTCGTTGGCGTTGGCTATGGCCGTCCGGGTCGCCCCGGTCAGTCCTTCGGCACCCAGCAAAGCGATGGCGGCGTAGGGAATGGGCAACACCCCGGCACTTCCATAAGGGGCGGCGGATACCAGACCTGACCCGCTGCGAGGCGGCAGAAAGGAAACCAGGTGCGCGGCCACAGCCACAGGACCAACCCCGGGCCCTCCCCCTCCATGAGGAATTGAGAAGGTTTTATGGAGGTTGAGATGACAGACATCGGCTCCGATTGCCCCGGGGCTGGTCAGCCCCACCTGGGCGTTCATGTTGGCACCGTCGAGGTACACCTGGCCGCCGTGGTCGTGAATGATACGGCAGATTTCCACAATCGAGGCCTCAAATACCCCATGGGTGGACGGATAGGTGACCATCAGGGCCGCCAGATCGTTGCTGTGCTCGTCGGCCCTGGCCCTCAGGTCGGCAACGTCGACGTTGCCGCCTTGGTCGCATTTGACCGTGACCACGGTCATACCGGCCAGAGACGCGCTGGCAGGATTCGTCCCGTGGGCCGAGGTGGGAATCAGGCAGACTGTCCGGTGTCCCTGGCCCCGGGAGCGGTGCCAAGCCCGAATGGCCAGCAGTCCGGCGTACTCTCCTTGAGCCCCTGAATTGGGCTGCAAGGAAACAGCGGCGAAGCCCGTAATGGTGGCCAGCCAGCCTTCCAGACGTTGGATCAAGGTCAGATACCCCTGCGCCTGGTCGAGGGGAACGAAGGGGTGCAGCCCGGCAAATTGCGGCCATGTGATGGGCATCATGGCCGCCGCCGGGTTCACTTTCATGGTACAGCTGCCCAGCGGTATCATGCCGTGGACCAGCGAGTAGTCCTTGGACTGCAGCCGGTGAAGGTAGCGCATCATTTCGGTTTCGCTGTGGTAGCGGTGAAAAACAGAATGGGTGAGAAAGGCCGAAGTGCGGGTCAGCTCGGGGGCATACTGCGGGTCGACAGCGGTTGTCAGGGCACTCCAATCTTCGGCGTCGACAGACAATCCGAAGACAGCGGCCAGGTCGGTCAAGTCTTGGGCGGTGACGGTTTCATCCAGTGAGATTCCCACAGCCCCGTCGGCGAGGGCTCGCAGGTTGATCGACCGGGCGGCGGCGGCACCGAGTATTCGCGCCTGGCCACGGGGACCGGCGGTGACAACCATCGTGTCGAAAAAGGGGCCGGGCAGAAGGGAGTAACCCGCTCCGACCAGGGCCTGGCTTAAGGCCAAGGTCTGGGACCGCACCCGCCGGGCGATGGCCTTCAGACCTTCAGGACCGTGCAGAACGGCGTACATCGAGGCCAGTACCGCCAGCAGCACCTGAGCCGTGCAGATGTTGCTGGTGGCCGCCTCGCGCCGGATATGTTGCTCGCGGGTCTGAAGCGCCAATCGGTAGGCCGGTTTGCCGGCCGAATCCTTGGACACGCCCACCAACCGCCCGGGCATATCGCGCTTAAACGCCTCACGGGTGGCCAGAAAAGCCGCATGGGGACCACCAAAGGCCAGGGGAACACCGAAGCGCTGGGTACTGCCGACCACCACATCAGCACCGCATTCGCCGGGGGCTTTTAGAAGAGTGAGCGCCAAAAGGTCGGCGGCCACAACGGTGTGCGCTCCGGAGGCCTTGGCCCGCTCAAAGAACAACGTAGGATCGATGACCCGGCCCCGGGTGTCGGGATAGGAAACCAGTACCCCGAAGGTAGGCTCTTCAAAAGCATAGGTTTGAGCAGAACCGGTGATCACACGGATCCCCAGGGGCTCGGCCCTGGTTTTGATGACGTCGATCACCTGAGGGTGGCAGTCCTCGGACACAAAAAAGGTTGCGGCCGTCCCTCCTCGGGGCCGGATCCGCCAGCACAGGGTCATGGCCTCGGCAGCAGCGGTGGCTTCATCGAGCAGCGATGCCCCGGCAATTTCCATGCCCGTCATGTCGCACACCATGGTTTGAAAGTTGATCAAGGCCTCAAGACGGCCCTGCGAAATTTCGGCCTGGTAGGGGGTGTAGGCCGTGTACCAGCCCGCATTCTCCAAAATACCCCGTTGCAGCACCGCCGGCGTATGGGTTCCGTAGTAGCCCTGGCCCAGGTACGACCGCCAAACCTGGTTCTGGCCGGCCAGTTCCCTCAGATCCGCCAAAACAGCCGCCTCGCTGCGCCCCGGAGGCAGGGCCAGCGGACTGGTCAGCCGGATGGCCGCAGGAATCGTCTGGTCGATCAGATCGCTCACGACAGCTCCCCGTAGGCCGCAGGGTCCAATAAGGACTCCCACTCCCCCGCCTTGGAAGCCCGAATCTTGACGATCCAGCCCTTACCATAGGGGTCCTTGTTCACCTGTTCGGGCCCTTGGTTCAGCAGGGCATTCACTTCGACAATTTCACCGCTAAGGGGCAGATAAAGATCGCTGGCCGCTTTGACCGACTCGACCACACCAAAGACCGCTCCCTTGGCAAAGATGGTTCCGACTTCGGGAAGATCCACATAGACCACGTCACCCAGGGCTTCTTGAGCGTGGTCGCTGATTCCACAGACATACAGACCACCCTCGGGGCGGACCCACTCGTGGGAGGGCAGATAACGCGCTTGCTTGTCGATGTTCATAAGGGGCTCCTTTTGTAGAGGGGACGGCGGACCACAACAGCGGTCTTGGGTTTATCGCGGATCACAATGGCCAGGGGTGTACCCGGGGCCGAAAATTCGGGGGAGACAAAGGCATGGCCACAGGCTTTGTCGAGGGTGGGAGCGTACAGCCCGGCCACCACCCGGCCCACGGGGGTTCCATCGGGGGCGGTGACCACGCACCCTTCGCGGGGAATGCCCCCCTCGGTGAGTTCGAACCCCACCAGCTTTTTGGTCAGTCCGGCGGCTTTTTGAGCCAGCAGGGCGTCGCGCCCGACAAAGTCCTTGTCCAAGGCACAGGCCCAGCCCAGCCCAGCCTCAAGGGGAGTGGTTTCTTCGTCGATCTCGTGGCCATACAAAGAATACCCGGGTTCAAAGCGCAGGCTGTCACGCGCCCCCAACCCAATGGGACCCACTTCAATGCCCCGTTCCTGCCCCGAGGCCAAGAGGGTCTCCCAGAGGTGCACCGCTTGGTCAGCAGAGAAGAACAGCTCGACGCCGTCTTCCCCGGTGTAGCCGGTGCGGCCGACAAAAGCCTCGACGCCCGCGATGCGCGCCGTGAGGGCCCCAAAGCGGGGCAAGGTGTCCAGGGGTACGTCGGTCAGGGGTTTCAGCAATTCCAAGGCGCGCGGCCCCTGAACCGCCACCATATACGTGGCGTCGGACACGTCGCTCAGAACGACCTGACACCCAGCGGCGTGGTCGGTCAGCCAGGAAAAATCCTTGGCGCGGTTGGAAGCGTTGACCACCACAAACCAATCGGCAGGGCGGCGGTAGACAAACACGTCGTCGACAATGCGCCCTGTTGGACGGCAAAGAAGACCGTAGCGGCTCTGGCCCACCTCGAGTGAGGCTACGTCACTGGTCACCATTGTTTGAAGGAAGCTGGCAGCCCCGGGTCCGGTGACGGTGAACTGTCCCATGTGGTCGATGTCGAACAGTCCCACCGACCGGCGGACCAGCCGGTGCTCTTCCAGAACCCCGGGGTCATAGCGTACCGGCAGCTCCCAGCCGGCAAAGGGCACCATACGGCCGCCGTGGGTCGCGTGCCAGTCGTACAGTCGAGTCCGTTTCAGGTCTTCGTCCATGGCAACTCCTCGCAAAAACTGCCGGGAAGCCCTGTCCAAAGTCCAGAGGTGCTGTCTTCGCGGCAATTCGGGAGCCTGAGAGTTTCGGATCGGGTCTGGCTTGTCCCGTTCCTTGCCCCTTCGGCGGTCCGGTAGAAACCGGACACTCTCTCGCCACGCGTCATTCAGCCTATTCGATGTTCTTCTTGAGTAGCACGGAGGAAATTCCCTGTCAACCCTTTTTCCAGGACGCCTCTCTGTGGCATGATGCGCCATGGCCTTTGTTGTCTCTCTTTCCATTGTTCTTCTGGGTCTCGTTTTTGGAAGGCTGACCGGTCTCTGGCTGGTGGCGCGGGCACCCCAGGCCCGGGTTGAAACCCTGCGCCGCTGGTTTCAGATCGCGGCCCTGCTGGTCATCAACCCCATTGCCTTCACCGGCGCTCTTTGGGCCCTGCCCGCCCTCGACTTCCGCTTGATCTTTCTGCCCCTGGTCGGTCTGGCCACCTTTGCCGGGGCGTTTCTTCTGGGCTCGTTCGCCGCCCGCCGTCTGGGACTGGC
>JFJP01024485.1_pt1 | contig 21975 bp, 18 predicted proteins | sample 431651 | NCBI WGS metagenome assembly JFJP01 (sample SAMN02602958, study PRJNA72255) | Microbial mat metagenome, whole genome shotgun sequencing project. | biome: fresh water; feature: sink hole; material: water; isolation source: purple microbial (photo- and chemosynthetic) mats found in...
AGCGCTCTTGCCGGGATTTCAAACTCCATTCTTGTTTGACCTACACCCATCGGTATCATTGATTTCATCTCAGCTTTTCTTTTGCCTAGGATTTCGATAATAGTACCGCTGAATTCGTCAGGTACATCCACTACAAGGTGCTCGAACGGTTCGCATTTTGTGCCGTTTTCGATTTTTACGATAACTTGCGGTCTTGAAATACCAAATTCAAAACCTTCTCTTCTCATGTTTTCAGCAAGAATAGTGATTTGAAGTTCGCCCCTTCCTGATACTTGGAATTTACCTTCGCCCTCTACCGCTTCTAGTTTCATAGCGATGTTAGTGTTCATTTCAAACTCCAGTCTCTCTCTTACTTTGTTTGAAGTGATGTGTTTGCCCTCAGTTCCCGCAAGAGGAGAGTCGTTTACAGAGAATACAACGCTCATTGTAGGCTCTTCGATATGCATAGGATCAAGAGGCATTACATTGTTCGGGTCGCATAGGCTGTCCCCAACATCGATAGTTTCAAATCCTGCAATCGCTACGATGTCGCCCGCATGAGCTTCTTCTATTTCAGTTCTTGCAAGACCCATGAAGCCTATTAGCTTTGTTACCCTACCGTTTACTTTTTCGCCGTTTGATTTTACAAGTACGACTGATTGGTTTTTTTTGACTGTACCGTTGAATATACGGCTGATACCGATTTTACCAACATAGTTATCGTAGTCAAGAGTAAATACTTGAAGTTGAAGCGGATTTTCTAGCGTACCTACAGGTTTTGGAGTGTGTGAAAGTATCATTTCAAACAGCGGAGTAAGGTCGCCGTCCGCATCTTCAAGATTTTTCTTACTCATACCGTTTCTTGCCGCTGCGTATATTACAGGGAAGTCTAGTTGTTCGTCGGTTGCATCCATCTGTGCTAGAAGGTCAAATACCTCATCTTGAATTCTAAGAGGCTCAGCCGCCGGTTTGTCTATTTTGTTTACGACTAGAAGGATTTTTAGACCCAAGGCTACCGCTTTTTTCACAACGAATTTTGTTTGGGGCATAACGCCCTCTTGCGCATCGACAAGAAGAAGTACGGCGTCAACCATCTTAAGAACCCTCTCAACCTCGCCGCCGAAGTCGGCGTGTCCTGGGGTGTCAATGATGTTTATCTTGTGGCCTTTGTAGTTGATAGCCGTATTTTTGGAAAGAATCGTGATTCCTCTCTCTTTTTCAAGCTGATTAGAGTCCATTACCCTTTCTTCTACATTGTCTCTTTCGTTGAAAGTACCCGCTTGTTTTAGTAGTCCGTCTACTAGTGTCGTTTTGCCGTGGTCAACGTGGGCGATGACCGCTATATTTCTAATATCTAACATTGATAACCTTATAAAAAATTTTTGCGCATTATATTCAAATACCGCTTCACTTTTTAGACCGATAGTGGAACTAAATTTGCTTCACTTCAAAAAACCAGTTAAGGTCAGTGAAATGAGCGAGCAAACAGTCGCACTCAAAACCGCCGTAAAAGCCAAAGGTAAAGCGACCCCTCTTGAGGGATTACTCAAGGCAGGGCAGATAGATGTCAAAGATAGCAAAGAGTTTGTCAAAAAACTACTCGAAATGACCAAAAAGGGTGAAATAGAGCTTGATAAAAAAGGCTCCGTGAAGCTCAAGAATGTCGAGATAAAAAGCGAAGAGATAGATCAGACCACTCTTTTGAATATCAAAAACCTGCTTTCACAGATTAAGCTAAACGATAAGCTGGCGATAGAAAAAAGCGTTAAAGAGCTAAGAGACTCCATTCCTAAAAGTGAAGACAAAAAAGGTGCGGAGGCAAAAAATCTCAAAAAATTGCTTGAACTTGCCAAAAACGGCGGGGTAGATGTTAAGAGTGTAAGTATTGAAAAACTAGAAGAGGATAAGGGCACCGAAACAAAGAAAAGTGATAAGGCGCAAAAAAATATAGAAGTTGGCAAGAGTGTTGACAAAAAGTCGGTTTTGGAGCAGAAAGCAAATGGCGCCTTAGAGGCAGGGAGAGTAGAGAAGCCAATAGATAAAACAGCAGAAAAAACAGAGAAGACACAAGAAAAACCAGTAGAAAAATCGGAGAAAATTACAGATAAAGTTGTCTCAGAAATTATCCAAAAACAGCCCGAAAAACTAAAATCAGATACTCTGCAGCAAGAGATAAAAAAAGAGAGTCCGTCTTTGGCTTCGTTGCTACAAGAGGCTAGACCTAAAGAGATTTCTAAAGACATTGTAAATACGGTTTTGGTAAGTGAGCCAAGAAAAGAAGTAAAAGATGACGAGAGACACTCTAAAAAAGATGTAAAAATTGCACCTGAAACAAAAAAAGAGAGCTCTCAAAAAGTAAGCGATACTGCGATGGGCGTTTTTAAAGATGCCGAAAATGCTGATGCGAAGGCAAAAAATGAATTTTTTGGACTTGCTGATTTATTGGCAAAAAAAGAAAATCAAAAAGACGACTCCATAGCAAAAAAAGAGCACTCGCTAACACCGGCATTTGAGACTCAAAAGCAGAGCGCCAGCGAGCTGAAGGGCAAAATGGCGGTTGCTGCCGAAGGGCTAAAAAACTTCTCGTCAGATATTAAGGAGATGGTGGAAAACTACAAGCCGCCTCTTATGAAAGTATCGATGGAGCTAAATCCGCAGAACCTCGGTTCGGTAGATGTGACGCTGATTACAAGGGGTTCAAACCTAGTAGTCAATGTAACTTCAACTCAAGATACGATGCAGATGTTTATGCAAAATATTCAGGAGTTCAGGCAAAACCTAATGGCGCAAGGGTTTGTAAGTTTGCAGATGAATTTTAATTTTTCGGAACAAAATAGAGATCAAAACAATAGACAATGGCAAAAAGAAGCGGCGAAGAAATATCAAATAAATAGCGATGATATGGGCAAAATAGAGAGCCTAGACATCGTAATGCCACACCCAAAATACGCATAAGGAGCACAAAATGGCATCAGCAGTAACAAACACGGCCACAACCGTATCAAACACGGCAAATACAGTAGCTACAAATCCAAAGGCGCAACTTGATTCACAGGCTTTCATGAAGCTACTTTTGACGGAGCTTCAATATCAAGACCCTACAAGTCCGATGGATACCGATAAGATGCTTACGCAAACAAGTCAGCTATCCGCTCTTGAGGCGCAAAATGCGACAAAAACCGCTATGGAAAATATGACAAAGTCGTTTCAAACATCGGCAAATTACTCTTTGACTTCGGCGATAGGCAAGATGGCGGATACTGGGCTAACTGCCCTTAATGTAACAAATGGAAATGGCGGCACATTTGATGTTTATTTGCCAAAAGACACCACAAGCACGACTGTTAGCATTGTGGACTCCACTGGAAATACGACATACAAAAGCTTCGCATATAGCGATAAAGAAGCAAAAGATAAGGGCGTGTTCCAGGTTAAGTGGGACGGTACTGATAATTCCGGCGCGAAAGTAGCGGATGGGGCATATTATGTCAAGGTTAACTATGACGCAAAAGACGGTACAACCGGCAAAACCACTATCGGCGCATATCCGATAGAGAGCGTAAAAGTAGACGGTTCGACTGCTTATTTTAAAGTCGGTAGCAACTATATAGATGTAACTAAAATCAAAGAAATATATCAAGGATAGTCGGTGACAACATCATTTTATACCGGCATAGGCGGAGTAAAAACACAGCAGTTTGGAATTGATACATGGGGAAATAATATCTCAAATATCAATACCGTCGGATTTCGCTCGTCAACTCCGGAATTTGCGACTCTTTTTGCGGCAAAAGTAGGCGGCATAGCAATGAGCGGCGCTGATGAAATGGGGCTTGGCTCTACCGCTCAGACAACTGCCCTTAGCATGAAGCAAGGGAGTTTTATGCCGACAGATAGATCGCTGGATCTTGCAATAAACGGCAATGGGTGGTTTGGGGTCAAAAAAGCCGAGGATCCTACGCAAGTTTATTACACTAGAGCCGGTGATTTTTATACCGATGCCGAGGGCAATGTCACTAACGGTCAAGGTGATAAGCTAGTTGGAACATATAGCGGCAACATGACACTAAATAAAGATGGATCTGGTAGCGTAATGGCAAAGTCTGTGGCTCCTGCAAATTTTTTGACGGATGCCAACTCTCAGACAGAGCTCAAGCTTCCAAAATACCTCACCCATCCCGGTATTCCCGGAACCCCTGCCACTATGGCGTCTATACCGCCGTTTCAAATATCCGTTTTGGGCGGTTCGCCGACTGAGATAACATATGTTCTGCCAAAACAGACCACTCCAAAGCTAGAGATAGTGGATGCCTCCGGAACCGTTGTAAAGAGTCTGCCGCAATCTACGCAAAGTCAAGGCGAACATACGGCAAAGTGGGATGGAAGAGACGATAACGGCAATTTGGTAACCCCTGGAACATACACCGTTAATATAAACTATGTAGACAAGGCGGCAATTCCGACGATAGGGGTCGGCAATCTAAGCGGATATGAAATAGATTCAAACGGAATGGTTGTTGCCGCTTTTGACAATGGGCAGAGTCAGGTCGTAGCACAAATTCCACTTTTTCATTTTCAAAATGAACAAGGGCTTGAAAAAGTCGGAGATAGTGAATTTAGAAAAACTGACAATAGCGGAGAGGCTTTTTTTTATAAAAATGCAAACGGCACCGTCATACAGGGCGGGCAGATAGCTAGCAAAAATTTGGAAATGAGCAATGTTTCGGCAGCTGAGGCGATGACCCAGCTTATTATTACGGAAAAAGCGTACAGCGCAAATGCAAAAGTTGTGACCACGGCAGACCAGATGATACAAAAGGCAATAGCTCTCAAGAGGGGCTAATATAAAGTAAACAGTGGGTAAATGTTAAATAATCGGAATAATATTTGCTTTTTAAGAATAAAATCTAATTTAAGGATTAAGCCATGATGAGGTCACTTTGGAGCGGCGTGAGCGGACTCCAGGCACACCAAGTAGCGATGGATGTTGAGGGTAACAACATCGCCAATGTCAATACTGTAGGCTTTAAATACTCTAGAACAAACTTTGCGGATATGTTATCGCAAACATCAAAAATAGCAACGGCTCCGGCAGACCCGCTCGGCGGACGAAACTCGCTTCAAGTCGGTCTAGGCGCTACGGTGAGTAGCGTTACGCATATATTCTCGCAAGGCTCAAGACAGACTACGGATAAAACTACGGATGTTGCGATAGAGGGCGATGGCTTTTTTGTCGTTAGTCCGGATAACGGCATAACTTATAAGTATACGAGAGCCGGAGATTTTACTTTTGACGCATTCGGTAACTTTGTCGACAACAACGGTCTTGTTGTGCAAGGCTGGACGAAAGACGAAAATGACAAGATAGACTCTACTTTGCCGATAAAAAGTATACAGATAGACCCCGGCATGACGATACCGGCAAAAGGTACAGAGAATGTGACTCTAAGAGCAAACCTCGTATCAGGAAGCATTACAAACGAAATGAGCTCTATATATGCCCTAGATACCGACAGTGCTACGGTTGCAGACGCTACGGTAGCAAACGGCGCAAGCGTGTCCGGCGTAATGAATCAAAAGCCTGAGGATTTTGGAGCTCTGTTTAATGCCAGCGGTAAGGCGTATAATCTCCAAAACGGGCAAGGTCTTTGGGTAAGTTTTAAAAACTCATCTCTAGACTCAACATCGTCTATTGGAACCGTTACCCACGCCGGTATTACAACGGCAAATATGACCCTAAACGGAGTAACTATAGCCGGAAGCGTAAGCACGGATTCTACATCTACGGCGGCGGCTAATGCTTCGTCTTTGGCGACGCTCATTAATAGCTATACGGCTCAAACCGGCGTGACGGCGTCCGTGACTGGTACCCGTGTTACGCTAACAAATACAAATAGCGTCGACGGTGATAGTAAAAAAAATATTAGTTTTGTGGTAAACGGAACCGATGATACAGGCTTATCCAGCGGCAGTAGCGTAACGGCCTATAAGTATCAATATACCGCCAGCTCCGCAAATCCAGCGACGAATTCGCAATCGATAGGGGTGACCAAGAATTTCCATACCACCGAGGATTTGAGGTCGTATTTGCAGTGGCAGGCAAAGGCCACATCTTCTGGGGCTCTGGTTGCTATAGATTCGGACGGCAAATATACGGTGACAAATCAGACCGGACAGACGCTACTAATAGCTGTTACCTCAATAGATGGCGATGGTACCGTAAACCCTAGTCCATTGCTGACGCAGACCTTTAATGCAATTGAGGGAAGTTTGCCTACCGGTTCTGCCTCAAAAACATCGCAAGCAATTACTGCCGCCACGCATGCGTCAAGTATTGATATATTTGACTCGCTTGGCTCCAAGCATACGGTGACTTATGCCTTTAGAAAAGAGTCACAAACAACATGGTCATGGTCCGCAACGGTTCCAAGTCCCGCCGACATAGGGGGAACATCGCCAAATCAAAATGTGTATCAGGGCGGCACAGTCGTATTTAACTCAAACGGTTCACTCTCAAGCGTAAATCCGCAGAGCTTGTCTGTTACTTGGAATAACGGTTCTACGGCAAATCAGCAGATAAACCTAGCGTTCGGTACGCCTGGAGCATTTGACGGTCTGACGAGTTTTGACCAAAAATCCGCTACATCGCTAATTAGCCAAGATGGATATACGGGCGGGGATCTTGACGGTATCAGGATAGACCAAAACGGCGTACTCATCGGTAGTTTTACAAACGGAAGATCTCTTGGTCTTGCGCAAATATCGATGGCAAAATTTGCCAACAATGAAGGCTTGATGGCGGACGGCGGCAATTTATTTATCGCCAGTGCAAACAGCGGCGATCCGACGGTCGGTGCAGCGGCAAGCGGCGGCAGGGGTGCGGTATTCTCCTCTGCCTTGGAGATGAGTAATGTCGACTTATCAAAGAGTCTTACGCAGCTTATCGTCATCCAAAGGGGTTATCAAGCAAACTCCAAAACGATTACGACATCCGACCAGATGTTGCAAATTCTTCTAGGTCTTAAACAGTAAACAGTAAGAGGGGCTTTTGCCTCTCTTGTTTAGTACAACTCCCTATACAACTCCATCGCACTTCTATCTGAGAGCGAAGATATAAAATCCGCAACTACTCTATTTTTATTTGTATTTTCAAGTCTTGTTCTGTACTCGGGCGGCAACATATTCGGTTCACTTTCAAACGCCTTAAATAGCGCTTTTATGCACTGCTTCGCCAAATACATCTTGCGCATTATCGATTCGTGTCTGTATACTTTTTTATAAAGTAGTGCTTTTAGCTCTTTCATCTCGCTCCACGACTCTTCGCCAAAGCGGATAAGCTGCGTCTCCTCGGCCTCAAAACTACCGCATGCGGGAGTGTCGAAGGAGTCAAAAACCGATCTGTTTTTTGCGGAAAACTCTATGATATTTGAGATTAGTTCCGTGATGATGTGTGTGGTTAGCCTATGGCGAAAGAGCGGTTCGCTTCTATGCGTATTTTCATCCTCTTCTATTCGTCTGACTATTCTGCGAATGATGACGGACTCTTCTAGCTCCTCTATGCTAATTAGCTTATACCTGAGAGCGTCGTCTATATCTGCAGAGGTGTAGGCTATAGCGTCGGAGTTGTCTACGATTATCGCCTCAAAAGATGGGTGAAAGTCAAGCTTGAATATTTCGTCAAAAGACGCAGGTAAAAAGCTTTTTTTGTACGGTGCGGAGTGTTTTAGCACGCCCTCAAGCGTAGCAAAAGTGAGATTGAGCCCGTCGAACCCTTTGTATCTTTTTTCCAGCTTTGTAAGCACTCTGAAGGATTGGTAGTTGTGCTCAAAACCGTTAATACTTCCCGCATCTTTCAGACACTCGTCTAGCGTGTCGCCACCGATATGACCGAATGGCGTGTGTCCTATATCGTGGGCGAGGGCTATGGACTCTGCTAAAGATTCGTTTAGCCCTAGGTTTTTGGCGATGGTTCTGGATATTTGGCTAGCTTCAAGCGAGTGGGTGAGACGGGTGCGAAAGTAGTCGCCATCGGAGTTTAGAAATACCTGTGTCTTGTACTCCAGATTGCGAAACGAATGCGAGTGTATGATGCGGTCTCTATCCCTATCGTACGGGCTTCTAAAATCGTTGCTTGTCTCAAAAAACCTATCAAAGGGTCTCATTCGTTGATTTTTGCTTTTATCGTTTTGGCTAATGAGGCGCATTTGGATAGCTTCTCGGAGGCGCTTAGCGAATCTTCCAGTAGTATCTTCGTAAATGCACTCCCGACTATCACGCCGTCCGCGCCGTCCGCTCTCTCTTTTGCCGTGTTTTCGTTGACGCCGAAACCTACGAAGACTTTCGTATCGGTAACGCTTTTGACCTTTTGAAGTATCGGCGCTAGATTTTCGCTCTTATCCGCTCCCGTGATTCCGGCGAATGCTACGAGATAGATAAAGTCTTTTGAGGCTTTTGCTATTTTCTCTATCCTCTCATCTTTGTGTGTTACCGCCAAAAAAGAGATACTGGAGAGTCCGTTTGCCTCCATAATTGCGCCGTATTTTTGCCCCTCTTCAAACGGCAAATCCGGGATGATAAATCCCTTGACGCCTGAGTTTCCCGCCTTTTCACAGAAATTGCCAAAGCCGCCTGAGAAAAAAGAGTTGAAATACCCCATAAAATAAGACGGTATCTGCGGGCTAAGCGCTGAGGCTATCTCAAATGCGTCCACGGTTTTAAATCCCGCTTTGATGGCGGCAAGGCTCGCTTTTTCGATGAGCGTCCCGTCTGCCACAGGGTCTGAAAACGGTATACCAAGCTCCAGCCTATCGCTTCCAGCCTCTTTTAGGGCAAGCCCTAGCTCTTTTGTGAACCCCTTATCGGGAAATCCGCATGTTATAAAACTTACAAGTTCTTTCACTCTGTCCCCATTTTTTCATCTATTATTTCGGCTAACGCCCTTGCAAAATCCTCGCTGTCGTTCGGGCAGGAGACCACTCTATAATCTTCTATTTTTAGCTCCTCGGCAATCTCTCGATACTCGATGTCAAGCTCATACGCCGTCTCTACATTATCTACCGTGAAAGCTATCGGATAGACAAGCACTTTTTTGTTTGAGGCTGATATTTTGGTTAGCATATCGCCAAGAGAGGGTCCTATCCACTTCATCGGTCCTAGCTTGGACTGGTACGCCAGATGTGTTTTGCGAAAGTGAACGCCCTCAGAGTAGAGTAGCCCCTCAAGTATCTGCACATGCTCTTCTATCTCTTTTTCGTAGCTATCTCCGGCGTCTATTATTTTTTGCGGCAGAGAGTGTGCGCTAAACACGAGGTCAAAATCCTCCGCGTCTTCACCCGCAAGAGTCTCTTTAATTTTTTCTACGATGAGCTCGTTAAACGCTCTTTTTTTGTAAAATCTCTCTATCGTATGCACTTTTGGATGATATCCCATCTCAAGCGTGGCTTTATAAAAGTCCTCAATAGAAGATTTTGTCGTCGTGGTGGAGTAGTGCGGATACATCGGCAAAAGCACCACCTCCTGCACTTCATCCTCCATCATAGCCTTTACCACTTCTTTGGAAAAAGGCGGCACATACCGCATTGCGATATATACTTTCTCATCCATCAAGCTAGAGAGTTTCGCAGCCAGCTTTTCGGTAAGCGGCAAAAGCGGGGAGCTTCCGCCTATTAGCGCATAGTGGCTCTGCGCATTTTTTGTGCGGGTGAGTACTATTATCGTACCGATAAGCCAGCGAAGAGCGGAGCTTTTGACGGTTAGGATATTCGGGTCGGCGAACATATTTTTGAGAAAAGTACGCACTTCGCCTAGATTTGACGGGCCGCCCATATTGAGTAGTACAACAGATTTTTTCATTAAAACTTCAATATCTCCTTGGCTTGGGTCATATCTTTGTCGCCTCTACCTGATATGTTGACGATGACAAGCTTGCCCTTGATCTCCATTTTTTTGAGCTGCGCTACAGCGTGCGAGCTTTCAAATGCAGGGATAATCCCCTCTTTTTGGCTTAACCAGACAAAAGCCTCCAAAGCCTCTTCGTCCGTTATCGATTCGTATCTTGCCGCTTTACTCTCGTATAGGTAGGCGTGTTCGGGTCCGATACCGGGATAGTCGAGTCCCGCCGAGATGGAGTAAGCCTCTTCTATCTGTCCGTCTTCATCTTGCAGTAGGTAACTCATCTGTCCGTGAAGCACTCCGGCTCTGCCTTTTTGCAAGCTTGCGCCGTGTTCTTTTGTTTCAACGCCCATACCGCCCGCCTCTACACCTAGACAAGTCACCGTAGGCTCTTCCAAAAAGTGGCTGAAAAGCCCCATGGCGTTGCTTCCACCGCCGATACAAGCTATCGCATAGTCAGGCAGTCTACCCTCCAAACGAAGTATCTGCGCTTTGGCCTCATATCCTATAACTGCCTGAAAGTCTCGTACCATCAGCGGATACGGATGCGGTCCTGCCACTGTGCCTATCATGTAGTATGTATCTTTTGCGTTTGTGACCCAGTGCCTGATGGCGTCGTTCATAGCGTCTTTAAGCGTTTTTGAGCCTGATTCTACGGAGTGTACTTTTGCTCCAAGAAGCTTCATACGAAAGACATTTAGCTCTTGCCTTGCGACATCTTTTGCCCCCATAAACACTTCGCACTCTAGTCCAAATAGAGCGCAAGCCGTAGCCGTAGCCACGCCGTGTTGTCCCGCACCGGTCTCCGCTATCACTTTGGTTTTACCAAGTCTCTTTGCTACAAGTGCCTGCAAGATGACATTGTTTATCTTGTGGCTTCCGGTATGGTTGAGGTCTTCTCTTTTGAGGTAGATTTTTGCGCCTAGCTCCTGCGAGATATTGGAGGCGTATGTGAGAAGCGACGGGCGACCGACATACTCTTTGAGGTAATAATCCGCCTCTTTCCAAAACTCTTCGTCAAATCTTATTTTTTTATAGGCTTCGTCTAACTCTATTAGTATCGGCATTAGCGTCTCAGGCACAAACCTTCCGCCAAACTCTCCGAAATGCCCGCTCTCATCAGGGTCGAATTTGCTCTTTTTGGGAATATACATTCTTTGTTTCTCTTTGTTTTTGTTTTTATTTTACTTAAAGCCGTTTTAAAGCCTGCGATGAAACTGAATAGTAATAAATAAATTTTATAGTTGCATTTAATATTCGGAGACAAGATGGTAAGCGTAAGAAATATATTAGCAAACAAAAACCCGACATTTTTCAAGAGATACCCAAAATTCTTCACCGACTTTTCGACTCTGGCTCTTAGCAAACTACTAAGAGAGGGTGAAATTAACGATTTTTTGTCAAAAAACCAAGAGGCGGAGGGGTTTGACTTTATCGATGCGGTACTCGAAAAGCTGAACTTTAGCTACAAATTTTCCAGCCGCTCAAAAAGCAACATACCCTCATCCGGCAAGCTAATTATCATAGCAAACCATCCGCTAGGGGCGCTAGACGCCCTCAGTCTTATCCGTTTTGTGCGTGAAGTGCGAAGCGATGTGAAGGTGGTCGCAAACGATATATTGATGAGCGTACCGAATCTTCAAAGTCTGCTTTTGGGTCTAGATATAACCAAAAAAAGTTCAGTGAGAGCCGACATGAAAGCTATTTTGGCGGCTCTTAAAAACGAAGAGGCGGTTATCATCTTTCCAGCAGGAGAGGTAAGCCGTGCAAGACCTGCGGGTGTGAGGGATACAAACTGGGAGAGCGGATTTTTGTTTTTGGCGGAGAAGTCCAAGGCTCCAGTGCTTCCCGTGTTTATAAAAGCCAAAAACTCTTTTGCATTTTATGCCGCTTCAACTGTCTACAAACCGCTTGGAATGCTGCTTTTGCCCACCGAAATGATGAGGCAAAGAGGTAAAAGTCTTGAATTTATCGTGGGAGAGACGATACCTGCGCTCAACATTACCGGACTTAAAATCTCAAAAGAACACAAAATCAAGCTTGTCAGAAAACATCTGTACTCCGTGGCAAAAGGCAAAAGAGGAGTATTTGAGACGGAGCGAAATGTGGCGCATCCTGAGGAGCGAAAAGACATAAGAGACGAGCTGGCTTCATCTGAGCTTTTGGGGCGCACGGCGGATGACAAGATGATATATCTATACGACTACGCCAAAAAATCTACCATCTTAAAAGAGGTAGGGCGCCTACGAGAGATGACCTTTCGTAAAGTCGGAGAGGGTACGGGAAGGCAAAGAGATACCGACGAGTATGACAAATACTATCGCCATATCGTACTGTGGGACGATAAAGAACTTGAGGTCGTTGGCGCATACCGTGTAGGGCAAGGGCGTGAGATATATGATATTTTCGGTGCAAGCGGTTTTTATACAAACTCTCTTTTTAGTTTTTCGCCTGATTTTGACGAGTTTTTGCCGCATTCTATCGAGCTTGGGCGAAGCTTTGTGCAGTCCAAATACTGGGGCAGCCGTGCGCTTGATTATCTCTGGTACGGTATCGGCGCATACCTCAAAAAACATCAGTTCGTAAAATATATGTTCGGTCCCGTGAGTCTCTCAAACAGTTATCCCGATGAGGCGAAAAAACTACTTATCTATTTTTATTCACGCTATTTTCCGGCTCCAAAAAAGTATGCGACATCCAAAAATCCGTTTGTAATGTCACGCCTTGAAGAGGAGGAGTTTGCTTCATATTTTTCTTTTGAAAGTTATGAAGAGGATTTCAGAAAGCTCAAAAATCTTCTAAAAAACTACGGTTGCGTAGTGCCGGTACTCTTCAAACAGTACTCGGAGTTGTGTGAAAAAGGCGGTGTTTATTTTAGCGATTTTGGAGTTGACCCTGAGTTTGGGGATTGTGTGGACGGCTTCATTATCGTAGAAATAGACAAAATTCTTCCTGCAAAACGGGAGAGATACATGGGAAATCTAAATTAAGGAGTTAATATGAAATGTTATCTATGCCAAAGCACTAAAAATCTAAGCAAATACAGCGTGGATAGTTCTACGATATTCGTATGTCAAGATTGCGAAGAGGAGCTCTTAATCGAAAACCACATAGAGCTTGAAGACAAAATATGCGAAAAACCGATATTCAGCGAAGAAAACAGCGCCTTAGCCTACGCTTGTGCGTAAAGCCGTTAAGACGCCCTTTGCTCGTTTGCGAGGCGACTTAGGTATCTTTGCTTTCTTAGCTTCTTGTCGTCTTTTGAAAGTTTGCAGAGGTTTGTTCCCGCCTCGTACATCATAGAACCGTTAAGTAGCGAATAGACCCGCCTTTTTGAGTCACCGAAAACCACCTCTACGGTTTCTTTATCCAATATTACTTTTTTGACGCCGTTGTACTCGGTAAGCGAAATTCTTAGGATTTTTGTCTCATTTTTGTAGATTTGAAGAAAGCTGTTTGTAGTTTTGTAGCTGATTTCACACTCGTTCATTTGCCGCCGCTCCTGCCGTGTTTAAAACACTTTATATTACTTCAATGCTTCTAAAATAGCAAGATTTATTCCACACACAAAAAGGATTTGTTAAATAGACAAAATATATCCTGAGGCGTAGACGCTTTTTATGTATCTTTGTTTGATACCGTCGTCGCCTAGTTTTTTTCTAAGGTTTTTGATATGGTAGTCAAGTCCTCGCCCGCCGGTGGGTAGATAGACAATCTCTTCAAAAGAGGCTCTGGGGACAACGCTATTTTTGCTTTTGTAGAGCAAAAACAAGACATCATGCTCAAGCGATGTCAAAAGTAGAGCTCCATTATTAAAGAAAAATTGCTGTTTTTTTTCATCGTACTCTATTGCTTTTTTGGGCTCTTTTTCTATCGGCAGTCCACTTTTAAGCCTTGCAAGGGACCACATTCTGGCTATCAACTCTTTGGCGTTGTATGGTTTTGTCAGATAGTCGTTGGCTCCAAAATGAAAAGCCTGTAGCTTGGTTGCCATGTCGGAGTAAGCGGATATGACTATGACCGGTGTATTGCCGGACTCTCTGATAGACCTAATCGCCTCAAAACCGTGAAAATCAGGTAGATTTAGATCTAGTAAGACAATATCGAATCTCTCAAGTTTGATTTTTGCGACGGCATCGACCACAAGCTCGCACCAAGTAGCCTCAAAACCAGAGTCCTCAATGATCTCTACCGTTAGCCTTGCGCTCTCTATCTCATCTTCAACAACCAAAACTTTCATACCGCCCCCCTTTTTTTTGCCGCCTAAACTTACAATTCTTACAATTCTTACATTCTACTTAAATTCTTCTTCCATTTGGCAGGTAACATTGCGATAAATGTTTGGTTAACGCAGTTTTTGAATTTAAGGAGGGATGGATGGAAACGATTAGGGATGAAATCAAAGCGATGGCTTCAAAGCTAACACTCTTGTATGTTGAAGATTTGGACGAGACAAGAGATATTTGTAAAAATATGCTTGATGATATTTTTTATAGAGTATATATCGCAGAAAATGGGCGCAGGGCTCTTGAGTCGTATCGTATACACGCTCCAAATATCATCATAACCGATATTGTAATGCCCTCAATGAGCGGAATTGAGATGATTCAGGAGATTAGGAGCGTTGACGACAAAACGCCCATCGTAGTCGTATCGGCTTATCCGCAGTTAGAGTATCTGAAGGGCGACAGAAGGTATGTGGATGCTTATATGACAAAACCTTTCAATATCAACCAACTGCTTAATTTGGTACTTCCAAAAATTTTGGACAAAGCTCTATACAAAATACAACTATAAGGATTTTTTGTGATAAAGGCATTGATAGTCGCTCTTTTGGTTACTGCTACATTTGCACACCAAGGTGCGCACGACAAAAATAAGACTGTTTTTACGAATGAAGAAATCGAATATATAAAAAACAAAAAAACGGTAGTGGCATGCTATGGAGTGGATACATTCCCGTATGCTGACTCAATCGACGGCACGATGGTGGGCATAGCAAGCGATATACAAGAGCTCTTAGCCAAAAAAACGGGGTTGAGATTTGTCAACAAGCCCTATTCACCTCGGGTAGATGCGCTGGAGGAGTTGCAGCGGCTAGGGTGTGAGATGCTTATGATTCATGTGTACAAACTCCACCCCTACACAAAGCTTTACGAAGATACGGATTCGTTTATCTCTGATCATTTGGTGCTAATCACAAAAAACGATATTGCATACATACAAGATGTCCCAAAGCTAGAGGGCAAAACTGTAGCTGTTCCATATGCCTCATACAAAAAATGGCTCGGCAAAGTAGCGCCAAATCTAAATGTAGTCGTATTTACGGATACAAAAAAGATGGCGCAAAGCATCAAAAGCGGCAAGTATTTTGGCGTCGTCGAGCTCTCCAGAGCCGCCAACCATCTCATACAGACATTTGGGGACGGAACGCTAAAAGTAAACACAAGAGTGTGCAACGACTGCATTATAAAAGGCTCTAGCTCCACCGTAAAAAGCGACCCCCTCTTGCATTCGATTATCCAAAAAAGCTACAGCTCCATACCCAAAGGGGAGCTTGAATCAATAATAAAAAAGTGGGAGATACCGACATATACGGTAAAGACGGACTACAAAAAGCTTTGGGTTATCGTCTTGTTTTTTACCGCTTTGACTATTGTTATTGTCGGCTGGCTTATGTCCACCAAAAGAGCAAATAAAAATCTCAGAATGATTTTGGACTCCGCACAGGAGATAATGGCGTTCTCTACCGACAAAAAAATAGTGGAAATCAACAATCAAGGGGTGTCGCTACTAGGATACACAAACAAAAAAGAGATAATCGGCATGAAGGTGTGCGACATCGTAGACCCGTCGTATCGTGAACTTGTAAGCGGGAGAATGCAAGAGAATTATCAAGAGATTTATGAGGTGAGGCTCAAAAGAAAAGACGGCTCTACCTTCCCCGTATTGGTTAGAGGCACCAATTTTGGCAACAACAAGAGACTCTCTTGCGCTATGGATATCAGCAGTATCAAAGCTTATCAAGAAGAGCTACAAAAGGCAAACTCAAACCTTCAAACAAGAATTGACGAAGCGGTAAAGAAAAATGAAGAGCAGCAGGCTTTGATGTTTCATCAGTCTCGCCATGCCCAGATGGGCGAAATGATAAGCATGATAGCGCACCAGTGGAGACAACCGCTAAATACGCTCTCGCTATATGTCCAAAACATAACAAACAAATTTTACAACGGCAAGCTTGAACGAGAAGTGATGGAGCATTTTGATATCGGGGCTTCCAAGCAGATAGAGCAGATGTCAAAAACAATAGATGATTTTAGGGATTTTTTTAAAAATGAGAAAGAAAAAAGTCATTTTGAGTTGAGAAGCTATATTCTAAATCATATAGATATCTTAAAGCCAATGCTCTCAAAAGCAAATATAGTATTAAATCATGAGCTAGAGTCCGGTATTTTTGTGACAACATACAAAAATGAGCTCGGGCAAGCCGTATTAAATATCCTAATCAACGCAATAGATGCGCTCGGCGAATCAAGCAAACCGGATAAAAAGATAGAGCTAAGGCTATATACGGCGGAGCAAATCATATTTTCAATCGAAGATAGCGCAGGGGGAATACCGCAAGAGATGATCTCCCAAATCTTTGACCCGTATTTTTCGACCAAATCCGACAAAAACGGAACAGGTCTGGGGCTATACATCTCAAAAATAATCATACAAGACAACATAAAAGGTACACTAAGCGTAGAAAATACGGATATGGGGGCAAAGTTTGTTATAGCCCTTAACAAGGCAGGTAAAGAGTAGATGCAAAACTTCAAAAATTATACGATACTTATAGTAGATGACGACAAAACGGCAAATGAGTCGCTAAAAAATGTGTTTTTGAGGCTGGGTTACTCTATCTTATCCGCTCACAACGGAGAAGAGGCGATAGAGCTTTTGGCTTCAAATAGAGTGGAACTAGCAATAGTAGATATCGAGATGCCAAAAATGAATGGAATAGAGCTGTTAAGAGCCATAAAAAAAGAGCCGAAGACAAGCTCTATCGCCGTTTTGGTCTTGTCTGCCCATAGTGACAACGATATAGTGACGCAGGCGTATGAGATAGGCGCCGCAGATTTTGTCAGAAAGCCGTGCGTAATCGAAGAGCTCATCCAGAAGGTGTTTTTTTGGACCGACTACATACAGCAGAGATTTGATGCCCTCCATAACGGCAAAATACTTTACGAGTACAAAAAAGCGATAGACAACAGCACAATTATCTCAAAAACCGACAAAAACGGGATAATAACCTATACAAACGACAAGTTTTGCAAAATATCCGGCTACAGCAAAGATGAGCTCATAGGAAAACCGCAGAGCATGATTCGTCATCCGGATATGCCAAAAGAGGCGTTTTCGCATCTATGGACAACTATACTCTCCGGCAATGTGTGGTCAGGGGTGGTAAAAAACAAGAGAAAAAACGGTAGTTCGTATGTCGTACACTCTACCATTTCGCCAATTCTCGATGAAAACGGCGAGATTGTGGAGTTTATCGGAGTAAGACACGACATAACGGAGATTGAAACCGTCAAAGAGGAGCTCCAAAACAGACTCGGCGGAACCGAACGAAATCTACAAGAGACGCTTGAGGTAACCGCCCAATATGAAAATGTCATAGATGAGGCGAATATGACGATAAAGACAACCCCTGAGGGCATTATTATATTTGCCAACGAGAAGTTTTGCGAGGTATCCGGATATTTGCTGGGCGAACTAGTCGGAAATACGCACAAAATCATAGAGCATGAGGATACGACAAAAGGGGAGATAAAAGCGCTTTGGCGGACTCTCAAAGCCGCAAAAACATACAAAGGAGTGATAAAAAACAAGAAAAAAGACGGTTCTGTTTTTTGGATAGATACGCTTATTAAGCCTATTTTTGTAGATGGCGAACTAGTAGAATATCTACAAGTGGCGACCGATATCACGCAGATAATATCGCTACAAAGCGAGCTTGAAGATACGCAGCAAGAGCTGGTTTACAGGATGGGTGAAATAGGCGAGCAGCGCAATGAAGAGACGGGGCAACATGTAAAAAGAGTCGCCGAATACTCAAGACTACTTGCAAAGAAATACGGTTTAAGTCATGAGGATTGCGAACTTATCTTTGCCGCATCCCCAATGCACGACATAGGCAAAGTGGCAATATCCGACAAAATACTCCTAAAGCCCGGTCCGCTAGATGCCAAAGAGTTTGAGATCATAAAAACACATGCGAGTATAGGCGAAAAACTATTTGCAAACTCAAAGAGAAAACTGCTCCAAACAGCGGCGATAATAGCAGGGCAACACCACGAAAAATACAACGGCAAAGGGTATCCAAAAGGCTTGATTGCAGACGAGATACACATATTTGGCAGGATTGTGGCTATAACGGATGTTTTTGATGCCCTTGGTGCCGATAGGGTCTACAAAAAAGGGTGGAGCGTAGAGCAGATAGTAGAGCTCCTAAGACGAGAGAGAGGCGAACAGTTTGACCCGCTGCTGATAGATATTTTTTTAACCAATCTAGGGGAGTTTGTGGCGATAAAAGAAAAGTATTCAGATTGACAAAATATCCATTTCGTCGAAGTTTTGTCATATTGAAGGTTTATAATGGAGGCTACACAACTATGGAGCTTTGATTTGACCTTCAAATCCGTCTTTATCTCCGATATTCACCTCGGCACTAACGATTGCCAAGCCGAAAAACTGCTTGATTTTATCAAAGATATGGAGTGTGAAAATCTATTCTTGGTCGGCGACATTATCGACGGTTGGGAACTAAAGCGCTCTTTTAAATGGAAACAAAGCCACTCCGATGTACTCCAAAAACTGCTTAGAAAAGCTCGCAAAGGTACCAAGGTCTACTACATACTAGGCAATCACGACGATTTTTTGGAGGCTTTTTTGCCTATAGCGATGGGCGAAAATATGAGCGTGCACAGAGAGATGCGCTATGTGGGGGTCAACGGCAAAGAGTATTTGGTGACTCACGGCGATTTGTTCGATGCCGTTACGATGACAAAAAAATGGCTTGCGCTTATCGGGGATAAGAGTTATCTGTTTTTGTTAAAAGTCAATCATCCCCTCAATTTTGTTAGAAGAAAAATGGGTATGGGGCATTGGTCGCTCTCCAAATACATGAAAAAAAATGTCAAAAAAGCGGTCAGTTATATATGCGATTTTGAGCAGATACTATCGGGATATGCGCTCCAAAAAGGGGCTGGCGGCGTAATATGCGGACACATACACGAAGCAGAGATAAAAAATATAGGGAATGTAGAGTACCTAAATTGCGGCGACTGGGTAGAGTCTTGTACGGCGATAGTGGAGCACTTTGACGGAAGATTTGAGGTGTATGATGCGACTCGTTAAGCTCTCCCTCATCTTCTACAAGGGCAAAGGCACGGCGGCGGACAAAATCATCCGTTTTTGGACAAAAAGCCCGATTTCACACTCTGAGATAGAGACGCTGGGGGGCTACTACTGCTCAAATGATATGAAAACCAGAGTATTAAGGCTAAAAAAGATTTTGCCAAAAAACGATGATTGGGAGGTATGTCGCATAGTGCTTCCGCTTGAAGTCGCTAGAAGACTCCACGCCTATCAGCTACAAAAATGCGGCACCAAATACGACTGGGAGGGGATATTCTTCTCGCAGCTCTTCAAATTTGGGTACAGCGCAAAAAGCAGATGGTTTTGCTCAAAAAGCAATCTGGATGACATGCAAACGGCGATAAAAATAATGAAAAGCGAAAACAGAAGCGGGAGATATGATATGTTTTTAAAAATTTACGAGCCGTTTGCTTCGCATACTCCGCAAAGCGTCTCGCCCGCTACACTCCACTCGCTCGCAAAAGAGTGTGAAAAGAGCCTACGAAACCATAATCTCCTCGATTAACAGCTCGATAGAGCCGCCCATGTAGTCGTTTTTGAAAATCGAAAATCTAAAGTCGATATGCTCATTCTCCCTTGGAAAGGAGCTTGCCCGAAAACATACAGCTTTTACTCTTTTGTCGCCGCAGACGAGAGTCGCTTTAAATCCGGTATCTTGGCTGATTGTTTTTAGTTGCGACACTTTTGTTTTGTTTCCCAGAAAAGTCGGCTTTTCGTTCGCTTCGCCGTACGGCTCGAATTCGTCCAGTATCGAAAGAAGTTCCTCGTCAATCTCGCAAAAATCTATCTCTCCGAGACACTCTTTTGAGCAGACTCTTTTTTCTTCGGTGCCCTCTTCGCTATAACAGTCGTTAATCGCTTTTCTGAATGCTTCGATGTTTGCCGCATCCAAAGAGACCCCCGCAGCCATCTTGTGTCCGCCGAAATTGCCAAGAAGGTGCGCATTTTTGGCTATTAGCTCAAAAATATTGATGTCCATTGCGCTTCTGGCGCTTCCTTTGGCGTGGGAGCCGTCTATACTGAAGACGAGAGCAGGTTTTTTGAGCGCTTGCGCCAGACGGGAGGCTACGATGCCTACCACGCCCTCATGCCATCCCTCTTTTGCGACGACTATTACGCTATCGTCTTTGTTTGCCATCGCTAGAGCCTCTTCGGTGACTGCCGTCTCTATCTTTTTTCGCTCCTCGTTTAAGGCATCTAGCTTGTCAAAAAGAAGCAACGCCTCCTCAATGCTTTGCGCCCGCAGAAACGAAAAAGCCTCCTTGGCAAGCACCAGTCGTCCGGCGCTGTTTAGTCTGGGGCTTATTTTGTAGGCGATGTCCGTGGAGCTGAACTCCTCTTTTGCGAGTCTCGCTTTTATCGCTTTTATCGCGGGTCGTTTGGAGCTTTTGATGGTCTCTATTCCCGCTTTGACGATTGCCCTGTTGATGTCTTTTAGCGGCATTACATCGGCTATCGTGGCTATGGCTACGAGGTCTAGGTAGTCTCGCATATTTTCGTTGCTCTCAAGTTCTATTTTGAGAGCCGCCATAAAGTACCAGACGACCGCCGCGGCACATATCTCCCCATAGGCAAATCCTTCGTCTATGCGAGGGTGTACGATGGCGTGAGCGTGAGGGAGTTCGCCTATCGTATGGTGGTCGATGATGATGAGCTCTATTCCTCTTTGGCGGCAAATTTCGGCTGCATCGATGGCGGCTATGCCGTTGTCTACCGTGATAACGATAGAGCCGTTTACCCTCTCCAGTATTCCGACTCCAAGCCCGTATCCATCGTTAAATCTGCATGGAATGATGGTTTCGGTAACCGCTCCGTGTTTTTGCAAAAACTCTTCCAGTATAGCGGCGCTTACTACGCCGTCCACATCATAGTCGCCTACTATCGTTATCTTCTCTTTGCTAACAAGCGCCTGCTTGACTCTTTTTGCCGCTTTTTCGTTATTTGGCATCGTGTGCGGGTGCGGAAGTTTTGAGAGCGAGGTGACGGTGTCGTTTTCAAATCTGGATTTTAGTATCTCTAAAACATCTTTTTTTGTAAGAACGCTACTTTGCATCTGAGACACATCTGACAAAACTCTTATTATCTTTTGCGCTACTCGCTACGCTTGCCCGTAAAAATCCGACGACTATCGCCGTGTTTGAAAAGTCGTGTTTTGCCGTATACTCTTTTTCGTTCGATAGTTTGAAAAAAGCAAGAGAAAAAAGCTCGCTCGCACTCGGCAGTCTCACACCTTTAGCCTCGCAAAACGCTTTCGCCTCTTTAAAATCCATTCTGTTTCGTTCGCTTTTATCCCAATTCAGGAGTTTTTTCTGCTCTTTTTCTGCCTCTTTGAAGCAAACAAGATAAAGGCTCTCTCTTTTTGCGACAATATTTGCATCTCTGTTTTCAAAAGAGTGGTAGTAGATTTCGGCGTTGTTTTGGCTATTTTGTGTGGAACTTGCATAGAGCGATTTTTCCGCTTTTTCCCGAATTTGATGTGGAGTATTAAACAACTCCTCAATACTAGGCACTCTATAGCCTTCGCCAAAATTTTTACACACGGCATCTCTCTCTTCCTGTGAAGAGTAGGTGGTTTGGGGGGTTGGCAGAATATATGAGCCAATCTCATTCTCGGCGCTTTGTGACGCCGCTAGGCAGGAAGCGGCAAGAAGAGCCGCCAGCTTAATTTTTAGACGCATC
>JFJP01034062.1_pt1 | contig 21973 bp, 21 predicted proteins | sample 431651 | NCBI WGS metagenome assembly JFJP01 (sample SAMN02602958, study PRJNA72255) | Microbial mat metagenome, whole genome shotgun sequencing project. | biome: fresh water; feature: sink hole; material: water; isolation source: purple microbial (photo- and chemosynthetic) mats found in...
GTGAACATAGTCAGCGATAGCCTGCAGATAGGCGGCGTGGGCCAGCGCCAGCTGGCGGGCTTCGAGCAGACGGGGAATCTCCCTGCGGTGCCCGATACCCAGCACCTCGAAGCGCAGAAACTGCTCCCAGGCCTCGTGCGCTGCCTGCGGAGCCTGCGCGGCAGGTCTGAGAATTCCCGCGTGCTGGTCCATGCGATTGCGGAACTCGTCGCGGTAGATACTGATCGCCCCGCTCCCGCGCCGCGCCAGCGCCCCCTGAACCAATTCTACCACGCGCAAGGCTTCGGCGGTGGCAACCTGCTGCCAGTCTTCGTGCCGCAGACTGGTGGCCGAATACGCTCCGGCAATCCGCCGGGCTGCCCGCAAAGCTCCCACCTGACCCGCGTTCAGCGCCGCTCCGCCAGGCCGGTATACCCCGTGAGACCCGTTGACCTCTCCCACAGGAAACAGTGCTGGGCGCAGACGGCCACCTCGAGTTTGTCCTTGGTCAGATCAATACCGTGGCGCAAGTAGTGCTCCACCGCCAAAGGGTTCATGGTCTGCAAACGGTCGATAGGCGTACCTGTGACGGCGCCAGAACGTTCCAAATAGGTGCGAGCCTCGGTCGACAGCTTGGCCAGATCGAACCCGCCGGGGTTGCGGGTGAAATCCAGATACACCTTACGCCCCTTGGTCAGCCGTTCCCGGTGGACGGCCAAGTCGACCAGCGACGAACCGCCGCCGGTCACTTTCTGCGGGTCAAAGGGCCACTGGTAGCCTTTCAGAAACACCGCTGAATCGCGCGCTCCGATGTCGGCAAAGTGTTCGTCCAGAAACTCCTGTTCGTCCCCATCGGGCCCCACCGAAACATACCGGGGAACGACCTGCTGGTAGGTGCCCGACACGTTCCAGCGAAAACCGATGGAGGCCAAACCAAACTGGCTCTCGGTCAGATTGACGCAGGGAGCTCCGGCTTCGATTGCCACTCCAATAGCACCCTGATGAATGGGGGGATACACCGAGGCACCGTAAAGACCGCCCGGTCCACCGACGCCGAAGACCACCGCCTCGGCCACGATCAGCCGCAGTCCATACGCCTGGTTGTCGAGCTGGGCGCTGTCGATGAACAGGGCACCATAAATGCGGTGGCCGATCACCAGCAGCGACACGGCCTGCAGACCTTCCAGAATAGGGACATCCCTTCGGCGAACCTCGGCCAGCAGTTTCTCAACCATCACCTTCGAGGTGTAGGGCCCGATGGAGGTACCCCGCTGTTTGGGGTCGTGGTCGGTCTTGTAGCCCACAAAGGCTCCGCTGGCATTCATAGGAAACGGAACCCCCAACGACACCAGCCGGTAGAACGCCTCGCTGGAGCCCAAGGCCTCGGCCAGGGCGATATCGCCGTGAACGGCCCCTCCTTTCCAAAGAGCTTGGGCCATTTCAAAAGCCGAGTCGCCTCCCCGGTCGCCCACGGCCAACCGGTAATAGGTTTGCTTGTCCGAGCCGGTGTTGTACGAGGTACCGCCGGTGACCGAGTCGGTGGCAATCACAGCGTCAAGACCGGCGGCGGCCAACCTCTCGGCGGCGGCCAGCGAGGCAGCCCCCGAACCGATAACCAGTGTGTGGCACTGTTCCACAGGAACGGCAATCTTGCCCAAGAGCAGGGGCGTCAACGTCTTCATAAGGTTTCTCCTGGAACGTATTCTCCGGCCAGAATCAGGTTGAGGGACCGAGTTTGCCGCTCGATCAGCCGCTCCCTCAGCCAACACCCGGCATGCCAGCCCAGTTCTCCGGTGGCAAACTCGATGGTATCGATGCGCTTGGCGGCGACATCGAGAACAGGCGCGTTGTCGAAGCCGGTCAGCGCAAAGTCCCGGGGAATTTCAAAGCCCTCCCGCCAGGCACGGTTGAAGACGTGTACCGCCATCAAGTCGTTGAAACACAGCACCGCGTTGTAGCCCCGGGCCACCAGCGAACGAACAAAGGCTCCGTCGAGGCTGGCGATCGATTCCAGCTCAAAGCAGTCTTCGGCAGTCATGGCAATTCCCAGAACCGAAGCGGCCGCGAGCACACCGGTCTGCCTCTGGCGCGAGGTGTAGGAAACAGGAGTGAAGCCCAAAAAGCAGGGTTTGACCCCGGGACGCTGAAGTGCAACCCTCCGCAACAAGGTTTCCATGCCCACGGCGTTGTCCACAGCCACCGAGGGACGATTCCCTTGAACGCGGTTGATGTGGACGACGGGAACACCCCGGCTTTCGTAGCGGGCATAGAGGGCGGCATCGGCCTCGGTGAAGGCGAACACCGCGCCGTCAACGGTACCAGTTTTTTTTGAGGCGAACGAGTCGTCCAGACCGTCGTTGAGACAGACCAGCACGTTGATCCGTACTTCGCCGAAGCCCCGCTGCAGTCCATCCAGCAGCTCGGCCACGTCATAAAACAGATGGACGTAGGCATCGCGGCTGGGGGGAAGGTAGAGTTTGATCGTCAGAATGGACCGGGATTCCGGACGACGCACGGTTCGGCGCTGGTACCCCAAGCGCTGGGCCGCCGACCGGACCAGAAGCCGCGTCGAGTCTCCCACCAGTTCCGAATCATCCAATGCTCTGGAAACCGTACTGCTCGACAGCCCCAGCTCACGCGCCAGATCGTAGATGGTGACTTTGGCCACCCGGTCAGGCTCCTGCGCCCTGAGACAGCAGCTTTTTGTAGTACTCGTCGTAAAGGGAGCATCCGTCGTTCACCTGGCGCACCATCAGCTTGGAACAACCGGAACAGGCGGTGCACCACCGGGGTTCCTCGCCGCACAGCAATTTGGCCGGCGTTTCCGGGTCGGCGAAAATCTGACGGCCAAAGCCTGCAAAGTCGGAATAGCCGCGCTCAATGCACTGGGCGGCATGGGGCAGAGCATCGGCCTTCAACAGCGAAAACGCCGACTGAATTACGGCCGGCCGGTCCTTTCCGGCGCCTGAAGCGGCCCGCAGAACATCCGAAACCGTTTTGGAGTACCGGATATGGTCGAGGTAGAACCATCGGGCCTGGGGCACGGGCCGTGTGATCTCAGAGGTCTCACCGGGAATTCCTGCCGAAGCGTTGACGTAGTCCATGCCTAGCTCAGACATCAGGGCTACCAAGCGCTTCATCTCACTCAGGTCCTCCAGAAGTTCATCGGCGGCCAGGGTTCCGCACCCTCCCCGTATGCCCTCGTACAGCGAAAGGCGGGCACCGATCAGAAAGTCCTTGCCCGTCAGCGAGCGGATCTCGGGGACACTTTCACGAAGGAACCGGGTTCGGTTTTCCCAGGTGCCTCCCCAGCCGTCGCTGCGGTTATTGGAGGGACGAAGCATCTCGGCCCCCAGGTAACCGTGGCACAGTTTGAAGTCGATGCCGTCGGCCCCGGCCTGTTCGACCAGACGGGCCGCCGCGACAAAGCGCCGCCTGATATCGTCAAGGTCGGCGCTGGTTAAAAGACGGGCACCCTCGGGACCGGGTGTGAGGGTGGTAGGAACGGTACCTCCCACCCCCTTGCGCCCTGAGTGAGTGATCTGAACCAGAAGGATTCCGTCGGGGTTGGCCTGTTTGTAGGCGGCGACCAAACGCTTGAAGCCATCAAGGTTCTGCTTCTCGAGGATGAGCTGATTGACCCGGGCCAGACAGTCGGGAACCACCGAAACCGCCTCAACCACCGTCACGCCCCACTGCCCCCGGCCCAGGGCGGCATACCGGGCCAAAGTCCTCTCAGAAGGAACTCCGCCGTTCTCGGCATCATTACCTTCCATGGGCTGCGCCAAAAACCGGTTGGGGGCGATGCGGCGGCCAAAGGGAGCAGGAGTGGTCAGGATGGCAGGGACGATGATTTGTTGCATGCAACTATTCTGCACCCATTGCTCCCATCCGTCAAGCAAAGGTACAGTAACCCCATGGACGCCAGTTGCACCACCCTCAACGCCGCCGACGGCTCAACCAAGGCCCTGTGGACAGCCGCCGACGGACAGCACTTTGAGTCGGTGCTAATCCGGCACAAGACACGGGCAACGCTGTGCCTCAGCATCCAAGTCGGCTGCGCTCTGGGCTGTAGGTTCTGCTCGACGGGAAGGCTGGGCCTCGTCCGCGATCTGAGCGTGGACGAAGTGCTGGCGCAAGCAGCCTGGGCTGTAGGGCAACTCGGGGATGAGGGAATCCGGCTGCGCAACGTGGTGTTTATGGGAATGGGGGAACCCTTGCTGGCTTTGGGCGCCCTTGGCCCGGCGCTGAGGGGTCTGATGGACCAGCGCTCGTTCGAGATCGCCCCCCGGTACCTGTGCGTGTCCACCTGCGGGGTGGTCAACGCCATCGAGCCGTTCTACCGCGAATTCCCCAAGGTGAAACTGGCGGTTTCGCTCCACGCCGCCCGCCAGGACCTGCGCGATGCCCTGATGCCCGGTTGCCGCTCCTGGCCGCTGGCCGACCTGCTGCCGGCTCTGGACCGTTACCAAGAAGCCACGGGTCACCGGTTGTTCTTCGAATACATCATGATCGCCGGCGTCAACGACGGCGAGCGCGAATTAGGCGAACTGACAGCCCTTCTGAAGGGCCGGGATGCCCACGTCAATCTGATTCCCTACAACCCTGCCCCCGGTGCCGTCTGGAAGCCCTCCCCCCGCCCGGTTCTCGATGCCTTCCAGCAGGCTCTGCGCACGGCGGGTATTGTGTCGACGGTACGCCGTTCAGCGGGAGATGCCATTGCCGCTGCCTGCGGTCAGCTGACCCCGGGTGAAATTTGTACTATTGCGACACTTTCAGAAACAAATTGTCCCCGACTGTGACTATCGGGACGTCGGATGTCCCCTTATCATCACTAGAAGAGGAAATCATGAAACAACGCAAAGTACGAGTCGGAATCATCGGTTGCGGCGGCATCGCCGGCGGAAAGCACCTCCCCAGCCTTCAGAAACTCCCCCAAGTCGAAATGGTGGCTTTCTGCGACATCATCAGAGAAAAGGCCCAGACGGCCGCCGAAAACTACGGAGCAGCCGGTGCCAAGGTCTACACCGACTACACTGAAATGCTCAAGGACAAGAGTATCGAAGTGGTCCATGTTCTGACCCCCAACAAATCCCACTCGGTGATCACCGTAGCCTCGCTGGAGGCCGGAAAGCACGTCATGTGCGAGAAGCCCATGGCCAAGTCGGCTGCCGACGCCCGCCTAATGCTCGAAGCCGCCCGGCGCACCGGGAAAAAGCTCACCGTCGGCTACCAGCACCGCCACAAGGTCGAAAGCCAGTACCTGAGAGCCGTGATCGACCGCGGTGACCTGGGAGAAATCTACTTTGCCAAGGCCTGGGCTGTCCGCCGCCGCGGAACACCCAACTGGGGCGTGTTCCTCAACGAGGAAGAGCAGGGCGGCGGACCGCTGATCGACATCGGCACCCACTCGCTCGACCTGACCCTGAGCATGATGAACAACTACAAGCCCAAGATGGTGGTGGGGACCAAGTACAAGAAGCTCCCCAACCCGGATTGTGCCAACCCCTGGGGCGGATGGGACGTCAATCAGCACACCCTCGAAGACTCGGCATTCGGTTTCATCGTTATGGAAAACGGTGCCACGATTATTCTGGAAACCAGCTGGGCGCTGAACACCATCGAACCCATTCCCGAAGGAAGCCTGTCGCTGTGCGGCACCAAGGCCGGCGCTCAGATTAAAAACGGCGTCAGCATCAATAAGGACGAGTTTGGCCAGCTGGTCGAAATCAAGCCCGAGCTGAAAACCGGCGGCGTGGCCTTCTACGACGGCAAGTCCGAAACCTCCGCCGACCGCGAAGCCCGGCTATGGATCGAAGCCGTCCTCAACGATACCGAACCCCTGGTCAAACCCGAACAGGCCCTGGTGGTCTCGGAGATTCTCGAAGCCATCTACGAGTCGGCCAAAACGGGCAAGCCGGTGTATTTCGGAAACAAGTAATGCTGCAGGTTGCCATGCTCAGCAAATGGCACGTCCATGCCGCGGACTATGCCCGACAAGTCAGCGCCCTCCCCGGGGTCAGAATCACGGTCGTGTGGGACGAAGAGCCGGCTCGAGGCCGGGAATGGGCACAGTCGCTGGGGGTGCCCTTCGAGGCCGACCTGACGGTGCTTCTGGCCAGGCCCGACGTCGATGCGGTCATTGTCGATGCCCCGACCAACCTTCACCCCGAGGTGATGATCGCGGCAGCGCAGGCCGGCAAACACATCTTCACCGAGAAGGTGCTGGCCTTGACCGTGAAAGACGCCCTGGACATCGCGCGGGCTGTCGAAAAAGCAAAGGTTCAGTTCTGCATCTCGTTTCCTCATCGAACGTTGCCGCACAACCTTTTCGCCAAGCAGGTGGTTGACCAAAACCTCCTCGGCACCATCACGCTGCTGCGGGTCCGCAACGCCCACGACGGTGCCACGGCCAACTGGCTTCCCGCACATTTCTACCGGCAGGACCAGTGCGGAGGCGGAGCCATGATCGACCTGGGCGCCCACCCCATGTACCTGTCGCGCTGGCTGCTGGGCCGGCCGCTCAAGGTCAGCTCCACTTTCACCAAGGTTACAGGCCATGAAGTGGAAGATAACGCTGTCAGTGTTCTGGAATATGGCGGCGGCGCACTTGCCGTCGTGGAAACAGGATTCGTCTCCGCCCCCAGTCCCTACAGTCTCGAGTTGTACGGCACCGAGGGAACCTTGCTGGTGGGTGGGCCCGACAACAAGGTCAGTCTGTTTTCCAGCAAGTCGGGCACAGCGGTACCCGGCTGGATCACCCCCACAACCCTGCCCAAAGCCCTCCCCAGCGCCCTGGAACAGTGGGTCGGGGCCATCTCGGGTCAGGGATCTGTCGTGTTTGGAATGAACGAGGCTTTGGAACTCACGGAACTGATGGAGAAGGCCTATCAATCGTCCCGAGAGGGAAAGGTGGTACTATTTTGATTGGACTACAACTCTGGAGTGTCAAGGACGACACAGCCAAGGATTTCGTGGGCACCCTCGAAGCCCTCGCGCTAATGGGTTACGACGGGGTGGAGTTCGCCGGATACGGCGGTATCCCTGCCGCTGCCATGCGTTCGCACCTGGACCGCCTCGGTTTGAAGGCAGCTGGCAGCCATGTGGGCCTCGAAAAACTGAAGGCTCAGCTGGCCGACGAAATCGCCTATGCCCATATCGTGGGTGCCAAACATCTCACCTGCCCTGGTGCCAAGCCGAATGGCAGGGCTGGGTATCTGGAGCTGGCCGAGTTCTTAAACAAGACAGGCAAAATCCTTCACGACGAGGGAATCACCCTTTCGTACCACAATCATGGCTGGGAATTTGAGGATTTTAGCGGAACTACAGGCCTGGATCTGCTGTGGCAGAACACGGACCCGGCGCTGGTACAGGTGGAGCTCGACCTGTTTTGGGTGAAGTTCGCCGGGCTCGATCCGCTGACCTACCTGAAAAGCCTCGGTAAGCGGGTTGCTCTGCTCCACTACAAAGACATGGACAGGAAGAATCCCGAAATCAGCACCATTGTCGGCACAGGTTCTATCGACTTTGTCCCCATCACCCGTTACGCCCAAAACCTCGGTATTGAGTGGCTGATCATTGAACAGGAGGAGTACGACCGGCCGCCTCTGGAATGCGTGAAACTGGGAGTGGCTAACCTGAAGAAGCTGCTCTGAACTGTTCCCGGTACTGCCGGGGGCTCATTCCCACCAACCGCTTGAAGCACTTGCTGAAGTAGGACAGCGAAGAAAACCCCGATTGCAGGGCTGTTTTTTCCACCGACTGTCCTGTTTCCACCAGCAGCCGTTTGGCCACAGTCAGACGGCTGTTCATCAGCTTGCCGCTGAAAGACTGACCGTAGTACTGGCGGATAATGCGTTCGGCCTGCCGGGAACTGACACCCAGCTGGCCGGCCACCGACGCCAGCGTCAGAGGCAACTGGGATTGGGAAAAAAACGCATCGAGAATGCGGTACTTTTTGTCGTCCAGGGTTTTTTGGGGCAGGGAGTACTCCGCCCGCTTTTCGTTGTTGTAGTAGCGAAGGGTGTTGATGATGATCTGGGAGAGGTAGTTCTGCACGTTGAGAAAGTACCCGACGTACCGGTTTTGAAGCTCGGCGAAAATTCCTTCAAAAAGCCGGCAGCTGTCGAATTTGTCCTCACCATACCAGAACTTGGTCTCCATCAGAGTTTGGAAGATCTCGTCGATTTCGGCATCAATCACCAAGCTGTCCTTGGGTGTCCGTTTCCGCGACCAGCGCAGGTCGAAATTGATGCCGAACTCCAGCATGGGGTGTGCCTGGTCGTTGATCTGCTCGTGCAGAACCCCCGGACCCGTCAGATAGAAAGTCCCGGGTCCCAGTTGGTAACTCGTCTCGGGCGTCTTCAACAGTCCGTAGCCCTCGGCAATGAAATGCAGCTCGTAGGTTTTATGGCTGTGCATCGGGAACCGGCTTCCCGCCACCATGGGGTGGAACGTGAGGTTCATCAGGTTCAGGATCAACTTGCCCATCGCGACCTGAATTTTCAGCTCGTCGTAGCCGTAGTAGCGGTCGAGGGTCATTCCAGCCTGCCTTCCCGAAACTTTCCGGGACTGACCCCGGTTTCCCTCCGAAAACTGCGGGAAAAGTAGAACTCGTCTTGAAACCCGCAGAGGGCGGCTACCCGTTTCAGAGGGTGGTCGGAATGGTGCAGCAGCACCTTGGCTGTTTCGATGCGTACCCCGATCAGATAATCGCGGGGGGAAAGGCCCATCACAGCTTTGAACACGCGGCAGAAATGCTGGCGGCTGAGCCCGAATTCGCTGGCCCAATCTCCAATCCGGTAGGACCGGTCGGGCTGGCTGTGAATGTCTGCGCACAGACGGGTGATCTGCTGCCTCTGATCCACCGAGACGGCAGAGGGCGGCCCGTGGTCGGTGGCCCCGCCGCCCAACTCGAGCAGAGCTGATTCCAGCCATTGGCAGGCCTTCTGAACTTCACCTCTCCTCCAGTGCAGAACGACACGCTCCAGCAGGGCCTCCAGAAAATCGGCGTTTTCAAGACGGCGGTGCAGAGCGGGCAAACTCTGGTGCCCGGAAAAATGGATGAAGCACACCGTCAGCGGCTGCAGGGGGTCTTGGGTGCCCCGATACTGGTAACCGCCCCGAAGAACGAAACAATCCCCCCGCTGCAGGTCGAAAATCCCCTCGGGAGTCTCCAGAGTTCCCCGTCCTCCTCCCACAAACCAAAGGTCGTCGTCAAACCAGGGCACGAGGCTGGAATCCCAGCTCCAGTCTGGCGCGCAATGAGACAAGCCCGCACTGTTGATTCTTATAGGAAGCCGATGTCCGCCGTCCATCTTCCAAAAGTACAAAAAGGAGTACCTCGTGTCCATGGGTTTATCCCCATAAACGGGTTAGCATGAACCCACCATGACATCCAAAGAACGTGTCCAAGCGGCACTCAACCACCAAGTTCCCGACAAAATCCCCTTCGGAGAATTCGCCATCGACTTCGATACCGCCGAGAAAATCCTCGGCCATGAAACCTACCTCCGGGCCAAAGCCAAAAGCCAGATCGCTTTTTGGGAAGGCCGCCGGGACGAAGTGGTCCAAAGCTGGAAGGAAGACATGGTCGAACTTTACACCAAGCTGGACTGCATCGACCTGGTCAACATCACGGCCATGGCCTCGGGCCTCGTCCCTCCCAAGGACTACGAACCCAACCCGCCCAAGCGGCTCGATGATAAAACGTGGGAAGATTCCCAGGGACGAATTTTCAAACTCTCAGAAACCACTTGGGACATCACCATGGTTCACGATCCGTTGCAATGGGAACGCGAGTACAAGCTCGAGGACTACGCCGCCGAACCAGTGGCAACGCCTCCCGACCCGTCGGTGTTCGAGGTGGTGGATTCTGTGATCGCCCACCTAGGCAAAAAGAAATACCTGGTGGGAGGTTCGGGAACGGGTGTGGAGATGACCATGCTGGGAGAAATGGAGCGGGCCCTTTCCGAATACCTGCTCAACCCTGATGTGGTCCACGCCGCCGCCGCGTACAACCTCAAGAAAGGTAACCTCGACGACCAGTTTTTCATCCGCCCCGGCCAAGATGCCGTGATGTGGGGACAGGACTTTGCCTACAAGTCCGGGCCCATGATCTCACCCGAAATGTTTGCCGAATTTGTCGTTCCCTATACCAAACAGCGGGTGAGCCGCATTCATGATCAATATCACCTGCCCGTGATCAAGCACGCCTGCGGCAACAACTGGAAGCTGATGGATATGTTTGTCGATATTGGCTGGGACTGCTACCAGTCCATTCAGCCCACCGCCGAAATGGATATTGCCCAGGTCAAGAAACACTACGGTGAAAAGCTATGCCTGTGGGGCGGTGTCCCCGTGGAGCACTTGATGCGGGGCACCAAGGACGACATCAAACGTTCGGTAGCCTACGCCGTGGAAAGTGCGCGCCAAGGCGGCGGCTACATTTTCGGCACCAGCCATTCCATTGCCGTGGGCAGCAGCTACGACAATTTCATGACCATGCTCGACGAGTTCGAAAAGGTCAGGGATTACCGGTAAGAAAAAATTTGGTCAAATTTGACTAAGAACCTCCAGAATTTCTCGATACAAAGCCACTGACAAGCGAAGGCCCTCGTGGGCAATGGCATGATCCAGATCGGTGCGCACTTGTGCCGATGAAAGAAGTCCTTTACGGGCGGCTTGAACCAGCACCCCGCAGAATCCAACCACAGCAATGCCATGGTTGCTGGCAACCCGCCGCAACAGACGGTCGTCTGCGAGCAACCAGTCGGCCCTCTGTTCAATGGCCCATGCCAGCGAAGACCGGTCGCTGACACTCAACGCCGATGAGGGTTCCAATGGCCCGGACCACGATGCGGTGGTGGCCGTGGTTAAAAAGGCCCGCAGACGGTCCGCTTCGGCCGGTGGAGTGTCCTCATGAACCAATTCTTGGACCACACAATCGAGTACAACAATTTCACCTTGAAACAAGGCTGGAATCAGTGAAAGGCGGTTTGCCTTTGCCAGAAAGATCAACGGACTCGCGTCGCAGACAATCAGCATCAGCGACGCTTCCTGTCGAATGCCGCCAAATCAGAAGTCAATTCCTCAGGCCCGTAATGCAGATCGACCTGAGCTTGCTCGAGGCGGGCTACCAGATCCCAAGTCGACACCCCCGCCATCTCTGCCCCGCGCGAGAGGGTCACGTCCCCCTTTCGGTAGGCGTCCAGGGCCTGGGTGAGGCGAAGCTCTGCCATTCCATGCCGAAGCAGCGTCTTGATGATACTTGCCCGATCTTGGCCAGCCCCCTTTGCCAGAGTATCCAGAAGAGCGACTTCTTCGCTGTTGAATCTTGTCGAAAGGGTTGTTGTGCGCATGTTTACAATTTAACAAATTGAAGACAGACAGGCAAGTTAGGCTTGCACAAGCAGAACCACCGCGTCGTTGGCCTTCACCGTGGCCGGGTTCCCATACCAGCACTCGGCCACGGTCCAACCGGCCCGGAGCTTGAGCTGAAGGGGCCGGTCTTGCGCGCTGTAATTGACCAAGACCACCACACGGCGGTCATCGTCCAGAGGGTGCTCAGTGCTTCCAACCAAGGGTTCGTCTTGGTCGGTGACACGGCAAGCCGCTCGGATTTCGGCTGACATTTCGCGATAAACCTGGGCCAACGGCTGAGCCTCGGGGTGCCAGGTGGTATCCGGCTGGGTAACCATGGCCGTTTCCAGGGGCAGGGAACAGTAGTGGACAGTCCCCTTTCCGTAAGATGACTTTGACCAGACCGGGTTGCCATCGGGCTCCGTGCCAAGCAGCGAGGAAGCCCCCGGCAGGTAGTCCAAACGGAACGAAGCGGGAATGGTGATCTCCACGGCTTGCCCGGCCGCAGTCAACCGGACTTGGGCAGCCTCGCGGCGGCGGCGGCGGTTGGCCACCGTTAAGCCGGTGATCTCGGTGAAATTGAGCAGATAGCCATTGTCCGACGAAATCCAGAGGGTGGCACCGGCCCGGACCTTTGCGAGCAGGGCCTGCCAAAGCTGCTTTGGCACTCCCCCTACCCCAGTCACACAGGGAAGCAGGTACAGGGGTGCGTCCGGCAGGTCTTGGTCCTCGAAGGTAAAGGAAAGGTCAAAGCCTGCCTGCTTTGCCAGCAGAAAGGCCCCCAAGGCTACGGCCCAATGGTCCTGCTGGGTGTTCAGAATACAAACCGCCTCGACCACTCGGGGAGGCAATCCCTCCAGAGGCATTTTCGCCAGTGCCTGCCGGGTTTCGGTCAAAGCCCGGAGCACAGGTTTGACCCTGCCGTCTTCGGCAATCAGTCCCAGTTCGTTCTCGCAGGCATTGCTGTCGTAAGGAGAGTGTTGCAGTTTGGTCTGATCGCTGGCACACCACCACATCAGACCGGGCAGGCCGTGGGCCCACTGGCTGAGCAGGCTGGTACGGGCAAAGGCAGCGGCGACGGTCTCGGAACACACCATGGGCCCCATGGTTCCCATCTCTTCGGCAAAACAGGGTTTGCGGCCGATCTGGCTGTAAAACAGGCATTCCACGGTGGCATGGACCAGGGGGCGCATGGAATCGATGGGGTCGAAGTCCATGTACTGCGTCCAAAACGGATAAGGGTGGGTGGTCAGAATGTCGGTGAGTTCCCCCTGGTCCTGCATGGTCCATTTTCCCTGGGGTGCCAGACCGTGCATTCCAGAAACAAGGGGCCGTCCCGGGTCAGCCCGACGGATGGCGTTGGCCACAGCCGAAGTCCAAAGGTAGGCCTGGTGGCTGTCGGCTACGTCCTGCATACAGTTGCATTCGTTGCCCAAATCCCAAGCCGCAAGGGCCGGGTGGTGTTTGGTATGCCGGACAAAGGCGTCCACAAACCTCACCTGCCAGCGGATGGCTTCAGGATCGGTGAGTATATTTCGCCCCTGCAGGGCCGGGGGCACAAAAAGCCGGCCACTCATCCAACCCGTGATAAGGCCGACCACCAGTTTGATTTGATGTTTCGCGGCCAAATCGGCCAGGACCAAAAAGCGCTCCAGCATCAGCGTTGATAAGCCGGCTCGGCCCAGTTCGGTATCGGGAAGCCGCTCTTCCCCAAAACGCTGGCCGGTGGGGCGGCCGCCATTGGTGTACAAGGTCGTGATCGGCTGAAAGTCGGGCCAGAGGGGAAACACCCGCATCACCTGAATGCCAGCACCAGCCAAGCGCTGCAGGTCGAGCTCCAACACTTCAGGCCGCCAGTCGCTCCACATCGAAGTTCCTGCGTGTGAAGCCCAGTAGTTGCATCCGACGAAAAAGGGCCCGGAAATACCAAAAACATTTGAGGAGTGCATCGTCACCTTCCACCCCTCAGACTAGCCCTGATGTCCAGTTGCCGTTATGATGAACCTCTTAATAAATATAAGGAATCTATGATTTCAGAAAAAGTCGAATTCGAGTCAGTGAAAAACAAGGACGATCTTAAGGAACGGCCTTTCTATATTGGACGGATCCCGACGGTCAACGAAGGCTACCTGGTCGGCCGCCATTGGCACCTCCATGTTGAGGTCCTTTACGTGGAGAAAGGTCCCGTCGAGCTGCAGCTCAGCTCAGAAACCCGAATACTGAATGACGGTGAGATGGTGGTGCTCTACCCAGGGGCAGTTCATGGAGTTACCGTACCCGCAGGCACAAAGTCAACACACTTTGTTGTCGGCTTTGACCCCGAATTGTTCACCGCCGTCCCCCGGCTGGCCTTCGATCTCAAGCATGTGCTCCCCTACACCGGGGTAGGAGGCTGCTCCCCGAAAATCCCAGCCAAAAATGTTGGCAATGACATCTGTCAGCTTTATCAACAATACGCCGGCAAGACCTTGGGGTACGAATTAGCGGTCTGTGCGGGCGTCTTTCGGCTGGTTCATTGGATAATGGAGGAGTTTCCCCATGTTTTTTTGCCGACCGAGCAGGTACGGACGGGCGATGAGCGGGTAGCGATCCGGCAGGTGGTCGTGTGGCTTGCCAGCCACTTCGAACAAGATATTCCGGCTCCTCTCGCCGCTGCCAGGGCAGGCATGAGCTACAGTTATTTTGCCGCCAGTTTCAAACGGGTCATGAACTGCCCCTTCAAGCGCTACCTCTTGCTTCTGCGCATCCGGCAGTCAGAACAGCTGCTTCTGAACCCGCAAAACACCATTAACGACATTGCCCAGCAGACAGGTTTTCACGATGCAAGCTACTTTATCAAGCAATTTAGGCTTTGCAAGGGTGTTTCTCCGCTCAAATACCGGCGCAGACAGTTGGAAGCCATCTCGAATCGCAACACGTAACCGATTGCGCTTGACAATTAAGGGAGATGGCCAAATCCTTATGTATCGGCGTTGCCGAGTTGGATCATATGTGACGAGTCCAGAAAAAGGTCTGAATCTCTTTTCGAGGGTTTCGGACCTTCGTTGTTCGTCACATCAGTCATAGGAGAATGAAAATGAAGAAAATGCACTTGGGAGCCCTTCTGGTCCTCTCAGCGTTGTTCGCAGCCACCTCGGCTTTTGCGCTCAATCCAGGCGACCCGCTTCCCCGTAGCGAGACCTTGTATTTCAACGGCCAACAGTGGGGCCCGGTCGTGGGATGGAACCCCTATTCCTCTAATAACAACAACGCTCTTGCTGTTGCACAACAAGACAATGCCCGGGTGGTCGTCTTCGAAAGCCCCTATGTCTACAACATGCTTGATGGCAAGCAGTATCCCCTGCTGGCCGATGGTCCCTTCGCCTGGAATGCTAAAAAGACCGAGATCACCTTCAAGATCAAGGCCGCTGCCAAGTGGAGCGACGGTACCCCTGTGACGGCCGATGACGTTGCTTATACCTGGACCGCCAACGTCAAGTATGAGACCGGCGCCGGCGTCAATTCCAAGGATTATATCGACACCATTACCGCCGTGAACGCCAAGACCGTACTGGTCAAGGCCAAGCTGGGTGCCGATGGAAAGCCTGTGAATCCCCTCCAGGTGATTTCGTACCTCAGCAGCAACTATGTCATCCAAAAGGCCTGGACCATGAAACTCGAGGCCAGGACCGGCGGCGACGCGACCAAGTTCAAGGCCGATCCTGCCGACGACTTCGTTGCTTCGGGACCGTACACCAAGTTCTTTGCCGATGAAACCAAGGTTGTCTACGTCCGCAACGAAAACTACTGGGGCAAGGACAAGTCCATGTGGGGCAAGCTGCCTGCTCCCAAATACCTGGCCCATACGATCTTCGCCGACAACAATGCGGGCTTCGCTGCTCTCAAGGCCGGCCAGGTTGACGTCAGCCAGCAGTTCAACGCCAATATTCAGGACCTGTGGCTGAAAGAAAATCTTCCCATTTCGACCTACCTGTCCAAGGCTCCCTACGGCATCGGTGCCAGCTTGCCCACAGCCTTCTACAACCTGAAGTCCCCCGGCCTCGACCAGGTCGCGGTCCGCAAAGCCATCGCCATGGCTGTCGACTACGCCACCATCATTTCGAACGCCATGACCAACCAGTCGGCCACGTTCACCCAGGTGCCCCGTTCGCTGATGAACCCCACCGCCGGTGAGCAGGCTCTGTACGACAAGGCTGCCGTCAAGTCTCTGCAGTGGGCAGGCAAGGACGCCGCTGGCGCCAACAAACTGCTCGACGCTGCTGGAATCAAGGACACCAACGGTGACGGATGGCGCGAATACCAGGGCAAGAAGCTTTCCTACGTCGCTACCTGCCCCAACGGCTGGTCCGATTGGCAGGCCGCTATCGAAGTTGTTGCCGCTGCCGGAAAGACCATCGGTATCGAAATCACCACCAACTATCCTGAATGGTCAGTCTATCAGACTGTTGTGACCAATACCCCGCTGCCAGACGGCTATGACATTCTAATGATGTGGAGCGACGGCGCCGGTCCGACCCAGCCTTGGGGACGCATCCGCCACCTGATCAGCAGTGAATTCGCCAACACCAACAACAACTGGAACGGCAACTGGGGTGGCTACGTGAACCCCGCCGCCGACGCGCTGATCAAGTCGATCCCCGGCGAAACCAATGCTGCCAAGCTCAAAGCCGCCTACACCAAGCTGGTTCAGATCTACCTGACCGATGTTCCATCGTTCACCCTGATGTACCGGCCCCAGTCCTTCCACGCTGTGAATGAAAGCGTTTGGACCAACTTCCCCAGTGGTGATAAGCCCACCAATCCTCCGGTTCCTCCGTTGGACCTGACCGACGGGTACAGCATTGCAGGTTTGTATAACCTGAAGCTGACCAAGTAAGGGTTGACCCTAAAACAGCCATGCTCCGCACCGCGTTGCATGGCTGTTTTTTTTCGCCTGATGTCTTCCTGCGGAGGTGTTGCGTTGAAAGGATACAGACAGTATTTCTTAAAAAAACTGGGTTGGCTTATGGTCACCTTTGTTTTCGCCTTTATGTTGAACTTCATCCTCCCCCGCCTGATGCCGGGAGATCCGGTCGCGGTCATCACGCAAAAAGTCACCCAGGGCATGACCAGCCAAGCCGGTGTGACCAAAATTTACGAAGAATACTCTGAACTTTTCGGTACCAAGAAACCTCTCTTGGACCAGTTTGTCCTGTATATCACCAACGTGGCGCAGGGAAATTTCGGCATCTCGTTCAGCCAGTATCCCCGTCCGGTAGCCGACATCATCGGCGATGCCATTTGGTGGACCATTTGGCTTCAGTTTCCGGCCATCCTCATCGGTTGGCTCATCGGAAACATATTGGGTGCGCTCGCGGCGTATCTCAAGGGCGGCTTTGACAAGGTCCTCATGCCCTCCAGCATCTTCCTCAGCAATTTTCCGGCCTTTGGTATGGCCGTCATCCTGCTCGTGGTCTTCGGCATCACCCTCAAGTGGCTTCCCTTGTCGGGAGGCTACGGGTTCGACCAGATTCCCAACATGAGTTGGGAATTTGTCTGGTCGGTCTTCCTTCATTACCAACTGCCCTTCTGGTCGATTGTCATCATATCCATCGGTGGCCAAGCGATCGGAATGCGTTCTATGGCAATTTACGAGCTCAACGCCGACTACGTAAAGTACAGCCGCTTCCTCGGCATCAAGGACCAGAAGATCATTGCCTACGTCTTCCGCAATGCCATGTTGCCCCAGGTCACGGGGCTCGCTCTCTCGATCGCAACCATGGTGGGCGGCGCCCTGGTGGCCGAGATCATCTTCAGCTACCCTGGGCTGGGAAACACCATGATTAAGGCCATTACCGGGCAGGATTACCCGCTGATTTCCGGGGTGACTCTCATCGTCACGTTGATGGTTCTAGTCGCCAACTTCTTGATCGAGCTGATCTACGGCCTGATCGATCCGCGCATCAAAGCCACACAAGCCGACTAAGGAGTAAGGTTGCTATGAATAACACCATTAAGCAAGTTTTCCGATCACCGAAATTCCTGGTTGGTTTCATCATCTTCTCGATGATTCTTCTGACTGCCGTCATCTATCCTGTCATTGTCCGAGACCCGCCTTTGGCGATTCTGGGCCAGGGCACCTTTTTCGAACCTGGTGTCTACGTCAGCACCTTTGACACCTTCCAGGCCAAGCGTTACAAACTCGACCTGGAAGATGCCGCCACCAAGCGCATCGCAGCCAGGCTGGGACCTCAGGAGCGTCAGGACCTCAAGGCCTGGCTTGTGACCGCCGGTGTACCAGAAGCCAGCATCGATACCAGCGACACAACAGCTCTGATGGACCTGTGGGTCAATACCTACGACCCAGCCAAGTCCGAGGGGATGACCTCGGCCAAGCGCAACTACTACGAAAGGCTGGATTTATCACTCAAAGGCATTTTAGGAACCGAGGGCGTCATCATCGCCACCACCAATGCCGAAACGGGTCTTCTGGAGGAATCCGACTCCTTTGCCCGGGATGACTTCGTGAATCTCAACCAGATTCCCGTGGTCCGGGTTTTGCCCCTGGGCACCGACAACTTCGGCCGGGACATGCTGACCGAGCTGATTGCAGCCACTCGCACATCGCTTTTAATTGGATTTGTCGCCGGTATCGTAGCCACCTCCATCGGCCTGATCCTGGGTCTGATGGCAGGCTACATCGGCGGCATCGTCGATGACTTCATTATGTTCGTCACCAACCTGTTCACGGTCATTCCCAGTTTTGTCCTGCTGATTTTGATTTCCTTCAGCATCGGACAAGAAAGCCGGGGTGCTTTCACCATAGCCGTGGTCATAGGCCTGACCTCGTGGGTTTGGACCACCCGCGCGGTCCGGGCCCAGGTCTTTTCGTTACGAAACCGTGACCACGTGAACCTTTCCAAACTCTCGGGTCACTCGATCTTCCGCATCATGCTCAAGGATATCCTCCCCTACATTGCTTCCTACGTGGTAATGGCGCTGATCCTGCAGATCTCCTCGGGAATCCTTGCTGAAGCCGCCTTGTCGATTCTGGGGCTGGGTCCCAAGACCACCGAGGTGCCGACGTTGGGGTTGATGATGAACTGGGCCATGATTTACTCGGCACATGTCACGGGCAAATGGTGGGCCTACATTCCCGTTCTGGTCGATATCGCCCTGGTTTCGTTCTCGATGAATTTGATGAACACGGGCCTCGATCAAGTCTTTAATCCGGCGTTGAGGGAGTAGAGGTCTGTTATGGCAAAAGTCATGCTCGAGATCAAAGAACTGATTCGCTGAAGGTTGAAGAAGGCAAGTCTCTGGGAATTTCGGGGGAGTCCGGGTGCGGCAAATCGACGCTGGCCCTGAGTTTGATGGGGTATTACTTCCCCCCGCTGCACTACACCAGCGGCGAAATCATCATCGATGGAAGAAACATTTCGGGAATGGATCCCGACGATGTCCGTAAGTCCATTCTAGGCAGGGAGATCTCCTATATTCCCCAGGCGGCCATGAACGCTCTCAACCCCACCCGGAGGATCATCCATTTCATTGAAGACGTCATGCATGCCCATGAGCCTTCGATGTCGAAGAAAGACATTCTGGCCATGGCCACCGAGCGCTTTCAAGTTCTGGGCCTTCCACCCTCGGTCCTGCAGAAATACCCGGTGGAACTCTCCGGAGGAATGAAGCAGCGCACCGTCATCGCCATTTCCGTCATCCTGTCGCCCAAGGTTCTCGTCGCCGACGAGCCCTCGTCGGCCCTTGACGTCACGTCACAGAAAATGGTCATCAAAATGCTGCGCGATCTGATGGATAAGGGGTTCATCAAGTCGATGATCTTCATCACCCACGAACTGCCCCTACTCTACAACGTTACCGACGATATCGCCGTGATGTACGCCGGACAGATTGTTGAGCAAGGTTCGGCAAAGGAAGCTGTGTTCACCCCGCTCCATCCCTACTCCAAAGGACTGATGGGCTCCATCATCGTGCCGGAAGAAGGTCTGCGGGAGGCCAAACTGACGGCTATTCCCGGGGTTCCACCCAACCTGAAAAAGCCGCCCTCGGGGTGCCGCTTTGCCGAGCGCTGTCAGTATGTGACACCGGAGTGCCGGGCGCACTCCATCGATCTGAGGGCCATCAGCGAAGGCCGCGCCTACCGGTGTATCTTGTCCGAAAAGCAAATGCAGGAGGCAAAGAGCCATGGCTGAGGAAAGCAAACAAGAACGAAAGGTCTGCCTCCGTGGGACAAACCTCACCAAGCGGTTCGGGTTTGGACGAAGCCAGATGGTGGCCGTCGACCATGTCGACTTCCAATTTTACGAAAGTGAAATCATCTCGATTGTCGGAGAATCGGGCAGCGGCAAGACCACCTTGGCGAAAATGCTGTTGGGACTGATCAGCTCCAGCGACGGGGATATCTATTTCCAGGAACAGAAGCGGGACATCCGGTCGCAAAAGAAAAAGAAGGAGTACTGGAAAAACATCCAGGCCATCTTCCAGGATCCCTTTTCGTCTTACAACACCTTTATCAAAATCGACGAAGTACTGCTGGATTGCATCAACATGCGGGGTGGCAAGAAGCTTCCCCACGCCAAGAAAGTCGAGCTGATGACCGAAGCATGCAGCTTTGTGAATCTGAAGTTCGCCGAATTGACGAACAAGTATCCCTTTGAACTTTCCGGCGGTCAGATGCAGCGGCTGATGATTGCCCGCATCTTCCTGCTCAAGCCCAAAATTCTAATTGCCGACGAGCCCACGTCCATGATTGACGCCTGTTCTCGCGCCACGATCTTGGACATGTTGCTGGCCCTGCGTAAAGAAACCGGGATGACGTTGATTTTCATCACCCATGATATAGGGCTGGCGTACTTTGTGTCAGACAGTGTCTATATCATGGAACGCGGCAAATTCGTGGAAAGCGGCACCGCCGACTCAGTGATCCTGCATGCCAAGGAAGCCTACACCAAGCGCCTGATCAACGATGTTCCCAAAATCCATGAGGAGTGGGACCTTTCAACGGTTTAGCTGTTTGGCGGCAGCGACAGCTTCGTGCACAATGGCTACGTCGGTGGTGCCCCGGCAACCGCTGAACGCGCCCGACCACTGGCCGTCCGCCTCGAAGGGCACACCACCTTCCCACCCGATATAGTCGGGCTTGTTGATGGAAAAGTCTCCTTCGTCGAGTTGTCCTGCAAAGACCGCCCTTTCAAAATCCCCCGTCGCGTGGCCCGTCAGCCAGACCTGGTTGACTTTGCGCCATGCGATGCCGGCAAAGCCCTTGGCCTGGGCTTTGTCGGGTCCGTAGATCTCGCCGTAGAATTTCCCCTGGGGATCAATCAGTGCCATGGCGGCGTGCCCCTTTCCGAAGGCATCCTCGGGGCGCTGCGAGTACTCACTCCACAGGCGTTTCGCTTCCTGCAGAACCAGACTGGCAAATTGTTCGTGCTTCATCCAATTGTCTCCCACTTTCTGGTCTTTTCCGACGTGTAGATGGCTTCGAGCAGTCGGATGGCCTTCAACCCTTCAGCGGCATCGATCACCTTTCCTGACCCGCCGGACAGGGCCAGGTAGAAGGAATCGATGAGCAGCTTATGACCGATTCCCCAGTAGGATTTGACACCGGCGGCACGGCCCGATTCCTGAACGGTTTCGGTGGTTCCATCGCTGTAGCTTATGGTCAGATCCTCGCAAAGCCTGGCACTGCCGTTTTCACCTTCCACATCGATGGAGATGGGCGAGTCGACCACGTGGCAGTTGGTGGCGTAGAAAATGGCGGTGGCACCGCTGGTGAAGCGCAAGGTAGCCTCGGCGGTGTCTTCCACCTCGATGAGTCCTTCCAGCAGTCGCTGGGAAGCCGTGCCCTTCAACTCTGCCACCGGTCCGAGAAACCACTGCAGCAGGTCCAGGGTATGGATGGACTGGTTGATCAAAACCCCACCGCCCTCCTGGGCAAGGGTTCCTTTCCAGGGGTCGGCAGTATAGTAGGCTTGGTCTCGATGCCAGGTGACAAAGGCCCTGGCCCCCTTGATCCGGCCGAGTTTTCCCGAATCCAAAACACTCTTGAGATGTGCGGCAGTTTGGTTGAACCGGTTTTGAAAGCACACGCCCACGGTCTTGCCCGATTCCCGGGCCGCCTTTACCAGCTGCTCCCCTTCCACCGCAGTCAAAGCCATGGGTTTTTCGGTCAGCACATGCTTGCCGGCCGCCAAAGCCTGCAGGGCCATGGGCACATGAAGGTAATGCGGAGTGCATAAATGCACCACGTCAACGCCGGGATCGGCCAGCACGGCTTGGTAGTCGGTGACAGCCCGGGCCTTCCAGGCTGCTGCGGCTTTTGCCGCACGGTCAGGGAGAAGATCGCAGACGACTGTCAGGGCCGCGTGGGGGCTGTCAAGCAGAGCCTCGGCGTGATTCTTGGCGATGGCTCCGCAGCCGATGATAGCGACGTTCTTCATAGGGTTTTCGTAAACTCCCGGATGGTCTGAATCGACAGCGCGGCCGACTCGAAAATATCGCGGCCGGGAACCGGATGATCCTGCTCCACAATCCACACCGGAACCTGGGCCTCGACCAGTGCGGCGAAGATGCCGGACCAGTCCAGGTTGCCGTGGCCGACTTCACACAGCTGCGCCTTGCCGTCCACCCACGT
>JFJP01024593.1_pt1 | contig 21964 bp, 15 predicted proteins | sample 431651 | NCBI WGS metagenome assembly JFJP01 (sample SAMN02602958, study PRJNA72255) | Microbial mat metagenome, whole genome shotgun sequencing project. | biome: fresh water; feature: sink hole; material: water; isolation source: purple microbial (photo- and chemosynthetic) mats found in...
AGAGACCATGGCGAAGATGGCTTCTTTGTGGTAGCGACGGGGAGCGATGACGAAGACCATGTACATCGCGATGACTGCTGCTGCGGCCGACAAGAGCATGCTGCCGAAGAGCTCTCCCTGGTAGAAGTAGACCGCGAGGTTCGAGAGCGTGTAGACCGCGAGGAGGTAGAGGCCGGCCATGCAGATGGTCGCGTTGAAGAGTCTGCTGTTCGAGATGGCCATGCGGTGCTTCGTGCGCGAGACGACGGACTGCTCGATGTACTGGTAGAGACTGTCGAACTCGTTCTCTTCGATGAAGGAGAAGTTCAGCCGCGTGTAGCCGATGGTCTTCTTCGACTTGATCAGCTTCGTGGCGGACAAGAACTCGCAGAAGCGGTGCGTCGTGAGGTCAATGCCGATGCGGCGGAAGATCAGCTCGACTTCGTTGAAGGAGATGACCGAGTGGTGCAGCTGCTTGTTGCGCATGATGACGAAGATGTCCGATGTGGTCGCGTGGCCGTCGACTGCGCGTTTGTAGAGGATGTCGCGGTCTTCGAGAGAGATGGCTGCTTCTTCGGGCTTCGGGTCGTCTGCTTTGAGCAGCGCGACTTTGCGGTGAGCAGTCATGAAGGTCTTTATGTTGCTGCGCGCGTAGTTGGCAGACTCGCTTTTGAGGAAGAGCTTGTCGATGAAGTAGTCGATCTTCGAGGTGTCGCCTTGGATGAGCTTGACGATGTGCTTGATGTCTTGCTTGTGCTTTTTGAAGCGCTCGAACTGCTCGAGGATCTTGTCGAAGAGGTTCACGATGTTCTCTTTGTAGTTCTCGCTGATGCCTTTGCCGTTCTCGAGCTCGTCCAGGTAGTCGTAGAGCTCCATGAAGCTGTCGAACTTAATCTCGTTGACGATCGCTTCGGCTGGCTTGTTGTGGTCGTAGTGTTCGAGTCGCTGTTTGTCGCTGAAGATGTACTTGGTGGCGAAGCGGATCAGGTCTCGGAGGATCAGCAGGTTGCTCTTCTTGAGCTTCAGCTGGCAGAGCAGCGAGGCGTACTTGTTGATGAACTCGACCTTGTCTTTCTTGTCGCGCACCAGGTACAGGTAGTCGATCGGGTCTTTGGCTTCCTTGTCGCCGTCTTTGGGGAACTTCTGCTTGATGCTCGTGAACAGCAGCCACATAAACGTGAGCACCTGGATGATCAGGTTGTGTCGCGTGCCCGTGTCGTTGCGGTCGATGATCGTCCGCACGCTGCGCATGTAGATGAACATGAAGGCCAGCGCAGGGTACGTGAAGCTCACCAGCTGCTCCTTCTCTTCGGGGCCCACGTTCATGAACTCGAAGTCCACGTCGCTCGGAGGAATGATCTTCTTCGACAGCGGCTCGAAGTGCATGCCCAGCAGCTCCTTCGCAGTCTCGTCCAGGTCTTCGCTGGTCTTCTCCCAGTGCTCTTTGAGCTTGCTCGCAGACTTGATCAGCGAGAAGATCTTGGAAGACTCGACCGGCTGCTGCGTGACGATGGTGTCGTTGTCGACGTAGAAGTCCGGCTTGAAGAAGAAGAGATTCTTGAGCTTGAAGATCGCGTGCTTCATGATCACGTTGCTGCTGGACACCTTGAAGTAGTCGTCCACGCTCTGCGAGATGAACTCCTCGAACTGTCTGAAGACGCCGCCCTGGAACAGCCGCTGGTAGCCTTTCTTGTGCGCAGACGGGTCTTGGCGGTGCTTCCTGTACTCCTCGCCGACGACGCACTGCAGCAAGGCCTGCAGGTCCAGCGCGTAGATCTTCTTCATGAGTCTGCGGAAGTTGTCCTCCATCGACTTGCGCACGTCTTTGTGGATGTTCGCGTCGGCCAGGATCACCGAAGAGTGTATCTGCTGGATGAGCACGTAGGAGAGCAGGTAGGCGAACTGCTTGGCGAGGCCAGGCTGCGCGACTGCATCGGTGTCGACGGCGTCGTTGAGCAGCGAGACGTAGCAGAAGTAGGCGAGGATGTAGCAGTACTCTTCCATCATGTGCAGCTTCTTCAGCGAGACGAGGATGGTCTCGAGGTCGCAGCGGTGGAAGGCCGAGATGAAGATGAAGAGCTCGAAGAGCTGCTCGCCGCCGACGGTCTGGAGGTCTGCGAAGGACGGGGAGGCGAAGAACGAAGCGATGTTGTCGTTGATGATGTCGACCTTCTTCATGTGGCTCGTCATGACCCAGTTGATGATGTCGAAGACGTTCATGAGCAGACTGTTCTCGACGCCGAAGATCTTCTTGATGCTGTCCGACTCGTTCTCGAACTTGACGAGGTAGGACTTCTTGTTCTTGCCCGTGATGTCCAAGATGAAGTTTTTGAAGCAGGTGACCAGGTTGCTGTCGTAGGGGTAGCGGTACTTGCCGCGCTTGACGATCATGTGGTAGAAAGACTCGATGACCAGGTTGTTCTTGATCTTTTTGTTGCGGTTGTTTATCCTCGTGTAGATCAGCGAGATCAAGTCGCTGTCTTTCCCGTCGTCTGCTTTGGACTTCTCTTGGTAGTCGTCCACCTTCGTGTCGTCGAAACTCTCGGGCGGAGAAGGTCCGAGGATGGCTTCAGCGAGCACTTTGAACTCGTGTTTGTTGAAGGCTGCTTCGCGGTCGGAGATGACGAGGTAGCAGAGGTTGAGGAGCATCTTGAAGATGTACTTGATCTTGCTGTTGTCTGCGATGCCGATGTCTTCGATGATCTTCTCGATGTAGACCATGCGCACGTCGTTGTCGTAGGTGTGCAGCAGGAAGATGTGGTAGAACGAGCTGTTCTTGAGGCCGAGCTCGCGGAAGATGTAGTAGTCTTTGGGACAGACGCGTCGAGAGTCTTCGCCGTCGACCGGCGCGTCGATGTGCGGACTGACGACGAACTCGAGGATGCTGTGCAGGTTGTAGATGTTGCTGGACAGGTGTTCGGAGAGGGTCTTGAGCGACTCCATGAGGATGCTCGAGGTGAAGGAGCGCTTTGAGCTGTGCAGGTGGAGGATGGACTCGTATATCTTCTGGTGGGTGGCCAGCTCCATGTCTTCGGTGAAGATGTTCTTCGACTCCGTGAGCACCGAGTACTTGCCGAGCGCCAGGTCGTTCAGCAGCTTGATGTGCTGCGCTTCGAGCTTGAAGGGGTTCGTCTTCACCGAGGCCAGGTCTTTCGTGCTCTTGGTTATCTTGCGCTCGAAGTAGGTCTCCGAGATGACCCCGATCTCTTCCGGAGAGACTTTGCCGTAGAAGCCGAGGTTCAGCAGCTTCACCGAGATGAAGACCGGGTCTTTGCTGATCTCGTCGCGCTGCAGCTTCGCGCTGTTGACCGCGGCGAGGAAGTCGTTCCTGCTCTTGCTGTTGATGTCGCGGTACTCGGGGGCGGCGAAGAAGCAGAGCGTGTAGTACTCCTTCATGAGGTCGAAGTCTTCCTCGCGCTTGCCGAGCTTCGTCTGCTCTTGGGTGATCTTGCGGATGTCCATCTTGCGGACGGCGAGGTTGATGAAGCTGTCAACGGTCTGGAGCTCTTGTCTGTTTTCGTCGTAGCGGAACTGCGAGAAGATGCCGATGTTGGGGAAGTAGGTGCGGTCGTTTTCGAAGATGTCTTTGATCACCTTCGAGCGGATCACCTGCATCTCGACTTCGTTCTCGCAGCAGTAGTCTTGCTTCAGTCGCTTGGTGTACTGCAGCACTTCGGGCATGAAGAGGCTGCCCACGTACTTGGTCCAAGACTTGGTCCGCATCCTCACGCCGAGACTGAAGTTGAACTGGGAGAAGTACATGAACTTGCGGAACGAGCGGCCTGCGTTGATGAAGTAGAGCGACTTCTCGAGGAAGCCGAAGAGCATGTTGGAGATGTAGAGGATCTCTTCGTACTTCTCGTCTTTGTCGTTCGAGAAGAGCGTCTGGTACTTGCGCAGCTTGTTGAGCATGATGTAGATCGGCAGGCCGAACCACTTGACGCCCAGCGAGTCTTCTTCGGTGTGGCCGTCGAAGTTGACTCGGATGTTGTTCATGTCGATGAGCTTCTCTTCGCTCTCGTCGTCGAAGGAGTACTGGTCGACGACGTCGTTCTCGATGAAGTCGTTGTAGTTGTGCGTGGTGTCCATGCTGTTCTGGTCGTCGTCGATGTCGAAGGACTGGTTCAGCTTGAACTTGCTGAAGAGACCGAGCGTCTGGTCGAGGCTGCGCATGAAGACGTCGACGAGGCTGTCGAGGAAGTCGTCCAGGTACTCGACTTCTTCGAACTTGCGGTCCCAGTAGTCTTTCGAAGTGACGTTTTCGTGGGTGACGAACATCTTGAAGGCGTCGACCATGAGGTTCTTGCCGCGGAAGAGCTCTTCGATCTTGCGGGTGAGTCGGTCGATCTTGTCGCGTTCTTTGTCGTTGTCGATGACTTGCGGGTCGTCGAGTCTGCGGTGCAGGTCTTCTTTCCACTGCTGGAAGACCGGCTTGTTGAAGTAGAGGTAGAAGTCTGCGTTGAGCGGCTTGGTGTCGGTCATGCAGGCGTCCATGAACATGCCTTTGAAGATGGGGTTGGTCATCTTGTCGAAGTGTTCGTAGTCGAAGATGATCTTCTTGTCTTTGATGAGCTTCTTGGCCATCCACTTGTACTCCTTGACCAGTCCGCGGTAGAACTCCATCAGCTGCTCGTTCACTATGGCGAGCTCGTGGTTCAGCTTGCGCTGGTTGGCCGGGTTGCTGAGGTAGCGGAGGATGTTCTTGAAGAAGGCGAAGTCGAAGAGGAACTCGATGACGGTCTCGTCTGCGTTGACCAGATTGTAGATCGCGATGAAGTTCATCAGGTACGACTCTTTGGACTCGGCGTCCTTCGACTCGCGGAGGAATGGGATCTGGCCGAGCTGCTTGGACTGGCCTGCTGGCTGCTTGCGGTTCGCGTAGGAGTCGTCGAAGATCTCCACGATGGGCAGCCAGAAGGGGTGGATGTTGAACTCGGACTGCCGGGACTGGAGGATGTACTGGGCGTACTCGAGCGAGTTTTCTTTTTCTCCTTTCTTGAAGCGGTTGAAGTGGCTGTTGATCAGCAGACTGTAGTGGTGGATGCCTCCGGTGCTGATGCTCTTCTCGATCTTGGGGTCGCGGTGGATGTAGTTCTTGACGCCGATGAGGCCGGTGAGGATGCCTGCGAAGTACTTGTGGTTCTGCGGCACGTTCGTGTCGTTGATGATCTCGGACAGCTCGCTGAAGATCAAGAAGTCGCCTTTGAGCACGCGGCAGTAGGCCCAGCAGATCTCTTTGCTGAGCGCGAGACGGTCGAAGATGGCCGAGTGGACCAGGAAGTTCTTGTTGAAGTCGCGCAGAGGGATGGGTTCTTTCTCGACCTTGAGGTCCAGCAGCAGCAGGTTGATGAGCACTTCGGGCTTGATGAGGTCGAGCTTCATGAGTCGCAGCAGGTCGTTGATGCTGTCGTAGTCGATCTTGTTGAGACAGATCTTGAGGAGGAAGACGAGCTCTTGCGCGTCGATGCTGCGGGTCTCGAGGATCTGCAGGACGTCTTGGTTGTTGATGAACTGCTCGAAGACGTAGTCTAGTTTGAAGTTCAGTTTGAGCGACGTGAGGATGTAGATGAACTTCATCTTCTTCAGAGGGATCTTGAAGAGGTCTGCGAGGTACGGGATCGAGGGCTGCTCGCCCGAGATGATGTCGTGCACGTTCTCGTAGAACTCTTTCTTCAGCACGTTCTCCAAGATGTTCGAGGCCTTCTGCAGCTCCTTGTCGCCGTAGAGGTTGTAGAAGATGCGGTTCTGGATCTTGTAGACCATGTCGACGATGTTGGAAGCTTCTCGGTCGGTGTAGAGCTCGATGAACTCCATGAACTCGGGCTTGATGTTGACCCACTCGTTGATCTCCTGCTCCATCACTTCCTTCAAGTCGATCTTGCGGCGCTGCACGAGGCCGACGACGAGGAAGAAGAAGTAGAGCAGCGAGCAGAGCTTGATGTGTCCGTTCTTGATGAGCTGCTCGAAGATCTTGTTCACGATCTCGTTCGGCGAAGAGCAGTAGCGGCAGAAGCTGAGGGTTCGGAGCATCGGCTCGTCGTGGTCTTCGAGGAAGTAGCTGCCGAAGCGCGTGGCGTTTTGGTTGACGATGAAGTCCATGAGCGCGGTGTAGAAGCGAGTGGCTTTGTTCTGGTTCATGTCGAAGTCTGCGAGGTCTTTCTTGTCTTCGCTTCTGTTGAGGATGCTCGCGCTGAGCAGTGAGAGCATGAGGTTGATCTCGGAGTCCTGCGTTTCGAAGTTGCGCATGAAGAGCCGCTTGATGACCGAGAGGCCGAACTGGAAGGGCTTGTGGACGGTGAACTTGGTGCACTTGTTGAAGAACTCTTTCTGGTTGCGGATGAAGCGGACTCGCTTGTCGACGAAGATCATGTGGAACTGGAAGCGGTCGCTCTCGACGGGGCTGTTCGCCCTGCTGCTGTGGCTGAAGTACTGCAGCGCGTGGAGCTTCATGGCGTGGTCCGAGGAGTAGAGCATGATCCAGAGCTGCTCGTAGTCGTTGGGGCGGCCGATCATGATCTCGCCGAGGCTGCTGAAGGCTTCTTTGATGCGCTCGCTCATGACGTCTTTGTTCGAGACCTTGAAGCCGTGCACCGTGCGCAGCAGCTTGAGGCAGAGGTGGAAGAGCGAGTTGACCTCGAACTCGGGGATGAGTTCTTTGTACTTGGTGAGCGTCTCGCGGTAGTCGGTTCCGAAGTTGATGTCGAAGAAGAGCTCGAGCAGGTCCAGCAGGTTCTGCAGCTCGATCTCTCTGTTGGTCAGCAGGTAGCCGCTCTTCTTTTTGTTGAGGTACAGCAGGTTCTCTTTGAAGCTCTTGAACTTGGAGGAGTTCTTCTTCTTGATGCTCTCGGCGAACATCTGCTGCAGCTTCGCGTTGTCGGTCTTCTTCGACGGCAGCATCTCGAAGAACTCTTCGCAGGCTTTGGCCAGCGCGGCGTCGTCTTGGCCGATGTCTTTGAAGTAGCAGACGATGGTGCAGAGGTGTTTGAACTGCAGCTCGCCGTGCGTGCAGTACTTGCCGAAAGCGGCCAGTGCGTGGAGGACTGCGTGCTTGTCGAGGCTGGTGCAGAGGACGAGGAGGTCGTCGACGGGTTTGGTCATGTCTTCGAAGTGGTGTTTGTTCAAGATGTGTGCGACGACTTTGTCGAAGTAGTCGTTGTTGGTGTCGCCTTTCATGAGGTAGATGATGCCGAAGAGTTCTTTGAAGTTGATGTCCAGCCGCTTCTTGACGTTGTGGAAAGTCGAGGAGCGCCGCAGGTAGCCTTCGAAGTCTTGCTTGGAGACCACTTGTCGGTCTGCGATCATCGCGAAGTTGTAGATGAGGCCGCTGATGTCGGGTGAGATGTTCGCGTTTTCTGCGTGCTTCGAGATCTGCAGACTGACGGTGTTGATGTTCTGGGTGAAGTAGAGCGGGAAGTGCAGCATGCTCCAGACGAGTTCGACGGGGATGCTGATGACGCCGTCGCAGAGCGAGTTGATGTCTGAGCGGATGTCCAGCACGAGTTCGCGGTGCACTTTGGGTTCGACCGAGGAGAAGCAGGTCTCGAGACTGAGGTACTTCACGAGCATGCGCCGCTCTTTGTGGTGGATGCCCGAGGTGCAGATTTGCCGCTTGAAGATGCTGGTCATCGAGGCGAAGTCGAAGATCTGTCCGCGGTCGTTGGCGACGATGTAGCTGTCGTTGAGCAGGTAGAGCATGAGGATCTCGGTGAGGTTCATGTCTGCTTTTATAGACTTTTTGAGGAACTCCATGTAGATCTTGCTGAGGCGCACGTAATCGTAGTCTTCGATGAGGTTGAAGATGACGTAGTGCAGCAGGTCGAAGGAGGGCTTGATGTGTTCGAAGCGCGCCTGGGTGAAGCAGTCGCTGAAGATCTTGCCGATGGCCTTGAGGACTTGGTCAGTCCTGCGCTTCTGGAGGTTCGAGAGGATGTCGAGCATGTCGACGAGCACTTTGCTGTTGTCGTCGATCTTGATGTGTCTGATGTTCTCTCTGACGTACTCGTCGTCGTAGAGCTTGCTGTGGCAGTTCGAGCACTCGTTGCGCTGGTTGATGACCGTCGAGTTGTCGCAGGCGCAGCGCTTGAGCTCGCCGATGTCTCCGAGGGTGACTGGGACGAACTCGATGTCGTCTCTGTAGTAGAAGACGACCGACGCGCAGAGCTTGATGTTCTTCTCGATGTTGAACTTGTCGACCTGCAGCGACTTCGAGATGAAGAGGATGTTGCACAGGAACTGCGTCATGTACTTGTTGAAGTTGAAGGGCGGCTCCAGCAGCAGCTTCTCGAGGTTCGCTCGCAGCGTGGTTTCTTTCTTGATGAGCGAGAAGAAGAAGTTGATGAAGTTCTCGTGTCGCTGGTGCTCTGCGGCGACCTTCAGCAGGTTCAGCTGGCTGTTCTTGAGGCTGGTCTCTTCGTTGACCAGCTGGGTGCGCGCAGTGCCGTCTTTGTTCGCCAGAGGGGTCTCTCGTTCGGAGGTGAACTTGAGCATGCGCTTGACGATGATGCTGATGCGCGCGCCCCAGATGTCTTTGAATACTTTGGTGAGCTTTTCGCTGCTGTCCCAGGCGATGAAGCGGAACTGGTTTTGCAGGTTGTAGACCAGGAAGAGGAAGGCAAGCGACATGGTCGCCGAGGAGAGGTAGGCTTGCGGCTTGACGACGCTGGTGATCACGTTCCAGACGACGACGATGTAGGCGTACCAGAGGATGACGAAGGCGGAGACGATGATGAAGGACCACTGGAAGACGTTGAGGAAGCGGTTGAAGCTGTTCAGACTGTGCGAGCGAGACGGGTCGAACGCTTTGATCCAGGGGTAGTCCAGCCGCAAGATGTTCAGCGTCATGTTGAAGAGACTGGAGAGCCAGAAGAAGATGAAGAGCACGAACATGACTGCGACGAGCAGGTTCTTGAAGATCTTCTGCGGCAAGATCCAGACGTCTGCCGTGGACAGGTTGAAGCCGTAGATGTTGATGGACTCGTCTCGCAGCGAGTAGAGCGAGTGTTCGATCTCTTGGAAGATGAACAGCGAGATGAACGGCACCGAGAGGATCAGGTCGATCACCAGCTCGATCAGCACTGCGAGCAAGTCGCGCCACCACCAGCCACCTTCGAGGATGGCCAGTCGAGCGATCTTCTTGTACTCTTCGTGGCCGACGTCGGACTCGTTCAGTCTGCCGGCCAGGAAGAGGTTCACGTTGCGCACTCGTTCGACTTTGAGGTTGTAGTACTTCTTGCGACAGCAGACTCGACACTTGAACAGCGACTTGAGCAGGCCTGAGCCGTTGGCTTCTTTGGGCTGGTTGGCGTAGATCTGGTCGTAGTCTCTGCCGACCATCTCGGTGAAGAAGGTGCGCGACTCGATGCCGAACTTGTTCTTGAGGACGATGTGGTCGACGAGGACGATCTCCATGTGGTTGAGCTTGCAGAAGAGCGTGTAGCGGTCGATGAAGGTGTCGAAGGGGATCTTGTCTTCGTCGAAGTCGGTGTGTTCGCAGAACTTCTCGAGGAAGATCTGCAGCGAGGTCTGCTTCTTCTCGCTCTTGTAGTAGCTCAGCGAGAGGTCGGTGCTGGTGTTCATGGTCAGTCGGATGAGGAACTGTCTGTGGCTGTCGCTGCTGGTCGGCTCCATGCCTTTCTCGTTGAGCATGCTCAGACTCTCCGGCGTCGACAGCTCGGACTCCTTGTAGCCCATCAAAAAGCACATCTGCTGGTAGAGACTCTTCAGGTGTCGCAGCGGGACTTTGTCGTTCTGCACGTTCTGCATCTCCATGTCGACGATCTTGCTGAGGTCTTCTTCTTCGAACGCCATCGAATAGAAGCGGCGCAGACTCGAGCTCGTCGAGGTCCAGAGCTCGACGACCAGGTAGTCCACGAAAGCAGTCGTAGAGGGCAGGTCCGAGGTTTTGGTGGCCAGCTTGAAGTTGAAGTTCTTCAGGAAGTTCGTCTGGATCTTCTCGTGGCTCTCTTCTTCTTCGATCGTGAAGTGCAGCGCGTTCTTGCGCTTCGAGTTGGCGACCTTGCCGAAGATCTCCCAGTAGAACTCGATGTGGTACAGCTTCTGCTTCACGCTGATGAAGCTTTTGAAGACCAGGTCGAGCAGCACCTTCGACAGGCCGCAGGAGGCGAGGAACGCTCCGATGACGGTCGCGCAGATCATGAGGAAGACCTGCAGGTTCTGCGTGAGGTACAGGTGGCTGTAGGTGTCTTTCTCGCCGTCGACGATCTCGACCTCGACCCACTCGTCGCTGAACTGCGCGATATTGGGCAGCTCGGCGAATCCGTCTCGGGGAGTGGAGATGTCAGGGATGAGCGGTTCGTTGGTGTTCTTCGTGTAGCTGACGACGCCCATCGAGAGCGGCAAGTACCTGCTGAGCATCTCGCTGATATGCAGGTTGTCTTCGCGACTCGTGGTGTGGCGGTAGGGACAGAAGCCCGGCGTGAGGTAGGTGACCACGTCTTTGGTGTTCTCGGTGGCTTTGCCGAGCGTGAAGAACGAGAGCCACCAGGGCTTGATGATCGAGAGAATCGGGTGGTCCGTATACACCCATCTCGACCCGTGCTGCGACAGCGCATCGAAGTTGCCGAAGGTGAAGCGGATCAGCAGGTTGGCCAGACTCTGGTCTATCGTTTGGTTCCTGATGTGCTCGATGAGGTGGCGGGACTCTATCGGGATGTCTACTTCTCTCCTGTACCGACTGCCTTTGGTCGACTCGGCGGTCTGCGGGAGGATGCCCGGCAAGCTGTCGAGAGCGTTGATGAAGATGTTGCCGTCGAAGTTGTGGCAGTCTATCTGCGGGGGCGAGACTGGACAGCCTTGCGAGTTGCAGAGGTCGGTGGTGCCGGTCCACTGGAAGCGGAAGAGGTTGTTTTCTTTGTGTCGTTGGGTGACGAACTGGGCCAGCGGTGCTGCGATCGCGGACTTGACTGCAGGCGAGACGTCTGCGGTGGTGGTGCCGGACAGACAGTAGTTCTCGCAGGCGGTCAAGTAGTTGACTCGCAGCGACGAAGCGGTCTCGATGATGATGTCTCCGTTCTTGACCGACACCTTGCGCTCGTGCGAGCCAGCCAGCAGTCGCAGGTCGTTGAACTGCACGAAGCCTTCCTGCACAGCGATCGAGAAGCTGCCGAGCGAGGTCGTCCCCATGTTCATGGACAGTCTTGTGGCTTTGATGGAGAGCTCTCGGATGTCGAGTTCGCCTTTGCGGTGGATCAAGACGCACTCTTCCGAACACTCGAAGGTGAGCTTCTTGAGCTGCACGGCTTCGGGGACGACCAGGTGCAGGTTGCACGCTTTGATCTCGTCGTAGTGAGTCACTCTGTAGGTGAAGATGCCGTCTCTGTCCGAGTGGCTGAAGGTCTCTCTGCCGGCGAGGATCTTCGAGAAGACCGTGCGGACGCTGGAGCGGTAGTCCAGGTGCACGCTGCCGGGGCCTCTGCAGCGGACGCAGGTTTCGAGGAAGAGTCTGCAGTTGTTGAGCGACACGACGACTTCTTTGTCCGTCCAGTCTGTGGGCACGAAGTCGCTCTTTTTGCCGAAGCTGTACAGCAGTATGGTTATTCCCAGCACCAGCAGGTTCACGCTCGCCAGCGTGGCCAGTCTGCAGGCTTTGCGCATCAGCAGCAGTCGCTGCGGTTCGTCCGAGCCTTTCTTCACCGCGGCCTCGGTGTACTTCTTTTTGTTCGTGAAGCTGTTCTTGCGGCCGAGCTGGCTCGAGGTGCGATGCTCGAGCGGACTGTTCTCTTCCATCGAGCCCTGTCCGCTCTTCTGCTGCGTGACCTCGGGGAAGCCTCCCGTGCCGAAGCGCTTGAGGTCGGACTGGAAGAAGTGCGGCTCGTAGCCTTGGTTGAAGTTGGCCAGGCCTTCGAAGAGCTCTTCTTCGGCTCTGTGCGAGTTGCCGGACACCGAGCGCTTGTCTTCGTAGTGGTAGTTCTCGTTGTCATCTTTGTCCAGGCCTGCGAGCAGGTGGTCGTTTTCTCGGTTCATGCGCTTCTGCGGAGTATTAATGAATTATAGCGAGCCTCGAGCAGGAGGCCGGAAACCCGGGCCTGGAGTCCAGGCACAGTCTCGACCTGCCAGCAGGCGGCATTCGTGCACAGCTGGGCCGGAAAGGCTTCCCGGCAACTTCCTCAGCAGCCACCAAAGACTCCTCAGCGAGAAACCAGCCGAAAACCCACATCGGATCGGTTTTCGGCCGAAAGTGGCATGAAAGATCCATCCCCGAAATGCCTTCCCAGGTGACTCTTCGTTAGGCTTCGAGGATGGCGATCGGAAAGAGGGGCTACGTTCTTAACCAAGTACCGGCTCGACGTGTCAGCGAAGAAACAATAAGAGTATTGTCACGGACAGCGCGAGCGAGAGCCTGTGCGCTTGGCTCAAAGCTGGCTAATTCAAATTACAAAAGTGGATCCGACCTGAAATTAAGGCCGGTTCGCGCTCATTAATAATTCTCTCCGACTCGACGTTTGTCGAAAAAAGAATGGGCTTCATGGGTTGATTCTTCAAGGAGTCGTGTTGGAGTCTCGCGAGCTAGCTCCGTGTAAACACAAAGAATCCTGAATCTTCCGTCCCAGGCCGGACTCGCCATCCGGCCACCTAAACAGGCTGGCTGCTGCGCGCCGGAGACGTGAGCAGCCGCGAGGTCGTCTAGCCTGTCCACCGATTCCGAATATAATTGTTTACATGAGCGAAGCGATGCGAGACGCCTCCGATGAGCCTCGGCAGCCGCGCAGACACTCCGTGCGCGAAGTGGCCGGCGCACTCCCAGCCAAGCAGGTCGGCCTGTCCGTCGGTCGCGAGGAGGACTGCTCGAAGCAGAACTCTTTCCTGTCCACCAAGCGCATGTCCGAACACTCCCAGCGCGAAGAGCCGTTTGAAGGCTTCGTACCGATCATCAAGCGCGTCTCTGAGGAAGAGCTCGCACCCGAGTGCGCGCTGCACCAGCACAAGCGACTCAAGTACTTCGACATCTCCGCTCCGCAGCTCAGACTCTGCTCCAAGTGCGTCCTCGAACTCGTCGTCGACCGCAACTTCAATTCTTCGATGACCAAAGAAGGTAGCCCGTTATAAACAGAATTCCAAAAGAAGAAACAAACCGAAGACTTCCTCAACAACCTCTCGCTCCTCAGCTCCGACCTCTCGCGCATCCAAGACAAGATCGGCCGCGACATGGACGACCTCGAAAAGACCCACAAGTACCAGCGCTGCTTCCTCGAGAACCTCTTCGCGCAGCTCGCTCTCATGGTCGACGAGGTGCAACTCAAGTACTCCACGCGCGTCGACAAGACTTTCGAGAGCATCCGCGAGATCTTCAGCGAGAAGGTCGCCAAGCTCTCCAAGTTCGAGAAGGAGATGAAGGAGCTCGAGAAGGACGTGCGGCTCAACTACAGCAACATCATCAAGCTGATGGATCTCGAGCCGTTCTATGAGATTATCTACAGGTACAACAAAAAGCTCAACACCATCAAAGCAGTCTTCAACGAGTTCAAAGGCAAGCCCGACGAGATCCCCGAAGACGCCGTCCGAGTCAAAAGCATGAAGAGCCAGCTGGGCTTCGTCGCAGGCTTCGGCAGGAAGCTCGAGAACTTCTTCTCCTGCGACGACTCCTTCGACTCCAACAACAGCTCCCAGTTCGTAGACCTCGACGCGCACCTCGACGTCTCTCCCGTCCGAGACTTCCAGCTGCTCCCAGCGCTCCTCGTCTCGCCCGGCAGGCCCCAGGCCGTGCAGCCAGCTCGCAGCACCAAGGCGACGCAGACAGAAGCGCTCCCCGACAGCGACAGCATGCGCAAGAAACACGCGCAGATGGCTGTGTCCACAGCTGCCAAAGACGACCTCAAAGCCCAGGCCGAACTGCTCATCAAATCCGTCGACACGCTCATCTGCAACGGCGACTCCGCGCTGCTCGCAGGCCTCGCCAAAACCGGCCTCCAGTCCCCCGTGCCGACTCTCGCCCTCGAACCGCGACACTCAAAAAGCATCACCAAAGGAGAGATCGCCAAGCGCATCCAAGCACACTTCAACACCCCAGCCCACGTCGGAAAACCGAAGATCCGCAGCAGCTCGAACACGCTGCTCAAAACCGGCCCCAACTCGCTCGCACAGCACAGTCCGCCGCTGCTCGACAAAAAACAAAGCGAAGCAGGCCTCGCTCGAGAACTAGACTTCGAAGACCTCACCCGCGAGCTGGGCCACCGCCAGCGCGACCTGCGCAGCAAGAACCTGCGAGACAAGTCCAACCCAGTCCCGGCCTCACCGCAGGTCTACTTCGGCAGCAACGTGGTCGTCGGGCAGCCTCCGAACGGCCAGGCAGCTCGGCCCAAACTGAACAAGCTCTCTTCTGCCCAGCAGTCATCCGGCTCGCTCGCATCACACTCGAACAAAGAACAGAAAGACTCGAGAGAGGCCAAACCCCCCCAAGCCGCGCCTCAGTCTGCATCGAAGACCGAGCGACTGCTGCAGCTGTACAGGAAGAATAAAGTAAGCTCGGCTGCACCAACAATTAACTAATTAGGGTCTTGCACTTCAGTTTACTCTCTATACTCGCTAGTTTCTCTCGCAGCAGCTCGCTGAAGCTCTCGCAGTCCTGCACGCTCTCCCTCACCGTCAACAGTCGACTCGATGCCGCATATGCTCGCTCTTTCGAACAGCTCGTCCGAGACTGCTCTCGCTCGTGCGTCCATCTCTTCCGAGGCTGCAGAGGCTCGGGTTCGAAAGCTGCGGGGAGTGCGGGTCGAGAGTGGTGAGGGAGGCAGGCTTGTTCTTCTCTGGGGTTCGTGTCGATGGATGCTTCGAGTGATGGGAGGAGGTTCGGGTTGTCGCTCGAGGCTGACTTGAGGTCTGGTGACTGCTGCTCGGTCGTCGAGGTGTGCATCCAGTTCTCGAGCGGTCGGAAGACTATTCGGTTAGGGGTTGGGTTCTTCGCTGGGTCGAACTTCGGTCGCGAGACTTCTTTTGCTTTTGATTCGATGTGGCTGTGGTGCGGAGGAACAGCCAGGGGCGACTTCCTGAGCAGAGCGCTGAAGCAGGTGGCCAGGCTGTGTCTGTTGTCCGGTCTGCTGCAGTCGTCGAACAAGCAGACATCTTCGGTGACGCGGTTGAGGCAGGTGAGGCCTTGCTGGCTGTCTCGACCGGTATCCGCCTCAGACTTCAAACTGCTTCGGGCGAGCAAGGTGTGGTGATTTATCGAGAGTTTCGGCAGCGAAGCCTTGGTGTTCAGCAGCTCTCCGAAGGTGGACCTCTCTTGCTTGGTCTGGAGCAGACTCCTCTTGATTTCGTCTGCGAGACTTCCGTTCTGCTGCTGGCTGCCTCCGAAGCCGACCGAGTTTCTCTGCGACGAAGAGCGAAGCAGGTGCGAGGAGACGGAAGAACGACCGAGACTGGCTCGCAGCTGCCGCGACTCGTCTTGGTGCTTCGAAGAGCAGCGACCGTCGACGCACCGAGCACAGATAACCACCGAAGAGTTGTCCTCGGAGTAGGGTCGCGAGTCTGCTGTGGACCTCCTGGCAGTTCTGTGGAGCGCGCGATGCTGACTTGAGCTGACGTGCGACCTGAACGAGTCGAACAGCCGATCGTTCGAGAGTCGAAACCGGTCTAACTCGATCTCCAAAGTCTTCAGCTGCGCCTCGAAAGACTGCTGCAGCTGCTTTTTTTCATGGCTGCAGCGCAGGTACTTGCTCTTGACGCTGGAGTATTCGGAGCTGAGGATGCGCTTCTTGCTCGCGAGCTCGTTTCTTTCTCTCGAGGTCTGCACCAGCTGTCTCCGCAGCTCTCTGTTTTCATCTTCGAGTCTGCTCATCCTCACCTGCGCCTTGACGAACTGGCTGGACCTCACCGAGTCGATGGAGTGCAGGAGGATGCTGTTCGAGTTTTTGAGGTTCGCGGCTCTGTCTTTGAGGTCGATGATGTTCAGAGACAACAGCTGGTTCTGCTGCTCGAGCAGTGCTCTCTCTTTCTTCCACTGGTTCTTCAGTCTGCGGAGTAAGTGCTCCTGGGAGTCCATTTGAATTTCAAATTAATAACAGACTGCCAGTCGCGAAGCATGGATACACGCCTCACTGGTCAGCCTGCCTTCGACGTCGACAGCTACAGAATCCTCTTCACCAACAGCAGCGACAACCTCTGCACACTCAAGCTCGAGAACGACATCTCGCTCATCATGGTCGGCCAGACTCACCCAGATCGAACGAGCGAAACACATCGAAGACATCAACGACTTCGGCGACTCCACAAAAATCTTCAAGCCGGACGAGATCCACCCCATCAAAGACCTCTGGTACTACTTCCGCAAGACTCTCCAGTCGCAGGGAAAAGAAAACGACCAGAAAAGAGCCAACTTCTCCAAGGTGAAGCTCAGCGAGCTCAAGCGAGGACTGCAAGAGAACATCGACAAAGCAGACTTCTACCGATTCATCTACGGACACAAAGTCGCCAGCGGCAGCCACATCCTCGAGCTGCTGCGGCTGTTCGGCTGGTCTTCCCTCGAACCTAGACTCGAGATAAGTAGCTGCTGCGTGAACAGAAAACGAGCTGCTCTCGAAGATGGAGAAACTAGAGCGGAACCAAGAGTTCGACCGACAAGCAGCCATCATGCACTTCCACTTCGACGTCCCGAGAGCAGTGATCGCTCTGCAGAACCTCCTGCAGCACGCACAAAAGACCCAGACGGAGTCTTCGGAGAAAATCCAGAGTCTCCTCATGTACATGAAAAGCGTGGAGGAAATCCACCAGCAGGTGACCTGGTCTGAGTCAGGTCTCGCAGTCGCCCGAGCTGATGGACCTGGTGCTCAGCGTGGACTTCTCGAACCTGAGCTTCAAACAGAACGACTCGAAGAAGAACTTCGACATCATCGCGATAGCCATCGAGTTCAAAGGCATGATGAAGATGATCTCCCAGCAGGTGCGTTCCTGCGACTTCGAAAACGAGTACCTGAACCTCATCCGCGACTTCCTCTGCCAAGACTTCGACGCCAAGCGCATCTTGCTCAGCCAGCAGATCTCGCTGCTGGATCGACTGCCATTCCTGCTGCGGTTCGCGCCGGACAAGCTGCTGCAGGTGCTGGACGAGGCGGTGCAGGGTGCAGGCCTACCTCGACCGCACAGGCGACATCCAGACGACCGCGATCGTCGGCCTCAAGCTGCTCAGCATGAAGTCGATCACCAAAGAAGAGCTCATCGCGCGCGTCATGAAGTGGTACTCCTACTACCAGTCTTTCCTCAACAAGAACCAGATGTACGCCAAGCGCGCACGCGTCGACGAGAAGAAGATCGAGATCGTCCGCAACGTCATCGGCACCTCCAAAGAAGAACAGGCCAAGAACTGCGAAGTGAACCTGGTCTGCTACCACTGCAAAAACCCGACTTCGCTCACCCTCTGGGTACTCTCCGCTCAGCCAGCTGAAGACCAAGAAGCAGGGCAAGGAGATGGCCATCATGAAGGAGATGAAGGAAGCCAAAGACAAGTCCAGCCAGCAGAAGCAGTTCATCTCGAGCTGCGCGTCCTGCGCACGGCCGACGCCTTTCTGCGAGATCTGCTACCAGCCGCTGAGCTACTCGAGTCCCGTGCAGAAGATGATGGAGAAGTTCAAGATGAACACCGACAACGCACAGACGCAGGACAAGTTCGCGACCTTTAACCAGTAGCCTCCATTAAGCGCAGGTCGATCGCCTGGTGCGTTAACTGCCAGCACGGCGGCCACGCTCACCACATCGAGAAGTGGTTTGAGGTGCACGACGAGTGTCCGGTGCCGAACTGCAACTGCCGCTGCGGCCAGCTGTAACGAACCGCCAGAAAAGCACCCACCGAGCAGTCTTGCCCTGGTACAGCGTCTCGCTGAACAGCTTTATCCGACCTTCCCCGCTGAACCGCCGCTGCAGCTCGCTCAGAGTCTCTTTCCGACCCACGTAAATCGCGAACAAGTCCGGAGGCGAAGTCTGTCCCAGGCTCTCTCGGACGATGCGAGACACGAACTCTAGTTCCCCGCCCTCGCAGCTGACTTCTTCCGGCTTAGACTCGAAGTTCTCTTTCTGCAGGTGTCGCTTCTCTTCCATCGATGCGAAGAACGGAGGGTTGCAGATGACCACGTCTGCCCTGCTCAGCTGCGAGTACCTGTCTTGGGAGATGAGCAGCTGGTCCGGCCTGCCCGGGAGGATCTCGCAGGCTACTCCGTTCTTCCGCAGCAGCTCGCTCGCGATCTGTCGGCTGTCTTCCAGCAGCTCGGTCCCCGAGACGCGCCAGCCGAAGAACTTGGCCATCAGCAAGGGGTGCACGCAGTTGGCTCCGACGCCGCTGCGTCAAGCCTGCCTACATCTCGTGGCAGCTCTCGATGTCGCGCTGGTGGATCCGCTTGTAGACGTCGCGCACGGCCAGCAGGAAGTTCATCCGCGCTGGCAGCCTCGGTATCAGGTAGCCGCGTGGCAAAGCCCAGTCCACGCCGAGGCTGTCCGCGAAGACTGCTCGAGTGAAGACCAGCAGGGCGTCTTGGTCGCTCCAGTCGATCGAGGGCAGACCGCTCTTGAAGTAGACGATTCTGCTGAGCGAGGCGTACTTCTCTTTCAGTTCTTTGTGTCTGAGACCCAGTTGGTCGAGTCGCAGGTCTCTGAAGGGGTTGTCCGGGTGCATGCGGTCGTTCAGTCGCTGCTTCAGCTGCACGACTCGGCCGCAGAGCTTCTTCTTTCCTGCTTTCCGGTCCATCGGTATAATCGATTATCGCGAGACCGAACCGCGATGGAGAACATGGAAACCTACTTCAAGACGATGATCAACAGCAGCCACGCAGACTTCGAGATCCACTCTTCGAACATCGCAAGCAAGTTCGGACAGGCAGACCAGTAGCTCTGCAGTGACTCAGAAAGAAACTGCAAGAAGATGTCGTTAACCGCATCGTCGATGCGATAAAACCCACCTCGCCAGCCTCCTGCAAAGCCAAGTCCTTCTGCCTCTGCCTGCTCCTCAAGCTCCTCGAAAGCTTCAAACAGATCACCATCGAAAAGCTCGCCAGAAAGCAAGACTTGTTCTCCCACCTCAGCCAAATGATCGGACTCGGAGCGAAGGTCCCCAAAGAAGCCGATCCACTGCACAAAAACATGTTCAGCTATCGAGAAGGTATGCTGGTGTGATGCAGACGGCTGTTGGGAGTACAGATTCAGCTGCTACTACTACGCACTGCGCATCATCAGCTTGCTCGCGCTCAACAACGAACCATACGGCAAGAAGATGGCAGACGACCTGCACAAAGAAAAGCTCTTAGCAGCCATCCGTACAACGAAGTTCAGCGAACGCTTCAGCGACTCGAAGCTGTTCTTGAGTAGCATCAGCTGACCAGTCTACTACTTCACTTTGATAAAGATCGGCAAGGTGATACTGTGGCACCTCTTCCAGAAGTACAGCATCTACAACAACATAACGGAAGAGTACCTGCTGCGCGTCGACGGCGTCTTCACCGAAGTGAACATGAAGTCCGAGCTGTGGCTCCGTGACGAGAACTTCAACCTCTTCCAGCAAGAAATCAGCAAGAACAACGCGACCGTCGCGAACTACTTCAAGCTGAGACAGCAGCTGCGGGAAAAGAAAATCGATTTCGAGACTTTCAAGACGCACTACGAGTTCAAGAAGATCGGGGAGTACTTCGACATCTTCTCCAAGAGGACCAGTCTGGCGAACGAGAAGGACATGGAGGCGATCTACCCGCTGGCCGTCACGGAGAACTCCACCGAACACCTGCTCTACACCTACCTGGAGAACTACGTCGACCTCAACGACATCCGCGTCAAAGACCGCAACTCCGCGCAGATGCCTGTCTACGGCCAAGGCCCTCACAACTCGAACCCCTACCAGCACTCCCAGGCCGCAGGCTTCAACCTGATGGCGGGCCCCAGCGAGCGGCAAGCCACGCTCGGCCGCGTGCCCGACCTCAACGCGCTGCTCGAGCAAGACTCAGGCATCTCTCGAGAAACCCAAAAGCTGGGCAACCTGCGCTTCCAGGCCAGGTCTGCACAGACGGGCCAGGACAAGAAGCTGAAGTCGCGCAGAGGCAACGCACCGGACATCATCATCAACGCGACGGTAACCCGCATCTGAGCAGGACAACGCGTTGAAGCTCCGCTACCAAGACCTGAGCGAAAAGCTCAAAGAGAAAGAAAAGCAGATCCAGTCCCTCAAATCGACCTACAAACAGTCGCCGTCCGAGCAGTCGCTGCAGAGCGACAAAGACCGAGAGCTCTTCCAGCTCAAGCAAGAACTCGACGCTCTCCGCAGAGAGAACCAGCAGCTCAAAGCTGGCTCAAACAGCCGCAACAAAATCCATGACTCGGACCTGCACCTCCAAGAACACTCCTCCAGCAAGATCGTCCGCGCGGCCAACCACGACACCTACGACTACCACGGAGACCCGAGCAGCACCACGCAGACCACAGGAGTCATCGGACAGTTCTTCCAAGAACAAGACTTCGCCGCTCCTGGCAGTAGCCTTCGGTGAACCAGGAAAGAAAGTCGTGGTGGTTCCAGACGACGAAGAAGAAACAGCCTTCCAGAGGCAAGCGTTGGTCAGTCGACGCGCGCAGCCAGTGACTAATGCTTCTTACTACTATCAGCAGCCTACGAACAACCAGTACCACCAACAGCCAGCTCTTGACGACAGGATCTGCAGCGTCCTCCCCGTAGACCTGCAGAGAGTCGACGCAGACTCCCTCTTCTGCTCCATGCGACCAGGCCGTAGACTCTCTTTACAGACAGAAAGAAACCTACTGCAGGCCACCTACCCGACGCTCACCGAAGACCTGCTGGTTGAGCACAAGGTCAATTGCCTCGCTGAAAAGAACCAGGTCCAGCTGACCCCAGACCTCGGCATCCTCGTGCAAACAGCCAACGTCTCGCCTTCGACCATGCGACTGGTCATCAACTTCCGAGCAACCACTCGACAGCAGAAGAACCTCCTGCAGGTACGCCTCACCAGCGACCAGAGTAGACTCCGCTGACCAGACATCGAGCTGGTGACCAACGCAGCAGAAGACTACTACGACCTGAACCAGCAGCAGCCTGCGCATATCGACGTGTTCGCGCACCTGAAGAACCTGCCTTTCACGGACTGCAAGCTGCACATCACCCACGAGACCAGCAGCGGCCTGAAGATCTTCCAGTTCCCTCTGCCGGTCTGTCCGCAGAAGTTCCTGGCCTTCGAAAGCGAGCAGTTCGTGCGCAACGACCGCTCAGTTTATAGCACTGGCATCCAGCTCGAGATGCTCACAGCGACGCACCGGACCTTCAACGAAAGCCTCGTCGACGTGGTGAGGCAGATGTTCCCGAACAGCTTCGGACAGGGCCAGGGCTCGCTCGTCGGCGTCCTGCACTACTTCTCCACAGCGATCCAAGTGCGCTACGAGCTCACCCTGGTGGCAGGAGACCGCCTCTTCATCAAGCTGTTCGCCAGCAGCAGCGACAGCTACCATTCGGACAACCTGCTGAACGAGTGCCTGCAGACGCTGATGAGCAACTTTAATTTCATCCTCGGTTAATTGCGGACAAGAGCGAATGACGGTCCATTGTATAATGAATCGAGTGCATCCACAGTCCATCGCGTTCTACAGGCGGCTGGTCAAGACCGTGCGGAAGGTCTTCATGGGAGACACGCGGATGATCGACGGCCTTCTGGCCGAAGCGAGTAGACTGCTGGTGACCAGGACGCAAGATGAAGGAGAATAGTCGGCTGACGGATCCCGTCGAGATTCAGAACGCCATCTTTTTCGGCGAAGAAGCACGCGACTTCCTCGAGACGAACATCATCCAGGTAGACTCGAGTCAGCAGGGCACGCTCGGACCTTCGGGCAACTACCGGTTCAAGCCTCGGAGAGAGAACGCGGTCAGCAGCGAGCAGGCCATGAACGTGAACGCGAAGGTCGGAGCTGGCGGCTGCGGATAGCTCGAGGCAGTCTAATGTCTACTTACTATTCTTGTCTTTTTGAAAAGACTCTCGAAGTGGTGGGGTTTGGGGTT